>Ga0302322_100002792_pt1 | contig 14834 bp, 15 predicted proteins | sample Fen_T0_2_FD_203757 | JGI IMG/M metagenome (GOLD analysis project Ga0302322, IMG submission 203757) | Peat permafrost microbial communities from Stordalen Mire near Abisko, Sweden - Fen_T0_2 | ecosystem: Environmental > Terrestrial > Soil > Wetlands > Permafrost | place: Sweden: Abisko... | reverse complement strand
GAGGGGCGTGGATCGCGCGGAAGTCGTGGTCCAGTTCCAGCAATGCATCGACCGAGCCTTGCGAGCCTTGACCGCGCACGCACGCTTCCGCGCGGGTGAAATCCCGCGCCAGCTCACCCAGGACTGGTTCGCGAAGCAACGGGCGCAAGGTCACGCCGAGCGCGCGAGCCCGATCCGCAAGCTGTGCGTACAGATCCGCCAAGGCCTTGGACATGGGCATGGGCTCGCTCACGGCGCGGGCGATATCTTCGCGCGAGGTTCCCTTGACTCCAGCCAGGCCAAGCGCGCTGGCCCGATGCTTGAGCAGGTCGTGGCGGATCTCGGCGACGGCGCGGGCAACGTCTGGAAACAGATCGGGTTTGCGAGCGAGGGCGCGTGCGAGTGTCATGCCGCGAAAGCGTGCGCGTAGCCAGAGCAGCAGCGCCAGCCCGGCCAGGCTTGTTAGCGCGAGTAAGATCCGGGTATTGCGCACGGATTCACTAGCGCGCGCCGCTGCCGCCGCGGATTCCACCTGGCGGACCAGATCCTCGGCCAGTCCGCGCAGGCTGTCGTCCGGCTCGGCTTCGGTTAGAAACGCGCGCGCCAGTCGAGCCGCCTCCTGCCATCGCCCCTGGCTTCTCTCGATGCGTGCCAGGGCCCAAGCCGCCACGGGCACGCCGTCCTGCCGCGCACGGTGCAGGTAGGTTTCGAGGGCAACGCTCTGGGCCTCGGGCAAGCGCGCGGCAAGTAGCGAGAGGCGCAAGAGGGCATCATGGCCAGCGGCGGTCTTGTCCTCAGGTTTGTTCGCGGCCAGACGATGGCAGACGACCGCTTGCCCGAGGTCGCCCATGTACTCGCGAATTTTCCCCAACACAACCAGTGTGGCCGCCGGCAGCTCAGCACGGCACGGCCCGCCCAGCGCGCGCTCTGCAGCCTCGGGCCGGTCGGACAGCAGCAGTCGGCGCGCCTCGCGCAGGGCCGCATCGCTGTGAACTTCACCCGACAGCAGGGTCGAACGCAGCATGCGTGCCTCGTCGAGGTGCGTGGGATTCGGATAACTCGTGACGTAGGTCTGCAAGTCCGCCAGTGCACCCGATCGATCTCCCTCGCGCGAACGCAGCAGGGCACGGCCGTAGCGGCCTTCGGCGGCGCCGCGCTCGACCGCGCGATCGAGCCAGGGCCGGACCAGGGCTGCGGTAGTGGCATCGCTTCGCGCTCCGAGTAGAAGGGTGGCCAAGCGCGCGAGCGCGGGGCCATCGTTCCAGATGGCCTTGAGGCTGGCCTGGGGCACCTTGCCGGAAAGGGCGAAGCCGGCCGCCATGGCCTCGACGAACTGGGGCGAGTCGGCCAGGGCTTGCGCCAGTAACACCTCTGCCATCTCGGGCGCGTCCTGATCGATCCAGCGCTGGGCTTCGTCGAGCAGCCCGCGCGCCTTGCTCGAGGGTGCCGGTGATTCCGGCTGCCGCGGTTCGCCTCCATTCGTGCGGCGGCGCTCGGCCACCTGGCGGCGCAATTCGCGTAGGTCGTCCCAGGTGGGCTCCAGCACCAGGGCCCGGCGCAAAGCCTCCTCGGCACGGCTGGATTCGAGCGCGCCACCGTGTTTGGCCAAAATGGTTCCCAGCAGGCGCCAGGCCTCGGCCTCGGACGGCTGGAATTGCAAGAGCAAGGAAAGCTCGGTGACGGCCTGATCGTGCCGCCCAAGCGCTTCGAGGGCCTTGCCGCGCACAAGCCGTGCCTTGGCCCAACCCGGCTTGCTGGCCACCAGCGCGCTCGACTGTTCCAGCGCAGCACTGGCCTTGCCGTCACGCAGCCTGCCCTCGGCAGCGCGCAAGGATTGTCGATCCGAAAGCGTAAGCACCGGCGCGGGCCAATCGTCGAGGGCGAGTGCTGCTTCATCCGCGGCGATGGCGGTTTGCAGCTCGCGGGCGCGCTGGCCCACGGTCTCGGGCAAGGCCAAGAACGGGCCAAGCAACGCGCGCGCCTCGTCGAGCTTGCCCACGCTGCGCTGGAAGTTGGCCAGGGCCAAGGTGACCGCCGCTTTGCCACGTTCGTTGTCCGACACGCTGGAGAGCCCGCGGCGGACCAGATCTGCAATCTCGCCTGCGCGCTGGAAGCGCTCGGGCGAATCAGCAAGCAGCTCGGCCAGGTTTGCATACGCATAGAAGCGCTTGGGATCGAGCTCGATGGCTTTGCGCAGATTCGCCTCCGCTTCGCGTGTTCTGCCCAGCTTGCCCAGCGCAAACCCAAGATCGTTTGCGATGGCGGCACTGCCCGGCTTGGCGGCCAAGGCGGTGCGCAACTCGGCCACCGCAGCCTCGCCGTCGCCCTGGCGCAATTTGGCCAGCCCCGCTGCCACGTGGGCCTGGGCGTGCGCTGACGGTTCGACGGCAACGGCTTGACCGCCGCCATCCTGGGCGCGCAGGACAAGTGGCCAGCCGGCGAGGACGGAGGTGGCCACCAGCAAACCCGCGCGCATCATGTCCCTCGCAGCTCGCGCAGGCGCAGGCCAAGTTGATTGAGGCGCAGGTGAACCTGCCGTGCCGTGCCCTTGTCGCCGAGAAGCTCGTGCGCCATCTTGGCCAGGTCGCCGTTGGTCGAGGCGTACAGGCTGCGCAGGTACTGGCGCTCGACCTCGGCTGAAAGCCTGGCGAAGCTGGCCGCCCGTGGAAGCTCGATCTCGATACGGCGGCCGCGGTCGCCCGCCGAGGGGGGCCGGGCCGGGCGCACGGCATTGGTCCGCTCGCTGGCCCCGCGCAGAAGGCGCAGCACCAGGGCATCCGAGATGGTCAGGATGGCGGGGGCGCGCTGCACTGGCATGGTCTCGACGGCGGCGTCGAGATGGCTCGAAATCGCATGCACCAGGGCGTTGACCGCGAACAGTCGCAGCTCGCGCACGTTGCCGGGCCAGTCGTGTTCCGCCAGATGCGCCAAGGCCGCACGGCTGAGGAACACACTGAACCCATCGGGTGTGGCAAAGGTGGCCTTGGGTCGACCGAAAAACACCCCGGAGGCTTCGTCGTTAAAGTCGCGCACCGTCGGGAAGCGTGCCAGGAACTGGCGCACCAGCGGGCGCAGCCCTTCCGAGCGCAGGGTCTCGAGCAGCACGAATCGGACAAGCTCGGGCAGATCTTCACGCCGCTCGCGTAACGGCGGTACCCGCAGTCGCATGGCCGGATCCAGGCGCATGTAGAGATCGTTGCGAAAGCCGCCTTGCCGGACCAGCTGGGCCAGATCCTGGTTGGTCGCGGCCACCAGCTTGGGCGCCGCGGGTCGCGCTTTGCTGTCGCCCAAGCGTGTGACCTGGCCGCGCTCGAGCACGAGCAAGAGCTGGCGCTGCAGCTCCAGATCCAGGTTAGCGATCTCGTCGAGAAATAGGGTGCCGCCGTGGGCCTGTTCGAAGACGCCTGCGTGATCCTCCACCGCGCCGGTGTAGGCCCCGCGCCGCGTGCCGAAAAGATGCGCAGGCAGCAGCGAGGACGGGATGGTGGACAGATCGGTCACCACCAGCGGACCCTTGGCGCCCGAGCGCGGGTGAATCACGTGCTCGGCCAGGAAGCTCTTGCCCGTTCCCGTTTCACCCTCGACGAGAATAGGCAGCGGCGAGCGCGCGAGGATGTCGATGGATCGGCGCAACTCGGCCACGGCCGGGCTTGTGCCCCAGAACACGGCGCCCTCTTGCACGCTTTGGCTGGTGGCCAGGGCGCGCACGATCTCGGCGGCCAGACTGCGCGAGTCCACGATCTCGTTGGCGCAGAAATAGACCAAGGGATCGCGCGGACCCGCGCTGCCAAGCTCGGTATCGGTGGTGGTGAGCATGACCACGGGAAGACTGGGCCAGTCCTTGCGCAAGCGTTCGAGGATGAGCAATCCCTGGCGGCGGCGCAGGGTCTCGACCGCTTGGCGGCGCGCCTTGGGCTCGACCGGCAAATGGGATTTGTCCTCGGGCAGAAGGCGATTTTCGGGCACGGCGAAGTGCAGATCCAAGATGACCAGTTCGGGCAGGGTCGTGGCCTTGCCGAGCACCTCGGCCGCCTCGCCGTAGTCGTGCGCGCACTTGAGCGTGCAGCCACGATCGCGCTCTTCACACACCTGACAAGGGATCGGACGATCGCACCTGGTCAGGTAGTCGAACTGGGGCAGCTGCCGGTGGCACATGGCCACGGTTTCGTCGCGGTCGTCGACGACCAGAATCCTGGGCACAGGTCACCTTTCTTTCACTTCTCTTGCACTTCTTTCACTTCTCTTGCACTTCGTTGCACTTGCTATTCACTTGCCGTGCCAGTTCCTCGAAGGCCGCTTCCAGCGCCAACACGGGCTCCAGCTGATCGGCCAGCGCACCCGCCTCGGCGTCCGCCAGCGCGGTGGCGAATGGGCCTGCGATGGCGTCGGAAATCCCAACCGGCGCGTCGGCCAGCAAAGCCCGCCACAGCTCGCCGGCGCTGGTGGTGTGTCCCTCGTCGTCGATGAGCTTGGCCACCAGTTCGCCTGTGTTCACCGGGCCACCGAGGTCGCGTCGATCGCGCGCTGCCCACAGCATGCGTTTCACCAGGTCGTGGCGAACCCGGGCTAGCCACGCCTCAGCCGTCTCATCCATGAAATATGTATAAACGATATCCAGTTTTGTAGATAGGCGGTTCCGCGGGTGCGCTGGCCGCGTTCTTCGGGACCAACGCGGTTGGCACGAACGCTGCAAAAGCCGGGGATATCCAACCAAGGAGATCCCAATGCTAATGATGACTGGACTCGCGTTCTTCCTTTCCGCCGCCTCCATCCCCGGCGATCCCGCCCCCGCCGCAAACCCCGAGGTCAAGCTGGCGCTTGGCTACAAGGTCAAGGATCGCCAAATCGATGCCGAGAGCCGCGAGCACTGCTACCAACCGGGGGAAAGCGTGATCGCCTGGACGCAGATCTCTGGCCTTTCCACGGGCTTTGTCGAACACGTCTGGTTTCGCAACGGTCAGGAGGTGGCTCGCCACTACCTGCCCGTGAGCTCAGGCCGCAATTGGCGGACCTGGTCGCGCCACAAGTTGCAGGCTGGCGACTACAGGGTTCAAGTTCTTGGCCCCGACGGGAAAGAGCTGGCCGTGAGTACCTTCGACGCAAAGGTCTGCGATTAGGAATCGCACCGCGACGCCGTCGTACAGCCGCCTTCCAGGAAAGCGCTGGCATCGCCCCCTCGCCCCCGCGGCACCACCTCCGCGAATCTCATTCGCTCATTGGTTAGCGTGATGTATAAATCTCAGAGACATGGTGTGCCCAATGGACAGGATGGCGGCTTCCCGAATGGGAATGGATAGTTCGCAGACGACGCTCCTCTTTGTGGGCTTGCTGTTCTTCTCCGCGCCGGCTTGTGCTCAACGCGAAGGCGGGGGCCGGCCAAGCACGCCCGGGCCGGAGAAGCAGAACGAGGTTGTGCTCTACTTGGAAGGGGCTGAGCGCCAGACCGAGACCGAAGAACAACAACGAGAGTTGTTGCGAGCGCTCGAGGACTTGCGAACGCTCGATGCGGCCAAGTTGAAGAGCAAGCGCTATGCGGACTACCAGAATGTCCCGGAGAAATGGACGTTGGCTGAGCTGTTGCAGAAGTATTTCGTCCCTCGGCGGTTGCACCGAATTCACGAAGAGTCCCTCTACCTGGACGCTCAATCGCCCGGCGCTCGCGAAGTCATAGGCCAGCAGATCCGCGCCCTTCACGAGGGCCGCCAGGCCTACCCCCAACCCTAGGAGTTGCAGCATGCCTTGTGTGATTCATCCTGCCGTTTCCCAAGTCGCATTTGTCTTCAATCGGCCGTACTGCGCGAGATGCCGGACCAATATCCAAGCCGCTGTCGCGCTACTGGATGCCCATGTGACTCCACGTGATTGCTTTGTCTGGTACGCGGGAGGGCAAGACGGATGGACGCCTATTGCCGGCACAGGTTGCGCCCACTATGTGGCCCACCAATTGGGGATCCAGTCGGGTGGCGCCGGGGCCTGTTGCTTAGCCGGCTTCAGCTATCGGGTTTCCAATGTGATCACCGGCCGACAAGTGGTGACAGGCGGTCTTGGTGCAGTTCAGCTCAATGACATCTGGGTCAGCCCTACCCGAGACCACACTGGGCTGGTGTCGCAAATCGATGCGCCTCCAGCGCCCCGACCCAATGCCGGGCCGCCCGGCCCGCCGGTTGTCTGGATCACGCACGCATCCAGCGCCCAACACCGGTTGGCAACCAATCGATTCGACACCTACTTCCACGGTGCAGGAGCCTTCTATCGCTGAGTCCAGCCGCTGCTACCGCCAGGTGGGGAACCACAGCCGGTATTTGATGGCCGCGGAGCTCAAGGCGAGCTCCCCCCACACGGGGGCGTAGAAGACGGACACGGCAAGCGCGAGGCCGATGTAGCAGGCAATCCACTTGCCGTGTTTGCGCTCTAGGTGCGCGGCGAACCCGGCCAGCATGATCAGCAGGAAGGCGTAGCAGGGCAGGTAGTAGTGGCTGAAGGTGTAGTTGCCGCGCGTGCCGCGGGTTGCAAGCCACGGGGCCATGAAGGAAAACCACCCGAGCAACATCAAAAGGGCACTGCGCGTGGTCTGCCTGCCCAGGAAACTCAGCCAGTAGCGCTTGAAGCGCGAGCGAATGGCGATGACCAGCGTGGTGATGGGAAACGCCACCACCAGCAGCGTGGAGGTCGACCAGAACAGCAGGTTCCCGACGCTGGACGAATGGCGCGAGCGGAGCCCCGAGGTCGAGCTCTTGATCACGATGGGGTGCATGAGGATCGGCCAGCCGTACCAAGGCGAGGTCAGATCATTGTGGTAGTGCCCCAAATCCAGGTGATGCTTGTACAGGCCGATGATGACCTTCCAGGTGGAAATCGGATCGCTTGCCTTGCCCGTCATACGAAGCGCGCCCATCCAGATGAGGGTGTGCACGATGGGCACCACGCCCAGCCACAGGATCGCGAAGATGGAAACCCGACGGACGAGCAGAATGCCGACCGCGGCGGGGACAGCGGTCATGGCACCGCTCCATTTCACGGAGGTCGAGAAGCCGATGAGGATGCCCGCGACGAGCACGCCTTTCCAGGTACGTGCAGCGATGGCGGCCACCATGCCCCACAGCATGAAGGAAATCATCATCCCGTCGAGCAAGCCTGAGCGGGAGTAGGAAATGAAGAAGCCGTCCGCGGCCATAAACGCGGCGGCCATCCAGCCGGCCCGCTTGCTACCAAAGAGCGTCCGACCAAGCCAGTAGGCCAGGAGCACCGACTGCAACCCGAAGAGCAGCGGAACAAAGCGCCAGCCCAGGGAATTGTAGCCGAAGAGCAACATCCCAACCGCGATCAGCATCTTGCCGAAGGGAGGGTGATCGTTGTTGTCGGCAATGGCCAGAGCGTAGCTGTGGGCGTTCTTGACGAATGGCTCTTCGTCGAAGGTGAACCACGTCGGCCATGGCACGCCTTGAATGCGAATCACCACCCCGCCCACGATCATGCTCGCCAGAAAAGCCGTGATCCAGCGTTCGGTGGCGGTCATGGCCCGCCAGGCCTGGCGCAGCTCCCCGAACTTCGCGCGCAAGGCCTCGGCTATTCCATGGGCAGTGGGCAACGTCATTGGGGAATTGTGCAGTCCGAAAGGGTCCCGACCGCGACGCTTTGATCGACAGGACCGAACGTGCCCGTGAGTGACCAACGCAGGGACACGGCTCGAAGCACGCCCAGGACATGGTAGTTGCAGACCACGGTGAAGCGCTCGGTCGGAAGGGGTTCATGCAGAATGGGCGACTGCCACAGACCCGCGGCCAGGAACAGTTCGTTCTTCACCGTGTTGAAGGGCTGCAGCACGTGCGGATCCGTCTCCTGGGTCGTGCCCCAGGGCTGGCCGTTCTGCCGGTAGCCACAGTGCACCCCGGAAAACGACTTGTCCGACGCGCAGGCGAGGGTCTTCTTGTCCTCGCGAATGAGCGTTATTTCCAGCATCTTGGTGGCGCCCAGGTGCCAGCCTTCGTTCTGCTGGGAGTACTTCTCTTTGTAGCCGGCCCAGGCCAGGATCAGCCACAGCGCGACCCCGATGCTGAGAAAACCCGACAGGGTGTAGAGGAGAAGGTTTCTCGGGGGATCTACCTTTGGGTCGGGTTCTTTGTCAGCTTCCGGCGCGGCGATCGCTTCGGCAGGTGGTGGAACTGCGTCAGCCTGGGTCGGTGCGGCTGGAACATCTGCGGCAGCGACCGGCGTATCGCCTGCCACCTCTTCAGGCGAAGGACTCATGTCAACCGATTATTCTATCTCATGCCTGCCGTCAACTCGTAGAAATGTCACGGCTTGCGAGTCTCATCCCTCGACGGATCGGGTCCGTGACCGTTGTCACCCAGGTCACTGGCCCCGGAAATCAGACCCTGAATCCTCTGTTCATCGCGGTCATCCAAAGTACCAAGGGGATTTTGCGTGCGTTCGTTTTCCTTGCGTCTGCGTGACCTGGCGGTGTTGTTTGCCATTGGCGGCGTGCTCTTTTCGCTGATTTCCGAGCTGTCTCGGCCCTGTGCTACGGTGGGCCGATGCGATTCGCGGGTCTGCTCGTTCCTGTGGCGCTAGTTGGCGCCGCGTGCACGGCGACGTGCGCCCGCGGGGGAGCGAAGGCAAGCCTCATGGCGCACATCTCAGGCGGAAGTTTCGCCATGGGCAGCGACGCGCAGGATGCGAGCGAGAATGAGAAGCCGGTTCATCAAGTGACGGTTGCCGACTTCTGGCTCGACCGCACCGAGGTGACGGTCGGGGCCTACGCTGCATGCGTGCGCGCCGGAAAGTGTGGCGAACCCGATGCGTACACGGCCGAGCGGGGCAACTACCGCGTCTTCTGCAACTGGCATCACCCCGCGGACAGAGCGGCCCATCCCATCAACTGCGTGGACTACGAACAGGCGAGGGCATTTTGCGCCTGGGCCGGCAAGCGCCTACCCACGGAGGCAGAGTGGGAATACGCCGCACGCGCCGGCACCGAAGGTCGGAAATTTCCCTGGGGCAATGACGAGCCCACTGCATCCCGGCTCAACGCTTGTGGCGAGGAGTGCACCAAGAACCTGGTCGCCCAGCGATTTCCTGGCGGCAAGCCCATGTATCCTGTCGACGACGGCTGGCCGGAGACCGCCCCAGTCGGAAGCTTTCCCGCCGGGGCTTCCAAGCATGGCGTGCTGGATCTGGCTGGTAACGTCTGGGAATGGACGTCATCTCTGTACGCAACCTACGACGGCAAAAGCTCGGAGCCCAAGCCTGTCCTGCGCGGCGGAAGCTGGGGCGGCGGCGATGCTCGCACCGAACGCACCACCAACCGCTTTCGCCTGGATCCATCGAGTCGCGCGCAGTTCCTCGGGTTTCGCTGCGCGAACTAGGCGCTCACTTCGCCGAGCTTCTTGCCTACCCTGGCGAGGGAATGGCGCGAACGAAATCGCCGTGCACTTTCCCCCTGGTTGAACTCGCGGACAGTTGTACACTTATTTTTGGGGCCATGCGGAATGGCGAGCGAGACAAAACCGAGGGTGTGGTAGGGCTCACGCGCGAGACAGCGGATGCCCTGGGGCGGCTTACTGTCCAGCACCTAAGGCTCGCGCGTTTGGAAATCAAGGCTGACTTGCGCGCCATGGGGTTACAAGCCGGGCTCATCGCAGTGTTGGCCGCGCTGGGAACCGTGGGCTACGGCCTGACCATGGCCGGGCTTGCGCTCCTCCTCGACGGAGGTTTGAAGGGCGGAATTCCCCTGCTCATCATCGGCAGCGTGCACGTGTTGGGCGCGGGCGCGGGCATTCTCATTGCCCTGGCTCACCTACGCCGGTTGCGCCTCATGAACGCCACGGCCGGCGAGGTGAACCAGAGTCTCGCCCCCTTGGGAATCGGGACTACCGCAAAACCGACGTCCGTTCGCGCCGGAGACACGCCATGACAGCAGCCAGGGGCGACGGAGAAAGTAGCAAGCGCGATCCCGAGATCGTACGCGCCGAGGCTGAGATTGCCCGCACGCGAGAGGAGGTGGCGCTATCGGTGGTGGCGCTGCAAAAAGAAATCTCGCGCACGCTCGATTGGCGCGAATGGGTTCGCCAGCGGCCGGTCCTGGCCGTGGCTCTGGCGTTCGGCGCCGGTGCCTTGCTGGGCGGCTGGCGACCTGGATTCCACCGCAGGAGCACATGAGCGACAAGTTTCAAGGAGGCTCGGCATGGACACCACAGTGAGCGAGGAACAAGAACGACAAAATGGCAGCGAGACGGACAGCAACGGTGGTTTGGGTTCGCGCATTCAAGAATTGAAGGAGCGAATTGTGTCGCTCAACGACCGGGCAAAAGGGTTCATCACGGAACACCCCGCGGCTTGTCTGATGGGCGCCCTAGGGCTGGGATACCTCGTTGCACGCATCGCCCGCCGCAGAGGTTAGGTGGCCACCATGAAACCAGCCGAGACCAGTCTCATCGATCTAGTCAGAGACATCATCGACATTGACGGCCGGGTGAAACGCAACCCCTACGGGATGATGGCCGGGGCCATGGGAGCCGGCTTCATCATGGGCGGGGGACTCTTCACCCGGGCGACAGAGAAGATCGCCGGCGTGGCCCTGCGCATGGGTGTGATGGTCGCGTTGCCGCGCCTGGAGAAGGAGTTTGGAAGGTACATTCGACGGACCGCGGATGCGGAGACGCCGGGAGAGAAAGGAGAATCATCGTGAAGCTGCATGACTTGAAGGACATGGATAAGGACGATTTTCTGGGCTTGATCGGGCTTCAGACAAAACGCTCCCTCACGAGCGAGCTTCTGGGCACGCTAGGGACCTTCGGCATCGGGCTGTTGGTCGGCGCCGGGGTAGCACTTCTGCTGGCGCCTAAACCCGGACGCGAATTGCGCCACGACATTCGCGCCAAGATTCGCCCCGGCAAGGGCGAGGAAAGTCGCCCCGACGGAGCGGGCGCAAGCGCGAGCGAGGTGTAGCCTCGCCTACTGGCAGCGGAATTCCAGCATGGTTCCGTAGGGCAAGGTCGACACGCCGGCGTCGATGCCCTGGCTCAACTGGACCAGGTAGGCGGCGCCGGGGCACGTGCTTGGATTGGTGGCCAGGGCGTAGCAGGGTGCATTCGACTGCTCGGCGTTGCACTTGGGCACGGGCGTCGGCTGTCTTACCAAGGTGCCGCTGGCGTCCGGGATCAAGTAGTTGGCGGTGCAAGTCGTGAGCTGGGCATAGATGGCTGGCAGGCAGAGGTTCTGCATCTTCTTGCTGAGCGCGCTGCCGATCTTGGTCATGGCCGCCGAGAAATCGGGCTGGCAGATGCTGAACTTCAGACCGTTGTCGCCGAACGCATCCACGAAGGCCCCGATGCGCAAGCCACCCGTCGCGCCCCAGGAGGCCGCCGTCGCGTCGAAGCCCGTCGTTGCGTCGGGGTTGGTGGGCAAGTGGTTGGGGTCGTAGCAGACGGGCCAGGCATCGTAGACCGTGGGGTGGGCGGTGTCGGCGGTGTTGGGATTGGGAATGGGCGCGATCTTGTAGGTTGCGTTGGCCATGTCGGCGTCGCTGAGCGGCCAGCCGAAGATGCCTGCGACGAAGATCTGTTCATCGGGCTTGCTCTTGAGGGTCTTGATCTTCGACGCCAGGGCTCCCACGCTGCGAAGCGGGCTGCACGTGGTGGGCACGGACGTGTCCGTCGGGTCGGGGCAAGCGTCGGTCCGGGGCGCGCAGGTCGAGAAAGGTGCCGAGAACGATGCCGTGGTTGGAAAGCCTGGTGGCGTTTCGGTCAGGTTCACGCCGCCGCAGGCGTGCGCCCTGGTTCCACAGCGCAGGCTGGCCGCCTCGCCACGAAGATCGGACTTGTCACCGAACAGGCCGTCGTTGGTCGCCGCCGAACAGTCGTCCTCGTCGCTGAGCATGACCAGGCCTAGGTAGGCACTGGGCCGAAGCATTTGGTGCTGGGTGGTATTCCCCACGCCGTCGGCAACCAAGGCGAATTCGAAGGCTTGCAGTTGATGTTCGAGGCCACAACCAAGCGTGCCGAGATTGCCGGCCAGGCACGAGAAGACGGTGCCGATGTCCCCGGTGTAGTTCACTGCCTGCCCCTTGCTGTGTTCCAGCCACTGGGCCGTGGCGTCGGTGACGCCGCAGGCTTGCGCGCCGATCATTTGGAACCGGCCGAGGTCACCGTAGTTGCTCGACGTGCTGTCCGGCAGGGTCTTGGGACCGCATGCCCCGCTCGAATAGGCGCCGCCACTGCCCAGATCGCTGTCGATGAGGGCGACGCGCAGATCGGGCAAGGTGCCGTCGCTGGGATCCTTGAGGCCGTCGATCAGCTTGGGGAATTGCGCCTTCAGCTTGGCCTGCTTTAGCGCCATGGACGGTGAGTTGTCGATCATGAAGATGAGGTCGAGCATGCGGTTGGGCGCCACGGCAAGTTGGAACGGGCTCGGCAACGCACCGTCGGCCGAGCTGTCGAGGGCCGTTGCATCCACGATGGCGGGGGCGGTGTCCTTCTTGATGATAGGGGCGGTCGTGTCCCGGTAGGCGTCCGGTGCAGCATCGTCCGGCGACACGACGATCGGGACGTCGGGCGAGCTATCCATTTGCTCGTCGGCGTCCGCGGCGGCGTCAACCTGGACCATGTTCTCGTCCGGCCCTGCGCTGTCCACGCCCGGGCTTGCGCTGTCAGGCGATGGGCTGGGCACCTCGGCGGCGCCGGTGGTGCCATCGGGCTGGGTGGAAACGACGTCCACTCTATCGGCGGGCGAGACAACATCGAACTTTGCCGACCAAGTGTCCGAGGCAACAGCCAGGTCCGCGACGGTCGAGCTGTCGGCCTTGTCGTCGGCGCTGCCGTCGGCCTGGGCATCGGCCATTCCATCGGTATTGCCCTGGCTGACGTCCGAGGCATCGCTCATCGTCTTGCCCGCATGCGAGCTGTGATTGCAGCCTCCCGCGACGAAAATCAGCAGTGCAGCACCGACGACACTGAACGACTTGCTCATGACATACCTCTTTCCGAAGATACCTAGGTGACGCGGCGATTCTCTCGCGAATTTGAAAATTCGCAATGAACGGCACAGGGTCGTCGGCGTTGCCCGCAAGCGCCGCCGTCTCGGGTTCGCTATAGTCCACCTCGCGCATGGCTGAAGCCGACGAAGAAGCAGACGACGCGATTCCCTCCGAGGAAGAGCGGCACCTCGCGCGCGTGGGGGAGAGCTTGCGTGCGGCCGAGCCGCGGGCAGGGCGGGGCGGGCGTGGCCAGGCCAACGACGAGTTGCTGGCGTTGCGCGACGAGATCGGTGAGGCACGGCTTGAGGACGTGCCGGCCCTGGTGGCGCAGATGGAGCGCTTGCAAGAGGTGTCGCTCACGCGGGCGGAGTTGCAGACCATGCTGGTGGATCCGCGTTCGCCCTATTTCGGACACCTGCGCCTGCTCGAGCGGGTGGCTGGGCGGGGCGAAGTCGAACGCGACGTTTTCATCGGCCGCGCCACCTTCACCGACGTCAAGGCGCGGGTGCACATCGTGGATTGGCGGAATGCCCCCATCAGCCAGCTCTACTACTGCTACAGCGAGGGCAGCGACTACGAGGAAACCTTCGGCCAGCGTGAGGTGGAGGGCGACATCGTCCAGCGCCGCACGCTCACCATCGAGGACGGCGTGCTCTTGCGCGTGGCCAGCCTGCAAGGCATTTGGGTCAAGTACCGGGTTGCATCCGCTCCCGCGCGCTGGCGGCGCACCGACGTGCCAGTGCGCGAGCTGGCGGGCGGCGAACGAACCGCCATGCGCCCGGCGCCCCGTCGCGGTGTGCTCGGCGCCGCGCCGGAAGAGATGCAGCGACTGGATCGACACTTGCCCGAGATCGCGGCGCTCATCGATCCGCGCCAGTTCGAGATCATGACCGCGCCCCATTCCGGCGTGGTGGTGATCCAGGGCGGCGCGGGCAGCGGCAAGACCACCATTGGACTGCATCGCCTCGCCTACTTGAATTTCGCGCACCCCGAGCGATTTCCCGCCAAGCGCATGGTGGTGGTGACCCAGGGAACGGCGCTGGCGGGCTACATCGGGCAGGTCTTGCCGGCGCTGGGCGTGCCGGGTGTGCGCGTGCTGACCTTTCAGGAATGGGCGGAAAGGGAATTGCAGCGGGCCATCCCGTGGTTGCGCGCCACGATCACCGACGACGTGGTTCCCGCCGTGACCCGGGTGAAGAGCCATCCCGCCTTGTTACACGAGCTGGAACGTCGAGCGCGCTCGGCCAGGGCCAAGCGGGGCAAGAGCGCCGTGGTCGAGCTGTGGGCGGATCTGCTGACCGATCACCGACTTCTGACGTCGCTGATGCGAGACGATCCGGAAATGCGCGTGTCCGAGGCCGACATCGACGAGGCCCATCGCATCTTGGTGACCCGGGTCAGCGCCATCGTCAGCCGCGATCCGCGCGAGCTGCCACCTGAAGAGAAGAAGCCCTCGCCGGCCAAGAGCCGCGCCGACGAGCGGGCGCGCAAGGAAGAGCTGGAGGAGATCAAGGCCTGGACCTCGTATGGCAAAGGCGAGGGCGCGAAGAAGAAGACCGTGGACGACGATCTGCCCGAGCACGTGCGGCGCGTGGAGGCCGAGCGCGACGAGGTCGACGACGACGAGAACGTGCGTGGAGAGATCGGCATCGACGGTCAGCGCACCGAGGACGATCTGCCGATTTTGGACGTGGACGATCTGGCCATCCTTCTGCGCGCCAACCAATTGTTGCGCAAGCCCGAGACGCCTCTTTGCCACCTGTTCGTGGACGAGGCGCAGGATCTGTCGCCCATGAAGCTGGCGGCGCTCATCGGGCGAACCGCGCCCATCGGGCACAAGGGACACTCCGGCCAGGTTCCTTCCATCACCCTGGCTGGCGAC
>Ga0302322_100002791_pt1 | contig 14836 bp, 11 predicted proteins | sample Fen_T0_2_FD_203757 | JGI IMG/M metagenome (GOLD analysis project Ga0302322, IMG submission 203757) | Peat permafrost microbial communities from Stordalen Mire near Abisko, Sweden - Fen_T0_2 | ecosystem: Environmental > Terrestrial > Soil > Wetlands > Permafrost | place: Sweden: Abisko... | reverse complement strand
CGTAGCGCTTCCCGAGCAGCTGACGGAATACGGGGCCGGTCATGCGGCGCTGGAACTCGGGCTCGCGCAGGCAGGCCGTGATGAACTGGTCCTGCTCGAGCAGCACGTCCTCGTCGAAGCCGATGTCGGTGACGCGGATCGTCTTCTCGTCGCGCAGCGCGCTGTCGTCGCCGTTGATCGAGACCTCGTGGAAGGGATGCTGCTTCGCGCCATCGAGCGCGCGGTGTCCGTCGTGGTAGCAGACCGCGTCGGTGGTCGAGAGCAGCATGAACCAGCCCGTGTCGAGCAGCGGGTTGAGCCAGGCGTAGTGCTGGCCCGAGACCGTCACCGGCCCCGCGATCGAACAGGTCATCGGCAAGCCCTTGCCGACGCACTCGTCGAGCAGCGTCCAGGTGCGGCGCAGGTAGGCGCCTCCGAACGAGGGCAGCGAGCGCTCGAAGAGCTGGTCGAGCCCCTCGTTCTCCATCACGTTGGTCGTCACGAGCTCGCGGCCCGCTCCGGGGGCCATGCGGCAGGCGGCCTTGTGGTCTTTGCGTGTCGGCATGCGGCGAGAGTGTACGCGATCACCAGCGCCAGCAGAGGCCGAGTCCGACGATCCAATCGCCGCTCGTCTCGCCCAGGCCGTAGTCGAAGCCGAGGTCGACCTGCAGGTCGGTCGAGAGGCGCGTGATCAGGCCGCCTCCGACGAAGAGCGGGTCGGGCTCGAGGATCGAGCGCGGGAACCAGCCCGCCTCGAGGTAGACGTTGCTCGCGTCCATGACCGGATGGCTGGCGCTCGCGGCCATCGAGACCGCGAGCGAGAGGTGGTCGGGGTCGTAGGCGAGGCCGAGCTGCGTGCTGAGCTGCCACAGGCTGTTCTGCGGCGTCCAACTCGCGACGCCGCTCACCGAGGGCGAGAACGAATCGGGCGAGCCCTCGAGCGAGCCTCCGGGCATGCGCAGGTCGGCGATCCAGGCCGTCGAATCGGCCCAGCCGAGGTCGATGCCGACCCAGCTGAGATCGAGCGGGCCCTTGAGGCCCAGCGAGAGCGGCCCGAGGCCCGAGTCGTCGGCCGCTCCCTCGCGCTGCGCCCAGTTCCAGAGGCTGTTCGAGGCGCGCAGTTCGAGGTCCGCGCACAGGCCGTAGCGCAGCGCGCTCGGAATCGAGGCCGCGTCGCCGCCGCCGCGCTCCTTGCCGTAGCGCATGCCGGTCTCGAGCTGCGTGCTGCCGGTCGGCACGAGCGTGGAGCTCTGCAGCAGACCCGTGCGGTCGCCGCTGATGGCCGTCTGTCCGCCGGCGGCGAGCAGGAAGGGGAGCAGCATCGGTACGCGCTAGCGTACCAAGGCGCGGTTCAGCTCCAAGACGTTGACGTGCGGCTCGCCGAGGAATCCGAACGTGCGTCCTTCGACGTGCTGCTCGACGAGCGCGCGCACGCTTTCCACCGGCATCCCGCGCGCGGCCGCGACGCGTGCGACCTGGAAGCGCGCGGCCTCAGGGCTGATGTGCGGATCGAGTCCGCTGCCGGAGGCGGTCACGAGATCGACCGGGATCGGCGCGTCGCCGCCAGGCAGCGCGCGCAGCCGGTCCGCGCGTTCCTTCAGAGCCTTCGCCAAGTCCGGATTCGTGGGCCCGAGGTTCGAGCCGCTCGAGGCCGAGGCGTTGTACGGCGGTGTCGTGGCCGAGGGCCGGCCCCAGAACAATTTCGGGTCGTCGAAGGACTGGCCGATGAGCTGCGAGCCGCGAACCACGCCGGCCTCGACGATCAGGCTGCCGTTCGCCTGCTCGTGGAAGAACAGCTGCGCCAGCCCGGTCACGAGCAGCGGGTAGAGGATGCCGGTCAGCACGGAAAGGACCAGCAGCATGCGCGCGGCGACGGAGAGTTGCTTGAACATGGAGGACTCCTTCAGGCGAGGCCCAGGCCGGAGAGTGCGAGGTCGATCAGCTTGATGCCCGCGAAGGGCACGACCAGACCGCCCAGGCCGTAGATCCACAGGTTGCGGCGCAAGAGCGCCGCCGCGCCGACGGGCCTGTAGGCGACGCCGCGCAAGGCGAGCGGGATCAGGAAGACGATGATCAGCGCGTTGAAGATCACCGCCGAGAGGATCGCCGAGCTCGGCGTCGAGAGGTGCATCACGTCGAGCGTCTTCAGCTCGGGATAGGTCAGCGCGAAGGCGGCCGGGATGATCGCGAAGTACTTGGCCACGTCGTTGGCGATGCTGAAGGTCGTCAGCGAGCCGCGCGTCATGAGCATCTGCTTGCCGATCTCGACGATCTCGATCAGCTTCGTGGGGTTCGAATCGAGGTCGATCAGGTTGCCGGCTTCCTTCGCGGCCTGCGTGCCGCTGTTCATCGCCACGGCGACGTCGGCCTGCGCCAGCGCGGGCGCGTCGTTGGTGCCGTCGCCGGCCATCGCGACGAGGTGGCCGTGCGACTGGTGCTCGCGGATCAGCTCGAGCTTCTTCTCGGGCGTCGCCTGCGCCAGGAAGTCGTCGACACCCGCTTCGGCCGCGATCGCGGCCGCGGTGAGCGGATTGTCGCCCGTGATCATGATCGTGCGGATGCCCATGCGGCGCAGCTCGCCGAAGCGCTCGCGGATGCCGCCCTTGACCACGTCCTTCAAGTGGATCACGCCCAGCACGCGCGCGCCCTCGGCCACGAGCAGGGGCGTGCCGCCGCCGCGCGCGATCTTGTCGACCTGCGCGCGCAGCTCGGGCGCGTACGCGCCGCCGCGCGCAGCGACCCAGGCGGCGATCGCGTCGTCGGAGCCCTTCCTGATCTCGCGGCCCTCGAGGTTGACGCCGCTCATGCGCGTCTGCGCGGTGAAGGGCACGAAGGTGGCACCGATCTCGTGGATCTGGCGCTCGCGCAGACCGTGGCGCTCCTTCGCGAGCACGACGATGCTGCGGCCTTCTGGCGTCTCGTCCGCGAGCGAGGCGAGCTGCGCCGCGTCGGCGAGCTCCGAGGGCGTGATGCCCTGCGCCGGCAGGAACTCGACCGCCTGGCGGTTGCCGAGCGTGATCGTGCCGGTCTTGTCGAGCAGCAGCACGTCGACGTCGCCCGCGGCCTCGACCGCGCGCCCGGAGTTGGCGATCACGTTGGCCTGGATCATGCGATCCATGCCGGCGATGCCGATCGCGGAGAGCAGCCCGCCGATCGTGGTCGGGATCAGGCACACGAGCAGAGCCACGAGCACCGTGACGGTCACGACCTGGCCCTGGCCGCTGGCCTGCACCGCGAAGGCCGAGAAGGGCAGCAGCGTTGCCGTCGCGAGCAGGAACACGATCGTCAGGGCGGCCAGCAGAATCCCGAGCGCGATCTCGTTGGGCGTCTTCTGGCGCTTCGAGCCCTCGACCAGCGCGATCATGCGGTCGAGGAAGGCCTCGCCCGGATTGGCGACCACGCGCACCACGAGCCAGTCCGAGAGCACGCGCGTGCCGCCCGTGACCGAGCTGCGGTCGCCGCCGGACTCGCGGATCACCGGCGCGCTCTCGCCCGTGATGGCGCTCTCGTCGACGGAAGCGACGCCCTCGACCACTTCGCCGTCGCAGGGGACCACGTCACCGGCCTCGACCAGCACGATGTCGCCCTTGCGCAGGTTGGGCGCGGGCACGGGTTCGTGACGCGTGCGGTCCTTCGCGTTGAGCAGGCGCTTCCCGAGCACGTCGCGGCGCGTCTTGCGCAGCGAGTCCGCCTGCGCCTTGCCGCGGCCCTCGGCCAGCGCCTCGGCGAAGTTGGCGAAGAGCAGCGTGATCCAGAGCCAGAAGGAGACCGCCAGGATGAACGTGAAGGGCGCTTCGCCGTGGCCGAGCAGCGCCTGCATGGCGAGGCCGCTCGTGAACACGGCGCAGACCCAGACGACGAACATCACGGGATTGCGGATCTGCACGCGCGGATCGAGCTTGCGGAAGCTGTCGCGCACGGCGCGGCGCGTGATCGCGGGATCGAAGAGGTTCTTCTTGTTCATGACAGGCTCAGCGCAGCATCTGCAGCTGCTCGACGATCGGGCCCAGGGCCAGGGCGGGGATGAAGGTCAGCGCGCCGACGAGCAGCACGGTCGAGACGAGCAGCAGCACGAACAGCAGGCCGTGCGTGGGCAGCGTGCCCGGTCCGGCCGGAACGAGCTTCTTCGCGGCCAGCGCGCCTGCGATCGCCAGCACCGGGACCTTGACCAGGAAGCGCCCGATCAGCATCGCGGCACCCAGCGCGAGGTTGTAGAAGGGCGTGTTGGCGGACAGGCCGGCGAAGGCGCTGCCGTTGTTGTTGGCGGCCGAGCTGAAGGCGTAGAGGATCTCGCTGAAGCCGTGCGCGCCCGGGTTGGCGACGCCGGCGCGGCCCGCGTCGAGCAGCACCGCCACGGCCGTCCCGAGCAGCACCGCCATGCAGGGCGCGAGGATCGCGAACGAGGCCCACTTCATCTCGAACGAGCCGATCTTCTTGCCCAGGTACTCGGGCGTGCGGCCGACCATCAACCCGGCGACGAAGACCGCGACGATGGCGAAGAGCAGCAGGCCGTAGAGGCCCGAGCCCACGCCGCCGAAGATCACTTCGCCGAGCTGGATCAGCCACATCGGCCACAATCCTCCGAGCGGCGTGAACGAGTCGTGCATCGCATTGACGGACCCGTTCGAGGCGGCCGTGGTCGTGGCGGCCCAGATCGCGGAGTTCGCGATGCCGAAGCGCAACTCCTTGCCCTCCATGTTGCCTCCCGGCTGCGCCTCGCTGGCTGCGAGATCGAGCCCGAGCGTCTGCTGCGCGCGCGTGCCGGCCTGCTCGGACACGTGCACCATCACGATGCAGGGCACGAGCACGATCAGCATCGTCGCGAGCAGCGCCAGGCCCTGGCGCTTGTCCTTGACCAGCTTGCCGAAGGTGAAGCACAGCCCGGCCGAGATGACCAGGATCGAGAGCATCTCGAGCAGGTTCGAGAAGGCCGTCGGGTTCTCGAACGGGTGCGCCGAGTTGGCGTTGAAGAATCCGCCGCCGTTCGTGCCGAGCTGCTTGATCGCGATCTGCGAGGCGGCCGGGCCCATCGAGAGCGACTGCTCGGCGCCCTGCAGCGTGTGCGCCACGACCGGCGCCGCGAAGTTCTGCACCACGCCCTGCGAGACGAGCACGAGCGCCAGCACGATCGAGAGCGGCAGCAGGATGTAGACGGTCGAGCGCACGAGGTCGACCCAGAAGCTGCCGATGGTCGAGCTCGCCTTGCGCGTGAAGCCGCGCACCAGCGCGAGCAGCACGGCCATGCCCGACGCGGCCGAGACGAAGTTCTGCACGGAAAGTCCGAGCATCTGCGTCAGGTGGCTCAGCGTCGTCTCGCCCGAGTAGCCCTGCCAGTTGGTGTTGGTGGCAAAGCTGACCGCGGTATTGAACGACGAATCGGGCGAGACGGCTGCCATGCCCGCCGGATTGAGCGGCAGGACACCCTGCAGGCGCTGCAGCGCGTAGACCACGAGCAGTCCGAGCAGGTTGAACGCCAGCATCGCGCCGGCATAGGCCTTCCAGCCCTGCTCCAGGTCGGCGCGCAGGCCGCAGAAGCGGTAGAGCGCGCGCTCGAGCGGAGCGAGCCAGCGCACGAACGCGGGCAGGTCGCCCTCGTAGACGCGCGCCATGAACTTGCCCAGCGGCTTTGCCAGCACGACGAGCACGAGCAGATAGAAGAGGATTTGCAGCCAGCTCATGGCGGGTTCCAGTTCAGTCGAAGCTCTCGGGCTTGAAGAGCGCGAGGAAGAGGTAGACGAAGAGCGCCAGGGTCACGATGGCGGCGATCCAGTGCACGATGGACATGGGCTCAGCGTTGTCCTTCCGGATCGTGGTCCTCGATGCGACGCACGATCCAGTCCAGCACTACGAAGAAGGCGAGCGCGCTCGCCAGGCAGACGATCTCGAGGAACATGCTGAAGAGGCTAGAACGCTCGCGCGCTAAGGAGCTGCTAAATTGAGCGGGCTGCGCGTGAATGCGCAGCAAATCCAGGTCAGCTACCCCTTGTGGCGCGCGCCGGTTCACCGAAGACTGCGCGCATGAAGAAGATCATCCGTGCGCGGCAGGCGTGTGCGCTCCTGTCCGTGCTGTCCCTCTGCGGCTCCCGCGCGTTCGCGCAGGAGACGCTCACCACCGATCGTCCGGGCCTCGGCCTCTCGACCGGCACCGTCGCTCAAGGCAGGTTCCAGCTCGAGTTCGGCCTGCCGACGATCACGTTCCTGCGCGGCGATGGCGCCGATGTGCGCGCTTGGAGCACGCCGTTCCTCGCGCGCTACGGTCTCTCCGGGAACGCCGAGGTGCGTCTCTCCGGATCCGGCTGGAACGACGTCAAGGACGAATCGAGCAGCAGCAGCGTGAGCGGTTTCGGCGACCTCGAGCTCGGCGGCAAGCTCGCGCTCACGCCCGGTGGCGGCGCGGCTCCGTCGCTGGCGCTCGTGGGCGGCGTGCGCTTCCCGACGGGCAAACACGAGTTCAGCTCGGGCGAAGCGGGCTACGACCTGACGCTCGCCGCCGGTTGGAGCCTCGACAGCAGCAACTCGCTCGGCGCGACGGCGGGCGCGTTCCGCATCCCGCTCGGATCCGACTACGTGGCGAACGGCGTGCTGACCGGCACCTTCACGCACTCGATCGACGAGCACTGGTCGGCCTACGGCGAACTCGGCTGGTTCCCGAGCCTGCACGGCACGAGCGACCAGGCGCTCTGGGGGTTGGGCACGACGTACCTGCTCTCGCACGACGTGCAGCTCGACCTCTCCGGCGACTTCGCACTCAACGACCAGTCGGTCGACGCGAGCTTCGGCCTCGGCATCTCCATCCGTTTCTGAGTTCCGCCATTGCGCGCTCTGCGTTTTAGCAGCGATTTGATGCGCGCGGGCCGAGTCTTAGCGGCCCGTATCCGGGGCTGCGTCGTACATGTGGTCCTGGAGGACACATGTGGATCGACCTCTTCATCGTTGGCATCCCGGCTGGAGCCTACGCCTGCGTACTGTGGCTGGCGTGGACAGGCGAATCCGCGCGCGCGCGGCGACGTTGGCCTTGAGCGTCGAGCGCGCGCGCTGGAGCGCCGGCCCAGTGCCTGCTAGGCTGCGCGCGTCCGCATGAGCGACACGCGCCCGAGCCCGGAGGAACTGCTCGCGCGCATCGCGCGCGAGAAACAGCAGGCGCTGCGCGGCCGGCTCAAGCTCTTCTTCGGCATGGCGCCCGGCGTGGGCAAGACCTACGCCATGCTCGAGGAGGCGCGCGCGCGCGCGGCGCGCGGCACGGATGTGCTCGTGGGCGTGGTGCTGACGCACGGCCGCGCGGAGACCGAGCGCCTGGCGCAGGGCCTCGTGCAACTGGCGCCGAAACGCGTCGAGCACCGCGGCATCGTGCTCGACGAGTTCGACCTCGACGCGGCGCTGCAGCGCAAGCCGGGCCTCTTGCTGCTCGACGAACTGGCGCACACCAATGCGCCGGGTTTGCGGCACCTCAAGCGCTGGCAGGACGTCGAGGAGCTGCTCGAGGCCGGCATCGAGGTCTACACCACGCTCAACGTGCAACACGTCGAGAGCCTGAACGACGTCGTCGAGCGCGTGACCGGCGTGCGCGTGCAGGAGACCGTGCCCGACTCGATCCTCGAGCGCGCCGATGCGATCGAGCTCGTCGACCTGCCGCCCGACGAGCTGCTCGCGCGCCTGACCGAAGGCAAGGTCTACGTGCCGGCGCAGGCCGAGCGCGCGCTGCAGAGCTTCTTCCGCAAGGAGAACCTGATCGCGCTGCGCGAGCTCGCCCTGCGCAAGACCGCCGAGCGCGTCGACCAGCAGGGCAGCGAATACCGCCGCGCGCAGGGCGGACGGCGCGGCGCGGGCGCGCGCGAGCGCCTCCTGATCGTGCTCCAGCCGGGCGCGCGCGCTCTCGACGTGCTGCGCGCCGGCCGGCGCCTGGCGGTCGAGCTGCGCGCGCCCTGGATCGCGCTCGTGCCCGAGGGCGAGCGCATCGAGCGGCTCTCCGACGAGGCGCGCGAGGAGGTCGCGGAGCTGCTCGAACTCGCGCGTCAGCTCGGAGGCGAGAGCCTGGTGGTGGGCAGCGAGCGCGCGGCGGAGCAGATCCTGCACGTCGCACGCGACCGCGGCGTGACGCGCATCGTCGTGGGCAGCTCGCGCCGGCGCGGCTTCTTCGCGGCGCTCTTCCCGCCGCTCGCAGAAGAGCTCGTGCGGCGTGCCGAGGATCTCGAGGTGCTCGTCACGCCCGGCATCCAGGACGAGGCCGTGGAGAAGCCCGCGCCGCGCCGCGGGCTGGCGACGCCGGCGAGCGAATACCCGCTGGCGCTCCTGCCGGTGCTGCTGGCGGTGCTGCTCGGGATCGCGACGCGCGATGCGCTCACCATCGCCGACCACGCGCTGATCAACCTGCTGGCGATCCTGATCGCGGCCAGCATCGCCGGCCGCGGACCGGCCTTCCTGGCCACGCTGCTTTCCGTCGCGAGCTTCGACTTCTTCTTCATCCCGCCCTACTACACCTTCGCCGTCAGCGACCTGCACCACGTGCTGACCTTCGCCGTGATGCTGGTCGTGGGCTTCATCGCCAGCCAGCGCACGATCGTGATCCGCGAGCAGGCGGCCGCCTCGCAGGAGCGCGAGCGGCGCACGGCCGCGCTGTATGCCATGACGCGCGCCTTCGCGGTCGAGGACGACCCGCTCGCGATCGCGCAGTCGAGCGTCGAGCGCGTGCACGACCTGCTGCAGGCCGAGGCCTGCCTTTTCCAGCCCGAAGCGAGCGGCGGCCTGCGCCCCGTGGCGCGCACCGGCGGCTGGCAGGCCGACGACGAGCGCGAGTCGGCGGTCGCGCGCTGGGTCTTCGAGAACGACAAGCGCGCGGGCTTCGGAACGGACACGCTGCCCGCCGCGCGCGCTCTGTATCTGCCGATGAGCGTGCCGCGCGGCACGATCGCCGTGATGGGCGTGCTGATCGGCGCGCTCGAGCGCGAGCTGCGTCCCTCCGACCACCAGATGCTCGACACCTTCGTGGCGCAGGCGGCACTGGCGCTCGAGCGCGTGCGCCTGCGCGCCGAGGCCGACGAGGCGCGCCGCGCAGTCGAGACCGAACGCCTGCGCACGGATCTGCTCTCGAGCGTCTCGCACGATCTGCGCACGCCGCTGGCCTCGATCGCGGGCTCGGCCGGCGTGCTGCTCGCGGGCGGTACGGGCGTCGGCCGCGCGGAGCAGCGCGAGCTGCTCGAGACGATCCAGTCGGAGAGCCAGCGCCTGTCCGAGCTCGTCACCAATCTGCTCGATCTGACGCGCCTGGATTCGGGCGCGCTGCAGCCGCGGCGCGAGTGGTGCCCGGTCGAGGAGCTCGTGCACGGCGCGCTCGACCGGCTGCGCGAACGTCTCGCGGGCCGCAAGCTCGAGCTCGAGCTGCCGCGCGAGATCCTGCAGGCAAACGTGGATCCCGTGCTGGTCGAGCAGGCGCTCGTGCACCTGCTCGAGAACGCGCTCAAGTACAGCCCGCCCGATTCGCCGCTCGAACTGCGCGCGAGCGGCAGCCCGGGCGAGGTGCTGATCGAGGTCTCCGACCGCGGCCCGGGCATCCCGCCGGGCGAGGAGCAGCGCATCTTCGAGAAGTTCGTGCGCCTGCCGGACGGCATGCGCGCAGCGGGATCGGGCCTGGGGCTTTCGGTGTGCCGCGCGATCCTCAAGGCGCACGGCGGCAGCGTCTCGGCCGAGAACCGCCTCGGCGGCGGAGCCACGTTCCGCATGCGCCTGCCCGTCACGAGCGCGCCGCCGCCGCCGCCCGCGCGCCTGCAAGAGGAGACGCCGTGAAGTCGAGCGAGCCGCTGGTGCTCGTGATCGAGGACGAGCCGCAGGTGCGGCGCTTCCTGCGCACGAGCCTCAAGGCGCACGGTTTCGCGGTGATCGAAGCCGAGAACGGAACGCTCGGCCTGCGCGAGGCCACGCAACACGTGCCAGACCTCGTGCTGCTCGATCTGGGGCTGCCCGACATGGACGGCACCGAGGTGGTCAAGCGGCTGCGCACCTGGAGCCGCGTGCCGGTGCTGATCCTCTCGGCGCGTGGCGAGGAGCGCAACAAGGTCGAGGCGCTCGATGCGGGTGCGGATGACTACCTCACGAAGCCCTTCGGTTTCGCCGAGCTGCTCGCGCGCATGCGTGCGGCGCTGCGGCGCGCGGCGCGCGTCGACGCACCCGAGGAGAGCGTGCTCGTGCAGGGACCGCTGCGCATCGATCTCGGACGCCGGCGCGTCGAGCTCGGCGGAGAAGAGGTGCACTTGACGCCGATCGAGTTCCGGCTGCTCTCGGTCCTCGCGCGCCACGCGGGGCGCGTCGTGACGCACAAGCAGCTCCTGACCGAGGTCTGGGGCCCGCAGTCGGCCGAGGAGACGCAGTACCTGCGCGTCTACCTGACGCACCTGCGGCGCAAGCTCGAACCGGATCCTTCCCGCGGTCGGATCTTCCACAACGAGGCCGGCGTCGGCTACCGTCTCGAACTCGCCAGTCCCCCGGAACCCAGCCCATGACCCAGTTCAGCCCCGACGCCGAGAAGCGCTATTTCAAGCAGGACTACACCCCGAAGAAGCGCATCGAGGGCGTCGAGATCGTCGAGCTCAAGCGCTTCAACGACGACGGCGGCTCGATGACCGAGCTCGGCCGGCTCGAGCAGGGCCTGCACAAGCAGCTGCCCGGCTTCGTCGTGCGCCAGGTCAACTTCTCGGTGCTCGAGCCCTTGGCCATCAAGGCCTTCCACATGCACCGGCGCCAGACCGACGTCTGGTTCGTGCCGCCGGCGGACAAGCTGCTGCTCGTGCTCGCCGACGTGCGCACGGGCTCGCCCACGCAAGGGCAGGTGATGCGTTTCGTCCTCGGCGACGGCAACTCGCGCCTCGTGCGCATCCCGCCGGGTGTCGCACACGGCTGCCGCAACCTGCGCACGGCCTCGACCAGCACGATCCTCTACTTCGTCGACGTGCAGTTCTCGACCGACGACCAATGCGACGAAGGCCGCCTGCCCTGGGACCACTTCGGCGCGCAACTCTGGGAAGTCGAACGCGGCTGAGCGACCGCGGCCGAAACCCGTGAATACGGTGCCAGTCCAATTCTTCACGGGTTTCCGCAACGCAGCCGGCAGTTGCTTCGCGGCCTGCGGAAACCCGTGAAGAATTGGACTGGCACCGTATTCGCGGGTTTCGACGGTGGCGGACAGCTCCAGCTCAGCCGGCCGCGCTAGAGGATCTCGAGCACGCCGGTGCCGTTGCCGGCGATCAGCGTGGAGGTCGCGGCGCGCCAGTTCACGCGCGAGGAGAGCGCGTGGTACCAGGGCAGGTCGTCCTTGTCGCAGACGATGCCGAGCGCGCTGGTGATGTTTCCACGCGCCGAATCGGTCAGCGCACGGTCGCGCACCATTCCGACCAGCACGGGCACGGTGCGCGTGTCGCCGACCATGCCGAGCGCCTGCGCGAGCCAGCTCTGGCTCGCCTGGCCGTTGGCCGTGCGCAGCTCGTTCGCGAGCTCGGGCGCGAGGTTCTTGTCGCCGAGCAGCGCCAGCGCGACGGCGCACTGCTGCAGCAGGAAGGGCCGATAGCGCGCGCTGGTCGCCGTCGTGCGCAGCCCCTCGGCCAGGCTGTGGTTGCCCGAGAGCCCGATGCCCAGCGCGAGGTAGCCGCGCAGCACGTCGTCGCCGCTGCCCGCAAGCCGTTCGCCGAGCGCGAGTGCGCCCTCGTCGTCGCCCGCGAGCCCGAGCGCGATCGCGCACGCTCCGGTCTCGTCGGGACCCGAGGCCGCGGCGAGTGCGCGGCGCAGCGCCTCGTGCAGCAGCGGATTGGCCGCGGCACCCTGGTGGCGCAGCCGGAACTCGAGCACGCCCAGCGCCAGCGCCGCCCAGGGGCGCGTACGCGACTTGCCGTGCGCGAGTTCCTCGAGCAGCACGTCGCGGCACTCGGGCAGCGCCGAGCCGGGCTCGACTCCGCTGCCGTGCCGCGCGGCCGCCTCGGAGAGCGACATCAGCGCGAAGGCGCGCTCGGAGGTCTGGCCTGAGATCAGCGTGCGCCGCAGCTCGGTGCGCACGCGCTTGTCCTCTTGGTCCTGGTCGTCGTCGCCGAGTTCGCCGAGCGCCAGCAGGCAGCTCTCGCGCACGCTCACCTCGCTCGACTCGCGGCGCAGGAGCCCGATCAGGAAGTCGACCACGGCCTGCTTGGCTTCGGGAGTCGTGCCGGCCGCGAGCTCGCCCAGCGCCGTCGCCGCGTGCGCCACGAGCAGCGGCCGCTGTTGCGGATCGGAGGCGAACTCGAGCAGGAAGCGCAGCTGTGTCTGGCGCGAGATCCACGGGGCGCTCGAGCTCTCCTCGCGTTCGACCTCGAGCGGTACGAGTCCCAGCGCGAGGATGCAGGCGACCCGGGTGTCGGTCGCGCAGCCCTCGCGCCGCGCGAGCTCGTCGGTCAGCGCGCGCGCGATCATCTGGCGCGTGCGGTTGCTCTGCGTGTGCTGCGCCAGCACGCCCAGGCCGAAGGCCGCGAACGAGCGCATGCGCATCGGCACCTCGCGCGTGCCGGCCGCCTCGCGGCCCGCGGCGTCGTCGTGCAAGAGGTTCTGCAGGAGCGCCAGGTTCTCGCTCGAGCCGAGCACGCCGAGTGCGAGCGCCGCGACCTCCGTGATCTCCTGGTTGGGCTCGCGCAGGAGCCGCGCGCACAACGGTGCGAAGCGCGCGTCCGCGGGCGCGCCGGGGAGTTCGCCCACACGGCCTGCGGCGAGCAGCGCACTGGTCACGAGCTCGTTGTTGTGTTCCTTCGTGAGCACCTCGACGAGCAGCGGCAGCGCCTCGCGCGTGATCTGCTCGGGGCCCGGTCGCAAGCCCAGTCCTGCCTGCGGAGCGAGCGCGCCGCCGCGCTCGAAGCCCTCGGTCGAGAGCCCGCCTGAGTGCACGCGGCGCTTGAGCTCGAGGAATTCTTCCTTGTGGAAGTGCCACCACAAGTCCCAGGTCGGATCGAGCCAGCGTGCGTCGCCGCCGGACTGCGCGCCGCCTGCGCCGCCGCCAGTCTGCGGACCGGCGCCATTCGGCGTGGAACCAGGCGAGGGATGCGGCGTGGCCGGCCCCTTCGGAGAGGCCGGACCGGGGCCCGTGCCCGGGCCCGAGGGCGAGGGTCCGGGCGGGCCGCCTCCGGGCGGCCCGGGGTTGGTCGGCTGCGGACCGCCCGGCGCCGGCGGAATGTTGTGGCCGTGCAGCAAGGCGTACGCCGGCACGCTCGCGAGCGCGAGGGCGAGGCCGCAGAGGAGGATCGGGCGCTTCATGGATTCGGTCGGCGGACCAGCGGGATGCATCGTCGCATGCGCTCGGCCCGGGCGGGTTCAGAAGATCTCGAGAACGCCCTGGCCGTCGCCGCCGAGGAGCGTCGGCGTCACGGCCAGATAGTTCCGGTCGCGCGAGAGGGGTACATGCCAGGGCAGGTCATGGCGCTCGGCCAGCATTCCGAGCGCGATCACGGCGAACGAGCGCGTGCCCGTCGGTGAGCCGTGGTCGCGCGCGAGCGCGAGCAGCGGCTCGAAGGCGCGCGCGTCGCCGATCTGCCCCAGCGCGCGCGCGAGTGCGGACTGCGTGCTCTGGCTCTGCGTCGAGCGCAGCGCCTCGAGCAGCGGCCCCTCGAGCTCGGTATCGCCGATCAGAGCGAGCGCCGTCGCGGCCGGCTCGAGCACCCAGGGCCGGTAGCGCGAGCCCAGCACGAGCGCGCGCAGCTCGGGCGCCGCCGCGCGCGCGCCGAGCATGCCCAGCGCCAGCGCGACGTAGCCTTGCGAGTCCGTGGCGCTCGAGTTGGAGAGCTTCTCGCGCAGGAGCGGGATCGCGAGCTCGTCGCGGCACAGTCCGAGCGCGATCGAGCCGGCGCCGACCTCCTCGGGGCTGCCTTCGGAGCGCAGCCAGTCGCGCAACTCGCTGCGCACGAGCGCGGAGGGTTCGCCGCCCTGCGTGCGCACGCGGAATTCCTGCACGCCGAGCGCGATCGCCGCCCAGGGCCGCATGCGACTGCGGCCGCGCACGAGCTCGTTGATCAGCACGTTGCGGCACTCGTTGCGGCCTTCCTCCGAGCGCTCGCCGCTGCCCGTGTGGCCGCCGGCTTCGCCGAGCGCCACGAGCGTCAGGAAGCGCGTCGGCTGGTCGGTGTCGGCCAGCGCACGCTGCAGCTGCACGCGCAGTTCGACGTCGACCGGATCGGCGTCGGCGTCGGCGAGCAGCCCGAGCGCCTGCACGCAGCTCTGCGCGACCTCGTTCTCGAGCTGCCGGCCGCGGCGCAACTCGGTCTGCAATCCCTGTTCGACCTCGGTGCGCAGCGTGCCCGGCGCGTCGAGCACGAGCAGGCCGAGCGCGTTGGCGACGTGCGCGCGCACGATCGCGCGGTGCCGCGCATCGGAGAGGTACGGGAGCAGGAAGTGCACCAGCGACTGGCGCGAGACCCAGTTCGCGCTCTGCGCGTCGCCGCGCTCGAAATCGAGCCGGTCGAGCGAGAGCGCCACGAGGCAGGCGACCTGCAGGTCCTGCTGCGGCTCCTTCTGCGCCTCGAGCGGAGCCAGCAGCCAGCGCGCGGCGCGCTGGCGCGTGCGGTTGTTGCGCGACTGGTCGGCCGCGAGTCCGAGCGCGTAGGCCGCGAAGGCGCGCGTGCGCGAGGAGACCGAGCGGCCGCCGCCGAGCAGCGTGCGCGCGTCGGCGTCGTCCGTGAGCAGGCCGCCGAGCAGGTCGAGCGCGGATTCGTCGCCCAGGATGCCGAGCGAGAGCGCGGCGCTCTCGGCCACCTCCTGCGCGGAGTCGCTGAGCCTGGTGCGCAACGCGGGCACGAGCGAGAGCTGCGGGTCCTCGGGGGCGGAATCGCCCGAGCGTCCGAGCGCGATCAGCGCAGCGGTC
>Ga0302322_100002789_pt1 | contig 14838 bp, 14 predicted proteins | sample Fen_T0_2_FD_203757 | JGI IMG/M metagenome (GOLD analysis project Ga0302322, IMG submission 203757) | Peat permafrost microbial communities from Stordalen Mire near Abisko, Sweden - Fen_T0_2 | ecosystem: Environmental > Terrestrial > Soil > Wetlands > Permafrost | place: Sweden: Abisko... | reverse complement strand
AGCTCAAATTGCCGTCGTCGCACTCCTCATCGGGCAGCTTGAGACCGTCGCCGCAGGGGGAAGTGCAACCGCTGGTCCCCGTGCAAATCGGTTCAGACTTGCAATCCGGGGCGCAGCCGTCGCCAGGAACGGTGTTGCCATCGTCGCACGACTCGCTGCCTTCCTTGGTGCCGTCGCCGCACACGGTTTTGTGACAGGCCACCTTCGGTTTGGAACAGGCATAACCCGGTTCGACCTTGCACGCCTCGGTGCAGCCGTCGCCGGACTGGGTATTGCCGTCGTCGCACGCTTCCCAACCCGTCAAAATCCCGTCGCCGCACTTGGGCTGGCAGCGAATGCCGGGCGCCGCGCAGACCCATCCGATTTCCACCGTGCTGCAATCGGCGGAGCACCCGTCGCCGTCCTTGGTGTTGCCGTCGTCGCAGGCCTCCTTGCCGGCGATGTGGCCGTCACCGCACACCACGGTCGATACGCAGGCCGCGCCCGGGTTGGGACAAACAAAGTCAGTTTCCACCCGGCAGGCCATGGTGCAGCCATCGCCGGAGGCGGTGTTGCCGTCGTCGCATTCCTCGTCGCTGTCCAGGGTGCCATCGCCGCAATGAGGGGGAATGCCGCAACCGTTGGGATCCTGGCAGGTCGCACGTACGTCGTGCTTGGGCGGCGCATCGAGCAGGATCGAGACGCTGGCGTCGAGCTTAACGATCACCGCCGCGTCGCCGGTTAGGACCGCCGCTGCGTCGGATGTGCCGCTGCCCGTGATGCTGCCGCCAGTGCAGCCGCCCAAGCAATAGCTTACTGGCAGCAAGATCATTGCGGCGGCCAAACTGGCTCGCGTGGCTCGCACGACATCACCCCGGCGTGGCATGGTCGTGGTAGTCTAGCCCAATCGATGCCCAATCGCATGGCTTCGCTGCTGTTCCTAGCGGGCACGTTGGTCTGCCTGGGCGCCAGCGTGGGCGCTTGCAAGAGTTCGAATGTCACCACCGACGCCGCGACCGCCGACCGCTTTGTCGCGCCCGGCACGGGCGGTAGCGGCGGACAAACGACCGGCGGCGATGGCGGTAGTGGCGGACAGGCAAGCGGTGGACAAAGTGGTGGGGGTGGTCCCCATCAAGGAGGAGGCGGCGGCGGTGGATCGGGTGGCACCTCAGGCAAGGGCGGCGCCAGCGGCCGCGATGCCTCGGCCGGCAAAGACGCCAGCCAGGCCAAGGACGCCGCGGTTGAGGCACCGTCCACCATCGACGGCGGCACCGTCAGTTGCGACGACATCACCAGCCCCGGCCGGCTGGCGGTCTACTACTACAGCGACAGCGCCGCGTCCGGCTCGTCCATTCAAATCCACTTGGACATCGTCAACTACACGGCCTTCAGCTCGAAGCTATCGCAGGTAACCTTGCGCTACTGGTTCACCGACGAGGCCCGGGCCATCGACGCCGGCTCGCTGCCCAACGTCATCGAGCAGTACTACGTCCCCGTCGCCACCACCATGAAGTTCATCACGCTCGATCCGCCGCGAGCAGGCGCGGATACGGTGCTTGAGATGTCGTACTCCAACGCCCCCGATGCGGGCACGTCCTGGGTGGAAACGCGCGGGTTCAACTTCGCATTCCACAAGACCAGCTACAACGGCACCTACGATCAGAGCAACGACTACTCGTACGATGCGACCTTGAAATCGACGCTCGGCCTCAATCCAAGAATCACCGCCTACGTCGGCGGCGTCCTGGCCTGGGGCTGCGAACCTCCAGCGAACTAGCGTACGACGGGCATCGACTGGGTTCGGCGAAGTGCGCGCCTGTCGCGTTTGCGCACGACCTTGGCAATGCGGCGCTTGAGCTTGGCCGCGGACACGGTCCGACCAGGCAAGGCTTGCTGCTCTTCGTGGTGCTCCGAAAAATCGCCAGGCTGCGTGCCCAGCTCGAAGATCGTGACTTCGCGTTTGCCGCGCTCGCCGATGCGGAAGGGCATCACCGCCGCACCGATGCCCGCACCCACATAGACCGCGCCCGCGTTGTTATTCGCCTGCCGCGATCCATAGAGTCCATGCACGTACTTGTGCCCGCCGATCTTGCCCAGGGTGATTTCGTGCAGCCGTGCCAGCGTGATCTGACCGCCGTGCGTGTGGCCAGACAGCACCAGCGGGATGCCGTGCGGCCACAACAGGTCGGCCTCCTCGGCGATATGGGACAAGGCCAGCGAAGGAAGATCGGGCCGCAGTCCAGCCACCGCCTTGTCGCGCTGGGCGTGGCCGGTGTAGGCGTCGTCGAGCCCGACGATCTGAATGCGCTGTCCGCGCACCGTGATCGTGGTGTTCTGGTTGCGCAAGACTTCCACCCCGGCCCGGCGCAAGGCCATGCTGACCTCGTCGGCGCCCGCCCAGTAGTCGTGGTTGCCTAGAACCGCAATCACCGGCGCGCAGAAGCCGCCCATCAAGTGGGTCAGCTGATCCAGATAGAGTTGGCTGTGGCAGACAAAATCCCCGGTGATCAGCACCAGATCGGGGTTCTGGGCGTTGACCATGACCTGCGCCTCACGCTGAATCGCGAAGGGCGTGACCCGGCCAATATGCAGGTCGGTCAGATGCGCGACGCGCATGGGATCCATCAGCCTGGCGTAGCCAGCAGGCCCCGCGAATCGGCGCAGCGCGACCCGCCCTTGCCTTCGCCCTCCTTCCGAAATCGCTTCCAACGACTTCGCCCTGTCCGGACTCCACGAGAACGGCGGAAACAACATCGTCCTGAAGTGTAGCCGCCCCTACACTATTGTCCAGGCGAGAAAGGGGTGTTTCCCAGTGCCTCGTCTACATCGTATCTATTGTACCTAAGGCGCCGCCGTCCAACGCAACCGGCACCGTGGGCTGGGCACCTCCATCGGCCGAAACGACGGGCGTCAATTGGCGACAATCCGCTGGCACCTTGGCGCAGGTGTCCATGGACCCGCACAACGAAGCGACCTCGGAGATGCGGCTGGCGAAGGGCTGCGACGTGATGTACGGACACCTGGCCGGCCAATCCAGATCGGCTTGGCACAGTGTGAGCACGTCGTAGGTCAATGGTTTTCCGTCCGCGGTGGCGCAGGCCTCGCTTGTACACTGGCACAACCCGTTGGTGCACGCGTAGGCCACCCCGGGGGCAACCAGGCCAGAGACCAAGCAATCCGCGTCGATGGCACAGGCGACAGGGCGCGAAGGATTGGCGGCGCTGAGCTGCACCTGGCCAGACGACGGCACGCGCACGGCGTAGATTGAAAGCAAGGGATCCGCAACCAAGATGAACGCGTCGGTGCCGCTGCCATTGGCGCAGGATTTCGGCACGATGTCCGTATCCCGACACGCAAGCGTGCAGAGGCCATTTCCGCAAGTGACATCGAACGTCCAACCGAGCGTGTCGGTTACAACGGTGGCCGTGCCGCTTGAGTCCGAGCTGCTGGTGCAGGCGGCCAGGATGAAAACGAGGGTTGTGACAAGTCCGGGGTTCGTGATTCGCGACATGATCTTTGGTCCATTAGATGAAGTTGGCGATAGCAGACACGAAGTCGTTGGGATTTTCCAGATTGCTTAGGTGCCCAGCGCCGGCGATTTCCACCAAACGCGCGCCGGGAATCGCCGAGGCCATCACGGACATCTCCGCCAGCGGCGAAATATTGTCTTCCTGGCCGACGATGACCAGGGTCGGACAGCGAATGGCCGCCAGTTCGGATTGCCGATCCGGCCGGCCGCGCAACGCCCGGATGCCGGCCGACACACCGGCAGGGCTCTGTTTGCCCAAGATGCGCACTTGCTCGCGTACAGCCTCGCTGGTGGCGGGCGAAAGCAGCGCGCCGAGCTGACGTTCGACCAGCGCGGCCACACCTTGCTTTTCCACCAAGGCCAGGGCATCCGCCCTGCCTGCGCGCGCGACCTCCGAATCGGCGGCGGCGCGGGTATCCGCCAAAATCAAGCGTTCAAGGCGCGCCGGATGCCGGGCGGCGAAGGCCAGCGCGACATAGCCGCCCATGGACAAGCCACCGACGGCCACGCGTTCAATGCCCAACCCATCGAGCATGGCCGCCACGTCGTCCGCCATATCGGCGATGGAAGGATCGCTGTCGCCCAGATCGGATTCGCCGAATCCACGCATGTCGGGCACGATCACGCGGCAGCGGCCGGCCAGGGCCTGGGCCGTGGCGGTCCACATCTGACCGTCGAACGGAAAGGCGTGAAGGAGCACCAGCGGCTTTCCGCCGCCGAACAATTCGTAGGCAAACACCCGCCCGCCGATGTGCTCTTTCATGGCTCGACGTTAGCACGGGCGTCACGCAACCAAACAAACACACGCAAGGTGGCCAAAAACTTGCGTCCGCTCCCGCGCAGCCGGACGATCCGCCCTGTGAGCCTGTCCGTTGACTTAGCCATCCAGCAGTTCCTTGACCATTTGCGGGTCGAGCGCGAGCTGTCGGTGGCGACCCTAGCGGCGTACGGCCACGATCTGGGGGGACTCGCACGCTTTCTGATTGGCCGCGACGTCGAGGATGTGTGCGCGGTGCGCCCGGTCGAGCTGCTCGACTACCTGGCCGTGCTCACCACGCAAGGGATCTCCGCGCGCTCGCAAGCCCGCGCCCTGGTAGCGCAGCGCCAGTTCTTCAAGTTCCTGCGCAGCGAACGCATTTGCGACAGCAATCCCACCGAGGAGATCGACCTGCCGCACTTCGGCCGCAAGCTGCCGGTCTTTCTCAGCCTGGACGAAGTGGATCGCCTACTGGCCGCCCCCGGACGAAGTACGCCGCGAGGACTGCGCGATTCAGCCATGCTGGAAACCCTGTACGCCGCCGGCTTGCGCGTCTCGGAGTTGGTCAAGCTGCGCCTCGGCGACTTCAACCTCGACGCCGGTTACCTGGTGGCCTTCGGCAAGGGCAAGAAGCAGCGAATCGTGCCCCTGGGCGAAGCCGCAGTGGAGATCTTGCGTTCCTACATCGAGTCCGCACGGCCGGGGTTTCTCAAGAGTTCTTGCCGCCCCAGCGAGGACGCTGTGTTCCTGACGCGATTCGGCCGGCGCATGACCCGGCAGGCCTTCTGGAAGATCTTGGCCGCCCACGCGCGAGCCGCAGGCATCACCCGGCCTATCTCGCCGCACAAACTGCGTCATTCCTTCGCCACCCACCTGGTCGAACGCGGCGCCGACCTGCGCTCGATCCAGGCTATGCTGGGCCACGCGGACATCGGCACCACGGAAATCTACACCCACCTGTCACGCGCCCATCTGCGCACTGTCTACGACAAGTTTCATCCCAGAGCCTAGAGAGAGGTCACAGAGGTTGGAGAGGTCCCAGAGGCCGGAAAGGAAAGGGATCTTCGGGTCTAGATGCGAGCTTCCTCTTCCTCTGCGCCCTCTGTATTCTCTTTGCCCTCTTCGTTCGTTCTCGAACGCGGCGTTGACCGGCTCGGACCGCGTCGGCTATACCCCTGGGTCCTTCTTTCGCCCAGGCCGCGGAGACACCCCTTGAATATCGGAGCCGACCAACTACAGCGCGCGATCCTTTACCTGATCGCCTTCATCCTCAGCATCGCCGTCCACGAGTTCGGCCATGCCTGGATGGCGAACCGCTTGGGCGATCCGACACCGCGCTTACAGGGCCGCCTGACCTTGGCGCCGCAGCACCATATTGACCCCATCGGTACCATCTTGATGCCGATTATCATGGCGATTTCCTCGGTGCCGCTGCTGGCCTGGGGCAAGCCCGTGCAATACAACCCGGCTGCCCTCACCCGCCGCTATTCCGTGAGCACGGGCCGGATGATGGTCGCCATCGCCGGCCCCGCTATGAACCTGATCATGGCCTTTGTCGTATCGATCGTCATCGTCATCGGCGCCAAGCTGCACGCCCCTGATCGCCTGCTCAACACCATCTTCCACTACCTGGTCCGCCTCAATATCTCGCTCATGGTCTTCAATTTGATCCCCATTCCGCCGCTCGACGGCGGCTCGGTGTTGGCCTGGCTTCTCCCGCGCTCGATGCACAACGTGGTCGATTTCCTGGCGCGCTACGGGGGCTTCATCCTGCTACTGATGGTGATCAGCCCGTCCCTGGGCCTGCCGCTCATGGGCGTGGTCGGCTATCCCATCGACCTCATCACGTCGTACTGGATTCGCGGCCTTACCATGGTGATGGGTTCATGAGCCTAGAGCGTCCGCCATCCGCGGCGAACCCCATGCCGTCGGCCTTGCCAAGCGACACGGAGGGCCATGCCGCCTATCGCGTGACCCTGCCCGAGTTCGAAGGCCCGCTCGATCTGCTGCTTCACCTGTGCCAGACCCACGAACTCGACATCCTCAACATCTCCATCGCGTTCATCGCCGAGAAGTACATCGAGTACCTCGAGGTGATGACCAACATGTCGGTCGAGGTGGCCGCCGACTATCTGGTCATGGCCGCGCACCTGGCCTACCTCAAATCGCGCGAGCTGGTGCCGTCGCCCGAGCCGCTGGAAGTCAGTGAGGACGGCGAAGATCCCATCGACCCGCGCGAAGAACTTATCCGCCGCCTGCTCCAGTACCAAAAGTACAAGAACGCGGCCGAGAGTCTGAGCAATCGGCCCATCGAAGGCCGCAACGTCTTTGTCCGCGGCGCGATCCTGGAGGCGTCCGGCGAGGCGGGTCTGGCCGAACATTCGGTGTGGAAGCTGCTGGAGCATTGGGCGCAGATCCTGGAAAAGGCCAAGCCCCAGTACACCCACGACGTGGTCATCGATCGCATGTCGATCGCCGACCGGATCAATCAGATCGTGGATTTGCTCGAATCGAACAAGGGCATGGTCCGCTTCGAGGAGTTGCTCGGCACGGATCTGCCCGAGGCCGAGTTGCGCCACAAGGTCGTGGTTTCCCTGCTGGCCGTGCTGGAGCTGGCGAAACTGCATGTGGTCCGCATCCTTCAGCATGCGGAGACAGGCAGCTTCTTCCTGGCCCAGACCGAAGGCGCCAATCTGGCCGACGCGCGCCACCTGATGGTCACCTCGGCGAAGGAGAAAGAACCCGCCGAGTCTGATAAGGCCAACACCGCACCGATGGTCGATCAAGGCCCGGCCGGGGCGGGCGCCACAGCGGCCCCAGAGGAATCTCCCGCCGCCGAAGCAAGCCCCGAAGCTACCGCTGGAGCTGAACCCGACGAAGAGCCCACCGCTGCTGCGGCCGACGAAGCTTTGCCCATCGAAGAGTCTGATGCCGCTGCTATGGCTGCTGACGCAACTTCCCCCCTCCAAGCGTCCGACGCCGCTGCTGCTGCCGACGAAGCGCCCATCATCGAAGAGTCCGACACCGCTGCTACTGCTGCCGACGAAACTCTCCCCGTTGAGGTTGAAAAGTCCGCTTCTGCCGCTCAAGACCTCCCCGCCGAGGATCCCGCTGCCACTGTAGTTGAATCAACTCAGGTTGAAGCCCCGGCCGTCGTTGCGTCCCCCGCCGCACCGTCCCCTATCGAAGGGCCCACCGCCACAGCCGCGGCGGATGAAACTCCCGTCACCGAAGTGCCCGTCACTGAAGTGCCCGTCACTGAAGTGCCCGTCACCGAAGTGCCCGCCGTGCTTGCGGAAACCGAGACTGAAGTCGTGGCGGGCGATACAGTCCAACTTGTTCCCCAAGAAGATGTAGTCTCCGCACCTTTCCCTGCCTCTGCCGAAGGAGGCGAGGACGTCATCGATGGCCAAACGCACGAAGAGCAAAAAGCACCCCAAGAGTAAACCGGCCGCTCAGGCTCCGGCGCCCGATGCAACCGAGAACGCCGCGCCTTCGGAGACCTCCGCCGACTCGCTGACCGCCGATCCGACGATGGCGGACGCGTCGAGTTCCGCCGTCGCCGTGGAGATCCCGCCCCAGGCGGATGCATTCGAGCCCGCGGATGAAGCCGTTTCGGTGGAAGCAGAACACGCCGAAGCGTCGTCCGAATACAGCTCCATATGGGGCGGCGATGCGCCCGTGGCCGATGCCGAGCCCGCCGCTGCAGAGCCCGCGGAAACAGCAACGGCCGAAACCGCGACGGCCAAAATAACGACGGAAGAGACAACGCCAGCCGCGCCTGAAGAGACGGCGATTGAAGATGCGTGGGCCGGCGAAAAGGTCGAAGGAACCGAAACGCTGGCCTCCGGGTCCGAAACAAGTGAAGCCGCACCCGCCGATGCTGCCGAAGGCGGCGAGGTTGTGCCAATCGACTGGGCCGCAGCCAGCGAAACTGCGCCGGCTGAAGGAACCGAGGGCGAGGAAGTCCTGGCGGGATTCCGGCTGGAATCGATCCTAGAGAGCTTGCTCTTTGCCTCGGATAAGCCGCTTGGAATGGCAGAGCTCAAGCGGCTTCTGGGCGAGCGCGACAACAAGAAAGTAACGGCTGCGGTGCAATCCCTCACCGAACGTCGCAAGGGCACGGGCATCGAAGTGGCGGCCCTGTCGTCGGGCTGGCACCTGCGCACCAACCCGGAACACGCGGCGTGGGTCTCCAAGTTGCTGGTGGGTCGGCCGGTGCGCTTGTCGCGCGCCATGCTGGAAACCCTGGCGATTGTTGCCTACCGCCAGCCCGTCACGCGGCCCGAAGTGGACGACATCCGCGGCGTGGATTGCGGCCCCGTGCTCAAGACCCTGCTCGACCGGGGTCTGGTGCGCATCATCGGCAAGAAGGAAGAGGTGGGCCGGCCCATGCTCTACGGCACCACGCCGGAATTCTTGCGCATCTTCAACCTGCGCGATCTGTCCGAACTGCCGACGCTGCGTGAGTTCTATGACCTGTCGGCCGAAGATCAGTCGCGCGTAGAGGCCGCCCATGGCACCCCCGAAGAAACACCCAGCGCCACCTCGCCCAAGCCCGACGTGGCCTTGAACTCGGTCATGCGCGGCGCACTCCAGCCCGAGCCCGAAGACGCCGACCCGCTGCTCGACGAACTCGACGAGGCATCGCAGCTGGCCAAGCAAGCCTTGGGCGAACTGGAACCGGCCGCAGTTGAGGAGTCGGCGGGCACCGAGCCTGAAGTCAAGACCGGCGAAGAACCGCCGGTTTCCCCCCCACCCGCGGGTGAATAGGAAGAACACGTGGCCAAAATTCGACTCCAGAAATTACTGGCGCAAGCAGGGGTCGCCTCGCGCAGGCGCGCCGAGGACATGATTCGCGCCGGCGAGGTCACCGTCGGTGGCGCGGTGGTGACCGAACTCGGCATCTCGGTCGATGCGCAACACGATCGCGTGGAGGTCCACGGCAAACGCGTGCGGCCCGAAGAGCCCCAGTACCGGCTTATCCTCAAACCCCGGGCTTGCTTGGCCACACTCACCAAACCTGCGGAGGGCGCCGCTGATCGCGCAACCTTGGCGCGCTTCATCCCCGACGTGGAGATCGGCTGGACCGTGGTGGCGCCGCTCGACTTCCTGGCCGAAGGTGTGATGCTGCTGACCACGGACGGCGCCCTGGCCGCGCGCATGTCCCGCGGCGGTGGACACGTGCCCATGACCTACCATTTGAAGTTCCAGGGCAAGGTGGGCGACGAGGAAGTCGCGCGCCTCTTGCGCGGCTGGAAGTGGGACGGCCGGCCCGTACGCCCCGAAAAAGTCACGGCCATCGCCACCACCGGCAAGAATACCTGGGTCGAATTGGTGGTCGCCGAGAGCCGGCCGCGCGTGCTCAAGGCCGGCGGCGAAACCATCCGGCACACGCTGCTCAAGATCTCGCGCGTCAGGCTGGGAGGACTCAGCTTCGACGGTCTGAAAATGGGCGGCTTCCGCGATGTCACGAAGAAGGAAATCAAAACCCTGCTTCATGACGCAGGACTCGGCGCGTCCTGAAACGTCCCGAAATCCCGTCTGTTGCTAGAATCAAGAAGCGCTACAATGGCGCCCGTGCCGGACACTATCGACGTGAGGGACGGTGGTCCTCCGATCGGGAGAGTGTCTTCGTCTAGGCAACGCAGGGATCGTCGCCATTGCGGGTCCGATAGGCCGGCCAACGCCTGGCAGCCGCGTTTTGTTGGGTTGTCGATTCATGAACGCATGAACATTAGGAGGTTACGTTGGAAATCAACAAAGACTTCATGAAGCTCCTGCGAGTGTTTGCCAAGGTGGATGTTCACTACCTGCTCGTGGGAGCGTTTGCCGTCGAATACCACGGCCAACCGCGCACCACCCGTCACATGGACCTGTGGCTCGAGGACTCGGCGGAAAACATGGAACGTGCGTTCCGCGCGCTCACCGAGTTTGGTGTACCTCCCATCGCCATCGATCACTTGAACGCGGCGCCACCCTTGGACGTGGTTTGGATGGGGGTGCCTCCCAATCGCATCGACCTTGCCAAGGGAATCCGCGGCCTGGACTTCGCCGAAGCCTGGCACCATCGGGAAACGACGGAACTTGGCGGTATCCACGTGCACGTCATCGGACGCAAGGAGCTGATCGCGGCCAAGCGCGAATGCGGCAGGGCCAAAGACCTCGTGGACGCCGAAGCCCTCGAAGCCGCCCCCCCAGCGTAGCAAGCGATAGAAAATCACCGTCCGGCGCAAGCGGAACGAACAAGCGGCGCCAGGCGTCCCTTAACGCATGGAACCTAGCTGGGGTATTCGCCTTCTGTTACGATGACAAACGGGCTGCGTCCGGTCGATAGGACGCGCCCAGCCCCTGGGCACCTATGCGTCGTGTGCTAATCGTGGATGACGAGCAGAACTTGCGGCATATGCTGCAAACGCTGCTTAAGCGCGAAGGCTATGAGCCGGTTGGGGTGGCGTCCGTCGAGGGTGCGCTGCGGGAACTTTCCGACCGCCCCTATGACATCGTCATCACCGACCTGCGCATGCCCGGGCAAGGTGGCATGGACTTGGTCGATCAAGTCCGGCAGCGCAACCTCGGCGCCACGGTAGTCGTGATGACCGCCTACGGAAGCCGCGACATCGCCATCGAGGCCATGAAACGCGGCGCCTACGACTACATTTCCAAGCCCTTCGAGGCCGACGAGATCGTCCTGCTTTTGCGCAAGGCCGAGGAGCGCGAACGCCTGTTCCGTGAAAACCAGTTCTTGCACAAGCAGATCCGCGCTGGCGGGCAGGAGCCCGAAACCGGGCTCGGCGACTTGGTGGCGCACAGCCAACAGATGCTGGCTCTCTTCCGCACAGTCAGGAAGATCGCGGAGTTCAAAACCACGGTCCTCATCGGTGGCGAGTCGGGCACGGGCAAGGAACTCATCGCCCGCGCCATCCACCGGCTGTCCCCGCGCGTGCACGCCCCCTTCATCGCGGTCAATTGCGGAGCCATTCCCGACACCCTGCTTGAATCCGAGCTATTCGGTCACCGCAAGGGAGCCTTCACCGACGCCAACCGCGACCGCAAGGGCCTTTTCGAGGAAGCCTCGGGCGGCACGCTTTTCCTCGACGAAATCGGCGAATTGCCGCTGGTCTTGCAGGTCAAGCTCCTGCGCGTTCTGCAGGAAGGGGAAGTTCGCCGGCTGGGCGACAGCCAGGATATCAAGGTGGACGTGCGCGTGGTGGCAGCGACGGCGCGCGACCTCGGCGCCGAGGTGGGACGCGGTGCTTTTCGCGAGGATCTTTACTACCGGCTGAATGTGTTCGCCCTGCACTTGCCGGCCTTGCGCGAACGGCGCGAGGACATTCCGCTCCTCGTTGAGCACTTCCTGGCGCGCATGAACACACGCATGGGCCTGGCGGTGGCTGGGACGTCGGCCGAGGCCATGCGACTGCTCGTTGAACACGATTGGCCGGGCAATGTCCGCGAACTGGAGAACTGCGTAGAACGCGCCATCGTGCTTTGCGAGGGCACACAAATCGAGGCGGATGCCTTGCCAGAACGCCTGCACCGCACGGCGCCCCCAGCAACGGTCGCGCCTGCACTAGCTGCGGATGACGGCGATTTGTCCATCAAACGCGCGTCCCGCCGCTCGGAGGAATCCCTCATCCGGCGCGCCCTGCAAAAGACTCGGGGCAACCGCACGCGCGCCGCCGAACTGCTTGAAATCAGCCACCGAGCCCTGCTCTACAAGATCAAGGAATACGGCATTGCGGTCGGACGAGACACGCGCGAATTGGCCGCCATGGGCGAAGCCAGCGGCGACGGAAGACCGGACACTCCCACCCCCGTCACGCCCCCACCGTTTACGCCCACCCCGGTCTCCCCTCCAACCATCGATTCAACTTGGAGGGCAAAATGATCGATAGGTACTCAGTGGTCGTTTTTTTGATTTTTCCGCAGGGAAGCGCACAATGTAGGCAAAGATAAGACAATGCACGACACCAAGGGGAGACAGCACGAATGGCCAAGAACTGCATAGGACTCGATATCGGGTCGAGTTCTGTCAAGGTCGTCCAGATCAAGGAGACCTCGAAAGGCCTGGTATTGGTCAACTTTGGCTTCGAACCCTTGCCCGCGCAGACCATCGTCGATGGCGCCATTATGAACCAAGGCGCGGTGGTCGAGGCCATCCGCACCTTGCGCGACAACCTCGGCATCAAGGGCCGCGAAGTGGCGACCGCGATCTCCGGGCACTCGGTCATCATCAAGAAGATCAAGGTCCCGCCCATGACGCCCGAGGAGTTGGAAGAACAGATCCCCTGGGAGGCCGAGCACCACATTCCATTCTCCAAGGACGACGTCGAGATCGACCACCAGCTGATCGGCAGCGACGCCGCTTCCGGCGGGCAGATGGAGCTGCTGCTCGTGGCGGCCAAGAAAGAGGTCGTCGCGGATTACAGCATGGTCATTCGCGAAGCCAAGCTTGTCCCCGTGGTTATGGATGTGGCCGCCTTCACCATCCAGAACGCCTTTGAAGCGAACTACACGGTGGTGCCCGAGGAGGCAGTGGCGATCATCAACATCGGCGCCACCTTGTCCAACATCAATATCATCGCCGGGGGCTCTAGCGCCTTCACCCGCGACGTGACGGTGGGGGGCAACGCCTTCACCGAGGAAATTCAGAAACGCCTCAACGTCAGCCAGGAAGAGGCCGAGGCGTGGAAGATCGGTTCAGCGGGTGAAGGGGTCAGCGAGGTCGTGCCCCAAGAGGTCGAGGCCGTCATCGCGTCGGTGGCGGACGGCGTGGCGGGCAAATTCCAGCGTTCGCTGGATTTCTATCTGGCGTCCAGCAGCGACGCAACCATCACCAAAATCTACCTATGCGGAGGTTCCGCCAAGGTTCCGGCGCTACAAAAAGCCCTGGAAGCCAAGGCCCGGTCGGCCGTCGAAGTCATGGATCCTTTCCGCAAGGTCGTGGTCGATGAACACCGCTTTGACATTGCCTTCGTGCAACAGCACGCGGCCGAAGCCGCCGTGGCGATGGGGCTCTCGCTGCGCAGGCCGGGAGACAAACAGTGATACGCATCAACCTACTCCCCACGCGCAAGGCCAAGCGGCACGAAGCCAGCCAGCGCCAGTTCTTGCTGATGGGACTCGCCGTTCTGGCGACTATTGGCCTCGTCATCTTCTTCCACTTGCAAGCCACCACCGAATTCGAGAAAGCCCAGCGCGATAACACCATCCTGCAGGCGGATGTGGCGAAACTGAAACAGGAGCTTGGCGACTACGACAAGATCCGAGGTCAACGAGAAGAGCTGCTCAAGCAACGAAAAACCATCCAGTCCCTGGAATCGGGGCGCACCGGTCCGGTCTATCTTCTGCGGGAACTGTCGGAAATCCTGAGTCCCGGCAAAGGACCCACCTTTGATCGCGTGACCTACGAAGAGGCCTTGCGCAAGGATCCCAACGCGGGATTCACCAATTGGGAAACCAAGCGCGCCTGGCTCGAATCGTACACGGAGACCAAGCTGGCGGTCAAGATTCGCGGCGCCGCCAAGTCCAACGAGGACGTGGCCGAATTCCTCAAGCGCCTCAATTCCTCGGTATTCTTCAAGGACGTCAACCTGGATGCCACGGCCCAGGCCAACAAGGGTTCGGTGAAGTACGTCAACTTCGGCCTTTCAGCCTCGGTGATTTACTAGATGAACGACTTTCTACAGAAACTGACCCGCCTCAAGACGCCGATTAAGATCGCCATCACGGCGGGCTTGGTAGCCGTGATCCTGGGCATCTATGGGGGACTTTTCTATCTCGACATTCAGGACCAAATCAAAGGTGCGCAAGCGCGGCAGGTACAGCTGAAAGGCGAGAAGGACAATTACGAGAAGCGCAAGCGCGAGTACCAGGCGTACCGCACCGAACTGACCCAGCTGCAACAGGAACAACGCGAATTGCTCAAGGCCTTGCCCAAGAAGGCCGAAATCCCCACGTTCCTCTCCAACCTGCAGGAACAAGCTGAACTTGCCGGCCTCGAGATAGTCTCGCTTACCATCGAGGCCGAGAATCCGATGGAACTCTACATCCGGATTCCGGTGCGCATCGAGGTTCGCGGCACCTACCACAGCATCACGAAGTTCTTCAAGAATCTGAGCGAGCTTCCCCGCATCGTGAACGTGGAGGACCTAACACTGTCCGTGGAAAAGGCCGACATGGGGATCTCGCCGCGCATGCGCGCGAAGTTCGTTGCGGCAACCTTCCGCTATCGCGACGGCGGGGGAGCGGAGGGCGGAACATGAGAAAGCTTGTGACGTCAGCTTTTGCATTGGCCACACTGGCAGGAACGGTTTGGTACGCCCAGGCGGCGGAACCCAACAAGCCGCCGCCCGCCAAGTCGGACGAGGCCAAGGCTCCAGCCAACGGCACGCCAGCGCCCGGCAAACCTGGAAGCCCCCCTGTCGCCGCCGCCGCACCCACTGGCGCCGAAGCGCTTGCCCAACGCATGGCGGTCTTGCGGCGCAAAGTCCTGCGCGAAGAGGACTTCGCCGAGAACGATGATTCGAATCGGGATCCCTTCCGTTCTTACCTCGACACCTGGATCGAG
>Ga0302322_100002788_pt1 | contig 14839 bp, 10 predicted proteins | sample Fen_T0_2_FD_203757 | JGI IMG/M metagenome (GOLD analysis project Ga0302322, IMG submission 203757) | Peat permafrost microbial communities from Stordalen Mire near Abisko, Sweden - Fen_T0_2 | ecosystem: Environmental > Terrestrial > Soil > Wetlands > Permafrost | place: Sweden: Abisko... | reverse complement strand
TATTGGCCTCGATTCCGACCTTGCGCCACATGCCGGCAATGGCCTGGATCATCTCGTAATCCTTGGGCTTGAAGCCGCGCGTGGTCTGCATCGTGAACTTCACCGGCTTCGAAGGCGAATAGCCGCTCTTGGCGAGCAGGCTCTTCGCAAGCTCCGGATCGTAATGGTCCTTGATCGCGGCATCGAAGGCGGCGTAGCCCGGCGCTTCCAGGGTCGCGATCGGCACGCCGTAGCCGTGCAGGAGCTTGTCGACGATGGCCTTCTTGTCGATCGCATGGTTGGCGGCGAGCCGCACATTGCGGTCGAGCATCGGATCGATGTCGGTCAGGAAGATCATCGCGATGTCGGACACCGGCTTGGTCTGGCCGACCAGCCCCGGCTTGTTCTTCAGCCGGTCGAATTCTTCATAAGGGATCTCGAAGGTGATGTCGGAGCCGCCGGATTCGATCTCGGCGACCCGGCTGGTCGGGTCGGTGACGAACTTGAACACCACGGTCTCGAACGCAGGCTTCGGCCCCCAATAGCCGGGATGCGCCTTCAGGCGCAGGAAGGCGTTGCGCTCGAACGCATCGACCTTGTAGGGCCCGGAGCCGATCGGCGCCTTCTCGAAACCCTCGGCGCCCACCTTCTCGTAATAGGCCTTCGGCAGCACATAGGCGGTGAGGAAGGCCATCCATTTGAACAGCACCGGCTCGAATTCGACCACGTCGGCGGTGATGGTATGGCCGTCGATCTTGAAATTGTTGATCTTGGCCCAGACGAACTGGATCGGGTTGCCGCCTTTCGGATCGGCCGCGCGTGTCAGCGACCACACCACATCCTCCGGCGTCACGGGGGACCCGTCATGCCAGGTGGCGCCCTGCCGCAGCTCCATGGTGATCTTGCTGCGGTCCTCGTTCCAGCCCCATTTCGTGATCAGGCCCGGCTTGAACGAGAGGTCCGCGGCCTGGCCGATATAGGGATCGAACACGGCCTGATAGATCGACTGGATGGTCGGGTTGACCGCCGAGACGCCGATGGTCGGATCGAACGAGGGCAGATTGACATTGTAGGCGATGGTCAAGGTGCCGGCGGCCGCCTCGGCGGGGCCGTAGGTAAGACCGGAGAGGGGCAACGCAGCCGCACCTGCGAGCTGCAGCATCTGACGGCGGGAGATCGAATGAGAACCCATGGTGATGCAACTCCGCATGAAGGAACGGCGCCGCGTGGCCAGCGCCGTCGATGAAAGCGATTATGTCGGCGCGCTCTCGGACCAGCGCGCCATCAGCGTGTTGGACGGCAAGGCCTCATCGACAAGCTTCTTGGCGGTCTCGATGCCCGCGACCGGATATTTCGCGGCATCGAGCAGCCCGATCTGCACCAGCACCGAGGCCTGATCCCAATAGATGTGCTCGTTGTAGAGCTTGTCACCGCGGAAGCGCACGATCGCGACCAGCGGGATCTCGACATATTTTCCGGTCGGCGGCACGCCGGGCAACATCCAGTCGATCTCGATATCGTGGGTGAAGCAGAACAGCATCTCGTCGACGACGCGATCGGCGCCGATGGTGCGCGAAATCGGCACCAGTCTGGTGTCCTTCGGCGTCTTCGGAATGAAATGGTTGGCGTAGAACCGCAACAGATCCTTGTAGCCGACGCCGCCGGTCATGGTCGGGATGTGGTTGACATAGGGCTCGGCCACCATCGTTCCCATGGTGGCTTCCGCCGACCGCGTGCCGAATTCCAGCTCGGTGTGGCGATCCCATAGCGATGACAGATCATAGTGCGGGCCGAGCACTTTGCGGAACAGCGCGATCGAGCGTGAATGCGCCATCAACGTCGCCGGCTTGTCGAAGCTGGCCCGTTCCGGCGCGGCGAAGGCGTGATCGCAGCCGGGATAGAGATAGAACTCCGCGTCGTCGCGACCGGCAAAGCCGGCCTTGACCGCCTCGCGCGCCGCTTCCGGCGCGAACTTGTCGAGCTCGGCGAAGTGGAACACGATCGGACCCTTGATATTCTTGGCCTCGCCGATATCGGCCTCGATGCCGACACCGTAGTAGGACACGGCGCAATCGACGTCGGTGCGCGCCGCCGTCAGATAAGCGAGCTTGCCGCCGAGGCAGAAGCCGAGCGCACCGACCTTGCCCTTGCATTCGGGGCGCGCGCGCAGCACCTTCAGCGCGTCAGCCGTATCCTTGATGGCCTGGTCGACGTCGAAGCGCTGATAATAGCCGAACGCCTTGGCGAAATCGGCCTCGCCATAGCCGAGCTCGATTCCGGGCTCGAAGCGCCAGAACAAATCCGGCGCCAGCACGACATAACCTTCCTCAGCATAGTAGTCGGCGACCGCGCGCATCGAGGCGTTGACGCCAAAAATCTCCTGCAGCAGCACGATGCCCGGCCCCGCCCCCTGCGCCGGCACGGCCAGATATCCCTTGAACGCGCCGCCATCGCCAGCCGTGATCTCGATCCACTGTCCAGCCACTGCCCTGCTCCCGTGCTCGCGAGCCTCGCGACAACGACCTTGCCGCCGCGCGACTTCATGCTTTCTTCATTGAATTTTTAATGTAAAAAACACAGATGTAAACAGCAGAGATTGAGCAAGGCTGCCCAGCCATTGTGCGCGGCGGCATAGAGGAGACAAGGTTTGAAGAGAGCTTCGAGCCCCGCATCCAGACGCGGTGGCAGCATGGTCAAGAATCTGGCCAAGCCTGCAATCAAGCCCGCGATCAGGCCGATGGTCAAAGCGAAATCCGCCACCGCGCGGCCAACTGCTGCCAGCTCAAAAGCTGAGCAGCGGCCCGCGGAATCGGAGACCCGGTCGGGCTCTTCCTCAGGCTCCTGGCATCTCGCGCGCACCGACGCCGAGCGCCGGCTGTCGGAGTTCGAATTCGCGCTGGAGCGGCTGGCGCAGTCCTATTATCGCTGGAAGGCCTCCTGTCTCGCCGCCGTCTGCGAGGTGCCGCTGACCGGCGATGACGTCGCCGTGCTCAACGTGGTGCGGATGGGCGACGAGCCGAAGCGGTTGGCCGAGGTCGGCCAACTGCTAAACCGCGTCGACGTGCCGAACCTGCAATATGCCACCCGCAAGCTCACCCGCGCCGGACTGATCGAGACCGAAGCGGGTTCGTCCCGCAAGGAAACGCGCTACCGCGCCACAGCGCGCGGCCGCGCCGTCACCGAAGACTATGCCGCCTTGCGCGCAGCGACCTTGCCGCCGATGTTCGAGGCCATGCCCGGCTGGACCGAGGGTCGCTCCGAGGTCAGCACGCAGTTGGACCGGATGTCCGGCGTCTATTCGCAGGCCACACGGGTTGCCATCACCAAGCGGCACCAGTCCTGAACCGGCGGATCGGCTCACGGCATCACACCGCCCTACTCAGGGGCGTTTCTCGACGCGTGAGACCTTCCACAGTGTGCAGGAGATCTCGTCCTCGCCGGCCGGAATTTTCTCTGCCAGTTTCTCGGCCACGATGTTCCTGGTCGTGGCGAGATTGAGGAACCAGGCGCGATAGGGCTGCTCGATGACCAGGAATTGCGGATATTTGCCGATGATGTCGTCGGTGGATTCGATCTGCGGCATCGGCAACCACGCCTGCAGGTCCTGCATGAGGTGATAGTCCACGGCGTTGGCGCGCGAACGGAAGGGGTGATTGAGCACCACGTCCCAATCCAGCGCGAAGCGATAGACCTCGCCGTGCTCTGCGTAGGTCGCACGCGGCAGGAACATATGTGCGGAATCGACGATCACCGGCATGCTGCCGTCGATGAATCCGGTCTCGAAGAATTTGCCGCTTGCGTCGGCACAAATCGGTTTGCCGTGAACCGAGCCGCGGGCATGGAGTACGACATTGCGCAGCATCAGCGGCGCGATCACGATGCAGATCGCAAGCAGCATTGCTCGATGCTGCCGGCTGGTGCGCCACAGCCATTCGGCGAAGCCGACATGCAGCGCAAAGGCCGTGAACAATTGCGGCGTGAAAAACCGCGGCACGAACACCGGGGACACCAGATTCGAAAACAGCCAACCGGCCAAGGTGAAGCCGGTGACACCGGCCAGCACCAGGAGCCCGAACCGGGCCGGCTGCCAGCCTGGCTGATCGAGAATGGCGCGGAGCCGGAGGCCACCGTGTTTCACCGCCGCAATGCCGGCAGTCAGGAGGCACAAAGCCTCCAGAATCGAGACGGCGATCATGGTATCCGAGCCGAACAGCGTGTCGAGCAGACCGGACAGGGTCGGCGGCATCATCCAATTGTAGGGCCTGGCGACCTGCAGCTGCTCCAGCAGGAACGGGCTCCAGGCGGCCACCGCGATGACTGCGGGCGCAACCGCAAGTGCGATCGGACCGAGCAGGGACTTGCCACCGCGGACCTGGCTGAGCCAACCGGCGAGCGCGATAATGCCGACATAGACGATCCCGTAGGTATGCGCCATCGCGAGCCCGGCATAGACCAGCGACAGCGCCGCGATATCTCGGAGCCGGCGATGCTCGATCAGGCGCTGTTGAAACAGCACCGCGAGGGCGGCCATCAGAAAATATAGCGCATAGGTCCGCAACTCCGAGGCAGCATAGCTGAACGCATCGCAGAGCGTGATGAACAGCACCGCGCCGATCCAACAGGCGGAGGGCGATGCGCCCCGGAGCGCCACGCGACCAAGCGCCAACACGCCGCCAGCCGCCAGCGCGAGATTGAGCAGCTTGAGAACCGCGACCGGCGACACCAATGGCGGCAACGGGTGCGTGATGAGCCAGGCTGCAGTTAGATAGAACGGCGGATTGCCGTCGATCCCCAAGGCGATGCCCGACCACAGCTTGGAAAGGCTGCCGGCCTGCAGCAGGCTCATGCCCAGCAGTTCGTCCGACCACAGCTGATCGTTGAGAGATCGAAATCCAAAGACGGCGAGAACGCCGACGATCAAGAGCGCGCAGACCATGCTCAGGGATTTCTGCGTCGGTCGTTCGGTCGTGATCATGACATCGCTGCTGACGGGGGCGCCGCGGCGCCCATGCCGCTTCGCGCAATCCGCCATCAATCGAATAAAAACGTTAGCGTCAGCTTTCCGCCGATGGTTCGGGCTGATGCCGCGGCCGATCCGGTCGGGTTCACGCGATCTTAGGGAAATCACCGCAAGATCGGCCCCGGCGCCGGGAAGCGGTGAGATATGCCTGTTCTTTCTTCCGAAGCAATCGAACCGGATGGCCCCGACACAGGTCGTCGCGCGCGGTCCGGCACCGGCCGGCCGCTGGTCGTCGACGTCGATTCCGTGCTGCTGCATACGAATCTCACGACCGAAGTGGCGTTCTCGGAGATCGCTCATCGCTCGGGAGCGGTTTTCGGGCTTCTCGCGGCGTTGCTGCGTGGCCCAGATGCGCTGAAGCGGCGGATCGCGGCGTCGTGCCATTTCGATCCCGCCCGGCTCTCCTACGACCCGGAAACCGTTTCGCACCTGCTGCGGGTGCTCGGCGAAGGCCGCCCGGTCTATCTCGCCTCGGACATCCATGACAGCGCACATGTCAACGCGATCGCGCAGCATCTGGGCGTATTCACGGCCTGGTCGGCATCGCCTGACGGTGCAAGGCTGGATGCCGAGGCCCTGAGCCTGTTGCAATCGTGGAGCCAGGGCTTCGACTATCTCGGCTGCGAAGCCGACGCGCTGCCTTCGGGCGCGACCCGAATGGCGCCTCCGGGCTCTGAAACCCGATCCCGGCAGACCGCTTGGCGCGTCTGGGCCAGGCTGCTGCGCGTGCATCAATATGCCAAGAACGCGCTGGTCCTTGTGCCGCTGCTGACTGCACATCAATTCGGGCTGTGGCCGGCCCTGAACGCTCTGCTCGCCGTCGCGGCCTTCTCGCTCTGTGCGTCCAGTGCCTATATTCTCAACGATCTCGTCGACGTGACGGCCGATCGCGCGCATGTCACCAAGCGCAACCGCCCGATCGCAAGCGGCGCAGTTGCGCCGGCGCGGGCGGCCGCCATCATGATCGTCCTGCTCCTGGCCGCGATCGCGATCGCAGCCTCCGTGTCCCTGGCCTTCCTCGGCGTGATGCTGGGCTATCTCGCGCTGACCACCGCCTATTCGTTCCGGCTCAAGCGCATCGCGCTGATCGATGTCGTCACGCTCGCCGTGCTCTACACCATCCGTGTCGTCGCCGGCGCGGTCGCGATCGGCGTGACGATGTCGGAATGGCTGTTCGCGTTCTCGCTGTTCATCTTCATGTCGCTTGCGCTGGTGAAGCGCTACATCGAGCTCAATGGTCAGCGCAGCGGCGAACGCCCGATGGCGCGCGATTATTCCGCCGGCGACCTCTCGATGATCGCGGTGCTGGCGGCCGCGGCCGGCTTCAATGCCGTCGTCATCTTCACCCTCTACATCTCCTCCGACACCGTGCGCGCGCTCTACAGCCATCCGCAGGCGCTCTGGATCGGCTGCCCGATCCTGATGTATTGGATCGCACGCGTGATGCTGCTGGCGCAGCGCGGGCAGATCGACGATGACCCGGTGATTTTCGCGCTGCATGATCGCGTCAGCTGGTTCGCACTGGGCGCAATCGGCGCCATCCTGCTTGTCGCGATCTAGTTTCGCGGCTCGGCAGCACGACGGACCGGACCGATGACCGAATTCGCCGGCTGGGGCAACTATCCCAGGATCGCCACCGAGCATCTCGCGCCGCGCATGCCGGCAGCCGTGCCCGCGCTCACGGCCGCCCGCTCCGGCATGATCGCGCGCGGCCAGGGCCGCGCCTATGGCGACGCCGCAATCGGCATGGCCTCCACATTGTCTTCGCTGGCGATGAATCGGATGCGCAGCTTCGATGCCGCGACCGGCCGGTTGACCGTTGAATCCGGCGTCACCGTCGCCGATATCCTCGACATCTTCGTTCCCCGCGGCTACTTTCTCAAGGTCGTGCCCGGCACCAAATTCGTCAGCGTCGGCGGCGCCATTGCCGCCGACATTCACGGCAAGAACCATCATCGCGATGGCGGCTTCGGCGATCATGTGGACTCGCTGCGCCTGGTGCTGCCTGATGGCGAGACCATGTCCTGCTCGCGCTCGGACAATGCCGAACTGTTCATGGCCACGATCGGCGGCATGGGCCTGACCGGCGTGATCATCGAAGCGACGCTGCGCCTGATGAAGATCGAGACTGGCTGGCTCAAGCAGGAGACGCGGGTAGCCGCCAATCTCGATGCCGCCATCACGGCGCTCGACGACACCACCGCGGCGACCTATTCCGTCGCCTGGATCGATTGCCTCGCGCGCGGCAACGCGCTCGGCCGCTCGCTGCTCTATGTCGCCGATCACGCCAGTGCGGCCGAGAAGGATCGCATCAGTCCGCAGCTTACGCCATTTCCGGCCGAACGCGCAGCGCGGCTCGCCGTGCCCTCGTTCTTCCCCGGTTTCGCGCTCAACCCGCTCTCAGTCCGCACCTTCAACGAGTTGTATTTCCGGCGCGGTGCGGCGCGCACCGGCGCGGCGGAACTGGTGCCTTGGGATTCCTATTTCTTCCCGCTCGATGCCATCGCCAACTGGAACCGGATCTATGGCCGCAGGGGATTCCTGCAGCACCAATGCGTGATCCCGGCGCACCGAGCCCGCACGGTGCTCGCGGAGATCCTGGAGCGGGTATCGCGCCGCGGCACCGCCTCGTTCCTGGCGGTGCTGAAACAGCTCGGCGACAGCCACGGCCTAATGTCGTTTCCGCTGCGCGGCTACACGCTGGCGATGGATTTTCCCATCACCGACACGCTGTTCGACTTCCTCGACGAGATCGACGCGCTGGTTGTGGCCGCGGGCGGCCGGCTCTACCTCGCCAAGGATGCGCGGCAGTCGCGCGCGAGTTTCGCGGCCGGCTATCCCGGCCTCGGTGCCTTCCGCGATATCCGCAGGCGCATCAGCGCGAATGAACGTCTCGTTTCACATCTTTCCGCACGACTGGGGATCTAGGCAATGACCGCTCAGAAGACGGTGCTCGTGATCGGCGGCAGCTCCGATATCGGCCATGCCACCGCGCTGCGCTATGCGCAAGCCGGCTGGCAGGTTGCGCTTGCCGCGCGCGACCTCACCACCGCGCAACGCAACGCCGACGACGTCAAGGCACGCACCGGCGTGGAGGTGCTCGTTCATGAGCTCGACGTGCTGCAGACCGATGGGCTTGCGGAGTTCGTAACTCGCCTCACAACGTTGCCCGACACCGTGATTTCGATGATCGGCGAACTCGGCGACCAGAAGCGCGCGGAGACCGATCTTGCGCATGCGACCCAGATCATGCGCACCAATTTCGAGGCGCCGAGCCTGTTGCTGGGCCTGTTCGCGAACGCGTTCCAGGCGCGCGGCTCCGGCACCCTCGTCGGCGTCAGTTCGGTCGCGGGCGACCGCGGCCGCGGCTCGAACTATGTCTATGGCGCCGCCAAGGCCGGCTTCTCGCAGTTCCTCTCCGGCCTGCGCAACCGCATGGCGCTTGCGGGCAACGTGCGCGTCATCACCGTCAAGCCGGGCTTCGTGCGCACGCGGATGACCGCGCATCTGAAGCTGCCGGCGCCGCTGACCGTGATGCCCGAACGCGTCGCCGCCGACATCTACCGCTCGGCCGAAGAGAACGGGCGCGAGGTGATCTATGTCGGCCGGAGATTCTGGCTGGTGATGACCATCATTTGCCTGATCCCGGAAGCGCTGTTCAAGCGGCTGAAGCTGTGACGGCGACCGTCTCCTTACGAAACAAGACATAGAGCGCCGGCAGCACCAGAAGCGTCAGCACGGTCGAGGAAATGATGCCGCCGATGACGACGGTGGCGAGCGGCCGCTGCACCTCGGCGCCCGCGCCTGACGCGAGCGCCATCGGCACGAAGCCGAGCGAGGCGACCAGCGCCGTCATCAGCACCGGCCGCAGCCGCGTCAACGCGCCTTCCTGTACGGCGTCGGCGACCGCGCGCCCCTCGCTCCTGAGCCGCTGGATGAAGGCGATGATGACGAGCCCGTTGAGGACGGCGACGCCCGACAGCGCAATGAAGCCGACGCCGGCCGAGATCGACAGTGGAATCCCCCGCAACGAGAGCGCCGCGACGCCCCCGGTCAAGGCCAGCGGCACGCCCGAGAACACCAGCGCGGCATCGGCGATCGACCCCATGCTCATGAACAGCAGCAGAAACACCAGCAGCAAGGCCACCGGCACCACGATGGTCAGCCGCCGGGTTGCCGACACCAACTGCTCGAACTGGCCGCCCCAGCCGATCCAATAGCCCGGCGGCAGCTTCACCTTCTCGGCGACGGCGGCCTGGGCGTCCGCCACGAACGAGCCGAGATCGCGCTCGCGCACATTGGCCGACACGACGATGCGGCGCTTGCCGTTCTCGCGGCTGACCTGGTTCGGCCCCGGCGCGGCCTCGACCGCGGCCACGGAGGACAGCGGCACGTAGCGCATCTGCGCGAGCGGCGCGCCCGCAAGCGCAGTCCGCATCGGCGCGGCGGCGCCAGGCTCATCGGCCACGGGCAGCGGGATCGGGATGGCGCGGATCGCGTCCAGATTGCGGCGCAAATGCTCCGGCAGACGCACGACGATCTCGAAGCGCCGATCGCCCTCGAACAGCTTGCCGGCGCTCTTGCCGCCGACCGCGATCTCGACCACGCCTTGCACCTCGGCAACGCTGAGACCGAACCGCGACAAGGCCTGCCGGTCGAGCTTTACGGTCAGGATCGGAAGGCCCGCCACCTGCTCGCTCTTGACGTCGGTGGCGCCGGGGATGCCGCGGATTGCGGCTTCGACCTGCCTTGCGGCCCCCTGCAGGATGTCGAGATCGTCGCCAAAGATCTTGACGCCGACATCGCTGCGGACGCCGGAGATCAGCTCGTTCACGCGCAACTGAATCGGCTGCGAGATCTCGTAATTGCTGCCGGGGATCTCGTTGGCCGCCAGCTCGATCGCCTCGACGACCAGCGCTTTCGGCCGGTCCGGATCGGGCCATTGGCGGCGCGGCTTCAGCATGATGTAGCCGTCGGTCTGCGACGGCGACATCGGATCGGTCGCAACCTCCGCCGTGCCGATCCGGGTGAACACGTCCTGGACCTCGGGGATCTCGCGCAGGCGCTTTTCCAGGGCTTTCTGCAGATCGATCGACAGGCTCAGACTGGTGCCGGGAATGCGGATCGCCGCCAGCGCCACGTCGCCCTCGTCCAGGCTCGGGATGAATTCACCGCCCATCCGCGTGGTCGCGACACCGCTCGCCACGACGATGAGTGCTGCGGCGGCCGCCACCGAGCGGCGCCAGGCGATCGCGCCGCGCAGCAGCGGCGCATAGAGCCTCTTGGCGCCGCGCATGAACAGGTTTTCCTGCTCCGAGACCTTGCCGGTGACGAGGATCGCGATCGCAGCCGGGATGAACGTCACCGAGAACAGCACGGCGGCGCCGAGCGCCATCAGCACGGTCAGCGCCATCGGCGTGAACATCTTGCCCTCGACGCCGGTGAGCGTCAGCACCGGCAGATAGACCACAGCGATGATCAGCGTGCCGAACAGACTCGGCGTGACCACCTCGCGGGCGCCGCCGACGATGCTCTGCAGCCGCTCGGATGCCGTGAGCAGGCGGCCCTTCTCGTGCTGGGCCAACGCCAACAGGCGCAGGCAGTTCTCGACGATGATGACGGCGCCATCGACGATGATGCCGAAATCGATGGCGCCGAGACTCATCAGATTGGCGCTGACCTTGGTCTCGACCATGCCGGTGATCGTCATCGCCATCGACAGCGGGATCACGCAGGCCGTGACCAATGCGGCCCGGAAGTTGCCGAGAATCAGAAACAGCACGGCGACGACGAGGGCAGCCCCCTCCAGCAGGTTGTTTTCGACCGTACGGATGGTGGCTTCGACGAGATCGGTCCGGTCGTACAGCGTGCGGGTCACCACGCCCTCGGGGAGGGATCGCGCGATCGCGTCGAGCTTGGCAGCGACGCGGCGGGCCACCGTGCGGCTGTTTTCGCCGATCAGCAGCATCGCTGTTCCCAGAATGGTTTCCTCGCCATTGAGCGTCGCGGCGCCGGTGCGCAGGTCGCGCCCCTCCGCGACTTCGGCGACATCCCTGATCCGCACCGGGGTGCCGCGGGCGCCGATCACGATGTCCCGCAATTCGGCGGCGCTACCGACCTGGCCCGGCGCACGCACCAGATATTGCTCGCCGTTGCGCTCGATATAGCCGGCGCCGACATTGGCGTTGTTGCTGGCGAGTGCTGCGATCACGTCGCGGAAGCCGATCCGGTAGGCCATCAGCTTGCCGGGATCGGGCAGCACGTGGAATTGCCGCTCATAGCCTCCGATCGTATTGACCTCGATCACGCCGGGCACGCCGCGCAATTGCGGACGGATGATCCAGTCCTGGATCGTGCGCAGATCCGTCGGCGAATAGTCGCCGCCATCCGGCGTCTTGGCGCCGGCCTTGGCCTCGACCGTATACATGAAGATCTCGCCAAGCCCGGTCGAGATCGGCCCCATCGTGACCTCGACTCCGGCCGGCAACTGATCCTTCACCTGCTGGATGCGCTCGTTGACGAGCTGGCGGGCGAAATAAATGTCGGTGCCGTCCGCGAAGACGATCGTGACCTGGCTCAGGCCGTAGCGCGACAGGGAGCGGGTGTAATCGAGCTTCGGCAGCCCTCCCATCGCGGTTTCGACCGGGAACGTGATGCGCTGCTCGGTCTCCAACGGCGAATAGCCCGGCGCCTTGGTGTTGATCTGCACCTGCACATTGGTGATGTCGGGCACCGCGTCGATCGGCAAGCGGGTGAAGTTCCACGCCCCGAACGCGACAGCGCCAAGCGCGAGCAGGATCACCAGCCAGCGCTGACGGACCGAAAACGACAGCAGGCCGTCAATCATGCTCGGCCTCCCCTTTGCCCATCTCGGCCTTCACGACGAAGCTGTTCTCGGCGACGTAATGCTCGCCGGCCGCGAGCCCGGCCTTGATCTCGACGAATTTCGGATCGGCCTCGCCGAGCGCGACCGGACGCGCCTCGATCTTGTCGCCGTCCTCGCGAACGAAGACGACCGTCTTGTTCTCCAGCGTCTGGATCGCGCCGGTGCGCACGGCGACCGCAACGTTGCGCTTGGCCAGCACCAGCCGCGCCGTCACGAACAGGCCGGGCCGCAGCCGGCCATCCGGATTCGGCAAGACCACGCGGGCGAGCGCCGTCTGGGTGTCACTGGCACCGACCGGCGCAATATAGGAGATGCTGGCCCTGAGCTCATCCCTTCCATCGTCGGGATCGATCAACACCTCGTCGCCGAGACGAACACGCTTGAGATCCTGACGATAGATCGAGAGATCGACCCAGATCGTGGTGAGGTCCGCCACCACGAAGGCCGGCTTCTGCTCCGAGACATATTCGCCGAGCGAGATCTGGCGATCGACGATGGTGCCGCCGATCGGTGCCTTCAGGTCGTAGGAGGTCAGGCTCTGGTTGCTTTCGATCGAGGCCAGCAGGTCGTCCTTGGCGACGGCCTGTCCGATGCGACCCCTGATCGCGCGCACGATGCCCGGAAAGCGCGGAGTGACCTGCACCAGGGCTTCCTGATTGGCGTGCAGCATGCCGTTGAAGGACAGCGTGTCCGACAGCGTGGCGCTGCCCGCCTCGGCAAGCGTCACACCCGCGGCCGCGAGCTTGACGTCGCTGATCCGGATGCGATCGGCGCCGTGCTCGTCCTGCGCGATGTGGTCGGTGGCCGGCTTCGGCTCGCTCAGCTCGGTGGCGTGATGCGCAGCCTCGGCCCGGTCGGCTGGTGCATGAAGCAGCCAGCGGGAGCCGAAAGCGCCCAAGGCGGCCGCCACGACGGCTATCACAATCGTCGTCGCGGTCCTCATCTCGTGCTCTCCCGCGCCAATGTGAAGGGCCTGCCGACCAGCCCTTCGATGACCGCCACGGCAACGTGAAAAGTCTGCAATGCGTCCTGTTCACGCAGCCGGGCTTGCGCAACGCTCGCCTGCGCATCCAGTACTTCGAGCAGGGTGAAGCGCCCCTGCCCGTAGCCTTGCGCAATGGCGTCCGCGGCGTCCTGCGCCTTCGGGATCGCGGTCTCGCGCAGCACCGCGAGTTCGCGCAGCGCGCCCTGCAGCGAGTCATAGGCGCGGCCGGCGACGACGATCAGCGTGCGGCGATTGGCCTGCCGCTCGGCCTCGGTCTTGGCGAGGCTCTCCTGCGCGGCGAGGATGTTGCCCTGGTTCTGATCGAACAATGGAATCGGCATGGAGACGCTGAGCCTTGCCGCGTCATCGTGAGTCTCGTTGAAATGCCGCCATCCGGCGGAGATGCGCACGTCCGGATAGGGCTTCAGCCGCGCCAACAGCAGCTCGGCATTGCGTTGGGCGTAGACGGCGGTCCAGCGCACGAGCTGCGGATTCGCATCGATGGCCGCGACGATTGTCGGGAACGACGGTGGCCGGCCGACGGTGTCGAGCCGCCCGGTGACACCAGTGAAGTTCGCATCGATGTCTCCCATCAGCACAGCGAGGTCGCGGCGCGCGCTGGACAGGCTGGCGCGCAGCCGTTCGCGATCGGCCCGCACCAGCGCCGAGGCGACCTCGGCCCGTCCGGTTTCCGCCGGCGACGACGCCCCCGCTTCGACCCGATGCTTGAGCAGTGGCGAGAGCCTGTCGGTCGCGGCGATCTGGTCGTCGAGGACCTGGATGCGGCGTTGCGCGCCGAGCACGGACACGAAAGCGATCGCGGTCTCCGACAAAATTTCGAGCCGCACCGCCCTGCGTTGGATCTCCGCAGCCTTCAGGCCGGCCTCGCCCAGCGCGATGCGGGTGTCGCGCTTGCCGAACCATTCGAAGGCCTGGCTGATCTGCAGCGTGGCCTCGGCCGACTTGACGCCGCGATAGACACCAGAACCGAAGGAATTGTCCTGTTCATAGGAGAGCTCGGGATTGATCTGCGCGCCCGCCTGCTGCCGTTGGCCGCTGGCGATGCCGATATCGCGATCGGCGGCCGTCAGGCGCGGGCTGGCCTTCAGCGCCCGCGCCAGCGCCTCGCGCATGGTCAACGTCTGCGCCTGGCCCGCCAATGGCAACGACATGAGCACGACTGCCGCGCACATGGCACGTGCAGCCATTCCAGCGAATGACATGAGAATGACCTGTCCTTGAAGAAGTCCATGGGCGGCGTCAGCCGCCCGGCTCGTCCGATCAGGTCAGGTATTTCGGAGGCGGCGAGTCGGTGTCGAACACCATGCCGACGTCGCCGGTCGGACGCGGCCAGTTCTGCGCAGCCATATGCGCGATCAAAGCCGCAACGTATTGGGGCTGTGGCATCGTCACGGAAAAGCAGCCGTGGCAATGATGGTCCGCCATGCCCTTCTGGTCGGAATGGCCAGCACGATCGAGCAGGGACGCGATCTCCGGCTTGCCCGACGGCGCATGCGCCACGTCGAGATCGCAAGCGCCGTGCAATAGGCCGGCCAGCAGATAGGAGATCATCAGACACAACGCCGCAAACCTGCGCAGGCACGACGGTGCGGACGATGGGCTGGCGGCGGACACTGGCGATCCTCGTTGAGCTGCTGCGCATAGCATGCTGCTCGGCCGGGTGTCGACCTGTAACAATGTTCCAGTGAACCGCGGGAGGCTGGTCCTGCCACGGCCCGCAAGCCGGTCATCGCGCCAAAATCTCCAGAGTGTCGCGCGCCGGCAGCGTCGCCGCGAAGGCGTCGAGCGCCCGCGTCAGTTCCGCCGCGTCCGCGGTCGGCGTGCGATAGAAGTCGACATCGGCGCCCGCTGCGGTGACGAGGTTGGTGTGCAGGACCGCCACCTTGGTCCAGCTCCACGGCACGCCATCGCGAAACCAGCTGTCATAGATCATCGCGAGATCGACGCG
>Ga0302322_100002787_pt1 | contig 14840 bp, 13 predicted proteins | sample Fen_T0_2_FD_203757 | JGI IMG/M metagenome (GOLD analysis project Ga0302322, IMG submission 203757) | Peat permafrost microbial communities from Stordalen Mire near Abisko, Sweden - Fen_T0_2 | ecosystem: Environmental > Terrestrial > Soil > Wetlands > Permafrost | place: Sweden: Abisko... | reverse complement strand
TAGTAGCGAGGTTACCTGCACTTACCAGTACAATCCGGCGATCGCTGTTATCCTGGAATAAATGCATTTTGCGAAAGGTAGCGATATGGTCGACACCCGCATTGGTGCGTGAGTCCGATGCCAGCAACACACCTTCAGTTAATAACATGGCCACACAATAAGTCATTGATGATTACTCCTTCCGGATATTTTATTGTTGATCCATCATTTGTACGCGCGCGTTGGCCTCCATCGTTTCACCACCGCCGCCCGTACGCGTGCCGCGGATAGGGCAGGCCTCTAGGTAATCCAGGCCTACCGCCAATTTCAAATGATGATGACCCGCCTCAATGCCATTTGAAACATCCAGACCCCACCAGCAATCTTTAACCCACACCTCTACCCACGCATGACTAACCACATGTTCTGTATCAGCCGTGTAAAGATAACCACTGACGTAACGCGCAGGTAAACCGATACTGTGTGCCAGCGCAAGATACACGTGCGCATAATCCTGGCAAACACCTTGTCGTTTCAAAAATGCCTCACTGGCCGTCGTACATACATCGGTTTCGCCGGGCTGGAAGGTCATGCGTTTCTGCAAACGCTCCATCAATTGTCTTGCTGCCACTTCAGGCGTTTCTTTCACATACTTTACTTCTGGCATGGCAAACTCTATTAGCGCTGAATCCGGTTTTGTTAAAGCCGTCGGGCGCAAAAAAACCAGCGGTGACAAATTGTCGCCTTGTTCTTTTGAGCTATCGTTCAAATCAACATAACCTTCCGCCTTGATAATAATTTCCTGATGTGGATAATCAACAGTGATGACATGCAGGATGTTGCCATAAGCATCTATACTGCGCGAAGCAACTGTCGGCAAACGCAGATCCCACGACAGTATTTTTTGTCGCGACGAATCGTTAGGTGTCAAACGCAAATACTGCGTGCTGTGTGCCACATCTTTTTCATAACGATACGATGTGGTGTGCTGGATATGTAATTTCATGGCATTCCTCTTTTGAATAAATATCTCTAGATAGCGGCCAGGTAGCTCTGCTGGATTTCATCGCCGACATTGTTAATGGTCTGCAGGAAACGCTCGAGAAAAACGGCCAGGCCTTCTTTTTGCAATTCGCTGATAGAGCCAAATTCAAGCTGGGACAACAATGTGCGCGCAGCACCTTTGGCGCGGCGACCTTGCGTCCCGCGTATATTCATCAGTATGGTATTAATTTCTTCGAGACAGGCGCGAAGGGATCGCGGTGCATCCGATCGCAATATTAATAATTCCGCCACCGTGCTGGCATCCAGCTTGTCGCGATACACATCCTGATGCGCTTCCAGTGCACCGAGCGCCTGTAAAAGCGCAGTCCAGTGATAATAATCGCGCAGGATATTCGCTTCGTTATTGGCATCGAGCTGTTTAACGCACAGCATACGCGCGCTGTTGTCAGCGCGTTCCAGAAAAGTGCCGAGTCGCAAAAAATGAAAAGCGTCGCCGCGCGCCAGCGTTCCATACGCCGTTCCGCGCCACAAATGCGAGCGTTCCTTTACCCAATCGCAGAATGGTTTTAAATCCGGCGGTGAAGAGCGCATACGGTTTAAATCCAGCCAGGTCGTATTTACTGTTTCCCACATTTCTGCCGTAATACGTCCGCGCACTGCGTGGGCATTTTCACGTGCGCGTCGAAAACAATAATAAATACTGGCGTGATGATCGGGATGCCAGGCTAAGAATTTATATAACTCCGCAAAATTAAGCCGTGAATGTTCACGCCAGAATTCCGCAACAGTACCGGTGACGCGTAACGGCGCAGCGAGCTCCTGGATAGCTGACCCACCCGCAGGCATCATGGCAATAGAGTGACTGGCCTCCAGCATACGTGCGGTATTTTCTGCGCGTTCCAGGTAACGCGATAACCAATACAAATCAGATGCCGTGCGGCTTAACATGACGCCGTTTCCGTTTTCGTATCTTTCAACATCACCCAGGTGTCTTTGGTACCACCGCCCTGTGATGAATTCACCACCAGCGAACCTTTCTTCAATGCAACACGTGTCAAGCCACCGGGAACAATGCGCGTTTCGCGTCCGGATAACACAAAAGGGCGCAAATCGATATGACGTGGTGCTATACCTTCATCAACCAGGGTTGGGCAGGTTGACAATGATAAGGTTGGTTGCGCGATATAGTTGCCAGGATTTTTCTGGATCACTTGTCGAAACGCTTCAATCTCTTCACGTGTAGCTGCTGGCCCTACCAGCATGCCGTATCCGCCGGCACCGTGTACTTCCTTTACTACCAGCTCATGAAGATGTTCATTGACATAGGCAAAATCTTCTTCATTGCGTAAACACCAGGTAGGAACATTGTGCAAAATAGGCTCTTGTTTCAGGTAAAAACGAATCATGTCTGGCACATGCGGGTACATGGATTTGTCATCGGCAACACCCGTCCCAATCGCATTGGCAAGAATCACATTGCCTTCACGATAGACTGACAATAAACCGGGAACACCGAGCATGGAGTCGGAACGAAACGCGAGCGGATCCAGAAAAGCATCATCGAGTCGGCGATAAATCACATCAACAATTCGCGGGCCTGTTGTTGTACGCATGTAGAGACGATTTTGTTTGATAAATAAATCCTGGCCTTCTACCAACTCCACACCCATTTCACGCGCCAGGAATGCGTGTTCAAAATAGGCACTGTTGTAGCGGCCCGGTGTTAGCACTACCACAGTGGGGTTATCAACCGGCGACGATTCGCGCAGGGTTTTTAATAGCAAATTAGGGTAATGATCAACCGGCGCAATGTGATGTTCGGCGAATAACGCTGGAAATAATCGCATCATCATTTTGCGATTTTCCAGCATGTAGGAAACACCGGAGGGTACGCGCAGATTGTCTTCCAGCACGTAATAGTTCCCATCGCTGTGACGCACCAGGTCAATACCGGCAATGTGAGCATAAATATCCCTGAACAAATGGATACCTTGCATGGCAACCTGGTATTGCGCATTGCACATAACGTTGTCGGCGGGCACGATGCCGGCCTTGATAATGGCTTGCTCGCTATAAATATCTTTCAGGAAAGCATTGAGTGCAGCAACCCGCTGGCACAAACCGGTTTCAATAAATTGCCATTCCTCGGCAGATATAATTCGTGGCACAAAATCAAAAGGAATGAGTCGCTCAGCGCCTTCTTCTTCGCCGTATACCGCAAAGGTAATACCAACGCGCTGAAATAATAACTCTGCTTCATGGCGTTTACTGCGCAACTCCTGCTCGGCTACATTAGCCAACCAGTCATGGTAGGAACGATAGGAAGCTCTCGGCGTGTCAACGTCGAGCAGCATTTCATCAAATACGCCCCTGGAGGGTGGAAAAACGGCACTCATCTACAACACAAAGCAAGTGTTGTGCCAGAAAATGAAAGTGATGCTAAATCAGTGCAGAAGCACTATCAAACGCGAAACAATGCACCGTGATAAAGCCACAGAGGTAAGTGCGCACTAAAAAATGGCGCGTTATTTATTATTGCGGAGGGAAGGCCGACAGGATTAGCGCAACGTTTTTGCGAATTTCTTCCATGCGCGCATCTGGCGTGAGCGTGGCTTGTGATGCGTATTTCACGCTGCCGCGCCAGATCAGCGCCGATGTTTTGGGATCCAGCATATCGATAAACAATTCCGTCTCCTGATATTGCGTCACCGCCACCGTGCCACCAAAACCCAGTCCGCCCGAACCGCCAAATAATCCAAACCCCATTCCGGTTGAGCTGGAATTGATTTTATCGCGCGTCACCAAACGGTAAGTCACCAGGAAGTCCGCTTTGGCGGCGTCAACCTTCTGCATATTTTGCCAAACCAGCACATCATCCACTGCCTGCCGTATGCGCTGGTCATTCAGTGTGTTATTGAGGATGGGATCCACGCCTTTGGATGGCAGGTCTGTCCAGGCATAGTTATGCAAGGCCATAAAATTGCGGCTCGCATCATAATCGGTGATGGGTTTTTGTGCGCAGGCAGATAATGCCAGCAATAGACAAAGCACAAATATTTTTTGCATGGAACGCGCCTCTGGAATTTCTCTATGAATAAAAGCAATAGCGACAGCCTACCCGATTTTTGACCGCGTTTCATTAGTGGCCATTAGAGCCTATTGGCATTAGAATCACGCCGCCCCGGTCACGACCCAGCATCGATGTTGCGAATCACTGAAATAAAATTGCCGCTTGACCACAGCGACGCCGACTTGCGCGAAGCGTTGCTGGCCAAGCTGGGCATTTCATCACCGGAATTGACCGGCTATCACGTTTTCAAACGCGCTTACGATGCTCGCAAACGCCACACGATCTTGCTCGTGTACAGCATTGACGTCACTACTACTAACGAAGCCGTTATTCTCCAGCGCTTACACGCCGACCCGCATGTCAAACCAACACCGGACATGGCCTATCAATTTGTCACTCGCGCCACTGCAGAGACCAGACATCCGCGCCCCGTCGTTATCGGCTTTGGCCCCTGCGGTTTATTTGCCGGACTAATACTCGCACAAATGGGTTTTCGCCCGATCATCCTCGAGCGCGGCAAAGCAGTGCGCGAACGCACTGTGGATACTTTTGCCTTCTGGCGCAAACGTGAACTCAACACCGAATCGAATGTGCAATTTGGTGAAGGCGGTGCAGGAACATTTTCCGACGGCAAGTTATACAGCCAGGTAAAAGACCCTCAACACCACGGCCGCAAGGTGCTGGAGGAATTTGTACAAGCCGGTGCGCCGGAAGAAATTTTGTATGTCAGCAAACCGCACATCGGTACATTTAAACTGGTGTCGATGATCGAAAATATGCGCGCATCGATTGAAGCGCTCGGTGGAGAGATTCGTTTCCAGCAGCGCGTGGAAAAATTTCATATCACTACAACCCGATCACTGAGCGGAGCCGAAGTGAGACAAGTGCGCGGCGTGGTGTTGGCCAATGGTGAAGAAATTACCAGCAACCATGTAGTGCTCGCGGTTGGCCACAGCGCGCGCGATACATTTCAAACACTGGTTGAACAAAACGTTTACACCGAACCCAAACCGTTTTCGATTGGCTTTCGCATTGAACACCCGCAATCATTAATCGATGACTGCCGGTTTGGCAAGTTTGCCGGCAATCCCATACTCGGTGCGGCCGATTACAAACTCGTACATCACGCCACTAATAAACGATCGGTGTACAGTTTTTGTATGTGCCCGGGCGGCACTGTGGTCGCGGCCGCATCAGAAGCAGGCCATGTTGTTACCAATGGCATGAGTCAATACTCACGCAACGAACGCAATGCCAACAGCGCGATTGTCGTCGGTATCACACCGGAAGATTTTCCCGATCGCTCTGCACTTGCCGGTGTTGCACTGCAACGCCACTGGGAAGAACAGGCGTTTGTCGCCGGCGGCAGCAATTACAACGCACCGGCACAACTGGTTGGCGATTTTCTGCGCAACAAAAGTTCGGCGCAACTCGGCAATGTTGCGCCCTCCTACAAACCTGATATCACTCTCGGAGATTTAAGCAACTGTCTACCGGACTACGCCATTGCGGCAATACGCGAAGCGCTTCCCGCTTTTGATAAACAGATCAAAGGCTTTGCGATGCATGATGCGCTGTTAACCGGTGTTGAAACGCGCAGCTCGTCGCCAATACGCATCAAGCGCGCTGATAATTTTGAAAGCATCAACACTAAAGGTTTGTATCCTGCCGGAGAAGGCGCAGGTTACGCCGGCGGCATTCTTTCTGCTGGCATCGATGGCATTAAAGTAGCGGAAGCGGTAGCACTGAGTATCATGCAACGATAAAAAGGTAACTATTATGGGTCCACTACACGGCGTAAAAATAATTGAAATTGTTGGCATGGGCCCAGCGCCTTATGCAGCGATGCTGCTCGCCGACATGGGCGCGGAAGTGATACGCGTCGACCGGCCGGGCGGCAGCATGTTCAGTTACGGCAACAAACTCGATTTGCTCAATCGCAACAAAAAATGCATCTGCGTGAATTTAAAAACACCGGAAGGTATCGACGTTGTCAAACGCATGGTGGCGAGTGCAGATGGTTTGATTGAAGGTTTTCGTCCGGGCACCATGGAAAAACTCGGGCTAGGCCCGGATGATTGTTTCAAACACAATCCCAAACTGATTTACGGCCGCGTCACCGGCTGGGGTCAGGATGGCCCACTCGCACACAAAGCCGGCCACGACCTCAATTACATTTCGCTTTCCGGTGTGGTGCATGCCTTCGGGCGCGCCGGTGAAAAGCCGGTGGTGCCACTTCCATTAATTGGTGATTTTGCCGGCGGCGGTTTATTTTTGGCTTTAGGTTTCGTCAGCGCCTTATTTGAAGCCAGCAAATCCGGCAAAGGGCAAGTCATTGATGCAGCAATAGTCGACGGCACTGCACACATGATGTCATTCGTTTATGCCGCACAACAAATCGGTTTCTGGTCAAATGAACGCGGCGTTAATTTGCTCGACAGCGGCGCACCGTTTTATGAGGTCTACACTTGCAAGGACGGCAAATATATTTCTGTCGGCGCCATAGAGCCTAAATTTTATGCGGCGTTTCTTGTCGGTCTTGGCATTAACACACAGGAAATCGCAAAATATTCCGAACAACAAATGGATCAAACACAGTGGCCGGCGCTGAAAGAAAAATTTGCCGCCATTATTCAAACCAGGCCACGCGACGAGTGGACAGGGATATTTTCCAGCCTCGACACCTGCGTCGCGCCTGTCTTGTCCTCGGAGGAAGTGCGCAAACATCCACACAATGTAGCACGTAAAACAATTATTGATGATAGCGAGGTGTGGCAACCTGCCCCTTCACCGCGTTTCAGTCGCACAACAAACAGTGACGTGCAGCCGCCAGTTGCGATTGGTGCAGATACCGATCGCGTGTTACAAGAGCTGGGTTACAGCGCCGCGCAGATTGCAAAGCTGAAACAGGTGTAACGAGTTTTCGCCTGTACGCCAAGCCCCTCTTTCACCTATTTTCTCCCACGGTTAATGCTTTAATATCACTCACCATTCTTCAGGAGTTATTTCCATGTCTGATCAAAAACAGTCCGACAAAGAGCAGGCAAAGCAAGCATCTATCGATCGCGTGATGGATGGCCGCAGCTGGAATGAATTCTGTGACGCACTGAAAGCCGCGGGCAACAAAGTGGTGCTATCGAACACGGCACCCGCTGACTCGCTCAATCGCGCGGAAGGTTTCCGCTACCTGGCGCGCCTCACCCGCGCGGCACTTGAATCTTTCCTCGAAGCCGCCGACACACAAGCCCCGGAGTTTTCGCGCGCCGTGCATGAAACCATCAAGATGGGCATGGACAACCCCGACAACATCTATCTCGCTGCGCCGGTAAACGGCACCTATACTTACAAAATTACCGGCAATCGCGGCAGCGTGCATTACTTAGGCTTTGGGACTCAGGCCGGCGGTTATGGCAAAACCAGCTCGCTCGACACCACCGGTTATCTTGAAGCCAAGGACATCACACTTGATGTCAACGGCAATTTCGAAATTTTTGCCAGCACTACGCCGCAAGCAAAGAATTGGCTAAAGATGTCTCCAGATACTAAATTGATCCAGGTAAGACAAACGCGACTGGATCATAAAAAAGAAATTCCAGCAGTGGTAAAAATAGAACGCATCGATGGCCCGAACCAGCCGCGCCATCTTTCTGCTGAACGAATGGATAAAGCATTACAGGGTGCGGCATTTTTTGTCGCCGGCACCTCGCAACTGTTTGCGCAGTGGGCGGAGGATTTTCGCAAACATCCGAACACGCTGCCGCGTTTTGATCCGGCGAAAGCCACACAAGCCGGCGGCGACCCCAACATTGCCTACTATCACGGTTATTTTAAAATTGCCGATGATGAAGCGTTGCTCATTGAGTTCACGCCACCGCAGTGCGATTTCTGGAATTTTCAATTGGCGAACTACTGGCTCGAAAGTCTCGACTACCGTTATTTCCCGGTGCACCTGAATAAACATATGGCGCATTATGAAAAAAATGGATCTGTGCGCATTGTCGTTTCCAAAAACAAACCGGCAGTCGCTGTTGATAATTGGCTCGACACTTGCGGCCGCAACGAAGGCACGATGTGCGTGCGCTGGATACGCTCAAAAAGTTTTCCTGATCCGCAAACACGCGTGGTGAAATTGAATTTGCTTTCTTGATGCCTGCAAAGCCTGCCTGATCTCCGCTCGCTGCGACCCGGAAGTACTCGCTGCACGAGATGCAGGCAGGCTATAACCCATTCTGATTAGGTGACGCTGATATGACACAAATCATTTTTGATATGGAAAAATTATTACAGGAAGCGCAACAGAAAACTGGCTTCAATGATTTTGGCAGTGACGATTTTAAACCGGGTTTGAAAGTATTGCTCGATACTTACGATCACAACGGTTTCACTGAAAAAGGCCGCTACAAAAATCGCAAACGCGTGCTGGATTTATTGTGCGCGCGCCTGCGCATCGAAAGTGCGTTTAAATTACATCCGGAAATTCGCGACCCGAACAATCATACCCTCGATATCAAGGCGCCGATGTTGCTAACTGGCCTGCCGCGTACCGGCACCTCTGCGCTGTTAAATTTGCTGGCGGTCGATCCGGCCGCGCGCCCCTTATATATGTGGGAAGGTTTTAACCCGGAGCCGATTGAAGGTTTGCCGAAAGGCGCACCCGACCCACGTTACACCGCCATGAAAGCCTGGGAAGAAGAGAATGCCAAAAATGCCCAGGCAAATAAATCAGGATTTAAAAAAATTCATTCCACCAGTGTCGACACGCCCGAAGAATGTATTCATTTATTGAACCACACTTTTTGTGATGTGCAGTACGGCGCGGAAACCATGATGGAACCCTATGGCTCCTGGTTCCAGCAACAGGATTTGCACAAAAGTTACGCCTACTACGCCGACCTGCTGCGCATGTTGCAATGGCAGCGCCCGGGGGAACGCTGGCTGTTAAAAACACCGGGGCATTTGTGGGCACTGGATATCCTGATTGAAATGTTTCCCGACTGCAGCATTATTATCACGCACCGCAATCCACTGGAATGTGTCACGTCTTACGCAAGCATGATGGCGGCGCTGATGACCAACCGCGAATTCGACAAACGCACCCTTGGCCCCATCGTGATGGAATACCTGGCACGCAAGATGGAAAGGGCCATCGCCTTGCGCAAACTGGTGAATCCCGCGCGTTTTATTGATATCCAGTTTGAGGATTTTATTGAACAACCCCTGCAAACCGCAGACAAAATCTACGCCCGCTTCCATATGCCGATGAGTGCGGATGTCACGCAGCGCATGAAAAACTATGCCGATAAACACCCGATGGGCAAACACGGCAAACATGAATACCAGCTCGATGAATACGGCCTGAGTGCCGAACGTATCCTTGAGCGTTTTGATTTCTATATCCGCGAATACAGGCCCCGTATGTAAAATACGTTATACTTGCCGCTGTTTTTTTCCATATCGGTCTGTTATTTCAGCGGTGCTTATCATGCGGTTTATCATTTTGCTTCTCCTTACTTCAGCGCTGCTGACTGCCTGCGGCCAGAGAGGCCCTTTGTATTTGCCGGAAGACGCCGCACCAAAACCGCCATCACAACAACCATCAGTGCCACCCGCACAATCACCCTCCAAACCATGAATAATTTTTTTAAACGCTGCCAAAAGCGCAACGAATTGTTTGCCGAGAATGTTCCGTTAAGCGAAGTCGCCCAACGTTTTGGCACGCCCTGCTATGTTTACAGCCGCAAGGCACTGGAAGAAAATTTCCTGGCCTGGGAAAACGCACTGGGCGCACACCCGCATCTGGTTTGTTACGCGGTGAAAGCCAATTCCAATATTGCCGTGTTAAACGTACTGGCGCGCCTCGGCGCCGGTTTTGATATTGTCTCTGTCGGTGAACTCGAACGCGTACTGCTCGCCGGCGGCGATGCCGCAAAAGTGGTTTTCTCCGGTGTCGGCAAATTGCCTTATGAAATTGAACGCGCGCTCGACGCCGGCATCCACTGCTTTAATGTTGAATCGGAAGCGGAGCTGGATTTAATCCAGCAAATTGCCAGCAGCAAAAACCGGAATGCAAAAATCTCATTGCGCGTCAATCCGGATGTCGATGCCAACACCCATCCTTATATATCTACGGGCTTAAAAGAAAATAAATTCGGCGTGCCGATTGAAAGCGCGTTAGCAATATACCAACGCGCTGCAAAGATGCCCAATATTGTCATTGTCGGCGTGGATTGCCATATCGGCTCACAACTCACCACCACCGCACCTTTCCTCGACGCGCTCGATCGTGTGCTCACACTCGTCGATCAATTACAGGCAGCGGGAATATCTTTGCAACACCTCGACCTCGGCGGCGGACTCGGTGTTACCTACACCAACGAAACACCGCCAACACCGGCAGAATATATCCAGCAGGTTCTCAAAAAACTAAATGGGCAATCATTCAAGCTGATGTTTGAACCCGGTCGTTCTATCGTCGCCAACGCCGGCGTCTTTCTCACTCGCGTGCAATTAATCAAACCCACGCCAAAAAAACATTTTGCGGTGATCGACGGCGCAATGAATGACTTGATACGCCCTGCACTTTACCAGGCATATCAGGTGATAGAGCCCGTTCTCCTAAAAGAAGAGGCAGCGCGTGAAGGTAATGCACAACTCTATGACGTGGTGGGCCCGGTGTGCGAAACCGGTGACTTCCTCGGCAAAGACCGCGAGCTGGTGATTGCACCTGGCGATTTGCTGGCAATTCGTTCCAGCGGAGCCTACGGGTTTGCCATGAGTTCGAACTATAATAGCCGTGGTCGCCCACCGGAAGTAATGGTGGATGGCGACAAGATGTTCCTGGTGCGCAGTCGCGAAACTTTTGCTGACCTGGTGCGCGGCGAATCACTGTTGCCGTAGATACGAATATGATTTTACGTTTTACAAAAATGCACGGCCTCGGCAACGATTTTGTTGTTATCAATCTCGTGACCCAGCATGTGCGTTTTGATGAAAACCTGGTGCGTCGCCTTGCGGATCGCCACAGCGGTATTGGCTGCGACCAGCTGTTGCTGGTCGAACCGCCGAGAAATCCCAAAGCCGATTTTTTCTATCGCATTTTTAACAACGATGGCGACGAAGTGGAAATGTGTGGTAACGGCGCGCGCTGTTTCGCCCAGTTTGTGCTGGAGCAGGAACTCACTTCCAAAAAACGCATCCTCGCAGAAACAATCAAAGGTGTGCTGGAACTAGTGATCAACGATGATGGCAGCATCACAGTCGATATGGGCAAACCCATACTCACACCGCATGACATTCCATTTACCGCGCCGGCATTCAAGCCGTTGTATCACATCGATGTCGAAGGCCTGGATGTCGAAATTTCCGCCGTTTCCATGGGCAATCCCCATGCGGTGCTGCTGGTCGACGATGTCGAAACCGCACCGGTGGAAGAGCTCGGCCCGCAAATTGAACATCACCCCGGCTTCCCGAAACGGGTCAACGTCGGGTTTATGCAAGTACTGTCGCGCAATGAAATTAACCTGCGTGTGTTCGAGCGCGGCGCCGGTGAAACCCGCGCCTGTGGTTCTGGCGCCTGCGCCGCCGTAGTAGCGGGTATTCTGCGTAACCTGCTAGACTCGCACGTAACGGTTCATTTGCCTGGCGGTAATCTTTCCATCGTCTGGAAAGGAGATGGCCAGACGCTGAAAATGACTGGCCCGGCCACCACGGTATTCAGGGGACAAATAAAACTGTGAACAAACCTGTCAACGTAGCGCAATCCCTGCTCACCCACGAAGATGTGGAAATGTTTTTGCGCGACCATCCGGATTTTTTCATGAGCCGCGACGGTTTGTTGTCGGAACTCAACTTGCCGCATGAAAGCGGTGCAGCAATATCCCTCGTTGAACGCCAGGTGTCCGTGTTGCGCGATCGCAGCCGCGACCTGCGCAAACGTTTGAGCCACCTGCTGGATACCGCACGCGAAAACGACAGGCTGTTTTTAAAAACCCAGGATCTGGTATTGGGTTTGCTGGAAGCCAAATCGCTCGATGAAATTATCACCACTGTGCAGGGCACCCTGCGCGACGCCTACCAGGTCGACACCAACTCACTGATTCTGTTCGGCACGCCGGAACAGTTTGGACATATCAATGCTCACATTGTTACGCTTGATGAAGCACACTCACGGATTGGCAACCTGTTGCACACCAACAAGGCAAGCTGCGGGGCATTGCGCGAAGCAGAAATGGCATTCTTATTTCCCGACTCGCTGTTTGAAGGCAAGCCGCGCTGCGTCGGTTCTGCGGCTGTTGCACCGCTGCAACACAACGGTACCTTCGGCCTGCTAGCTATCGGCAGTTTTGATCCCGATCGCTATCGCTCCAGCATGGGCACACTGTTCCTGAGCTACATTGCCGAAGTACTCAATCGCGTTGTACCGCCTTATTTACCACAACCGCTGACCGCGCAACGATGAAAGGTGAATGCGGGTGGTGAACGTGCCGGAATCTCCTGCAACCAATTTTCTCGACGACGACATCAACGACTTCCTTCGCTATCTTAGAAGCGAAAAACAACTTTCACCCCACACCCAGCAAAGTTACCTGCAGGATTTACAGAAACTCCAGGAATTTTGCGCTACAGTGCGAGTGGACGCTCTTGGTAAAATTGACGCGCAACACATACGCCAATTGGTCGCATACTTCCACCGCAAAGGTTTGTCTGGCCGCTCCCTTCAGCGCGTGCTGTCTGGCATCCGCACCTTTTTTAATTATTTACAAAAATCCGGCCGGGTAAAAGTGGATCCAACCGCCGGCATTCGCGCACCCAAATCTCCCAAACCATTGCCGAAAACACTCGACGTCGACCAGGTTGGCCACTTGCTGGAAATCACCGGCGATGCCTGGATGGTGACACGCGATCGCGCCATGCTGGAACTATTTTATTCATCCGGTTTACGTTTATCCGAACTCACCAATCTCGACATGGGCGACATGGATATTCGTAACGGCAGTGTACGTGTCACCGGCAAAGGCAATAAAACACGCGAATTGCCTGTCGGTCGATATGCACGCGAAGCAATACAGAAGTGGTTAACGATACGCAGCAATGAATTAACAGAAGACTTGGACAAAAAGGATATCAACGCACTGTTTATCAGCAAGCAGGGCAAGCGCATTAATCCGCGCACTGTACAGCAACGCCTGAAGCATTACAGCATCAAACAAGGCATGTTCAACCCGGTTAATCCGCACATGTTGCGCCATTCGTTTGCGAGTCATTTGCTCGAATCGAGCAGTGATTTGCGCGCCGTTCAGGAACTGCTCGGCCACGCCAATATTTCCACCACCCAGGTGTATACCCATCTGGATTTCCAGCATCTCGCCAAAGTGTATGACAAGGCGCATCCGCGTGCGCAACGACAAAAAGACGACAGCGACAGCAAACCGCCAAAATAATTGCCATGGCCATCAAGCTGATTTCCTTTGATCTGGATAACACGCTGTGGGACAACAACCCGGTGTTGTTGCGCGCCGAGCAAGCCTGTTACGATCATTTACACCTGCACGCGCCGTTGTTGACGGCACGCTACACGCTCAATGAGCTGGCCGGTTTACGCATGGCTATGATGGCCGAAACACCGCAACTTGCGGCACAAGTGAGCAAAGTCAGGAAGCTCGCCCTACAGAAGGCACTGGAAGAAATTTCATATGACGCTGGAAAAATCCCCTCATTAGTTGAAGAAACATTCCGCAAATTTCACGATGAACGCAATAAGGTGAATTTGTTCCCGCAGACAATTCCCCTTCTGGAGCATCTGGGTAAAAATTATTCACTGGCCTCGATTACCAATGGCAATTCAGATTTAAATAAAATTGGTATCGCCGGTTTTTTTGATTTTTCATTATCTGCCGAAAAAATCGGCGCCAAAAAACCCCGGCCCAATATATTCCATGCCGCCTTGCACAAAGCCGACATTGCGCCACATGAGATGATTCATGTCGGCGATCATCATGATGATGATGTTTTTGGCGCACAACAACTAGGCATACACACGATCTGGTTTAACCCGCAGCAATTGCGCTGGGAAGACCAGTCTGACAAAATGCCGCCCACAGCAACGGTGTTCTGTTTATCGGAAATAGCCGAAAAAATATTAATGATAGAATCTATTTATGGACATTAAAAAAATTCAGGGACTGTTTCGCACCGATGCCTCAATTGAAGGCTGGAATCAGCAAGCGCCCTACACGCTGGAGCAATCAAAGTCGCGCTATGCGGACTGGCAAAACCATGCAAAAGCACATGACCTGCAACCAATGGAACACCTGCTGCCGCGAATCTATTGCCCCTGTCCTGCAGAACTGCCCGCATTTATGCTGCAAGCCGACAATATAAAACCGGACGATCAACTCATACAGCAACGCGATGAACTGGGGCCCTGGGGATTCTGGTTTAAACTCGCGCCTGACATTACTACCAAAAACCTCGACATCATCGGGTGCAACCGCATCACCTGTCGATCGCATTTAATTACCTCGACTGTTGAAAAACTATTGGGAAAACATCTACCCGAAGCAACCGTTCTGGACATCGCCTGTCACAGCGGATTTTTTTCCCTGGATATGGCCAGCCGCGGCGTCAAACATGTCACCGGCATGGAGCTGCGCGACATCAATATTAACCAGGCAAAATTCCTGCAAAAATATTTCGACATAAAAAATATTTCTTTTGAGCAAGGCGACATCACCACATGGAAACCACAACAGCAATTTTCAGTGGTATTAAACCTGGGCTTGTTATA
>Ga0302322_100002786_pt1 | contig 14840 bp, 14 predicted proteins | sample Fen_T0_2_FD_203757 | JGI IMG/M metagenome (GOLD analysis project Ga0302322, IMG submission 203757) | Peat permafrost microbial communities from Stordalen Mire near Abisko, Sweden - Fen_T0_2 | ecosystem: Environmental > Terrestrial > Soil > Wetlands > Permafrost | place: Sweden: Abisko... | reverse complement strand
TCGGCGATCGTCTGCATGGCTGCGGCGTCACCGTTGGCGTTCTGGATGTCGTAGTCGACGCCCGCGGTCTTGAAGGCCTGCTCCAGGAACGGGCGGTCGGCAGTCTCCCAGCGTGCGGAGGACTTGGTGTCCGGCAGGATGACGCCGACCTTGCCGGTCGTCGCCCCACCTGAGCCGGCCGCGCTGGTGGCCGAGGCGACCAGCGAACTGGCCCCGCTTGCGGCAGATCCGGCGGCGCTGGTCACCTCCGAGGCGGCGGAGCCCGCGGCCGATGTGACGCTGCTGGCTGTGGTCGACGAGCTCCCGCAGGCGGCGAGCAGCAGCGAGCCGGCCGCCATCAAGCCGACGACGGCTTGGGTCTTCAAACGCATGGGTATTCCCTTCTGACGGACACCCCCGACCGGGTGGTCGGCGGTGGTGGTGACGCGGGCGTGAGCCTTCTACGGACACTGGGACCGGTGAGGTAAACGAGCCCGGGACAGCGAGCGCGACGTTCCGAAGTGGTGTGCGTCACGCGCTAGTACGGTGGTCACACAAACTATTCACCCAATCTGCCCGTGTCAATCGGCACAGAGGTCACATTTTGGTAAGTGCCTCAACGAAGTGTGGTTCCTAACCCGATGTGGTGAGCGGCGATGAACATTGCTTGTCGTAACGACGACACAGACGTGAGGATTCGGACATTCTCAGCCTCGTCCGCGCCGGACCGCAGTGACTGACGGCTTCACGGCCGTTGCCCGAGCCCATCCCCTGGGAAAGTCAGGTCGGTGGGAGTGCGGCGATCCCTTGACCGTGCCGACACCCGTCGCTGCACCCCGCATCGGTCTTCCTTCTTCCCGGTGGATTGACGCGAAGTTCACCGCGCGGTCGGTCGGCCGATCACCGTTGGGCAGCGACTGGCAAATCCTAGGTCGAACGTGTGTGACCTTCTAGCGCACGATGGGCGCTTTATCAGATTGTTTTCTTACAGGTTTGGTCGATATTCTTGGCCAGCGACCGCCCCGACCGCGCGGTACTCACTCGAGAGGCGCTACTCACCATGGTGTTCTGCTAACCGCGGGTGTGCGTCTGCCCACAGTCGGGCACTCAGGGTCAGCTGGAATTTTGCATGGATCTAGACCATTATTGAGCAGGCGAGGGCCCGCCGACGTCATCCGGAGGTGAGTGTGGCGGCTGACCACGTGTCCGGCCCACCCTCGCGCCTGCGCGACATGAGCCGGCGGCTCGTCCTGGACGAGGTCGCCCGATCGCAGCCGATCAGCCAGGCGGAGATCGTCCGTCGGACCGGCCTGTCGCGAACCACCGTCGCCTCGGTCGTCACCGAGTTCGCGGACCTCGGACGGATCGCGGTGCGCACGGCAGGCGAACCCGGAGGTCGTGGACGCCCGCCCCGGTTGCTCCGGCTGACCCACGGTGACCAGGTCGTCGCTGGGATCGACTTTGATCACGCCCAGATGGACGTCGCTCTGGCGGATCTCGGCGGCACGATCCTGATGGAGCGTAACGTGCCGATGGATGTGGACCGCTCCGCGGCGGACTGCCTGGACGCCGCCGCGACCACCCTGCGCGAGATGATCGCGCTGGCCGGCGCCTCACCGCTGGCCGTCACCATGGGCGTTCCGGGTCCGGTCGACCGATCCAGTGGTGAGATGCGCTCGGGGACAATCCTTCCCGGCTGGGTGGGCAGCCGTCCCGCGGTCGATCTCGGTGAGCGGATCGGTCAACCGGTGGTGGTGGAGAACGACGCCAACCTGGGGGCCATCGGTGAGCACGCCTACGGCGTCGCCCGCGAGGTCGACGATCTGATCTACATCAAGGTCTCTTCGGGCATCGGCGCCGGGGTGATTCTCGACGGACGCCTGCACCGGGGTGCGCGGGGTACGGCAGGCGAGATCGGGCACGTCCAGGTCAGCGAGGACGGAGCGCTGTGCCGGTGCGGGAGCCGCGGTTGCCTGGAGACCCTGTCATCGACCCACGCGGCACTGGACCTGTTGTCCGCATCCCGCGGCCGGCGACTCACCTTGACGGAGATGATCAGCATGGTGCGCGCCGGAGATCCGGGCGCAGTCCGGCTGTTCACCGACATGGGAACGGCGATCGGGCGGGTCGTCGCCGCGGTGTCGGCCAACCTCGACCCGGCGATGATCGTGGTCGGCGGGCAGGTGGTCGACGATCCTGGGCCGCTGATCAACGGGATCTCCGCCGCGGTAAGGCGATACACCCAGCCCTATCTCGCGGCGAATCTGATGGTCGTCGGCGGCACGCTCGGTGCGCGCTCCGGTCTTTTCGGCGCCCTCGCGCTGTCCGCCCAGCGCGCGGCCATCGCCGGTCAAACGCCGTAGCGCAGGCACATCGCGAGCGATGGCGGCGACGGCGGCTCCGCTCAGTACGAGTAGAGCGATCCCTTGACCGTGCCGACACCGGTCACGATGTGCACCCCGGCGGACGTGCCGATCAGGTCCGCGCCGGCGGCCAACAGGGACCGAACCTGCTCGAGGGTCTTGACGCCGCCGGATGCCTTCACCCCGATCGAGGCAGGCACCGACGAGCGTAGGTAGGAGATGGTCGCCGGATCGGCGATCCCCACCGAACCGCTGGTCGCGATCGATACGAACGCCGCGCCCGCGTCGATGGCGGCCTCGACGGCGTACTCGCGCTGCCGCACATCGAGCAGCGGCAACTCCAGCATCAACTTGACGCCGATGGGAGCGGCCGCATCGATGATCGCGCGGACGTCGGCGGTGAATTCGTCGGTGCGACCAGACAGCAGGTAGCCGACGTCAACGACGGCGTCGAGCTCGTCCACTCCGGCGTCGATGAGCGCCCTGACCTGCGCGACCCGGGCGGCGGTGATGGCCGAGCCGTAAGGATAGTCGACGATCGACCCGATCCGGGCGATGGTCCCCCGCAATTCCTCGCGGGCCGCCCACACCCAGCACGGCGGAACCACCGCAGCGTCGAATCCGATCTCGAGCGTCTGCTGAACATGAAGTCGCACTTGACGTTCGGTGATCGCCTGGCCGATGAGCGTGTGCTGAATCCGTCCGGCCAGCTGCTCACGGGGGAGCAACAGGGCCGGGTGTACGTTGCCGGGGTCGACCTCGTCGTCGTCGAAACTCGAATCGGGGCTAGGCCGATCCGAGCGCAGGGGAATCGCGGGGCTGGTCATCTGTCCTCCGGCGGCTCTGGACGAAGGTCCCGAGTCTCTCATGGCGCCGTTTCCGGCACCGCTCGTGGAAATGCAGGTGGGCCTACGCTGCCGGCCATGCGGATTCTGTCCATCCAGTCGTCGGTCGCCTACGGGTATGTCGGCAACACTGCGGCGACCTTCCCGCTCCAGCGGTTGGGTCACGAGGTCTGGCCGGTCATCACCGTGCACTTCTCCAACCACACCGGCTATGGCGCCTGGCGGGGGCTCGTGTTGGATCCCGCGACGGTGGCCGAGGTGATCGAGGGAATCGCCGACCGGGGTGTGCTCGGTACCGCCGACGCCGTGCTCACCGGGTATCAGGGCTCGCCCGGTGTGGCCGATGTCGTGCTGTCGACCGTCGAGCGGGTCAGGGCCGCGAACCCCGCCGTGCTGTACTGCTGCGACCCGGTGCTGGGCGACGCCGGCCGCGGAATGTTCGTGTTGCCGGGGATACCGGAGGTGATGCGCGACCGCCTGGTCCCCGCGGCGGACATCGTTACGCCCAACGCCTTCGAGCTGGCCTACCTGGCCTCCGGGCCTTCCTCCGGGGTGAACCCTGCGCAGACGGTGACCACCCTCGACGGACTGCTGCGGGCCGTCGAGGGCGTGCGGGCGATGGGTCCGTCGACTGTGCTGGTGACGTCCGTCGCCCACGCCGGCATCGCCGATGACGAGATCGCCATGGTGGCAGTGGATTCCACCGGCGCCTACCTGGTACGAACGCCACGGCTGCCGCTGTCGGTGAGCGGCGCCGGGGACGTGACCGCCGCATTATTCCTGGCTCATCTGTCGGCGGGCATCGAGGTCGCGCTGGCCCGGGTGGCGTCGTCCGTTTACGGCGTGCTGGCGGCCACGCACGTTGCCGGTGCGCGCGAAATCCGTCTGGTGGACGCCCAATCGGCGATCGCGGACCCGGCCTGCGAGTTCCCGGTGGCGCGGATCGGCTGAGTGTTGTCCCGCGATCGCCCGATCGTCGGCGAGGACGGCGGGCCCGGGACACTTCAAGACGGCCCTCGCCCGGGCGAACGGGCACCTGACGCGACCGGCCTGCGGCCGGACTCGATGGCGTTTCCGATCCGGCTGCACGGGTTGCTGCGACACCCCGGTCACCCCCTGGTGCTGTTCCCACGCGATGAAACAGGGTGGGCAGCAGCCCGTGTCATGGCGGCTGCGGTCGCCCAGCGGACCGGCGACCGGGTGCGAAGCCACATCCTTGTCGCGCCCGGTGTCACCATCCCGGACGTCTCGGGGCTGACGCTAGGCCATGCTCGTGGCGGCCACCTCCCTGGGCGACATCCGCTCGAACATCCCGCTGCGGCCGATCTTGGCTTGCCGGTCGGCGCGACGACGCACGGCCGGCCGAACTTGACGGGACTCGGCCACGTCATCCTCGACCTCGGCGACGACGAGTTCACCGTCGGCCGACCGCACCCCATGATCGACCCGAGCTCCGCCTCGAACTGCTGGCCGAGCAGGCGGCCGACCCAGCGGTCACCTTGCTGCTGCTGGACGTCGTCCTGGGCCATGGCGCCGACCCCGATCCGGCCGGCACGCTCGGGCGCGTCATCAGGTCGGCAAATCGAACGCGCCGGGACGGCGGATCGAGAACTGACCGTCGTGGTGTCGTTGTGTGGCACGGCGACCGATCCGCAGGGGCGCGAGGAGCAGGCCACGGTCCTGGTCGATGCCGGGGCGCGGGTGCACGGGTCCAACGCGGCGGCCCGAGCGGCGGCAACGTTCGCCGCCGGCGGATCAGCGAGTCCCTGGCCGGCGGCATCATTCGCGGGGTCAGCGGTTCCTCGGCGGGGAACATCGAGGATTTGTGACGGGCCACCGGCGGATCCGGTCACGGTTGCGGTTGCGGTCACGGTTGCGGTCGATGTGCCCGGCGTCCCCGGGGGGCGGACGGACCCAGTCCGTCGCCGGTGCCGCTGCCCTGCTGGCCGGGCCTCCTGCGGTGATCACCGCCGGGATCGACCTGCTCGCGGAGTCCCCGCGGGCACAGGCCGTCAACGTCACGACGGTCGATTTCCGGCCACCGGGTCTGCCGTCGGCCGATTCCGTCGACGTGCTCGGCGCGCTGACCACGGTGCTGCTGGACCCACGCATCGCGGCCGCCAATGCGCTGGCCGCGGAGCGGATGCTTGCCGTCCGCGCGCACCTGGTGGATGTCCGGCCGGCCGGCACGGCACTGGGGCTGCGACCGGGAGAGTTCTGCCACCAAAGCGCGTGCGCCTGTGGCATCGTCGGCGAGTTCGAACAAGCCACATCGACGGCCGCCGCGCCCCCTTCCGCGTTGATCATGGGGCCCAGCCCGCGACACGCCGACGACACGCCGAAGATCGCGGGCAGCTCACCATGATCAACACGGCAAACACGGCGCGCAAGGGGGGCGGTGCTGAGCGACCGGGCGCTGAACCGGTCGCTGCTGGCTCGCCAGCTCCTGCTGGAGCGTTCGGACATGCCGGTCAGGACGGCCGTCGAGCACCTGATCGGCCTGCAGGCACAGAAGCCGGATCCGCCACACGTCGGGTTGTGGACCCGGCTGCGCACGATCCGCACCGCCGACGTCGGCGGCCTGCTCGACGCACGCCAACTGGTCCGCATCGCGGCGATGCGCTCCACCATTCACCTGCCCACCGCCGCCGATGCGCTGGCGCTGCGCCCGGTGATCCAGTCGGTGCTGGACCGAGAATTGCGGGCCCCGGTCTACTCACCGCTGGCTGGCGTGGACGTCGGCGCCCTGGCCCGGCTCGGTCGCCGGTTGTGCTCCGGGCAGCCACTGACCTGGGCCGCCCTGGGTGATGCGCTCGCCGGTGAGTTCCCCGGCATCGACCGTCATGCGCTGGCCATCGCCGTTCGCAACAACGTGGCGCTGGTTCAGGTTCCGCCGCGGGGTCGGTGGCGCACGTCCGGCCCGATCGCCCACGTCACCGCCGAGAGGTGGCTCGACGCGCCGGAGGGCCGCGACACCGACCCGGCGCCGGTCGTGCTGCGCTACCTCGCGGCCTTCGGCCCGGCCACCGCCGCCGATATCGCGGCCTGGTCGGGGCTGCGGGGTATCCGCGCGGTGCTGGACCGGCTCGGAGACCAGCTTCGGGTGCTGACCGACGAACGCGGCCGCACACTGCTCGACGTTCACGACGGACCGCTGCCCGACCCCGACACCCCGGCCCCGGTGCGCCTGCTCCCCGAGTACGACAACGCGCTGCTCTCGCACGCCGACCGGAATCGAATCATCGAGGACGCCGATCGTGGCGTGCTGATCTCGCCCAACGGTCGGGTCGACGGCACGGTGCTGGTCGACGGATTCGTCCGGGGGACCTGGCGCACCGCCCTGCACACCACCGTCGAGACTGTGAGCATCACATCGCTCCGCCCCTTGAGTGCCCGCGACCGCCGGGCGATCGAGCGAGAGTCCCCGGCCCTGTTGGACTTTGCCTCATCCGGACTGATCCACCGGGTCGCCTTCGGCTCGGAGCGATAGAGTCCGGCCATGACCGGGCACTCCCCGCGCGCGGGGACGGGCCTGTCGGACCAGGCGGCGGCGCTGCTCGATCTGGACCCGTGGACCCGGTCGCAGGTCGAGCACATGCTTGGTGGGTTGTCCCCCACGGCGCGCAATGCCGTCGACCGGGCGCGCGAGGGCCTGGTGGCGCGGTTCGGCGCCGTCCCCGTCGAACGCTCGGAACCCGAGACCTCGGCGGCGGTGTGGGTGTGCGCGTGCATCGAGATCGCGCCGTTGCTGGCCGGCTGGATGCGCGAGCGCGGCATCCCGGCCGACGTCATCGGCCGGTCCCTCGCCGACGTCGGACGGCACTTGCGGCTGCACCGCGCCCATACCGGCGCATTCGGGCTGGACGCGCCGTGGTGGTTGACGGTGGTGCTGTCCGGCAGCCTCTTTCAGCTGGGCCGTCTGCAGTTCATGCTGCACCGGCTGCGGCCGGGCGCGCCGGCGCCGCCGGTCGAAACCGGCCCGTGGGTTCTTGACGTGCACATCCCCGAGGCCGGGCCGCTGACCCCGGCGGCAGTCGATCTGTCCTTTCGCCGCGCGGTGGAGTTCTACGCAGCGCACCTTCCCGGTCAGCCGACGCGGGTGGCGGTCTACTCGTCCTGGTTGCTCGATCCCCACCTCGGCGAGCATCTCGCACCGACGTCGAACATCGTCCGCTTCCAGCGGGGTTTCACGGCGTACGGCGACCCGCGGGACGACGGGCTGGACGCGGTCCAGTTCACCTTCGGCGTCCGCACGCTGGACGGGTTGGACCGGCTGCCCCGGGCTTCGTCGCTGCAGCGGCTGGTGCTGGCGCGGATCGAGGCCGGCGGACGGTGGCAGTCCGTGCGCGGCTATCGACAACTGCCGTGAGCGAACAACTTCGACCTCGACAAGCGGGCGCCAGCAAGTGCTGTCGGTCGCGGCGGCCCGCAAGTCAGCGAAACAAGGGCCAGCGAAACATGATCAGCGAAACAACCAGCGCACGGTGATCTCGGCGGTGACCTGCGCGTCTCCGGTGGCCACCGGCATCGCCTCGGGAGCGGCGGCGCGCATGGCCATTATCGGTCGCGGACCGCCCCCGGTGGGTCGCTCGTCGATCCATTGCACCTCGCCGAGGGGCCGGTCGGCCAGCGCGGCGAAATGCTGCGCCTTCACCGTGGCGTCGGTGAATGCGGCCTCGCGGGCCGCGGCCAGCGCCTCCTGCGGATGACCGGCGGTCAGGGTCACCCCGTCGATCCGGACACCCTCACCGCCGAGGGTCGCGACGTCGGTGAGCAGCCGCTCGATCCCGTGCAGGCCCTCCAGCAGCACGGTCAGCCGTTGGCCGGCCTGGTAACCGAGCAGCAGTTGGCGCCCGTTCTGGTAGTCCGTCTTCGGGCCCAGCGTGAGATCGGAGGTGCGCACCGACCGGGAGCTGACGCCGCCGTCGGCCAGGATGGACAGCACCCGGTTCGCCGTCGACGCCGCGGCGGTGAACGCGTCTCCGGGCTGGGCTCGGACGACCTCGACCCCGAGCGCGATCGACACCTGGTCGACCGCAGCGGCCGCCGCACCGGACCCGACGACCGTGATCCCAGCTGGCCGAAATCTCTGTTCGCTCATCCGTCCAGTCTGCCGGTACTCACGGCAATTGCGTCGGCAGACCGAACACCGGGAACAGTTTCGGCTCGAGGTAGAAGGTGAACCGGCTGATCCGGCCGCCTGAGACCTCCACGACCTGCAACGAGAACGGCTCGTGGCGCCCGCCCGGACCACTCGGACGGTACTGCCCGAAACCGGCGCACCCGTTCGCGGCCACCGGCAGCAGCACCGAACCGCGGCAGGCGCAGCCCGGTCCAACGAACCACCGGCCGATGTCCTCGCGCCCGCGCAGCCACAGGTCGTAGGGCGGCATCGATTGGGTGGCGTCCTCGTGCAGCAACGAGACGAGCGAATCGATGTCGTACCGTTGGAACGCATCGACGTAGCGGTTCAACAGGTCTCGCTGGTCCACTCCCACGGGGTCGGCCGGATGCTCGGCCGGCTCCTTGGCGGCCATGGTCGCTCGGGCTCGCTGCAGCGCGCTGTTCACCGACGCGACGGAGCTGCCCAACAGGTCGGCGACCTCGCTGGCCTCCCAACGCAGCACCTCACGCAGGATCAGCACCGCCCGCTGACGCGCCGGGAGGTGCTGCAACGCGGCGACGAAGGCCAGCCGGACGGACTCCCGATACGCGACCAGGTCGGCCGGGTCGCCGCCGACCGACAGGACGCGCCCGTCGGGGATCGGCTCCACCCAGCTGCCTTCGACGGACGACGCGCGGAGGGCACCCGTCGTCGGTGACGACTCCGGCGCCAGGTCCATCGGCAGCGCGCGCCGCTTGCGCCCGTTGAGCATGTCGATGCTCACGTTGGTGGCGATCCGATACAGCCAGGAGCGCAGGCTGGAGCGTCCCTCGAAGCGGCTCAGCGCCCGCCAGGCTCGGATCAGGGTCTCCTGCACCGCGTCCTCGGCCTCGAACACCGACCCGAGCATCCGGTAGCAGTAGCCGGTCAGTTCGGTCCGGTACTGCTCCAGATCCGCGGAGCCAGCTTCGGCGTCCGGGTCGGTGGCGCTGCCGGTGACGTGGTCGGTGGCGAGATCTGTCATGCGGGCTCTCCCTCCCGTTGGCGACTCGTGCATTCCGCTGCTAGGTACCCGGCCAGCATAGGAGGGACCCCCGACAATGGCCGGTCCGGAACCGCCGGAGTGAACCAGGCCCGACGGCTACCCACTGGCCGGCTGGTACTGCGCGAGCACCAATCCCGAGCCGAACACCCTGTTCTTGGCCGGTGTCAGTGGTAGCGAGTCTCGCATGGCGCCGAACAGGTGTTTGCCGGATCCGAAGGCAACCGGGCAGGCCAGCAGCAGCTACTCGTCGATCAACCCGTGTCCGGTGAGCTCGGCGAGCAAGCCAAGCCCGCAGTGCAACAGGATGTCCGACCCGGGCGCTCGCTTCAGGCGTGCCAGCTCGCCGACGGCATCGTCCGCGATGATCGTCGATCGGCGGCCCGCGTCGCGCAGAGTCCTTGACAGCACCACCCTATCGACGCCCTGCATGGTGGCGGCGAACTCGCGGTCGCCGTCCGTCACGACCGCTTCCGCCGACGGATCACCGTCGGCGATGGCATCCCAATAGGGGACTATGGTTTCGAAGCACACCCGGCCGCAGACGATCGTGTCGATGCTGCGGAGGATGCCGTTCACGAACGCCTGCATCTCCTCGTCCCAGGTGAACCAGTCGCCGAGCTCGTCGTCACCGGTCGCGATGAAGCCGTCTGTCGAGACGGGTATACAGCGGGTCAACCTCCTCATCCTACGATCACTCCGGCGGAGAAGTCCTGCGACACAGGAGTAATGGCGTCCGAGACCAGTTTGTCCTGCTCGGCGGTCCGGAGGCCCTGCCGACGCGAGGACCCGCGCTGGAGCCATCCGGTGATACCGACGTGGGCGCGACGACAATTCCCATGGCAACTGTTCCTTTCTGGATCAGCCCGGAGCGACCGGGGGCAGGGAGGGTGAAGGCGGCCAGGAAGCGTTCCGCGGATGGCCGGTCGCTCTCGATGACGATGTCGCCGAGGTCGATCGCATCGGCCAGATCGCGGTCGCCGTAGATCACGCTTGCGAGCGCCATCGGGCCGGCGTCGATGACCGTGGCAGGCAGATCGGTGACGCCGCGAGCGATCTCGAATTCGCCGTCCGCGAGCCGGGCCCGGAACCGGTCGTCGCCGAGACGTAGCTCGAAGTGCCCGTTCACCTTGCGGGCCTCGTCGGGGTCGACGTTGGTCCGGAGCGAGAGGGCGAAAGAGGTGACGCTGAGCTGCTTGTCCGGCCGATGCGCCGGGGAGCGCGCACCCCAGCGGCCGAGCTGCCGCAGGATCGGCTCGAGCTCCCGACCCCAGTCGGTGAGCTCGTGAACCCACGACCCGGCCGGCGGGGCCAGTCGGTGCCGCCGGACGACTCCGGCGGATGCCAGCTCGTTGAGCCGGTGGGACAGCACGTTCGTGCTGATCCCGGGCAGGTCGTTCTTCAGGTCGCCGTATCGCTTGGCGCCCAGGACGAGCTCACGAATGACGAGCAGCGCCCACCGTTCACCCACCAGGTCCAGGGCATGAGCCATCCCGCAGGCGTCCTCATAGCTCCGGTGGGTGGCCACGGTCAGAGTCCGGCCGTTCTGCTGCCGTTGTGCAAGTAGTCACTTGTTCATCGAAAGCACCTTCTCGGCGGATGTGCTCCCGACCGGCGGAGATGCCGAGGTGGGTGCCGGCCGCGCTCTTACGGGTGAAGAACCTGCGCAGGCGACCAGGCCGGCTCGTTCGGTCCGATGATGAGGGCAGCGTGCACGTTTCCGGGAGGGATTGATCCAGTGAGTCAGCCGTACCCGGTTGCGCCTGATCCTGGGTCGAGGCGGCGGAGACGACGGAGACGACGGAAGTGGCCCTACATCGCCGGCGGCGTCGCGGCGTTGCTGGTCGTGGCGGGCATTGCCGGACACCCGGACACCGCTCCAGGCGCCGACGCCGCCGGCGGTGCCAGGTCCTCGAGTGTGTCAGACCCGGTGGGCACCGTTGGCTCGTCGAGGCCGGCCAGGTCCTCGAACGATGCCTCCTCCAGGACCGCGGCAGAAGAATCGACCCGCGTCTCTGCTGCGGCTCCGGTGAGAAAACCGCCGCCGACCCCGCCGAGAACGACCCAGCCGACGACTGTGCCGACGGCCGGGGAGTCCGGCGCCGCGACCTCGAGGGCGGCGCCCGCGGCGCTGGTGACGCTCGGCGCACTGCAGGTGCGGCCGCGCGGGTCGAAAGTCGGCTACAGCCGTGCCCAGTTCGGGCAGGCCTGGTCGGACGACGTCAGCGTCGCCGGCGGGCACAACGGCTGCGACACACGCAACGACATGCTGCGCCGCGACCTGACGTCGGTGGGCATCGAGGCCGGCACGAACGGCTGCGTTGTGCTGACCGGTACGCTGCTCGATCCCTATACCGCGCAGAGCATTTCGTTCGTCCGGGGGATGAAGACCGCCGAAGAGGTGCAGATCGATCACGTCGTGGCGCTGTCCGACGCGTGGCAGTCCGGGGCCGCTGCGCTGACCGCCGAAGAACGCCAGAATCTGGCCAACGACCCGCTCAATCTGCAAGCGACGTCGGGAAAGGTCAATGACGCCAAGGGTGATGGCGATGCCGCGACCTGGCTGCCGCCGAATAGCGGCTACCGCTGCACCTACGTGACCCGGCAGATCGACGTCAAGGCCCGGTACGGGCTGTGGGTGAAACCCGCGGAACACGATGCGATGGCGCGCGTTCTCGGCCGCTGTGGCACGGCGCCGGCTGTGCGGTCGAGCGCTCGCGCGGCGGCCACCCCCGCGGCCGCCACCCCCGTCGTGCCGACGGCGACCGACCCCGCACCGGTGATCCAGCCGCAGACCCGCGCGTACTTCCGGAACTGCGCCGCCGCCCGCGCCGCGGGCGCAGCGCCGCTGTACCGGGGGCAACCCGGGTACCGTCCACAGATGGACGGCGACCACGACGGCATCGCCTGCGAAGCCAGGCATTGAACATGCGAATCGAGTGATCGACCGGACGCTTCGGACTCGAGATCGACTTCACGGCAGGGTCATAGCCGACAATGTCTGTCGGAGGCCGGCTTCGGCGGCCGGCGGGACAGCAGTTGCGTGCCGCCCGGCCGGTCGCCGCTTGTGGCCGCCCGAGAGTTGGTCGCCGGGAGGGGATCTTGCGTACCGACCTGCCGATCCCGATCCGTGATCACTCTCCCCAACGCGCTGCGTCAGGCTGGTGGATCACCCGCCCCGACATCAAGGCCGTGCTGGCCGCAGCGATCGGCCCCGGCGTCGCAGCCCGAGCTGGTTCACCCCAGCAGGTGATCGCCCGCGGGGCCGTGTCTGATCTGATGGTGACGAGTGGGAGCCGCAAGGCGGCCGCGGTGCCCGGCGGCACCGCCGGACGCCCCGGCGGCACCGGCGGGACGGGTCGGTAGGCGGCGCCCAGCGCCGGACGCGGGTCCTCGTCCCCCCGGTTCGGCCACATCCCGGCGGCGCGTTCGGCCTGGGCAGTGATGGTCAGCGACGGGTTGACGCCGAGGTTGGCGGAGATCGCCGAGCCGTCCATGACGTGCAGACCGTGATGGCCGAACAAGCGATGATAGGGGTCGATGACGCCGGAGTCGGGCGAATCGCCGATGGCGCAACCCCCGAGGAAGTGGGCGGGCATTCGGATGTCGACGATCTCGCCGAAACTGCTGGCAGGAACCCGTCGATATGAGCGGCGACCCGCCGCATCGCGTCGTTGGCGGCGGGGATCCAGGTGGGGTTGGGCCGACCATGGCCCTGCCGGGAGGTCAGCGTGAACCGGCCCAACCGGCTCCGTGCCGGGTACACCGTGATGGAGTTGTCGTGCGTCTGCATCACCAGTCCGATCAGCGCGCGTTCGGACCAGCGGCCGCCGAGATAGATCGACGCCAGCCGTCCTGGGTGCCGGGCGACCTGGGTGAGCCACTTGGCCCACCGCGGCAGCCGCCCACCACCGTCGGTCATCACCGTCGCCAGCAGACCCATCGAATTCGAGCCCTTGCCGTACCGGCACGGTCCGATGTGGGTCTGGGCGTCGGGGTGGATCGAGGACGTGATGGCCACGCCCCGGGTGAAGTCGGGTTGGGTACGGCTGCGTCTGCGGACCATGGCACCGGCCAGCGCCTCGGAGTTCGTCCGGGTCAGCACGCCGAGGCGGTCGGAGATTCGCGGCAGCGTGTGCTGGCTCTTCATCCGGTGCAGCAGCTGCTGGGTACCCCAGGCGCCGGCGGCGAACACCACCTGCCCGGCCGTGAACGTGCGACCATCGCGCCGCGGGCGCCAGGTCCCGGTGCCCGCGGTGTCGACGGCATACCCGCCGCCCCTCAGCGGCCGGACCCGGGTCACGGTCGTCAGCGGGTGGACGACGGTCCCGGCCCGCTCCGCAAGATGCAGGTAGTTCTTGACCAGCGTGTTCTTGGCGTTGTGCCGACAGCCGCTCATGCACTCGCCGCACTCGATGCAGCCACGGCGCCCCGGGCCGGCGCCGCCGAAGTACGGGTCGGGGACCGGCGACGGCCGGGCTGGCGGAGGTGGCCATCGCAGCGCCCGCGGTTGATCTCGCGTGGCTGCTGCCCGGGTTGTTGGTGTTCAGTCTGGCCCGGCTGGCGATCTTCACCCCGGCCAGCATGGGCCGTTCGCGACCCTGCCGCACGCCGACCGGGCGTTTGCGGCCAGCCTGGTCACCGAGGCGCGTCAGCTCGGTGCCGTCTTCGGGGTGGCGGTGGCGGGGCTGACGGCCGACTTGTTCGGCGGCCCCGCGCCTTCCGGTGCAATCGCCGGGTTTGCTGCGACCTTATGGGTGATAGTCGGTGTGTCGGCCTTGGCTGCCGGAACCGCGCAGCTCGAGCCGCAGCGAATCGGAACGTTCCGGTGCAGCCGCGCAGGCCGCCGAGCCGATCCCGAACCACACCAACCGGTCAGCAGGACCGATTTGCGGCCATACCGATCGGCGACCCGGCCGACCAGCGGCATGAACACGGCCAGCGCGAGCAGATGCGCGGTGACGGTCCACTGCGTGGCAAGGGCCGTCGAACCGAAGTCCTGGGCGATCGCCGGTAGGGCGATGATGACGGCCGTCTGATCGAAGAACAACAGCGCCAGACCCGCGAGGCTCGAGGCAACCACGTGCTTCTGCGCTCGGTCGAGCATCCGCCAGGCGGACCTGCCATCGCCCGAGCCTGCGGCTGTCACCCGAAATATGCTGCCAGCTTCGTCCTATTTCGCACTCCCGACCGACCGCACATCCCGAGCGATGATCCTGCTCACCTACGACCCGGGCCGGTGAGATCGTGCGATCCGCGGGCGAGTTGGTCGCCCGCACGATCGACCGGACGGCGCGGCGGTGTGGTCGCGACGTCGCGGGATGGATGTGGTCAGTCGCCGGGGTCGTTCTGCGTCCTGGCTTCCGAGACCTGGGTGGATACTTGAGAATCGGGTCCGAGGGACACCGCGGCCACGTCGTCGATCCCCGGGGTGCGGCGTTTTGGGGTCGGCGCTGAGGGTGTGCCGGGTCGCCTGGGCAGCCGCTGATTGCGCCGGCTCCGGCGAG
>Ga0302322_100002785_pt1 | contig 14840 bp, 12 predicted proteins | sample Fen_T0_2_FD_203757 | JGI IMG/M metagenome (GOLD analysis project Ga0302322, IMG submission 203757) | Peat permafrost microbial communities from Stordalen Mire near Abisko, Sweden - Fen_T0_2 | ecosystem: Environmental > Terrestrial > Soil > Wetlands > Permafrost | place: Sweden: Abisko... | reverse complement strand
TACGTCGCCAGTCCTTGGATACGCGGAACTCACCGCATTGGCTCAGTGCTCTTGCCATCGACGCTCAGTGGCGTTTTCGGTCTACGTGAAAAATTGCCCCACGATTCAACGGTAAACGGGGGTGAACACACCGCCTCGTCCGCCGAGCGACGCTTCGCCACTAAACTTATCCGCAAGTTACGCCCGCATCATGTGCTCATCGACAGCACTCCCATGCTCACGTTGCTAGACGATTTGCCCGCGAGTGAACGCGCCAATCTGCAGGTCGCAGTCCTCACGCATAACCTGACCTACCGTCGTGCTGAGCTCTACCGAGCGCACGGCCAGCCGCTCGATTTTTTGCCAATGATGCGCGCCGAAGAAACAACGCTGCTCGCCCGCGCTGACATCGTCATTGCCATTCAGGAACGCGAAGCCGAGACGTTTCGCGAAATGCTTCCTGGCAAAACCGTCATAACCGTGCCCATGCCGCTCATCACCCAGCCACAACCCTCCACAGCAGCGCGAGCAGATCGTTGCCTCTTCGTTGGTGGTTATAGCGGTCACAATATCGAAGCCGTGCGATGGTTGCTCTCTGAAATTTGGCCGCAGGTGCACGCCGCCCTGCCCAACGCTGAAATCGTTATCGCTGGCACAGTCAGTCGCTCGATAAATAATGCTTCGCCTGGCGTGCGTGTTCTCGGACCAGTCGAAAATCTAAAAAACGAATACGCGGCTACCAGTATCTGTTTGGTCCCATTGCCACTCGGTACCGGCCTGAAAATCAAGCTCGTCGAGGCTATGAGCTATGGACGCGCCGTGTTGACGACGCCGGCTGGCGCAGAAGGATTCACCGATCTTGAAACCAACCGCGTCGCTGTCGTTGCTGACGGAGCCAAGGCGTTCACCGAACAGCTCATCATGCTGCTTCGCTCCGACGAACTCCGCGAACAAGTCGCAAAACGTCAGCTTGAGTGGATCGACAACCATTTGAGTCCTGAAAAAGCGCTCGCTCCGCTCAGCGCGATCTTCTGAGCCATGGCCCATTCGCTCGCAAAATCTGATTGGCTCCGCCGCCTGCGTGCCGTGCTTTTTCGCTGTTGGAAACGAACCACCATTAAGTGCCAAGGGTGCGGCCACACAGTCCTCTATGCCGATAGCCTACTTGATCACTGCGAGATCAAACTTCAGGGCAAAAACAACACTTTAGAAATCGGCGCCCGTTCACGGCTTTGGGATGTTAAACTCCACCTGGTTGGCGAAAATCTCCACTGCAGGATTGGGGCCGATTGTCGATTGTCCGGCGGCCAGTATCAGCTCGAAGATCTCGGCAGCCGATTGGAGATAGGCGAAAACTGCACGATTTTTACACCCATGGTTTCGGCAATGGAGGGCAGCATTGTTAAAATCGGTCAGGACTGCCTGATTGCCTACGGTTCCGACATCCGGAATAGCGACGCCCATTCCATTCTCGATGCTACCACTCGGCAGCGTATCAATCCAGCAGCCAATGTTACTATTGGCGATCATGTTTGGATCGGCAACGGTGTGCAAATCCTCAAAGGCGTGAACATCGGCCCACGAGCGGTTGTCGCCGCGCGTTCTGTTGTAACCAAAGATATACCGGCCCATGTTCTGGTCGGCGGCTCACCCGCCCGTATCATTCGCGAGGGCGTCGACTGGGATCATCGGCGGATGTGAAACGATTGAAATTATCTCGAATCTAGTGCGCTTCGCCGTCTTGTATTTAACTGCCCTCATCAACGCCATTCATGCCAGATCCCTTGATTAGCATCTGCATACCAGCTTACAAAGCAGAGCGCTTTATCGGCGAAACACTCGCCAGCGTACAGGCGCAGACATTTTCTGATTGGGAAGCGGTGATCATCGAAGACGGCACGCGTGACGGCACAGAAGAAATCGTACGCGCGTTCGCCGCGACAGTTCGGCAGCCTGTCATTTTTCAACGTCACGATCAAAACCAGGGCTTACCTGCCACACGCAACACGGCGATCGGGCACGCCCGCGGTGAATGGATCGCGCTCGTCGACTCCGACGATCTCTGGACACCTGATCACCTCGCCTCAGCCATCGCACGCGCCCGCGAAACCGGCGCCGATCTCGTGCACACGGGAGTGGTCATGTTCGACAGCGACACCGGCCGTGATTTGGAAACACGTGCGCCTTCTGCCGAAGCGATTGGCACTTTTCCACGTTCGCTTTTCACGGGCGAGTACATCATCCAACCGTCGTCCGTGCTCCTACGTCGCGAACTCTGTCAGCGCGTCGGCGGCTTCGACCCGAATTGCCGCTACGTCGAGGACCGCGAATTCTGGTTACGCCTGGTTAGGGCTGGCGCTAAGATCGCTTACGATTCGACTTCAACCTGCCGTTACCGCCAGCACGGAGATGCGATGACAAAGAATTCAGCCGCAATGGCCGAGGGCGTTGCAAACGTTTTTGAGCGCAATGCCGATTGGGACGCGATGCCAGGCGCACTCCGCCGCGAACGCGCAGCCAGCGCTTGGCTTTCCGCTGGACGTATCGTCCTGCGCAACGATCCTCGAAGGGCACGCAGCCACTTCGGTCGCGCCTTGCGACATCAAGCCTGGTCGCCACGCCTTCTTGCCTATTGGTGCACAGCTGTTCTCCTAGGAATCTTCAAAGGCAAATCCGCATGAACCTCGCCCTCTGCACCCTCTTCGAAGGCCATTACCACTTCGGCGCGGGCGCGCTGGCCAATTCCCTGTGCACGTCCGGCTTTCGAGGAACGCTCTGGGCTGGTATTCGCGGCGAACTTCCGCCATGGGCCACCGCAGCAAAACCAGATTCACCCGGCAAACACTGCCTCACCGTTACGCCGGATTTCTCGATCGTTTTTATAACGCTGGAAACGTCGGTTCACTTCGCCTATTATAAACCGGAACTACTCGAAAGGGTATTGAGTGAGTTTGCGCCCGAGGCGGACGCGGCAATTTATCTCGACCCCGACATTGTTGTGAAATGTCCATGGGAAATCTTCCCACGTTGGATTGGCGGTGGCATCGCGCTGGTCGAAGACATCAATCCAAATCTACCGGCGCGGCATCCTTTGCGCATGGCCTGGATGCAGGTGTTATCTGAGCAAGGCCTTTCTCCCGTGCGCGAACTCAATCGTTACTATAATTCCGGCTTTCTCGGCGTATCGCGGTCGCACCTCGCATTTCTCGCGGTGTGGAAACGCATGATGGCGATGATTCGCGAAATCCTTGGCGCGCATCATCACATTAAATTCGGCCGAGCCACGGATGTTTTTCATTCGACCGATCAGGACGCCCTCAATCTCGCGTGCATGTTGACGGATACACCGCTCAATACCGCCGGGCCCGAGGCGATGGACTTCGCCGTAGGTGGACATTATCTTTCGCACGCCGTCGGCACCCCGAAGCCTTGGGAAGGTGGCTTTATTCAAAGAGCCTTTTCGGGTTACGCGTCTTCGACCGCGACAAAGGAGTTTTTGAACCATGTCGCTCAACCAATTGCCGTTTTTGGGCCCGCCAAACGAAAATCAATGGCTAGAGAGCTCAAAATTGCGTCTTTCATCAGCCGTTTTTATCGGAGAACTTGATTCGCCGAACTACTGTTGTACGCAGGTGTCTGCCCAGCGCGCCTATGAAATTGCTTTTTCTCTGTACTTCGCTCGAACCAAGCCGCGATGGAGTCGGCGATTATACCCGCTTGCTAGCAGAAGCGTGTATCGAAGCTGGTCACAGCTGCCAGATCGTGGCGCTCAATGATGCCTTCATAGAAACCGCCCGGCAGGAATATCAACACGGACGTTCGCAAAACATCTTATGCTTACGACTGCCGGTGACAGGCACTTGGGCGCAAAAGACGGCTGTTGTTCAGGAATTTGCAGCCCTATTTACCCCTGACTGGTTAAGTTGGCAGATCGTACCTTACGGTTTTAACCCCAAAGGCGTGATCCCGGACGAAGTGCAGGCACTCAGCCGGCTCGGCACAGGACGACGTACACACATTTTATTGCATGAGCTTTGGATCGGCCTTTCGAAGGATGAACCGATGAAAAACCGCGGCTGGGGCGCCCTCCAACGCCGTGCTCTCAACAAGCTGATCAGCAGCCTAAATGCCACAACGGTCCATACCACCAATCCAACTTACCAGGAAGTACTCCGCCGCGAAGGATTGCAGACAGGCATTCTCCCTCTCTTTGGCAATATTCCCGTCATCAAAACCACACCGCCACCGCCAGACACACGCCGCTGGACCGGGGGAATATTCGGCACGGTTCATCCGCAATTTGATCCTAAACGTTGTTTCGAAGCACTGGTTGCCGGGACCGAAGTTTCGCATCGTAAGCTCCGCGTCCTCGGCATTGGTCGACTCGGCGAGTACGGCGAGAAAATGTTTGCCCAATTGGAAAAAGATTACGCCGGGCGACTCGAAGTCTCAGTCGTGGGCGAAAAAAGTCCGGATGAAGTTTCCCGTCTGCTGCAAGCGATTGATTTTGGCATAGCCACCCACCCCTGGGCGCTCGCAGGCAAAAGCGGAGCCGTAGCCGCCATGCTCGATCATGGCCTGCCCGTGGTAGTGCCGCGTGACGACTGGGCCTTGCGCCGCCGGCCACTCTCCATACCTTCGATCGATCCGCTTATGATCCGGCTTTCAGAAATGCCACCCGAACTTATGGCGGGCCGTCTCGCCGCTCGCCGCCAGCCGTCGCCAAGATTGCCCAACATCGCTTCAACTTTCCTTTCCAGCCTCACGGCCGCCTCCAGTAGCCCTGCGTCCGACTCGTGAACCTTCTTTTCTATGTACCGCAAATGGCCGCATACGGCGGCATGGAGCGGCACGTCTGCGTGCTAGCCGAAGAAGCGGCTCGCCGTGGGCATCATGTGAGGCTGCTCACGACGAGCAATTCCCTCAACGAAACTACGCGCGCTGCTCTCACCGAACGCGGTGTCGAATTCCGCGAGCTTCCCCGCAAGCGTGACAGCGCCAGCCAATTCCTGAAAGCTTGTTGGCTCTGGCGGCAAACCCTCTCCGCGCGTCTCCAACCTTGGGACATCATCTACACCAACGGCCAAAGCGCCCTAGCTAACACTGTTTGGCGCGCCGCCCGCCGTCATACCCGAATCATTCACCACCACCATACGGCTGCCGATGTCGGCGAACAAAACACTTGGTCGTTACGATTCCGTAAGGTGCTCGCTCACGCCCCCGAAATCGTCTCCTGTAGCGAAGCGACTCGCCGGAACATTGAGCAAGCCTTCGGACGGTCCGGCACGCGCTTTCTGCCTTACTTTAGCGCCTGCCCAGTCGCGGCGAACAAAATCGCCGAAAAGCATTATCACGCGCACCAGCCTCTAAAATTTGGCTTCGCTGGCCGTCTCATTCGCACCAAAGGTATCGACACCCTCTGCGAACTCAGCCGTCGGCCCGAACTCTCCGGCATTAGCTGGCAAATTTACGGCGCCGGGCCCGACTACACGGGCGACCACTTCCACGCGTATCCTAATATCTGTTACCACGGCCCGTACCCTGACATGACCGGTTACGGGCGCGCACTGCTCGATCTCGATGCTCTCGTGCTTTTTTCCCAACATAACGAAGGCATGCCGCTCAGCCTGATCGAAGCCATGTCTGCCGGCCTGCCCTGGATCGCGAGCGACCGTGGTGGCACAAAAGAACTCGCCCATGATCCAGCGAATTGCGTGCTCGTGCAAAAACCCACGGATCTCGACGCCACGCTGCGCGATACCCTCGAACTCGTTCAACGTCTTCTCGCCGGAAAAACCTCTCGTCTCCGTCAGCGCGCCGCCTACGACGCCCATTATGCTCCTGAGGTTGTAGCTAACAAATGGTTTAGTTATCTCGAGGAAAAAGCCTCGAATAGATCGCCATGAAACTTCGCCGTCTGGCTAAAAGCGTCGAGAAACAGATCCGCATCGCCCGGGTAAAAACGCTGGCCTGCGTACGCGAGTTGGCGGTTACCCGCACCGCACTCCAACTGCCCCGAAACGATTTTTTCGACATCGGCCAATCGCAAGATTCCAGCGTGCAAATACGCGAGGTTGACCCAGCACACGCCTTTGAGCGCAGACCACCTCGTATGCCGGGCGAATCGGACTTGCACTGGATTTTTAAAAACGAACTCTGTGGCAGCACCCCCGCCTCCTATGTGGCAGAATTCACCCGAGGGCGTTTTTGGGGATTTTACGGTGGTTCCGTTTTTACGGAAGACGGCCAGCTCGTGCCCGCATTATCCAAGGACGTGTGGGGTGAAAAGCTACACAGTGCGCTCCTGCGCGTTCGCCTCCCAAAGCCACGCCAGCTGCCTGGCCGCACACTCTCGCTGGTCACACCCGAAGCTGCCGGCAATTACCACCACTGGACAGTCGATCTCCTGCCCCGCGCCGGCCTGGCGATGCGAGCCGGTTATGATTTACGTTCGTTCGATCACATTTTAGTCAAGGACCGCGGACTGCCGTATCAGCTAGAAGGCTTGCGCCGTCTCGGCCTTGATGAGGGTAAAATCATTCGCGTGACAGACGAGACGCACCTGCAGACTGACTCGCTCGTCGTGCCAGCCGTGCGCCTTGATAACACACGCGTAGGCGCCAACGATATCCACTTCACTCGTCGTCTCTATTTACCAGAGGAACCCGCGCCAGCCATCGCGAAACGCCGCCTTTACGTCAGCCGTCGCGACGCCTCTTTTCGTCGCGTGCTCAACGAGCCCGAGATCATGCCTCTGTTGAAACAGTTCGGTTTCGAGGAGGTCGCGATGTCACACATGACGGTTGCCGAACAGGCAAAACTGTTTTCAGAAGCCGCAGCGCTCGTCGGACCCAACGGCTCCGCCTTTGCCAATCTCGTTTTTGCCAATCCGGCCTGCCGGATGATCGAATTTTTTGCGCCTGGTTGGGTTGTCGGTTATAACTGGATGCTCGCCGATCTGCTCGGCCTCGATTTCACCGCGATCATTGGTGAGGGACCTCGTCCACCGGCTGGTACACTGCCCCGTGAGATCAAGCAGGACATCGTCGTCGATCCGGCAAAGTTGAAAGCTGCGCTCGAACACGCCACTGCGTCTGTGCCATGATCCTGTTTTCCCATCCAACTGGAAATGCCAACGTTCGCCACGCCGCGCTCGGCCTGCGACGCGCAGGTCTGCTCGATGAATTTTGGACCTGCATCAACCACCGACCAGAAAGCAGCTTTTCTCGTCTGCTGCCTGCAGGAGTGCGGCAACAACTCGCGCGTCGGTCGTTTCCGGCCGAACTACAATCGCACCTGCATGCGTACCCGTTTCTCGAATACGGACGCCTGCTCAGCGGTCGTCTAGGCCTGGGCCGCCTTTCACGTCACGAGCACGGCTGCCTGAGTGTCGACGCGATTTATCGTTCGCTCGATCAGCGAGTAAGTCGGCGTTTAAAAAACGGCAAGCAATTCACCGGCGTTTACGCCTACGAAGACGGCGCAGCGAAAACATTCCGCGAAGCAAAACGCCGCAGCATTCCTTCACTTTACGACCTACCGATTGGTTATTGGCGTGCCGCCCGCGAATTGCTAGTGGAAGAAGCGGAGCGTGAACCCGAATGGGCTTCGACCCTAATCGGTAACGACGACAGCCCAGCCAAGACAGACCGCAAGGACGAGGAGCTTGCACTCGCTGATCGCGTCTACGTGGCCAGTTCGTTCACGTTGCAGACACTTTCACGCGCGCCTGCTTTTCGCGCCACCGTTGAAGTCATACCCTATGGTGCACCGCCGCGCCTGACCGACGCACCGGTTCGTGTCCGACGCAATGATGGCGGTCCGCTCCGCGTCATCTTTGTAGGCTCCCTCGGACAGCGTAAAGGTCTCTCCTATCTTTTCCGTGCCTGCCGTGCGCTCGGACAAGGTGTCGAACTCACTGTTATCGGCACGTTGCCGTTGTCTCCCTGCTCAGCGTTGGAGCAGGAATTAAAAAAGGTGCGATGGATTCCGTCGTGCCCGCATACGCAAGTGTTGGCCGAGATGGCTGCGCACGATGTTTTCGTATTCCCGTCGCTCTTCGAAGGTTTTGGACTCGTGCTGCTCGAAGCAATGGCAATGGGCCTGCCGATTTTGACTACCGCTCACACGGCGGGACCAGATCTGATCGATGATGGGCAAGAGGGATTTATCGTGCCGATCCGCTCTGCGGAGGCGATTGCTGAGAAACTTGAGCTTCTTCGCAGTAACCGCCTACTCGTCGACGAGATGGGCGCTAGGGCCGCCATACGGGCCGCAAGCTTTACTTGGGAGAATTACGGCAAACGGCTTGCTTCATCGGTGGCCAAAGCTTGCCAAATCGCACCAACCAACTCGTAAGTGTTCACCATGCTGGACGGATCGCCAATTCTTCATCGTCTTACTAAAGCTGATACACACCTTTACCAACCAGTCCGTACATTTTTTGAGCTATGATTCGTTATACAAAGTGGGCCATTTGGCTCTATATCATTCTGCTCTTGTTCGAAGGCGCGCTCCGCAAGTGGATAGTTCCAAGCCTATCCACACCGCTCCTCATCGTACGCGATCCCGTGCTGCTTCTCATTTTCGCGATGGCTCTGGCGTCGGGGGTCGTTCCGCGAACCAAGTTCATGCTAGTCCTCGTCGTGATGGCTGGCGCGTCCTTCTGTCTCGCGTTTCTCGCGGGCCAAAATAATCTTTACGTCACACTCTACGGCATACGGACAAATTACCTCCACGTACCGCTGATCTGGATTATGGCTGAGATAATGAAACGTAAGGACGTGGAAAACGTCGGCGTATTATTTCTTCTCATGTCCATCGCTATGACAGTGCTCATGGTGATGCAGTTCAAGGCGCCGATCGAAAGTTGGATCAACCGCGGAATCGGCGAAGATGAAATGGGCCAAATCTACGGTGCTGCCGGCCACATTCGGCCACCTGGCTTTTTCACGTTTATTACAGGCCCGATGGTGTTCTTCCCTTTGGCCACCGCCTTTTTCCTGAATGCACTTAGTTGGGGAAAACAAAGTTGGTGGCGCATCATTTTGCTCGTCGTTTCAGGTCTCTCAATCGCCATCGCGCTCCCGGTTTCGATCAGCCGCGGGACAATGATCGGAACGCTCCTGGTGCTGGTTGTTTATCTGTTAGCATCGTTCAAAGTCGGCATTCTCAATGCCTCCTCCCTTCGTTTTGGAGCGATGGGGTTGATCCTACTCGTCGCGCTGTCATTTCTGCCGATTTTCAAGGAGGCGCGTATAGTGTTCATGGACCGTTGGGACACCGCCGCTGCCGAAGTCGAAGGCAAAGCCGTCGGCAGCCTAGTCACCCGGGTGCTCGGCGCATTTATGCAGCCGCTCGACACAATGGAACGGACCCCCACTTTTGGCTATGGCATCGGCGTGGGCACTAACGCCGGTGCCGCCATGCTGGCCGGTAAAACAGGTTTCCTTCTCGCAGAGGACGAGTGGGGCCGAATCATCATGGAACTCGGACCTTTGCTAGGAATGGTCTATATCGGGTTCCGATTCGCGCTCACGTTGTACCTTGGATTTCTCTCGATAAAAGCCCTCTGGAAAGACGACGACATGCTCCCGTTGTTGATCTACGCAGCCACCGCCTGGATCATCCTTATGAATCAATGGGGCCAACCAACCCAACTCGGATTCGCAGTCGTTGGCGGTGGCTTGCTCATGGCCGCGCTCAACCGCGACGACGAAGACGAAGAAGATGATGATGTTGAAGAGGACGACGAAGAGGAATTCGATGACGACGACTCTGACGACGACAACGAAGAAGACGATGAGCCAGAAAAGACAGTCGAAGAAATCAGCGCACACGAAGCACGTCGGCGGCGTCTGCGTGGTCTGTGAACGCCTCGTATAAGATCGTCCTTATCGGAAATTTTCTGCCCGATCGGCAGGAAAGCATGTTGCGTTTCGAAAGCGTCCTAGCTGAAGGCTACGCCTCGCGCGGCCTTAGCGTCGAAGTCTGGCGCCCCGAGCCGTTTTTCGTGCGCTGGGTACGTGAGTATCGCTACGGAGGCGTGCCCAAGTACCTTGGCTACTTAGACAAGTTCGTTCTTTTTCCACGTGCGCTCCGCCAAAAGCTGGGGCATCAGCCAGCTGGAACGGTCTACCACGTCGTCGATCATTCGAACGCCGTTTACGCGCCCTATCTGCGCAAGGTTCCGCTAGTCGTCACCTGCCACGATCTTCTCCAGATTCGCTCAGCGCTCGGTGAGTTTTCGCAAAATCCGCTCTCGCGGTCCGGGCAAAAGTACCAGCGCTGGATTTTAAATAATCTGCGCGGCCTGAGATGCGCGGCGTGCGTGTCAGAGAAAACACGCGCGGACCTGCAACGCCTGGCCGGACTTTACGCCGACGCCATCCACGTTGTGCCCAATGGCCTGAATTACCACTACCGCCCGCTATCGGTAAATGAAGCCAGGCCTGTGTTGGATAGCGCTCTTCGGCGACAGAATATCTCGTGGCCGAGCAACAACGCCGCACCCTCGCCGTTTCTTTTCAGCATCGGCGGCGCGCACTGGTATAAAAACCGTACGGGCCTGCTGAAGATTTTCAGTGAATTAAAACAGCGGCTATCGCCACCTCACGTTTTTATCTATGTAGGTCAACCGTTCGACTCCGAGCAAACCGCTCTCATCGAGAAACTCGGATTGCGCGGCTCACTGCTGCGCATCCCAAATCTGAGCAACGAGGAATTGCGCGCCGCCTACTCGCTCGCAGCCGGCCTCGTTTTCCCGTCGTGGGAAGAAGGTTTCGGCTGGCCGATCGCGGAGGCTCAAGCCTGCGGCTGTCCGGTGTTTACCTCCAATCGCGCGCCTATGACCGAAGTGGGCGGCGATGCTGCGCGTTATTTCGACCCAGCAGATCCGGCAGGCGCGGCCTACGAAATCGTCCGTGGTCTCGCCTTGCCCGAACCGCTCCGAGATGCAGGATTGAAGCACGCGCAGCGCTGGGATACCCAGTTGATGCTCAACGCGTACTTAAAAATTTACGACACCCTTCGCCATTCTGCCTCCACTGGCGCTCATCCTCCATGAAACTCCTGCGCGTCATCGCCTCCGTAGACCCAGCCACCGGTGGCCCGGTCTCAGGCTTGCGCGCGGTCACGCCAATCTTGGATTCACTGGGACACGAAACGGAATTCTTAACCGTCGATGATCCGACCGACGGATTTCTGCAGAGCTGGGTCGGGCGCGTTCATGCGCTCGGACCCGTGAAAAATCGCTACGCGCATTCTCCGCGCGTTCGGACCTGGCTGGAGAAAAATCTAGGCCATTACGATGCAGTGGTCGTTCACGGCCTCTGGCAAGATCTCGGTCGAACCGTGCGCGCCGTCTCACGCGCCCGCGGTGGTCCACCGTATTTTGTTTTTCCGCACGGCATGCTCGATCCGGGTTTGCGCAAAACATATCCATTCCGCCACGTCAAAAAATGGATCTACTGGCAATTCGTGGAACGTTACATATTACGCGACGCCCGCGCGGTTCTTTTTACCTGTGAAGAAGAACGCCGCATTGCCCGCCTAAGTTTCCCGCGCTATCGTTGCACGGAAGAAGTCATCACCTACGGCGCCGCCGTTCCTGACGCTGGCAGCGGTACCTTCCATTCGACCTGGCGAGCGCGTTTTCCGGCCGCCACCGGACGTCCCTACTGGCTTTTTCTCGGTCGCGTACATTCAAAAAAAGGCGTCGATCTCCTGCTGAGTGCCTATGCAAAGGTTCGTCATGCCACACCCGCTAGCGATCTACATGGCTTCCCCGACCTCGTGATAGCCGGTCCCTGCTTAGACGAAGGCTATCTCGCAGTATTAAAGAAAAGCACCGAAGATAATGCGATCGCATCCTTCGTTCATTGGACGGGCATGCTCACGGGTGATGCAAAATGGGGTGCCCTACAAAATGCTGAGGCCTTCATCCTGCCTTCGCATCAGGAGAATTTCGGCATCGCTGTTGTGGAGGCGCTGGCCAGCCACAAACCAGCTCTTATCACTAACCGGGTTAATATTTGGCGCGAGCTCGTCGACGATGGTGCTGCGCTCGTCGAATCCGACGACGCCGCTGGCATCGAGCGACTGCTGCAGCGCTGGCTCGCATTGGCCCCTGACGCCCGCGCAGCCATGTCCGACGCTGCCGCGAAGTCGTTTCACAAACGTTTCGAAATCTCCAACGCCGCAGTAACCTTCGCTGCGCAACTGGCCGCCCTCCTCGACGGCAATCCCGGTCTACGCTGATCACCCGTCATGCGCATCACCATCGTTCAAGGCGCATTTCTCCCCGTTCCTCCATTGCTCGGAGGAGCGGTTGAAAAAGTCTGGTTTAATCTCGGCAAGGAATTCGTCCGTAACGGCCACGAGGTCACCCACATTTCCCGCGCCTTTAAAAGCCTGCCTACAAAAGAAACAATCGACGGTGTGCGCCACCTGCGCGTGTCGGGCTTCCCCTCGCCTGCCACCACGCCTCGGCGGATGCTGATGGATTTCTGGTATGCGCTCCGCGTGAAAACGAGGCTGCCCGCCGCCGACATTCTCGTTACAAACACATTCTGGCTACCGGCCCTGCCGCAGAGGCGTTCTCGCGGCCGTACCTACGTGCATGTCGCCCGCTATCCCAAAGGCCAGCTGAAGCTCTATCGCAATGCCATTTTGCAGACCGTTTCGGAACCAATTCGTCAGGCTATCCTCACTGAACTACCCCAAGCTGGCGATCGCGTGCGCGTGATACCGTATCCACTTTCTGAACACTACCTGCGGCCCGAGGTAGGCCAAGCTGACCAAACCATTCTCTATACCGGTCGCGTCCACCCTGAGAAAGGCGTGCATCTGCTCGTTAAGGCCTTCGCCCATCTTTCGCCGATCGATCGTTTAGGCTGGAAGCTTCAAATCGTGGGGCCAAGCGAGGTCGCCTACGGCGGCGGCGGCGCTGCCTATCTCGCCGAACTCCGAGCCGCGGCAGCAAGCGTAAGCGGAAGCGGAAGCGTCGAGTTCGTGGGCCGTGTTTTCGATGAGGTCCGCCTCATCGAGCATTATAAAAATGCGAGCATTTTTGTCTATCCCTCGCTCGCGGAACGCGGCGAGACCTTCGGTCTTTCGGTGCTCGAAGCCATGGCCGCCGGGTGCGCTCCGCTCGTTTCGAATCTCGCCTGTTTTCGCGATTTCGTCCGTCCCAACGTCAACGGCCAGCTTTTCGACCACCGCACTGCCAATCCGTCCGACGCTCTAGCGACCGTGCTCGCCTCGATGATTCATGATCGTGAATCCACACAGCGGATACGACAAAGCGCCTGGCTCACCGCGCGCGAATATACCTTGCCCAAGATTGCTAACCAATTTCTCACCGACTTCTGCAAACTTACCAATTTAGATCCGTTCCCGACCAAACCAGCGGCTAGATCTCGATAACTCGATCTAGTAAACTCCGCTAAATCCACAAACCGATGAGCGATTCCACACCGCAGAAAACGACCCACGCTCAAGCTACTCCTTACGAGTCACCATGGAGCCTGCGTGAGCGGATAGGCATGATGTTGTGGTCCGGTACTTGGACAATCCTGTGCAGTTGGACGCCCAAGCCGCTCAACCCGTGGCGGCTTTTCGTACTGCGTTGCTTCGGTACGCGTATGGAAGGTGTTCCCTTCGTCCATTCACGCGCTCGCATTCAAATACCTTGGAAACTCCGTCTGGCCCATCGCGCCTGCTTGGGCGACCGCGCCAACGCCTACACTCTTGGTGAAATCACACTCTGCGAAGGCGCCACGATCGCACAAGAGGCCTATCTTTGCACCGGCACGCATAATTTTGCGTCAGCCGCTTTACCCCTGCAGACAACGCCCATTTTTGTAGGTAAGGACGCGTTCGTTGGCGTTCGTGCTCTCGTGCTCCCCGGCGTGACGATCGGTGATCGTGCAATCGTTGGAGCGGGTGCAGTGGTAACAAAAGATGTGCCGGCGGAAGCGATCGTAGCAGGTACGCCCGCGCGCATCATCGGCACCCGCCCCGCCCCCTAAGCAATCGGGCGCCCACGGAAGCCGTCTGCGGTAGCGATTTCGTCATATGCAAATCCTTGTCTATAGAACAGGGTTAAAGCATCCATATCCAATTATTCATAAGGGCGTTGAAGTATTTGCCATTCATTGGCCTTAACTTGGCCAAAAATACTCAGGGTTTCCCCTACAAGCCTGCCATCTTGGACCTCACTAAACACAGGGGACCGAGCTCTATAGAGGAGAAACCGGTGTTTGTGTTATCTTTTTGCACAGACAGCTCAACGCTTCAGATAACAAAAACAAATTCACTATGAAAAAGGTATTCGCTATCGCCGCTCTCGCCGCACTTGTCGGCAGTGCTTACGCACAGCTTAATCCGCTGCCGCCGTCCTCGTCCGTAGACCTCGTTACACCACAGTCCATCGGCTTAAATGCCGGAGCAACCCACTGGGATGCAACTCCCGGTTTGGCTTCCTACAAATTCGCTTCAGATGGCACCCTCGGCGTTCCGAAGCCAGGTACTCCTGACAACGCTCTCGGCCTCTGGTGGGCAACAACCTCTCCTCAGGTTCAGGCTCTCATGGCCAATGTTAATGCCAGTGGTGGCATTGTCCGCGCAATCTTCCTCGGCGAGTCCGCTGGCTGGTTGAACGACTTCGGCTACACCTACTCTGGCCATCCGCAGGGCCCGAATTCCTACACGGTTTACCAGAACATTCAGGCGACGAGCCCCACCAACAATCCGGTCTACGGTAGTTACATCGATATCTCCCTCGGCGCGGGTGCAGCTTCGACCTTTGATTTCTGGCTCAACGCCGTAGGTGCTGATGGCCTCGCCAATCCAGTTCCTCC
>Ga0302322_100002783_pt1 | contig 14851 bp, 13 predicted proteins | sample Fen_T0_2_FD_203757 | JGI IMG/M metagenome (GOLD analysis project Ga0302322, IMG submission 203757) | Peat permafrost microbial communities from Stordalen Mire near Abisko, Sweden - Fen_T0_2 | ecosystem: Environmental > Terrestrial > Soil > Wetlands > Permafrost | place: Sweden: Abisko... | reverse complement strand
ACTGCGATAAGAAAAGCCATTCGATTCTTCACAATTTCTCCTTGGGGTGAGTCCTCTCGACAGAGAGGGTTGAAGTGGGGAAAGACCTAAAATTGGCAAAAATAATTATTGTGTCATTAATTTTAATAAATTTTAATTTATCTATCTATTATTCAAATGGTTAGATTATGTCTAATCGCCATGTATGTTTGTTTTTTTCTGGAGAGGAATTTCCCCCACCTTGTTGGCTTTCTATTGTTAGGCACTGATCATGCCAGGGAATAGATGATTGTTAAATCTTCTATTTATGCACTTTATATTTTTAACCTTGACCCTGTGGCCACGACTACATTTTGAATTTTGGACAAGTGAACAGGTCGAATGAACAAATTGATTCGTGATGCTTTGTGGCGCTTTCTAGTGCTGGATATTGTTCATTAATTGGTACTCTCACCTAGTCACGTATAATAATGTCGATTGTATATGTAAAATACTAATTTGTTCGTTTTTGTTATTATATTATAATTCATATTTTTTTAAAATCATTCCATTAGGGTGATCAGTGTTAATTAGTGGCTACAAGGCTCGCCCCATACCTTCAAGAGGCCATGATCTGGAGGATTACGCATAAATAGCTCGTATAATGTGTGCTTAATTGTATTATTTAAGACCATTATATATTAATTTTATTTTTCGATTGAATGCATTTAAAAATCAATTTTGTGCCACTATGATGTAAGTGTATCCACTAATGCTAGCTTTATTGGTGTTATAGGGCCGATGCTTACCGGTCAGGGCGTCGTGCCGGCCCCAATTCGATGCGAGGGGAGTGGGATGACGGTCGGGATTGGCGGTACGGAATTTGAAAAGAATCTCAGCAGCAAGATGGGGCTTCAGTTCTACGAACTCAGCTATGCCTCGGGACTGGGCCAACCCTGTTGGCCTTACTTTGAGGACATGAAAATAGATCGTCTACACGCGATGGCCCTGCGCTTTCCTGCCGGATGTCAATGCGTGAATACGTGCGCTAAACCGGCCGCAAAGCGATCGAGGACTTCCCGGAGTGGGAACCCTGCCACTCCATGCAATCCTGAAGGAAGAGATCTGCAACATGGAGAATGTCGGCGGAGAACTAGACAAAATAGCCGGCCTGCGTGTCACCTTCGCCACCTTTCCACGGCCCTGGACCAAGGGCTACGACTGCATCATCCACTCAGATGCCACCGTCGACCCAAATCGCCAATACCGGACCGAACCGGAAGTAGGTGCATGAACGAGGCCAGATTTGTCACTCGGTCGGCATCTGTCTGGAGGCCCAGGTCAGCCCATGAGGGTCCGGCCCGATTCCGACGAACTTCCAGTCCTGGGGCGGGTATGAGCTGTCGCACCTGCTGCCTTGCCCCAGATCTCAAGGGGAGCTACCCACTACACGGCTTGAATGAAACCCGGACAATTAGATGAACACTACCCCTGCAGCAGGTGATCGAGTTTTCTTCAAATAAGCAATGAATTCCCAATTGAACCGACATCCAGATCAGTTCACCAAATACCTTTTGGTTCGTTCCCTCAACTCCTTCGCGGTCTTCGCCAAGTCTTCGATGGTGCGGGCAGTCTCGGACATGGAGACACTAAGTTCATGGGTCGCAAAGACACTTGTCTCTGTGATCCGAAGCGTCGTTGCCATCCGGTCACGAGCGCGGGCACTCTCCTCTACCTGATGCTGCACAGCAGAAAGAGCTCCCTTGGCGCCGCTAGCCTGTTGTTGGATATTGCCTAGAAGAGTGATCAGCCCCTCCTGAACCGTATTGACCGAATCAGTGCCTGCTTCAGCCCGTTGGACACTTTCAAGGGTCAACCCAGAAATCTCGTTGGCCGCTTTGGCTGCTCGGTCTGCCAGTTTACGAACCTCCTCCGCTACCACCGTGAATCCTCTTCCGTACTCCAGCGCTTTGGCTGCTTCGATAGCGGCGTTAAGGCTTAGAAGATTCGTCTGATCGGCGATCTCGGAAATGACGGTCGTAATGGTGGAAATTTTTGTGGAGCTCTCCCTAATGGCCGCCATCGCCCGGGTGGCTTCCTCAACGCTGTCATAGCTTTTTTGACCAACCTTGAGCATGCCTTCAATCTGTCGAACGTCGGCGGTGATGCCATTCTGAATGTCCATCATGATGCTGGCGATCTGATTGATGGAATGGCTTGCCTGTTCGACTTCCAGGCGCTGCCCATCAGCTCCGACGCTGATCTCGTGGGTTGCGGCGTCCGCTTGGCTGGCAGTTGCAGACAGCTGGGTGGCACCGGATGCAGTACGTTCCCCGATATGAGTTAGAGCTTCCATATCCTCACGAAGCTTGGCAATGGCCTGATCCAGATGAACGACAACCAGCCCGAATTCATCCCTCGAATGCACCTGACTATAAGGACGAAGATCCCCTTGATCCAGCGCCGTCACCGCTCGGCCTATGGACTGAGCGGTACCTTCCAAGTTCCTGGCTACGTGATTTGTCAGCCAACAGGCCGCCCCAGTCAACACCAAACAGGTCAGTACTAACAGGAACTGACTGCTCTTCATGGAGGACATCACCGCGTTGGCTTGCTGGGCCTTCGCTGATTCAAGCCCGACCAAGGCAAGGATCAAAATGATGAGGGTCGCCAGTGCATGGACCCCGATAAGGGTCCAGAACTGTTGGCGAATCTTTAAGTTAAGTAGTTGGTTAAACATTTAGATTGCCTTTCTGGTGTGAGCAAGGCGGTCTTCATCCGGAAAGCACCCGCGTAAAGAAGACTGAATCTCCACGCGGGCGCCCCACCTCTTCTAGCGGGTTCCCCCCCCATTGCTAGAAGTTGAAGAACAAGGAAGTGGTGAATACCAGACCGGAACCCTTCGGAGTGACCGATGCTGGGCCGCTGATGGTGAAGCTAAACGCACCCAAGAATGAAATTGAATTTCCCATTTGGATTTCATTTGGTCGATGGATATGGAAAATATCGGACCATTTCTTAAAATGTGGTGGCATGGGCGTGCCTGGATAGATTGGAGGATTTTTATTGCGATTGACTGATCCCATCATAAAAGGTTCGCTCCCGGCCAAGCAGCCTCATCGATGAGGCGTAGTGGCACTATGCTTGTCATTCACTTGAAAGTCAGGTATTCGATCTGGCTTACTGCCTGGGTTCCAAACCGAGAATGGCCCTAGTCTCAGCAGGGGTTGCGATGGACTTGTTCAGTTCGGCGACGATCCGCTTCGTCCGCTCGACGAACTCCACATTGGACTTGGCCAACACACCCTTTGAATACAGGATGTTGTCTTCCATGCCCACGCGGACATGGCCGCCCATGGCCAGGGCCGTGTACATGATCGGCAGATGCCCCTTGCCAATGCCCAAAGCGCCCCAGGTGGATCCGGCGGGGATCAGGCTCTTCAGGAAGATGAGGTTTTCGACGGTGGCATCCATGCCGCCCGCCGCACCCAGCACGAACTGGAAATGGAGCGGGGCCTTGAGAAAGCCCTTCTTCAGGTAGTAGATGGCGTTGTAGACCATGCCGGCATCGAAGATCTCGATTTCCGGCTTGACCCTGTTCTCCTGCATGACCGTGCCCAGCTTCTCCAGGAATTTCGGGCTGTTCTCGAACACGGTGGTGTGCAGCCAGTTCATCGATCCGCAGTCATAGGAGGCGATCTCCGGCTTCAAGGCGATGAGATGGTTCCAGCGTTGTCCATCGACCAGTCCGAGTTCTCCCGAGGTGGTGAGGTTGAGGACGATGTCGCAATCCGTCTGGCGGATCAGGCCCACCGTTTCGCAGAACTTGTCAAAGTTCATGGAGGATTTGCCTTCGTCGTCGCGCACATGGATGTGGGCGATGGAGGCCCCGGCCTTCCAGCAGGCATAGACTTCGTCGGCGATTTCCTTGGGCTGGAGCGGGATGTAAGGCGTGTCGGTCTTGGATGGCCAGGCACCCGTGGTGGCAACGGTCAGAACCACCTTGTTGGTCAGGTCAGTCATGGCATGCTCCCTTGAAGGGGTTAGGAATCAGAGGTTCTCGACAACCAGCGCAGTGCCCATCCCGCCGCCGATGCACAGGGTGGCCAGGCCGTACTGGACCTTCCGGCGCTGCATTTCAAAGAGCAGCGTGGTGGCGATCCGTGCCCCCGAAGCCCCAATGGGATGCCCCAGTGCGATGGCACCGCCGTTGACATTGGTCTTCTCTGGGTCCAACGCCAGATCCTTCATCACGGCCAGTGCCTGGGCAGCGAAGGCCTCATTGGCCTCGACCAGGCCCATATCTTTGATAGACAGGCCCGCCTTGGCCAGGACCTTCTGGGAAGCCGGCACAGGCCCATGACCCATGACTCCAGGGTCTACGCCGGCGGAGGCATAGGAGACGATTCGGGCCAGGGCCTGGACGCCCAATTCCTTGGCCTTCTCCGCGGACATGACGACCAGCATGGCGGCGCCATCATTCAGCCCAGAGGCGTTGCCGGCGGTCACGGTGCCACCGGACTTGAAGGCCGGCCGCAACTTGGCAAATCCATCCAGGGTCGACCCGAAGCGCGGGAATTCGTCGGTGTCGAACACCTTGGGATCGCCCTTCTTCTGGGGCATGACGACAGGAGCGATCTCGTCCCGGAAGCGCCCGGCCTTGATCGCGGCCTCGGCCCTCAGCTGGCTGGTCAAGGCGAACTGGTCCTGGGCCTCCCGGCTGATCTCCCACTTCTCGGCCACGTTCTCGGCGGTGATGCCCATGTGGTAGTCGTTGAACGCATCCCACAGTCCGTCCCGGATCATGGAATCCACCAGGGCGTCGTCGCCCATCTTGTAGCCGAATCGGGCCTTGGTGAGCAGGAAGGGGGCATTGCTCATGCTCTCGGAGCCACCGGCTAGGACCACATCAGCATCCCCGGCCTTGATGATCTGCGCCGCGAGGCTGATCGCCCGCAGTCCGGATCCGCACACCTTGTTGATGGTGATGCAGCTGGTGGTGGTGGGCAGGCCAGCCTTGATGGCGATCTGCCGGGCCACGTTCTGGCCGAGGCCCGCTGACAGCACGTTGCCGATGATGGCTTCTTCAATCAGGGCTGGATCTATTCCGGCCCTTTGAATCGCAGCCCGGGCGGTCAGCTGGCCCATCTCCACGGCGGAGAGGCCACCGAGGGCACCACCGAAGTTGCCGATGGGCGTCCTCGCGGCACTGGCAATGACGACTTCACGCATTTCACACCTCGTTCAAATTCGTGTTTACAAAATTCCCCGGTGGTATGCCACCAGGGAATTGATTAGGACTGGATTGGCGGTGCTTCGACGGGCTGCTTGTACAGGACATCGATGAGGTACTCGACCAGGTGCTTGCGGGAGGCTTCGGCGGCCTGCGGTGTCCAGGTCTGGAACCCCTGCCCCGTCTTGAAGCCCAGCTCCCCCTTCTGCACCCGCTCCTCCAAGAGGGGCGAGGGCCGGGGCGAACTCTCGAGATGCGGGAGGATGTACTGGTGGATGGACAGGGTCAGGTCCGTGCCCACCATGTCGGCGTTCTCCATGGGACCCAGCACCGGCAACCGGAGGCCGAACCCCAAGCGGATGGCCTCGTCAACTGAGGCGGCATCGGCGATGCCGTGCTCCACGATGGAGATGGCCTCGCGCCATAGGGCATGCTGCAGGCGGTTAGCCAGGAAACCAGGCACATCCCGGTTGACCCGCACCGGGTGCTTGCCTGCCTTCTTCAATACGGCCATAGTGGCATCCACGACGGTATCATCGGTGTATTCAGACTTAACGACTTCCACCAGGGGGATCAGGTAGGGCGGATTCCAGAAGTGCGTGCCCACGATCCGATGGCGGGATTCCGCCTTGGAGGCGATCTCCGTGATGCTCATCACCGAGGTGTTGGTGGCGAAAATGGCCCCGGGTTGGCACAGCCCCTCTAACTCGGCGAAAAGATTCTGCTTGAGCTCCATCTGCTCAGGGATGCATTCCATTACCAGATCGGCTTGCGCCACGGCCTTCGCGATGGATTCCATCGGGGTAATGCGGCCCATCAGGGCGGCGATCTCCGCTGTGGAGATCGCCCCCTTGCCAGCCAGCATAGCCAGGTTACCCCGGACCCGTTCGAGGACCACAGGACCGGGCGTATAACTGTCGAAGGTGGTCACCCGGTGGTCGGGATGCGAGGCGAATACCTGCGCGATGCCGCAGCCCATGAGGCCGGCGCCAATGATGGCTACATTGCGGATTTCCGCCATGGTCTTCCTCCGTCCCCCTGGGGATCAACCAGCGGTGCAGCCGCCATCGACGTAGAGGATCTGGCCGGTGATGAAATCCGAGGCCGCGGAAGCCATGTAGACCGAGGCGCCGACCATGTCCTGCGGAGTGGCCGCGCGTCCGAGCGGGATGCGGTCCAGGAAGACCTTCTTGAGCTTCTCGTCTTCCAGCACCTGCTGGGTCAGCGGCGTCCAGAAGATGGTGGGTGCAATCGCATTCACCGTGATGCTGTACTTGGCCCACTCGGTGGCCAGCTGCTTGGTCAGGAGATCGACGGCGGCCTTGCTGGGTCCGTAGGCCGCATAGCCGCCGGGGTGCCCTGCGAACCCACGCACCGAGGAGATGGTGATGATCTTGCCGTGCTTCTGTTCCTTCATGACGCGGCCCACATGCTTGCAGCAGAGGAAGGTCCCGCGGACATTGATGTCCATCACCTGGTCGAAGTCCTCAACGGGGAAGTCCTCGGCGGGGAAGCGCTTGGCGATGCCCGCGACGGTGAACAGGATGTCGATCTTCCCGAACTGGGCCTTCACGGCCTCCACGAGCTTGATGACGTCCGCTTCCTTGGATACATCACAGGGAATGGCCACCGCCTTGCGGCCGTATTTCTGGATCTTGGCCACGGCCTCGTCCAGGGTCTTGATCGTCCGCCCCGTGACCACGATGTCCGCCCCATAGGCCGCCAGACCCTCGCAGATGCTTTCGCCCAGGGCGCCCGCCCCACCGGTCACGATGGCGACCTTGCCCTCCAGGTTGAACAGGTTCTTGATGAAGCTCTCGCTGATTTCATGCATATCGGGATGTCCTTTCCATGGGCAATTCAGGCGGGGTAGTTGATGATCACGAGCATGGAAACCGGCAGATTGGACTCGTTCAAAATGGAACGCCCCTCGTCCGGGCCAATGCGGATGGAATCACTCTTCTTCAGGATGATTTTTTCGCCCGTGGCCGTAGTCACGACGATCTCGCCTTCGAGAACGAAGTAGATCTTCTCGGCTGGAGTGGCTTCAAATTCCGCACCGCCACCGGGCAGGAAGTGGGACAAGCCCATCCAGAATTTCTCGCAGCCCGTTTCGTCTTTCCCCTGCAGACGCAGCGCCGCCATCTTGAAATGCTTGGGCGGATCGTAGGGCTTGCAGTCGTTCAGTTCCCGCTTTTTCATGATGATTTCTCCTATGGCTGAAGCTCAGCCAGTTGCTTCAGGTCTTCTGCGAGGAAAAGCTCCGCTTCCGTGCTGCTCACCACGTCCTCCAGGGAGGACCCGGGCATGATTTCCTTCAGCAGAAGTCCAAAGGGCGTGACTTCGATGACCGCCTTTTCAGTGACGATCAGGTTGACCTTGCCCTGGGCAGTCAGCGGCAGCGTGCAACGTTTCAGGATCTTCGGCCCACCCTTGGCCGTGTGCAGCATGGCCACGATCACCCTGCGGGCCCCGGCCACCAGATCCATCGCTCCGCCCATGCCCGGCACCATCTTCCCTGGCACCATGTGGCTGGCGATATTGCCCTCCTCGTCCACCTGCAGGGCGCCAAGTACGGTCATGTTCACGTGGCCACCGCGGATCATCGAGAAGGACATGGCGCTGTCGAAGAAGCAGGCTCCCTTGTTGTAGTGCACGAACTGATTGCCGGCGTTGATCACGTCCGGATCCTGCTCGCCCGGAGCGCAGAGCGTTCCCATGCCGAGGAGTCCGTTTTCCGCCTGCAGGATGATCTCCACTCCTTCAGGAACGAAGTTGGAAACCAGGGTCGGCAGCCCGATTCCCAAGTTGACGATGTAGCCGTCCTTCATTTCCTGGGCCACGCGTTGCGCGATGGTGTCCTTATCGTTCAAGGCGCTCATTGCGCACCCTCGGCGACGACGATGTGATCCACGAACAGGCAGGGGGTCATGACCAGGTCCGGATCCAATTCGCCCGGTTCCACCAGCGTCTCGGCCTCGACGATCACCGTGTCCGCCGCCATCGCCATCACCAGGCTGAAGTTCTTGGTCGTCCCCCGGTAGTAGACGTTGCCCATCGTGTCCACCACGGACCCTCTGATCAGGGCGACCTGGGCCCGAAGGGGCTCTTCGAGCAGGTACTCCTGCCCATCCACCACGATTTTCTGTTTGCCTTCTTCGACTGACGTACCAAGGCCGGTGGGGGTGAGCACCCCTCCCAATCCTGCTCCACCACAGCGGATCCGCTCGGCGAGGGTTCCCTGGGGAATCAACTCCACTTCGAGAGAGCCGTCATGCATGCGCGTCGCTGTCTCGGGATTCAGACCGATGTGGGAGGCCACCATCTTCTTGATCAAGCCTGCCGTGAGCAGCTTGCCGACTCCCAAACCAGGCACCGAGGCATCGTTGGAGATGATCGTGAGATTCCCGACCCCCCTTTCGACCAGCCCGTCGATGAGCGTTTCCGGAGTCTTCACGGCCATGAAACCGTTGATCATCACCGTGGCGCCATCCGGGATCAAGTCTATGGCCTGTTCAATGGAAATAATCTTGCTCACGTGGATTCCTGGTTATTAATCGACATTCTGATTGCTTGATACCAATTGAAGCGCGTGGCGGCCTCAGTCATCAAGTGGGTCGGGAAAGGGCAGTCTTGAAATTAGATAGAGCATTCACTTCGGCCTGGGCCCTCGATGTTTTTGTGAAGACGAGAGGGCATTCTCGGTAATTCAAATTTCACCAAGAATAAGCAGACGTCGTGCCAGGTTTTACGATTTCAGCAACACGCCTATATTCAATTCTTAACCAACACATCACCTTAGTTCATACTTAATCACGAAGAATTCTATTAACGATCGCCCACCACATGTGTTCATATTTCAGCGAAAGCTCTGAAATATGTTTTATCCCCTGCTTCTGCCCAAAGGAACCCGACCGATGCCGCTTGAACTGTCTCCACACGACCTAAATACCCGAGGCGGCGTTCTTGACGAGATCCTTGAGAAGGCCTTTGACGGCGCCATCGTTCTTGACTCAAATGGGATCATTCTTCACAACACCCGCAGGTCTGCCAAGATTGGTGGAAAGACTCAGGAAGAAGTGATTGGTCAGCACATCAGCTTTCTGGACCCGGTAAGCCCATTCGGAAAGGTCCTTGCCACCGGCCAACCAGAACTTGGCATCATGGTCGTCATCAATGGCCGCAAGTGTATGACTGACGTTCACCCTGTCTTCTGGAGGGGAGAGATCGTCGGCGTCATCGGTGCCCTACTTTTCCGAAGCATGAGCCGCCTGAAACGGATCATCTCTAGCCTCAATGAGAGCGCGGATAGTTCAGGACTCGATATCTACAATGCTGTAGCCCGCATTGACTCCAACTACACATTTGATGACTTCCTCGGGGAAAGTCCATGTACAAAAAAGCTGCTGGCCCACTGTCGCAAGGTGGCCCGAAAGCAAGTCAATCCCATTCTGATCCTAGGTGAGACCGGCACTGGCAAGGAAATTCTGGCCAGCGCCTTCCATTCCGAAAGTCTTAACCACACCTTCAGTCCGTTCGTGAAAATCAACTGCACGGCCATTCCCAACGATCTTCTGGAGTCCGAGTTATTCGGCCACGAGAAGGGTGCCTTCACGGGCGCTGTGGCTTCCAAGAAGGGTAAGTTCGAGCTGGCTTCTGGCGGTTCTATTCTTCTTGACGAGATTGGCGATATGGACTTACGGCTGCAGAGTAAACTCCTCCGGGTTCTAGAAGAGGGAGAGTACGAGCACATCGGCGGCACGAAAATCCTTCCCCTTAATGCGAGAGTGATTGCCTCAACCAACCATGAACTCAAGGAGAGTTGCAAAACGGGCAAGTTCCGGCCAGACCTTTATTATCGGCTCAGCACGGCCGAGATCCGCATCCCTCCCCTACGAGCGCGCAAAGAGGATATCCCTCTCCTCGCAAAACACCTGATCGAGAAGGCTGGTCTCCACATAGCTCTTTCATCTGGCGCAGAGGAAACGCTGATGGGCTATCACTGGCCTGGCAATGTACGTGAACTACGCAATATCTTGAGGTGGCTGAGTTTTCTCGAATCCGATCGGGATATCACATCTGAGGATGTCCTCCAGGTTTTGGCAGATCCCATGGCTGAGGAAAAACAAGGGCTTAGCTCTCGACCCAGTGCAGCCTCTCTGGATGCGGCAGAACGAAACACGTTAGTAGAGGCTCTTGAGGGTCACCAATTCAACCTTACCCTCACGGCCAAGCGCCTGGGGATCAGCCGTACCACCCTGTACAACAAAATCAGGAAGCACGGAATCCAGATCAAGAAAACACAGACGTAGTACTCGTTTGGGCCAGTCTTCCTCAGCGGATCTAATGTTGATTGCAATTCTCAGATTTTCTTGAAAGTGCCTTGATATTGTTCTAACCGAATAGAACCACACCCTAAATCTGTCCGCCTGGAAATCTCATCTGAGGGATCAGGCAACTCTGAGCGAAAGCTGGGAGATTTTTCCGACTTCGAAGAAGTCAATAGCTGGCTCGTTTGACGTCCTTGTGTGAATAATGAGGCGGCTTGAATGCCCGCTATCGCGGCGTCAATTCCACCACTTAACCACTGGCACGATGTGACAACTCGACAGCCGCATATTCCAGCTTGTTCATTTGAGGTATACCAAAATCATGTCGGACGGGTAACCGCCCATGAGGTACCACGCTGCAAAACTGCGGCGTGGCACCTCGGAAGTTGGACTCTAAGTAGCAGACAAAATGCATGCATTCGTTGCTCAGTGCACAGCAGCTGGCACCTTTTTCTTCTGGTCTGATTTGACTACGGGATATGTGTAAGGGCCCTGACTGGCCTGGATGATGATTGCAACGATAAGCAGCACTTCCATAATAATCAGCCCCGTTCCGTAGCTATGCGTTAGTTGATGAGACCATCCCATCACGTTGCCACCTGCCGCATTAGCAATAAGGACAAAGCAGAACGCAGTGCCGTGCAATGCGCCATACGCCCTGACGCCGAAATAGCGGGAGAGGATGTATGCAATCAGATCAATCTCAGCGCCAACCCCCATTCCGAGAAGCATGATTCCGATAAACGGAGCGTTACCTCCTACGTTGAACCCGAGAAGACCGATCCCCAACATTGGGCAAAGCAGGAAGAATACTACGACCCAGGCGGCGTAAATCCGATCCAATAGGTACCCGGCGATGATGCGCCCGGCGATCAAGGCCAAACCACCGGCGCTCATGGCCGCCACGGCCGCACCGATTTTGATGCCCCGGTCCGTAAGCATGGGAACTGCGTGGATCATGGTCCCGTTGATTGCCGTTTGGGCGCAGAAGAAAGCAATACAAAGTCCCCAGAAACGCCAGCTTCGCAGTGCATCAGAATATTCCATACCCGGAAGATTCTGAAGTCTGGCTGCACTTATTTTCTGCTTGCGAGCGTCCTTCACTTCACCAGACTCTCTGAACCAGAGCCATACCGGAATGAAGCCCAGCACCAGAATGGCGATGGCGATTCCGATGTACCCACCACGCCAGCCATAGTGCTGAAGCAGAAATCTGGAATACAGCGGCAGCAGTACCGTGCCCGCCCCCACACCTGCCATTGCGATACCCAGGGCGAGTCCGCGCTGATCATCGAATGCCGCAGTGATCATCTTCGAGTAGGCAGTCGGTGTTTGCCCCGCACCCACAAAACCTTGAATGGCAAACAACAACATCACCAGCGCAACAGAGGATGTCAGCAGCGACAGCGCACCGGTAGCGAAGGCAAATAACACTAAACATGGCAACAGAACAGCACGAACGCCACGGCGGTCCATCAATGGGCCCAAAAAGATGAGCGCAACCGCCGTCGTAATATTCGTCAAACCCATGGCGCTAGAGATGACGCCACGACCCAAGTGAAGGGACTCAGAAATTGGTTTAATGAATATTCCAGTGACAAAGACCTCAATCGCCCCCTGCCCGGCAATTAGTGCGATGAATGATGCAACTACAATCCACCATCTGCTCTTGAACATTATGATATTCTCCCATATGAATTTTATTTATGTCATTGACCAACTTGTTGGCCGTGGATGTAATAGAAATGAGTGCACCGCCGCTGTTACTTTCGGAAATTAGGAACAGCGTAATTCCTCGGGTGAGGTAGCAAAGATGAGAGCAGGCTTGAATAAGGACAAACCGTTCCTTAAGGCCTGAGCCTTCGGTTCTTAAAGGAATGGAAATAATCCTTCGGCGCTTCAGGTGTCACTCAATCCAAGCAGTCACCGTGCCAGTTTCATTAATTCGCACAACATCTTTGTATTCAGTTATTAATCAATTCATCATCTTGTCCCATTCCTGGCCCATAAGGTATTCAGTAGACAATCGCCCAGCACGGGTGTTCATATTTCACTATGAGCTCCGGAATGGTTCCAGTTGTCGTTCTCACACTCCGCATAAACCAGATAGATGCCCCTGGACCTGTCTCGGATTGGTTATGAATCCGAGTTGGCGTTCGGGGTGAAATCCGTGAGGGACCTTCACCGATAATTAGGTCAGGTGAAAAACTCGTTCGGCAGTGGAAGAGTAAATCTTCATGCGCTGCTCATCGGTGATATCAACCTCATCAAGAAAACGAACACCTTCGCCCAAAACTTCTAAGCTGAGTTTCAACGCAGGCGCTGACATTACGCCGCTGGTGGTAATGACGAAATTGTCCAGAAAGTATTCGCTGGGCAGCCGCGGCATTCTCCTGACTGCGCCGATTTTCACCTGAAGCAGGTAACGATTGTCAATTCGCTGTAACCAGAATGGCAACCCTTCACCCATGTGGCCCAGCACGATCTTGAGCTTTGGAAATTGATCAAAAAGACCACACATGATCAGCCTCATAGCGTGGGTAGCTGTCTCTACCGCAAAGCCCCACCCTGCGAAATATAGACCATAGTCAAGGAAGGGCTTAATCATGCTTGGCGATGGTTCGCGTGGGTGCAAGTAAAGCGGTAAATCAAGTGCCTGTGCCGCTTCGAAAATTGGCCAATATTTAGTGTCATCCAGGTACTCATCCATCGTGTGCGAGTTGATTAAAAATCCTTTCATGCCCAACGTTTTTGCAGCGCGATCCAACTCAAGTGCAGCGCCATCCGGAAAATGAGGCGCGACGGCAGCTAGTCCGGCTAAACGTTCGGGGTAAACCGCAATCGCATCGGCCAGAACATCGTTGGCATTCTTTGCGAGTCGAGTGGCAGTAACAGCATCAAATACCTGGACGCCGGGCGAAGTGATAGATATAACCGCCACATCAATATTGTCCGCGTCCATCTGCGCAATGCGTCCCGGTCCAATATCCACCAACCGCGAATGCACCATACGTGCGCCAGGATCGTCTCCTAGAATGGTCTGTCCCATCATGCGAAAACCAGGTTCCACAAACTTACTAGCCAAGACTTTCTTCCACTCCGAGGCGATTTCTTCTGTAACAAAAGCCTCTTCAACCGCGATACGTTTGATTTTCATGACGTCACTAGTCCTTTCAAAGATGTTACGAGAATGCGTCATCGAGCAATGCAGGTGCTATCACATTGAAGAAGGGAATATATCCATCCTCTTCTTGAGAGCCCTATCCTCCCGCGCAGCCGATATTGGTCATGCCTTCAAGCGGGGTGAAACCAGCAGAAGCGGTTCGGTGCAGGCACGGATGCCGTCCACGGTTTCTCCGGGCGCCAGCTCCACCAGCAGTAGGCCGTCATCGGTCACGTCCAGGACGGCCTTGTCGGAGATGATCCGGTTCACCACCCTTTGTCCGGTGAGCGGCAGGGAGCAGTGCTTGAGGATCTTCGGCTCGCCCTGCTTGTTGACGTGGTCCATTATCACCACGATCCGACGGGCGCCGTGCACCAGGTCCATGGCTCCACCCATGCCCTTGACCATCTTGCCGGGGATGACCCAGTTGGCCAAGTCACCCTCGGCGGAAACCTCCATGGCTCCCAGGATCGCCAGGTTGATGTGGCCGCCGCGGATCATGGCAAAGGACTCGGCGCTGCTGAACAGGGCCGCGCCTGGGATCATAGTGACCGTTTCCTTGCCGGCGTTGATCAGATCGGCATCCAACTCCTCTTCGGTGGGGTAAGGGCCTATCCCCAGCAAGCCGTTCTCGGATTGGAAGACGACCTGCTTGCCCTCTGGAATGTAGTTGGCCACTAGGGTCGGCATCCCGATCCCCAGGTTGACGTAGAACCCATCCTCGACTTCCTGGGCGGCCCGCTGGGCGATCTGCTCACGTGTCCAGCTCATGCTCCCACCTCCTTCCGCACGGTGCGACGTTCGATGCGCTTCTCCTGATGGCTGCAGCAGATGAAGCGCTGGATGTAGATGCTGGGGGTGTGCACGTGGTGAGGGTCCATCCCTCCGGTCTCCACCACTTCTTCCACCTCGGCAATGGTCACCCGCCCGGCCGCCGCCATCATCGGGTTGAAGTTGCGGGCTGTCATCCGGTACTGCAGGTTTCCTAGACCGTCACTGCGCCAGGCCTTGACCAGCGAGAAATCAGCCGTGAGAGCCGTTTCCAGCAGATACTCCCGTCCGTTGAACGCACGGGTCTCCCGTCCCTCCGCGATGGGCGTACCCACACCGGCGGGGGTGTAGAAGGCCGGGATGCCCGCCCCACCTGCCCGGCAGCGTTCAGCCAGG
>Ga0302322_100002782_pt1 | contig 14851 bp, 22 predicted proteins | sample Fen_T0_2_FD_203757 | JGI IMG/M metagenome (GOLD analysis project Ga0302322, IMG submission 203757) | Peat permafrost microbial communities from Stordalen Mire near Abisko, Sweden - Fen_T0_2 | ecosystem: Environmental > Terrestrial > Soil > Wetlands > Permafrost | place: Sweden: Abisko... | reverse complement strand
ATCTGTAAATACCTTCGGCAATTTCCTGTTACCGTACAGCCTAAGCCACGGCATCTTGAAATATCATTAGCGAGTTCTTTCATTTATTAATTATTCCATTTGATTTTAACCAAAAATAAGCCGCTATCGACCAGACGCCAATTATCCAAAAGAACTGTTGCATAACAGTACGTCCAATACTGGCATAAACATTGGACGTTATTTTTTCAACAGCTTTCTCAGCCGCCCTGGTAGCAATGGCGTCAATATCATCGTGGCTAATGCTAGAGTATTTCCGTCTTTCAACATACTCACGATCTTCCATTACTTTAGTTTGTCAGGGAAGAACGCACCTATCAATCCAGCAAAGCCTAACCCAGCCGTTATGAACGCATTAACCTGGTCAGGGCTTGCATTAGGCAACGCAATTGATGTCGCCAAAAACACTAAACCTTTCCAGGTTGAGGCTTCTTTAAGTCTGTTTAAAATATAATCTTTCATTTCGACATCCTCTTCTTATATTCCACAACTTTTGTATAGTCACCCGTCCTAGCCGCTTCCTCACGTAACCTATCCAGCATGGCGTTACTGGTAACCGATCCAATGCCACCGCCTAAACCTACCCGCTTTTCTGGTGGCGGCGTGCTTATTCTCTTAGACACTTTAATCTCCTTCTCAATATCTGCAATTGCCAAAGCGAAGGCAATCGGGTTTTGAATGTTTTTCAGTTCGTTAAGTTTAGCGCTTGACCGGCCTAATGCATAAATCACTTTGGCTGGTTCTTTAGTATATTCCAGTATCAATCCTTGTTGAGCGATACTCAAGTTATTAACTACCTCATCCTCAGAGTCTATAAAGTCAGGAACTTTTAGTACGGCCTTCGCCTCTTCGTAATGCTTTATTCGTTCATCCCAAGATGCTTTCTGTTTTTCAGCCTCGATAGCCTGTCTGACTTGAGAAATCTGTTTTTGTTGCTGGATGCTTGCCCACGTCATGAACTGCGCTTCAAACGCTTGAGTATCATAATCACACCCTTCCAGCGTAGGTTTCTCATCTGGTACAGACTGGCTTCCTTCATGCTCAATAGGCGTTTCCAACTCCCGTATTCTGGCTTCCAGCTCCTTGTTACGCCTTGCTGTTTCCTTGAATGCCTTTCTGAACTCCTTAATCTTGGGTAGCTTTTCTTCTTCCAGTTCAGCTAATTGTTCGGCGGTTAAAGGTTCAGGCTCCCCGATAGTTATGTCGACCTCTTCCGGTTCAAGTTCCTCTGGCTCCTCCGTAAGCTCAATATCTTCCAGTTCTACTTCTTCGATGTAATCGTCTTCTAATGGTTCACTCATTTTTTTTTCTCCAATTATGGGATTCTGTAAGATACCGTCTTACGGTCGGTTAGTCTTTCCTGAAATTAGATAACAATAATTTTATTTTTTAGGAAACTCTTTACCATCATGATCAGGATATTTTTTAAAAAAAGCTTCCCTTGCTTTTCTCATATCCTCTGAATATTCTTTCAATGTCTTAATAGATTTATTTTTTATCGGTGGCGCTTTCATTGTGATACCTATTGACGTAAGTAAGGGGGAGAATGCAGGGCTGTAAGTGCGTCAACAAATACTTAGTGTTTAACTAACCCTGCAAAACAATTATAGCATAATACTACTCACCCGTCTCCCCTGGTTGTTCAGGTTGTTCGGGTTGTTCAGGCGCTTCGCCTGGTTGTTCCTGCCCCATGGGTTGCTGTCCTTGTGGCATCGGCGGTTGACCTTGTGGCTCTTGTGGCTCTTGTGGCTCTTGTGGTTCCGGTTGTTCTGGCTGAGAACTCTCCATCGCCTCTTCCTGCCCTTCCTTTAATTTCTCCAAAGCATCCATCATGTGTTGCTGGCCTTCAATGGTTAGAGTTTGTCGAATCTGTTCCTCTTTGGCGATAGATAATTCAGCATCCGCTATCGTCTTGGCGGTATCAGCCAATATCTGTCTGATTTCAGCCTGAACCTTTTGGGTATCCGCTGTAAGTTTACTGGCAGCCGCTTGTTCTTTCTGTGCGCTGGCATTAAGAAAGTCTACATTAGCTTGCTCTGATGGTGTTGGGGGAGGTGGCGCTGGTTGTTGCTGTGCTTGCGCTTCCATAGCGGCCTTCTCTGCGTCTGTTGGCGTAACAGCACCCATCTGGACTAATTTGTTTCTGAAATAAGGACGGATTTCCGCCATGCCTTCGCCTTGGCTGTTGGATAAGATCATACTCGATAGGATGGCTTGAGTTTCAGGGTCTTGAATAGTACTCATCAAAGCAATTAAGCCTTTCTCAGTAGCGGATCGTTTAGACTCGCTAGATGGCCCGACTTCAACTACAACATCCATCTTCTCAAAGTCTTGTAGGCTGAATTCATCCTCAGGCTTTCCGGTGTCTTCATTCAATACCGGTTTCCCAATCTCAATTTGCTGGGCATCGCCATTAGCCGTTAATCCCTTTAGCTTTCTACCTTCCTCGGTGTAAATTTCCTTGGCCATTGATAACCAAATTTTTGCACACCACGTCTCTGATATAACCAAGTTTTGCAGATAACCCGCCGTAAGCATCGAGGCTTTACTCTGGACAAGTTCAACGGCAATACCTGACATATTTCCCTGTACTTGTTCGGTAGCCAACTGGTTTCCGGTAAGTTCACTTAAGTTTGTGTTGGTAAGATCGATAAGGCTAGCAAGCGCAGGAGGAACTTGTGGCGGCTTGGTGTAGCCTATGGGCCCTGGTGGCATGGATTGCCCATTCTGATCATAGGCTAAGTTTATGAGCTGGTATGGGAAGTTTTCGACAATATCCGTAGCCCATCGGGTTTCAAATCCCATGACTTGTTCAGGAAGGAATATGGGCTTTTCAACACTGGATATGCTGGCAAGTTCAGCTAGTTTTGAAGTCTGGATGTTAAGCAGACGTGCGCTGTCTTTGGTAATCCTTACCACACCGCTTGCTCTCTCAATGTTATCAATGAATGTGCGCTTACCGTACACCATGATAATAGGGATATTCTCACCGGCTATGTAACCACAGTCTTCAAGTATTCGTGATCCACTCATAATATACTTATGGACTTTACTTCTTTTTATCTTTTTCTTTGAGCGCTCCTTGTAGCCGGTAACATTTAGTTCATCCAGTGTATCTGGGTCTTTGAACTCCTCATCGGTTATAGTCTTCAATGAACCGTCCAATCCCTCAAAGGTATGCAAGGTATCGTTGATCTTCTCCTTAACGTAATATTCGGCCAGATACACGACATCTGGAGAATACCAGTCAAAATACTGCGTCTGTTCGTTCTTAGGCCATGAGGCTACATTGTCAAGCCATTCTTCTTCATAATCCTTCCGTGATATACTCGAAACAACCCAGCACTCTGTAGCATCTGACTTATCCATACGCTTGGCGTTGAGATCAAAGTAAACGCTAGTATCGGCATCAAAGATAGGCTCAAAACATATGATCTGCTCTTCGTTCTCTTCGTCGTTTTCATCGTCATACTCTGTTCTTAACCGCCATGCACCAATACCTCCTGATATGGCATCAATGAAAGCGTTATCCATATAGCCTGTACCGTTTCTCTGTTGGTCTGCCCGATAGAGTGAGTCCAGTTTCTCGCATAGTTCGTCTGAGTTGCGTCCGTCCGCTGGAATGAATTGTGCGCTTATCCGGTTTGCACGGTATTCGTTATCGATACGCATGATGGCGTTCTGTACCTTGTTAACTTCCAGTCTTGGACGGTTTTCCCATTGATCAGAATACCAGTCTTCCCAAGCCGCACCTGCAATCCACGCAAAACGTCTGTCTCTCAAACACTCTTGGCGTTCCTGGTAAAGCGCTTGCTGGATGGCATCAAAGTGACGCACCGCCGCCTCATGAATCTTCACAAGCTTGGCATCCCGTCTGGATTGTTTAATAAGTTCAATATCATCGAGTGTATGTTCTGTGGCCATTTTTTTACCTGTTTTTCCAGACTTGAGAAGACGGATTACTAACCGCCGTTGGATGTTGTATTTTCTTAATTACCGGCCACTCATAATCCACGAGATAACGTATCGCCGTCCCTATATGCTGATATTCTGAGTCAGCTTCCAGGAAAGTGCTACCTTCTTTAAGTTGTCCGGTTAAAAGGGACTTGTGACAATAGGGCGCTTTGAATGGATTAATTAATAGCGAAACTTCGCCAAAGGCATTGGCTATCTTGGCCCGTACTGCATTCTGCCCGTCTTTAATTGAGCGTGTTGAAGGTCTTACTTTACGTGTGAACTGCCAGCCATTGTTTGATAGTATCGCTTCAATGCTGGTATAGTCTGAGACGTGTCCATGTTTCTCACCCGCCTTACCGGCTGGGTCACCATAGATAATGACATGCTTGTTTTGATGATCTTTAAACTTCTCGATGAACTCCAAAGCAGATTGACCGGCTACCGCGCTACTTAACACGATCTCGTCCAGGACAAATAAACTGTCTTCTCGTTTCACACAAATAGCGCTTGATAGCGGGGTGAAGTTAAAGTCATGTGTCCAGAGTATCTGCTCATGTTGTTTTAGAGTCTCTTGCGTTGCGTTAGCCTGTCCATAGTCATCGTAAATCCGTCCGGTTGAGTTATTGAAAGCCGCTTCGTATTCCTGTTCAAACTGTCGTTTGGACATCCGAAGCTTGGCGGCTTGAATAACGTCATCTGGAAGGATGTCTGAACTTATCCATTTATAACTTTTCCAGTCAGGATCAATCCCACTGTCTGCATAATTTACCATATCATGATAATGATCTCCTGCTCGTTCAGGAACACCTATTATCCATGCCCAACTTCGATAACTTGGGTTTGTAGGATTAAAAGTATCTAGTGCAGGCGCTATATTAATTGACCAAGCATCCGGTTTACAATCTGCTATTTCATCAACAATACCACCTTGAAAACTAATACCTTCTATCCTACTTGGCTTATCCAAGCCAATTAAACTTATCGTAGAATCGTTTGGAAACGGTATTATTAATTCTGATTCACGAGGCTTAACGCTAAAAAGTTCTGAAAAAGATAATAGTTTTAAATCGTTCCAGTAAATTTTTTTAACTTGAGAAAAAGTTGGCGCTGACACAAAGTAGTCTCCTTTTACTCTCATAGCCTCTTTAACGATGAATCGTTTAGCTCTTTCTGTTTTTCCGCTTCTTCTTCCAGAAGGTACAATTTTAAACCTAACATTATCATTTACTAGATCACGCTGTACTGGATGATCTATTAATTTATACCACCTTGCTAGGCTCTTATCTCCTTTCATATCACACGGGCAACCTGTTCGCCATGTCCGCCATGAGCTCCACAATACTCACATTATCTGACTTAATATCCACTTCCTTTGGAATTACCGCTTTCAGTAATCCCATATAAGCCACGGGATTCTCATGAGCCTGAACCGTTAAATAATCAACGCCGCCCACCTTATCGAAGGAAAGCAGGATTGACTCACGCAAGGACAATTGCGATTCCTTAACGGCCTTTCTTCGCTTTGCCGCTGTCGCCTTCTTTCCTTCGCCTCTTTGTCTGCTATTAGGTTGTTTTATTATTTCCATAATTTTGTTATAACGCTTCGCGTTATTTTAACATAATACAATTTTACTAAACTAGAAACTACATTAACAATATTCTGTAATCCATTGAATTACAAGTTATTTCCTAATCTCTTTAACCGTAACGCCATGCACTGAAAGCATAAGCTTACGCTTAAGGATGTAAAGGGGAGTTGGCCGAAGTTGGCCCTTTACATCTTCGACCACTGTCTTCCCAAAAATATCCTGATAAACAAAATCCGCCAAGTAACAGCACTCCCTTTCCATCTTTCCATCGTCTTTCTTATTTTTACCTACCAGTAAGTACTTAACCTGTGTTTTAAGGCCCGAAATACTTCCGTCACGCTCCAAACTTTTCAAATAACCATAACGATATGCCTCAGCCTTAGAATCGAACTGTATGCCGTCTATCTTGGTTTTTTTAGCTCGGTATTTATTCTTAGGTTCACTCATCTTTGGCACTGGCCTTAAAATCATTTAACTCCTGTTCGGCCTCTTCTTCACTGGAACACTTTTTCGTCACTTCCCTCCAGGTATCTTTTAACCGTCCTTGTGTTATCAACATAAGGCCTTGCCAGTATTCACCTGAATACTGATATTTTCCATGGTGTATTTTAGTTTTCACGCGTAGTCTCCCGTCATAACCAAGTCTACTATCTGCTCCACCACATCTTCGCCAAGCAGCGGTAATACGTCCAGCTCATGGTAGAACACTTTCTGTATTTCAGTATTCGCCTTGTCATTGGCATCCGTTTGGAACATCACCAAGACGGTTTGCCCGTTTAATTTTATATGTTTTAACATTTTAGTCTCCAAAACAAATTATAGCATAGTAAACAAATTATAGTTATTGAATAACTGAGTTTCTAATCTTGCTATTTTCAATAAGAAATTTACGCACCCCGTTATGCCAATTAGATTTCTCAATAGCCTTTTTATAAGTTTTATCAAGAGTTCTTTGAGACGGCTTTCTTGATAATAGACATTTGTTATCATTTTTTATAAAAAAATCATAGGCATTGATAAAGTCAATAATATTAATTGACACAGACGAATCTGCTAATAATGGGGCTTCCATATATCCATGATGCACCTTACTAATCTTATAAATTTCTTTTACAGAAACTTTATAACCATTTTTTTTTGAAATCCCATATTCATCAATAGAAAAATCACCAAAACTGTTTAAATCATTATTCATAATAAAACCCTATTTTAAAAGTTAATGTTATATCTGTCTCCAATTGTCTCCAATGTCTCCTATATGTCTCCTATGATAGGAGACAAGCTTAAGCCACGTATGGTAATGGATGTAGAAGTTTGTCTCCTATAATAATAATAATAATAATAATAATAATAATAATAATAATAATATATTTATATACACACACACACATACCCATAGATATGGGAGACATGGGAGACACGGAGACAAAAACCCTGAAAGCCTTGGTATTCATAGCTTAAGCATGTCTCCTATTTTAGGAGACAGTTAATTTTGTCTACGTTTTACTCATTTACCAGATAAAATATAAAACTTTATAGGCTTTATATCGTTGCTTTCAAACTCAATTAAAATATTGCAATCCACCATTTTTTTAAGTGCTTCTCTAACATAAGCTGACTTATTTCCAGAATAATGTACAAATGGTTTAGTCTTAACTTTACTCTTTATGATGTTTCTCTCACTTCTTTGGCGCTGATCTTTTTCAAATAGGTCTAAAATAGAATCAAACTCTGATTTATCTCCCATAGCGCCGTTATTTGATGAACATTCATAAGCCACTCTTAAAAGCCTGTGGACTATTTTTATTGAAACAGAGACAAACCTATCAGGTATCAAATATACTTTCTTTGTTCTATAGTCTTCGCTCAACAAATATAAAATTGAGGCTATCTTCATTATAAAAATATCCGCCTTACCCGCCATTCCTCGTAAATTAGCGAATGAATAAGGCATACCATCGGCTAAGTTTGGCTCTATGGAATCCCTGAAAGTAATTATTTTTTCATAGCCATTATTCGTTAACCTTAAAGAAATCATATCCTTTAATTCCATTGGTGCTTCAAATATTGAACGCATAAATTCACAAGCATCTGAATACCTTTCTAATAGTTCTTTTGATATTGGGATTGCTGAAGAATGGTCACGCGTCCCAAGGGAATGTTTTTCATTACAAAAAATAAACCGCTCAGCAAGCCCGGATTGTTCTGAATTATTTAATATGGCGGCTATCGTCCCTTTTTGTGCGAAACCTAAAACAGCGCCAATAACAAACCCTGAGTAAGGGTTTCTTGTTACCCTGGATGAACTGATATAGCCACCATTAAAGCCTTGTAGGATGGCATCGTTATTTGATTTTTTACCCTTATCGCTATAAAGGCCGCCTATTAAGGTATCAAATAGCGCTTGCTCGCTTGATAGTGCTGAAAAAAATCCGTTCGTCAGGTTTAAAATAGAATCCAGGGATTCTGGCGTGGCGTTCGTTAAAAATAACGATCCATGAATATACTTCATAGTTTCTTTGCACGCTTCAATGGCAGGCTTATCTTTTATTAATTCGGCTTGTTTTAGATTTTCTTTAGCTTTTTCTACGATTGACCTATGGATATTGAAAAAGGGTTGCTGGAATAATTCCAATACCCTTGATTTTGATGTGGCGCTTGGTTGTTCTATGGCTGCATATAGGCCAATTGGAAGTCGTCCACCGTATTTATATTCAATGCACCATTTACGGCATGCCATTGATGAAAATACTGTCATTCCAGTAATTAAAACAGTATTTACTGGCATGCTGGTGGTTTCGGCTATATTCTCTGAAAATAACCGGATTAAAGAATCTTTTTCAAGGAAATCAATTAACTTTAAGTCTATGTAATCATTATCGACATCAATTATTTTACTCATGCTATTTTGTCTTAAACAAGAAAGCCCTAAAACCTTGTTGCGGCAACAACAAAATAATAGGGCTTAATAATGGCAAGCCATTGGATTAGGTTTTGCCGAACTCACTCCAATGGCCTAATAAAGAATATCAATAATATGTTTTCATAGCAATCGTTTTTAATTTAATCATTTTCTTTTTACTTGCAACGCTAACCGCATTCAATCTAAACTTCCCCAACCCGCCTTCCAGCTTCAAACCAGCCACTACATCATTAAAATCCGTCCCTTCCAAGGCAGGGATAGCCATTAACCCATTACACGCCTTAGCGGCCTCATTTGCGGCCTTCTGTCCCACACCGCTCTTGTCATTGTCGCCACAAATAACGATCCTTACCTTAGGATACTTAACCCGTATGGCGTTACTGACTGAAAGCAGGTTACCCGCGCTAAAGGAGACGACTACAGGAACCTTGGCGACTTCATAAAGACTCTCTCCCGTAGCATAGCCTTCACAAATAAGAATCTCCTTAACTTCCTCAACAAATCCTATGGCATGGAAACAACCTTTGACCCTTCCACCTTTCAAGAACCGCTTGGTTCCCTCCGGCGTTATTGTTTGCAGGTTAACCAGCTCCCCATTAATATTAATAATTGGGACTATTAGAACACCGTAATGTACTAATATCATTTCAGGGTTAATTGATTTATGGGTTAGATAGTCATGATCAGATGAAAGACTACATTGATAAACGATAGATAGCGCTTTTTTACGCGCCCTTTCGTAGGCCTCAATCAACGCTAACTCTCTAGCCCTGGTGTTGGCCTCAATAATCCTTTTCATGTCTAATCTATCGGCATCTGTCGTTGTTTTTACGACTCCACTAGACCATTTAATCTTATCACCCGTCTTCCAGTTACCGAATACGCCACAAGTGATATTATCGCTATGGAATACATACCAAAACTCCTTATGTTTACCAAATCGAATTATTTCATTATCGACAATACCCTCACCTGGAGCCTCTCCAAAATAAGAAAATAAAGCCTCTTTAAAATCAGATTCAATGCTCATTTAAAACCTTTTAGAATAGGGATAAGGTCAGTTAACTTTAACTTATTTTTAGACAGTTCGATCATCTTAAGCGCCCTCCTTAAGGGTAGCCGTCCTCTCCTGATCCATAGCCTTACGGTCATGGACTCAACATCCAGCTCTTGGGATATTTTGATAATGCTTCCGAAATACTCAATTGCTGTAGTCATATCGCATTCGTCCATTTGGACAGTTTTCTTGGTGTTCATTGTTGCTCCAATTAATTACGTGCGTGTAGTCTATAAGTTTAAACTAAAGTTATCTTTTTACAAAACATTTAATTTATTAAAATGCTTGCAAATAGGAATTAAGAGTATATAATTTGTTTTGCGTATTAACTTTTATGAGACTAATAAAATGAACAAAGAAATGATAGAAAATTTATTGATAGGAAATTATTGCATGGTAAGAACTTTTAGCGCAGGTGTTTTCGCTGGCGTTTTAGAATCACTGGAAGGTAAGGAGGCTGTAGTAAGTAATGCTCGCAGGATACATTACTGGGAAGGCGCTGCATCATTATCACAATTGGCTATGGAAGGGACTAGCAATCCTGAAGCTTGCCGGTTCCCACAACCTGTTGATCTGGTATTGCTTACTGAAGTAATAGAAATAACACCAATTACTGATAAAGCAAAAGAATCTATTGAATCGGTTGCTATATGGAAGGCATAAGTTATAAGTTAGTTTACCTATTAAGGTAATAAATTTAAAAATAGGACGATCTAACATGAAAAAATTTGAATTAACGACGGAAACCCTAGTACGCGATGGAGTTACCCTTTACCGAATAAAGGCGTTAAAGGACTTTGGCGAAGTAAAAGCGGGGGAATTAGGCGGCTTTATAGAATCCGAGCAAAATCTAAGTCAATCCGGTGACACTTGGGTATCCGATAACGCTACGGTATCCGGTAAGTCTGAGGTATCCGGTAATGCTAGGTTATCCGGTAACGCTGAGGTGTCCGGTGACGCTTGGGTATATGGTAACACTGAGGTATTCGATAACGCTAAGGTATCCGGTAACGCTTGGGTATACGGTAACGCTGAGGTATTCGATAACGCTAAGGTATCCGGTAGCGCTTGGGTACTCGATAACGCTAAGGTATCCGGTAACGCTTGGGTATCCGGTGACGCTTGGGTATCCGGTGACGCTAAGGTATTCGGTAATGCTGAGGTATCCGATAACGCTGAGGTATCCGGTGACACTTGGGTATCCGGTGACGCTAAGGTATTCGGTAAAGCTGAGGTATCCGGTAATGCTAGGTTATCCGGTAACGCTGAGGTATTCGATAACGCTAAGGTATCCGGTAATGCTAGGTTATCCGGTAACGCTGAGGTATTCGATAACGCTTGGGTATTCGGTAACGCTACGGGCAGTTTTCTGGGTATCATCCATAACAGGTGAATAGGACAATTTAACATGAAAAAATTTGAATTAACGACGGAAACCCTAGTACGCGATGGAGTTACCCTTTACCGAATAAAGGCGTTAAAGGACTTTGGCGAAGTAAAAGCGAGGGAATTAGGCGGCTTTATAGAATCCGAGCAAAATCTAAGTCAATCCGATAACGCTTGGGTATCCGATAACGCTTGGGTATTCGATAACGCTTGGGTATCCGGTAATGCTAGGTTATCCGGTAACGCTGAGGTGTCCGGTGACGCTTGGGTATACGGTAACACTTGGGTATCCGGTGACGCTAAGGTATTCGGTAATGCTAGGTTATCCGGTAACGCTGAGGTATTCGATAACGCTAAGGTATCCGGTAGCGCTTGGGTATCCGGTTCCGCTAAGGTATCCGGTAACGCTTGGGTATTCGATAACGCTTGGGTATCCAGTGATGGTTTTAGTTATGGGTAATATTAAAAGTTCAGGTTACAGTTTAGGATCAGGTCGCGGCTCAGGTTACGGTTACAGTGAAGGTTATGGTTCTGGTTACGGTTCTGGTTCTGGTTCTGGCTCCGATGATGGTTGTGGTTACGGGTTCGGTAATAGTTTCGGTTCTGGTTACGGTGACGTTTCTGGTTATGGTTTCGGTTATGGTTTCTGTAAAGGTTCAGGGTTTGGTGATGGTTCTGGTTATGGTGATGGCTAATATTGGATAAGTTAAATAAAATAAAATGAGGCTAATAAAATGAAAATACACGAACAAAAATGGTTAGACGATTACAAAGCGCTGGGTATTGATGATGTGAATAACGACTCTAAAGCGGACTCCTATCTTATTGATGGCGTTAAAGCCATGCTGGTACTTTTGGCGTTAGTTGCAGTAATAATAATCTTCTATTTGGTGATTTAGATGGAATTCTTACCGGCTAAAAGAAAGAAATCAAAGCTACGACTTGGCTTAACGGGAGCATCAGGAAGTGGGAAAACCTATTCAGCATTGTTATTGGCTAAAGGCCTTGGGGGCGCTTGCGCTGTGGTTGATACTGAGCATGGGAGCGCTTCTATTTATGAGCATATTCATAAGTTTGATGTTCTTGAGCTTAAGCCTCCTTTTTCTCCAGAAAGGTACATCGAAGCTATTAAGATGGCTGAAGATGCTGGCTATGATACATTAGTGATCGACTCCATAACAAACGAATGGACAGGTAGTGGTGGCTGTTTGGAGAGCAACGATGAGATCGCACAAAGCCGGTTTAAGGGTAACACGTGGTCAGCCTGGAATATCACAACCAAGCGCCACCGTGCGTTTATTGACGTTATGCTGCAATCTCCTCTTCACATTATTTGCACTATGCGTTCTAAGACAGAAACCGCACAACAAGAAAATATACAGGGGAAAAAGAGCGTAGTTAAACTAGGCATGAAAAGCGAAGCAAGGGACGGTACAGAATATGAGTTCAGCGTCGTCCTGGATATTATCCATGAAGGGCATTATGCAACAGTATCTAAAGACCGTACCGGTTTATTTGTGGATAAAGACCCAAAGCCAATAACGGTTAAAACAGGTGAAACACTTAAATACTGGCTAGATACTGGAGTCGAAGTTAAAACAGGTGATGAAGTTGAAACCCATGAGTTTCCAGACTGGAAAGCTATCCTGGAAGCCTGTACAAGCCTTGATGAACTCTCAACACTTTGGCGTGAAATGGAGCCTAATGAACGTCTGAATTATGTCGAAGTAAAAGATAAAATGAAAGAAAAACTAAACTTACAAACAGGAAACTAAAAATGAACAACTTAACACATTTATTCAATAATAAAGGCTTTAATCCTTCACAAGTTGACAGGGTTAATACTGACTTTTCAACGATTCCAGAAGGAACCTATCGCGCGGCAATCACCAAAACAGAATTAGCCGATAATAAAAACAATACCGGTGTAAATCTAACACTTAAGGTTACTATTGAAACCGGACTATTTGCTAACAGAATACTATTTGATAACCTCTGCGTTGTCCATGAAAACAAGCATGCCCAATCAATAGCTCAAACAAAACTTGCTCAAATTTGTGAAGCTATCGGTATAACTGACTTAAAAGATACTTCTCAAATATGCGATAAGTCGTTGTCCATTAAAGTTAAGGTTGAGCTGGATGAATATGCGACAGATAAGCTTAATACCGGTGAAAAAGTTATGAGAACAAGCATAACCGGATATTATCCGCTATCATCAAATAGTGAACCTGAAGTATTAAATAGCGATCCTAAAGACAAAACAGATTGCCAATTAGCTCCCAAAAAACAAGTTACCCCGAAACACAAGGAAACTGTTAACAACTATTCAAAGTTAATGAAGGATATGGAGGAATTAGAGTCTTTTAACGACGATATTGATTTTTGATGAAATATCCTGCTGGATTTTTACCCGATAAAAACTGGCATAAGGAAGGTGATAAGTTTGTTTATTACCTTCCTGATTTTTTAATAACTTTTGAACAACCGGAGACTAACATGAACTTATCGCTTTACGAATTAACCAACGAATATCAGGTCGCCATGGAGTTCATAACTGACCCTGAGAACGAAATAGACGATATAACCATAGCCGATACGCTAGAGTCATTAGAAGGTACTCTACAGGATAAAATGCTTAATGTAGGGCGCTTCATTGACTCAATTGAAAGCATGGCGGAAAAGATAAAAGAGAATGAATCAAAGCAGAAACACCGCCGTATTTCACTTGAAAATAAAGCAGAAAAACTAAGGGACTATCTTATCAATTCAATGTTTAACACTGGATTTACAAAGGTTTCTGCAAGCGACATTGCGCTTTCTATCGCTAATCTACCCGGTAAAGTCATTGTTGATGACGAGGATGAAATACCGGACGAATACTTCCGTGAACAACATGTACGTATCGTATCCAAACAGGACATATCAAATGCTATTAAATCAGGTGATACAATTCCTGGTTGCCACTTAGAATCTGGGTTTAGACTGGTAATAAAATGAACGATGAAATATATATTGGTAGGGATGAGGCGTCCTTAGTTTTAGGTGTCTCAAGAAATTGTATTATAAGAATGGACGCATCGGGAAGAATACCTTGTGCATCTAAAAAAATGGTTTCTGATAAAACCGGACAGAAACGCATTGTTTATGATCGTGCTGAATTTATGGAATGGGCAAAAACTAATCCGATTCGTCATACTCGTTATAAGGACTTTGATAAAAGAATGGAAAGTTTAAGGTTAAAGCAACAAAATCCTCCCATTAAAAAAGAAAATATTGAAGATGTTTACAATATCAAGGGTAAGCGTGCTAACTTTGTTTATTCTGGAAAACTGTTGATGCACATTCTTTTCTGCCAGCCAGCGCTAAGATACAGTCGATTCAGTTATGACGATTGCAATTTAAAACATAAAATTTAAGGCTTACAAATGACAACTCAAACACCCCAAGAACTTTTAGCGGAGTTCATTAAAAACAACGCTACTGAAACCGTTACGGTTAAGGAAGGAAGCTATCTAATCGCGCTGACTGAAACCAATAGCCTGGTTATTCCTCCAAGTGAAGTTATTGACCCTCCTATCCCTCCCGTTGACCCACCCGTTACAGATACCGTACAAGGCTTTGCCAAAGCGGATAATGTTACCGGTGGTAAAGGTGGAACTTCAATTGTCGTTACGAATACCAATGCAAGTGGAACGGGCTCCCTATCGGCTGCTATAGCGGTTAATTCACCCAGAATAATCACGTTTACGCCTGGATTAACAGGGACGATAAAGTGTGAGCTGATTAACTACATCCAGTATGACAACATAACGATTGATGGCGCTGGTGCAGATATTACTATTTCTGGAATGTCATTATCCGTACAAACAGCGCAAGCAAAACCGGTTAACAATGTCATCATTAAGAACCTTACATTTA
>Ga0302322_100002780_pt1 | contig 14853 bp, 14 predicted proteins | sample Fen_T0_2_FD_203757 | JGI IMG/M metagenome (GOLD analysis project Ga0302322, IMG submission 203757) | Peat permafrost microbial communities from Stordalen Mire near Abisko, Sweden - Fen_T0_2 | ecosystem: Environmental > Terrestrial > Soil > Wetlands > Permafrost | place: Sweden: Abisko... | reverse complement strand
TTTTGAAAAGATTCGGGAAATAAGTAAATGCTCCAGTGTGTTCATCGGGAAAGATCTCGCGTAGATTCTGCTCGTAAGCATCGGGCAATTCCCGGCTGGGAAAGATGTGGTAGAAATCATCGTATTCTTCATCGCCAGCCTTTGCATGTTCCGCCCAGGTGTGTTCATCCGAAGTGTGATTGAAAACCAAATCTACAACAAGACTAATGCCGGCGCTACGTAATTCACGCGCGAGTGATGCAAGTTGCTCCATCGTGCCAAGCGGCGGATGGACCTCACGATAACTACTGACCGCATATCCGCCATCGTTCTCGCCCTCGGGCGCTTTGAACAATGGCATAAGATGCAAATAGGTGAGCCCGAGCTCTTTGAAGTATGGGATCTTGGACTTGATGCCCTCTATGTTGTTTGCGAACAGATCAACGTAGCAGACGCCGCCCAGCATTTGATTCGATTGAAACCAAAGCGGGGTCGTTTCCCGAGTCTTGTCCAATGTGCGTAGATCTTTGGGGCGCGCAAACCATGAACGTGCGAGACTGATGAGTAGATCTTCCAAATGAAAGAAGAAATCATAGCGCTTGCCATATAAGCCCAGATATAAATTAAACAATGACGGAAAATATGTATTCAGACGCGCGGTAAATTCCTGCCAGCCTTGTGGGTCAGATGAAATGGAATCGGATAATGTTTTCTCCACGCGTGGGAGCAAACGTTGAAGTGTGCGCTTTGATTCGCGGTCGGGTTGAATTGTGGTTAGCATGATCTTAAGAGATTGTTATTTTCTTTTCAACCAAAGATGTGCATATGGCTGCAAAGTGAGCGAAGAATTAATTTGATAAGTTGTGTTCGAGATCAAGTCAACGTAATCGGCATGATGTTCGGCTGGGAGTGAAACCGTTTGGGTTGAGTCGCTGAGATTGTTTATGATCAATAGAATATCATCTTGATATGTGCGCGTGTACATTGCCAGTGATGAATTATCGGCGATGACCCATTCCATATTGCCGCGGCCAAAGGTGTGATGTTGTTTGCGGATGTTAACCATGCGGCTAATGGAATGAAACAGCGAATCTTTATCCGAGATTTGGCTGGCAACGTTGATATGCTGGTAACTTCTCTCCCCTTTGACCAATTCAGTGAATGGCTTGCCGGTTGTGAAGCCAGCGTTGGGGGAGTCGTCCCATTGCATCGGCGTGCGGACGCCATTGCGATCGAAGAGGTCAAGGTTATCGCCCATGCCAATCTCATCGCCGTAGTAAATAATGGGCGAGCCTGGCAGGGTGAATAATAGCGAATTAGCGAGTTCGATCTTGCGGCGATCGTTATCAAGTAGCGGTGATAAGCGTCTGCGGATACCGAGATTTAATTTCATGCGTGGTTCGGGTGCGTATTCTTTCCACATCCAGTTGCGTTCTTCAGGTGTGACCATTTCAAGTGTCAGTTCATCGTGATTGCGGAGAAAGGTGCACCACTGACAATTTTCAGGGATGGGTGGCGTGCGGCGGAGAATCTCGATCATATCATCTGCGCGACCTTTTTTGAGTGCCATATAGATACGTGGCATGATGGGAAAGTGGAAGCCCATGTGGAATTCATCGCCATCGCCAAAGTAGGGACGCACATCTTCGGGCCATTGATTCGCTTCGCACAATAAGATGCGACCGGGGTAGTTCTTATCCATGAACGCGCGCAATTGTTTGAGGTATACATGTGTCTCTGGCAGGTTTTCGCAATTCGTGCCTTCACGCTCGAAGAGATATGGGACTGCATCTGCGCGGAAACCATCAATGCCCATATCAAGCCAGAAGCGTGCGATGTTGAGCATCTCCTCTTGCACTTTGGGGTTATCGAAATTCAGATCAGGCTGGCTGGCATAGAAACGATGCCAATAATATTGACCGGTCTTTTCGTCCAAGGTCCAATTGGATGGTTCGGTATCAAGGAAGATGATGCGCGTGTCTGTATATTTTTGATTGGTATCGCTCCAGACGTAATAATCACGATAGGGGGATTTCTTGTCAGAGCGCGAAGCTTGAAACCACGGATGATCTTCAGATGTATGATTCAGCACCAGGTCCGTGATGATGCGAATGTTGCGGCTGTGCGCTTCCTGGATCAGCGCTTTGAAATCATCCAACGTGCCGAAGGTTTCGGCGATGTTGTAATAATCCGCAATATCGTACCCATCATCGCGCAGCGGCGAGGGGTAGATCGGCATAAGCCAAACACAATCCACACCCAGAGATTGAAGATAATCCAGTTTTTCGGTGAGACCATGTAAATCACCGTGCCCATCGCCATTCCCATCCTTGTAAGCACGCACTGCTACTTCATAAAAAACTGCGTCTTTATACCAAAGCAAATCATTATTCATTGAACAATCCCGAAATCATAGTTTGAAAAAGCCGGGCTTTCAAGGAGATTTGAAGCCCGGCATCTAGTACGCCGGGTGAAGAAGTCCCGGCTGAAGAGGAGCAACTATCCTTTGACAGAACCAGCCGTTAAGCCGCGCACGAAAAAGCGTTGTAGGGAGAAGAAGACAACCAATGGCAGAAGCATGGTGACGAAGCCACCGGCTGTCAGCAAATGCCAGTCCTGTCCGCGCGAGCCGACGATCTCTGCCAGGCGTTGAGTCACCAATTGATTGTTGGGTGATGCGCCGATGAAGATCAAAGCCACGAGATAATCATTCCAAACCCATAGGAATTGGAAAATGGCAAAGGCAGCCAGCGCAGGAACGGAGAGGGGGAGAATCAGTTGTACGAAGATCGTGAAATGGGAAGCGCCATCGACAAATGCGGCTTCGAGAATATCGCGCGGTAATTCACTAATGTAATTGAACAATAGATAGGTTGCGAGAGGTAAACCGAAACCAGTATGTGCCAGCCACACTGCTAGGAAGGTGCCGTTCACATGGATCGCCACATAGTCCTTCAAAATGGGGATCAATGCGATCTGCAGAGGAATAACCAACAAGCCTACAACCAATGCAAAAAGCATTTTACGACCGGGAAACTTCATCCATGCGAAGCCATAGGCTGCAAAAGCTGCGAGTGCGATTGGAATGACAGTGGCTGGAACAGATACGGCGATGCTATTCAGGAATGCTCGATTCATACTGTCGCCCTGCGATGTTTGAGTGGTTCCATCCTTTAATTTGGCTGTGTAATTTCCGCTTGACAAGACCTGTTTATAGTTCTCAAGTGTAAAGGTGGTATTGGCCGTCCATTTGTATTGCTGGACTTCAAGATAACCAATGCGACGATTGCCGATCCAGATAAACTTTTGTCCGTTTTTTTCAATTCCTTTAAGGAATTCCTCAAAGGACGCAGTTACACCGCCCAGGGTCATAGGTTGGTTACGATCAACACTGGGCTCAGGTGTAATCCGTTGAACCATGATCCAATCCTTATGAGGAAAGACCGTCCACCAGCCTGAAGAGTTGATATCAATTCGATCTCGGAAAGAGGATATGAGCAATCCAACGATCGGGATGGTCCAAAGCAAACAGATCAATGCGAGGGAAGCATTCAAGATCAAGCTATTGAAGAATTTAGATTTTTTCATTTGAAAGCCTCTCTCTGTGCAAACTGACGCAGGTTATAGATCATCACCGGTATAACGGCGATAAATAATACAACTGCAATGGCAGAACCGATGCCGTTGTTGTTGTATGTAAAGTATTGCCGATAAAATTCAGTGGCGATCACGCTCGTTCCATACTGACCGCCGGTCATAACCCAGACCACATCGAATATTTTCAAGGTGAAGATAACAATGGTAGTTGAAACCGCAATGATCGTTCCCAATATGTTTGGCAGCATAATACGGAAGAAGACTTGGATCTCTGTTGCCCCGTCCACTCTGGCAGCTTCCAGAAGTTCAGAAGGGATGCCTTTGATGGCAGCTGAAAAAAGAACCATCGAATAGCCAGTTTGGAGCCAGATCACGATCACGATCAAAAAGAAGTTGTTCCACGGTGTAAAGAACGCTGTCCACGCTTGAGGTTGTCCGCCAAAACTGGTGGTAATGGCGTTGAGCAAGCCGATCTGTGGTGCGCCAGCTGGTTTAACTGCATATATAAAATTCCATATTACTCCAGCGCCTACAAAGGAAATCGCCATTGGCAAAAAGATCAAAGTTTTTGCCAGGGTTTCAAACTTACTGCGATCTGCAAGCACCGCAATGAGCAATCCCGCTGAGACCGTGAGAGCTGTGCCGAATACCACCCACAGTAAATTGTTTCGAAACACTTCCAGCATAGCTGAATTGGTAAAAACGAAGATGAAGTTTTTCAACCCCACAAATTTTGTGCTATCTACGCCATAGAAACTGGCAATAATGGTTCGTATGGTTGGTAATACCAACGCCCAGGTCAACATCAGGATCGCTGGACCAATGAAAATGAACGGCACGAGGCGTTGTGTCCATTTTTCCGGTAGTTGTTCCACAAAAAAGTTTGCTGTAGTGAAAAGTAAAACCACTCCACCGACACCCCATACGATTGCAATGAGTACAATGAGCAGTTGTGGTACATCTTTATTATTTGCCTGTAAGTCACGGACAAAGAAAAACCCCCAGGCAAGAATGATGAACGAGACTGCCAATGGCAATATGGCGGCAATCATAAGAGTCAATTTCTTCGACGCGCTTTGAGGTTTAGATGTAAACATAAAATGTTAATCCTTTCTCTATGAGTGCGGGAGAGACTCAGTATACGTCTAAAACAAAAAAAAGAATATTTTTATAATAGGTCGGTCCACAATCGTTGTGGACCGACCTATCTTACTTAATTAGAATTGATTATTTGGGCCAGGAAGCGTCGACGTTCTTCAGTGCCGTGGGAAGATCTTCAGCGCCAGAGACAAAGCTGGTCATTTCTTTCCAGAATGTACCAGCGCCTACAGCACCGGGCATCAGGTCGGAGGCATCGAAGCGGACAGTGTTGGCATCCTTGAGAGCAGCACCAACCACACGATCAACATCGGAACCGTACCAGGACAGGTCAGCATCCTTCTGAAGAGCGATCGCGCCGCCCTGCTGCATCCAGACTTTCAGGTGTTCAGCCTTGGTGAAGTACTGCATGACAGCCATGGCTTCTGGCTTGGTGTTCGTAGCGCCCCAGATATCGCCAGCGGCTTCCATCGGGGAACCGTACTTAGGATCGATGGGCGGGAAGTAGAACGCGCCGTAATCCACGCCTGCTACCGTGCCCTTCGGGAAAAAGCTGGTGATGAAGTTACCATTCATATTCATGAAGCACTTGGGGCCAGCGGCGTCGAACATAGGTAGTGTTGAATCGCCGAAGCTGGTCTTGACGATCGTGGCAGTGCCACCATAGACATACTTGGGGTTCTGCCAGATTTTGGCCATGATCGTAGCGGCATTGGTGACTTCAGGGGAAGAGAAAGGCAGTTTACCAGCAACCCAAGCATCGTAATTCTCAGGGGTGGTGGTGCGAAGCATGATGTTCTCCATCCAGTCAGTGGCAACCCAGCCAGTGGCGGCGCCGGACTCAATACCGATGCACCATGGGGTGGAACCATCTTTGACCATCTGATCTTCCAGAGCCGTCAGCTCATCGAAGGTGGTCGGGACTTTGTAACCAGCAGCATCAAAAGCCTTCTTAGGATAGTACACGAAACCTTTGCCATTGCCGCGTTCGAAAATACCGGCCATGATGGGGGTGCCATCTTTGCCAGGCATCATGGATTGATCAATCCAGTACTGGTTATAGTTGGCCTTGATGGCAGCAACATCGAGTTGCGTGCCCAGGTCAGTGATTTTGCCTTCCTTGGCGAAGGAAGCTAGGAGACCAGGTTGCGGGAAGTCGATGATATCTGGAGCAGTGCCACCTTCGATAGAAGCTTTGATTGTGGCTTCGAACTCTTTCGAACCCGTATACTGAATAGTAATACCGGTCTTAGCTTGGAAATCAGCCATGGTTGCTGCAAACTTCTGGGCATCCTGATCAACGAACGGACCAGTGGCGGTTACGGTAGTGCCTTTAAATTCACCAGCCATGGCGCGGTCAAGGAAGCTGCCAGTGGGTGCGCTTGTGGCGGCTGGCGCTTGTGTAGCAGCAGGCGCTTCAGTAGCGGGTGCTTGTGTAGCAGGAGCTTGCGTGGCGGGTACTTGAGTTGCTGCACCGCCACAAGCTGTCAGAATCATGGAAGCCAATAACATAAGACTAGCTATTGACCATAGTAGTGATTTTTTATTCATTCTTTCTCCTCATAATAGTTGTTTGTTTGGTTAGAATTCGATCCTTAGTTTTCAATAACTGTATTTGCGGCGTAGCACCTCCAATTCATAATCACAGCTTGCGGCTTGACTTGCGTACCACAAGATGGGTTTCAATGATCTGTTGTTTTTCTTTGGGCTCGTTGCCCTGCAACAAATCCATTAACATCAAACAGGCTTTGCGTGCCATTTCCTGAGCCTGTAAGTGTACGGTTGTAAGTGGTGGGTCGGCATATTGTGCCCATGGAATGTCATCAAAACCCACCAGCGAAATATCTTCGGGAATCCGCAGCCCTGCTTCCCGCAATGCGGCTTTTGCGCCCATAGCGACGTTATCACTGGCAACGAAAATGGCTGTAAATTTATTTCCTGATTCAAGCAGGGATTTCATTTGGATATAACCGCTCTCAGGATCAAAATCTGCATAGCGGATCAAGCTTTCGTTTGGTGTGATCCCAGCCGCCAGCAAGGCATTTTTATAACCGATCACACGATCTGGCGATGCCGCGTAGGATGGGGGAGCGTTGGAGATGCAGGCAATTTTTGTATGTCCTAAATCGAGCAAATGTTGAACGCCTTGTTCAGCAGCGACTTGGTTATCTACGTCTACTGAGTACAGATTCGAACCTTCCAAATGTCCCATCAATACAGTGGGAATATCAACTTGCTCAAGCTTTTTCAAGCCGACATCATCAATTCTCGGGGTGAGGAGGATCATGCCGTCGATGTGTTTTGCGCGTGCGAGCTCAAGATAAGCGCGATCTTGGTGTTCTACTTCTACATATTCAATCAAGAGGCGTAACTTGTTATCTTTGATCACTTCCATCAAACCACTAATGATTTGGGGCAGAAAAGCATCACTGGCAATATGATGAGGGTCGCGTGTCATTACCAGACCAATCGCCTTGGCGCGCCGACTGGCTAACGCTTGAGCGCTAGCGTCTGGAACATAACTGAGGCTCTCAGCCGCATCCTGAACTTTTTGACGTGTCTCAGGACTAATGTTGAATCCCTTAACATCATTGAGAACGAAGGAGACCGTAGTGCGGGATACTCCTGCGAGATTTGCAACATCTTGGCTAGTCACACGTTTTTTAGGCATACTTCCTATTTATCCGGTTCATATTAACGCGCGTTATTAACGCGCGTTAATAGTTTAGCAAAAATTATTATCAATGTCAATACCTAAATGTCAACAAATTTAAAATCCCTTTTTTGTTTCATTTTTCTCTATTGAAATTCTATATGAATCTACATTGACGGTTTCGCACATAAAAGTAGAATAACATCAATAGATTCACTCAAATCATACGGCAAGGCTCGATCAACCGCATCCATCAGCTGGGGAGGCTTTGTCTCCGCCACTTGGGGGATGAAATATACAGAAGAAGAGATAACAAAATCCTTTTACAAATAATGGGAAATAAAAAGTAAAGATACTTAAGACGTGTCTTCACCAAGAACTGACAACTCTCAAGCGGATGTGACCAGCGCGGACTCACTGTGCTGTGACCTAAGGGAGTCCATCCAGCTCAATCACCAAATTTCTTTTTGATCGAAAGAAAATCAACAATAGAATGTAAGGGCGTATCAAACGCCCATCCTATATTTAAAAGGTGTCTATGTTCCTTAAACGTTTTCAACTCGGGCTTATTCATGTCGCTGTCGCGATGACGCTCGTGCCCATTGATAGCACGCTCAACCGCGTGATGATCAAAGAACTTTCCATTTCAGCCACGCTCTTTGCAATCCTCTCTTCGTTGCCGTATCTCTTCGCACCGATTCAAGTGGCGATCGGTTCCTATTCAGACCGCCATCCGATTTTTGGTTTTCGACGCACGCCGTATATTCTCGCAGGTCTGCTGCTCTGTGTGCTCAGTCTGATCCTGTTACCGCCCGTTGCCTTTCTCATGGATAAAAATTTTGGTCTCGGTGTCGTCGCTGGCATCTTTGCCTTTGGTGCATGGGGCATGGGCTACAACCTCTCCGCAGTTTCTTATCTCTCGCTCGCCTCTGAACTTTCCGGCGAAAAGGAACGCGGCAAGACTATCGCCACGATGTGGTTCATGATGATCGTTGCCATTATCTTGACTGCGATCTCGTTGGGACATATGGTGGACCCGTATACGCCCGCCGCTTTGATCCATGCTTTTCAAGTGATTGCCGCTGCAGCTCTGACCATTGGTCTGCTCGGTCTCATCAAGCTGGAACCACGCTCAAGCCTTTCCTCCTCACAACCCGCCGCTGAGACCTATACTCTAAAACAAATGTATGATGTCATTGCTTCTAATAAAGCTGCGAAGACTTTTTTCATCTATTTACTGTTGCTATTGGTTGGCATCCTCGGACAAAATATTTTGCTTGAACCATTTGCCGGTCAGGCATTCGGGCTCAGCGTCGGTCAATCTACTTCACGGGTGAATGAGATTTGGGGAACCTTTGTGTTGGTGTCCATCATTATCGCTGGCTTGCTGGATGGACGTATCTCCAAAAGGATCGTTGCTCAGGTAGGCAACATCGGTTCCCTGATCGGCTTCATTATTATTGTGGTGAGCGGCATCCTTGCCGATAAAGGTATTTTCTATATTGGCATCACCGTGCTCGGCTTCGGTACCGGACTCTGCACGGTTGCGAATCTTTCCCTGATGTTTGATTTTACTGTCCCCGGTTTGGTGGGACTCTATATAGGTGCGTGGGGTTTCTCAAATGCTCTATCGCGCCTGACCGGTAATGTGTTGGGCGGCGTTGTCTTTGATGTGTTGAAGCGTGCCACTGGTTCAGCGTTGACGGGTTACCTCGTTGTGTTCATCATCGAAGGAGTGTTATTATTCATCGCTGCGATCATGTTATCGCGTATTGATGTCAACGCCTTTCAAAAACAGGCGCACGAACCGTCGTTTGTAGATAAAGTCGCGCTTGTGGCAGAATAAGAATTATGACAATAAACAATTCAGTTTACTTTGCAAATCTTGGTTCTAATTCATCCACTTCAAAAGATGAAGAAATGGGGGATGTGTGTATTGCCAACATCAGTCCTGCTGAGCGCCGGATTCGTATGCGTTTTGGCATGATCCAATTTGCAATCAGTCTTGTTATCTTGGTCGGGTTGTTGGCATTCGGCGTGAATCATTTTTGGCGGCTCTTGCTCTTTTTCCCGTTTTCTGCCGCTGCGACGGGATATTTTCAAGCGAAAGACAAAACCTGATTAGGTCTTTCTTCGCGCGGTCTGCGCAAACTCGGAGACAAAGAAGAAAAGATCGAAGATGAGGATGAATTAAAAAAAGTTCGACGCCAGGCACAAAAGGTGTTACTGAAATCCATCGTGGCCGGGCTGGCATTGGCGGCGATTGCGTTTATACTTCCATAACTTATGACGGATGAATGGCTTTCGCTCAGTGTTGCGGCAAAATTGCTTGGAGTGCATCCAAGCACTGTGCGGCTGTGGTCTGATAAAGGCGCAATCCCTGTTCACAAGACGCAGGGCGGACATCGCCGCTATAAGCGTGGAGAAATTCTTCTTTGGGCAGAGACCAACTCCAAGTCCAAAGAAGAAGCGATCGAGCCCGAAGGCATGCTCAACGAAGTGGTGAAGAACGTCCGCATGCAGATTTCGGAGGGACGTCTCGAAGCGGAATCCTGGTATCAAAAATTGGACGAGGAAGCCCGCAAGCAATATCGCATGAGTTCACGTTCGTTGTTCCAGGGGCTGACGAATTACATCGCCACGAACGGCGAGGCGGCTGCGACCGAAGCATACGCGATCGGCTATGAATACGCCTCGCGCGCGCGCCGTTACAACTTGAGTTATGTGGATGCCGCGAAAGCCTTTTTATTTTTCCGTGATACATTGATCGAATCAGTTGGCAAGGTATATGTCGAAGCGCATGTTTCATCCAAGCGCGCCACTGAGATGTATACAAAGATGCACATCTTCACCGATGAAATTTTGATCAGCCTGTTGGAAACCTATCGCAAACTCGAAAATGCTAATCAATAACAAGTAAGGGCTGGGTCTCCTAGTCCTTGGGTTTTAAAGCAAAAGAGCCGTGGATAAAAATCTACGGCTCAAATTTTTAATTACCAGATATTAATCAGCCGATGCCGGAATGGAATTTGACACTATAACCTCATCAGGCTGCGGCTTGGCTGCCATGCGGAACCCAATGAACATCATGATGGCAGAGATCAACTCACCCAAGTATAGGAATTGACCATATCCCAGACGTGTGAGTGTGCTGGCAGATCCGATTGCCAATGCGCCAGCCGCGATCAAAACATTGGCGATCACGCGATTGGGCATCACACGTTTGCGCCAGAATAAATACGCCGAATAGATCGCGCCACCGACAAGGGTAAACAGACCATAGATATTGAAGAAGGGCGTGGTCAGGCGCACGGGTGTACCGAGCGGAAGAAGTCCGCGCACAGCTGTTACTTCTTTGCCGCGGTAGGTTGTAATGATCGTTTGCGCATCGGCAGGAACTGTCGCGCCAGCTTCAAGAGCTTTGGTGCCATACTGTTCGCTCACTGGTTTATTTGTTGTAAAGACAGCCTCATCCAATTTCGGCATGGCTTGCAACATGAGGTACAAGGCGAATAAACTCCCAGCTACCAAAAAGACAGTCACAACATGTCGCCATTTTTTACGCGCTAGCAAATACAAAGTTCCATGCCCAAGCCAGGCAGCATTAAGTGCCGCGCCGAATAAATACCAAACAAAGAACATCCACTTGTTCCATGACAGTGATAAATAGGCTTCGGCGAAACTACCTGCGCCGAACATCGCCAACCCAATGCCCCAAAATAGAAAAGCTGGGTTGCGGCGCACGATGTAACGTTGGAGCACGTCCACGGTGAACCAGAGCATCACGGCTGTTGAAATGAATGGTAGAACTTGATTGATCGACATAACAATTTTCTCCTGTGAATTTAAAAATGGATAATTCCCAGCAACACACCTGCGGCAAAGATCATCAAGGCAAGTGTGATGACGCCCATCACAATCAACGCGATGGGGACGATCTTTTCAAACAAAAGAGATTTTTCAGGAATATGCGATTTACGGTTTGTTTTTGTTTGAACAGCCATGCTATACCTCACAATCCAACATAAGATGTATTGGTTATATTGTCTCTTCTTTGTGTGAAATCGCAATATGAGTTTCTACAGGTTTTGCTTAAATTAGTTTAAAGAGACGCCATTTATGGCATGACATACATCACTTGTTGCATGTATAATCATCACATGCTACTCGACCTTCCCCTCATCCTTGAGACTCGGCGTAATCACGCGCTTGAACATGCTACACTGCATGTGCTCGCACGCACGCATAAAATTTCCATGGCAGGACATTCCAACCCGACCGGCTTTTTTTTACTTGGCGATCTGCAACTCGAAGATATCGCGGCAGCCTCAACCGAAGCATTGACGCGCCTCAAATCCGGTGAGAGCGGACTTGCTATCCATGAAGGTTGTGGCACCAACCTCGCGACGACTGCGGCTCTCTCCGCAACTTTTGCTTGGGCGCCGCTGCGAGGCGCCAAATCTACCCTTTGGCGACTCATGCTCGTTCCGCTCGCTGTTGTCTTTGCCGCCTTCGGATACTGGCTCAGCAAACCGCTTGGTCCCTGGCTGCAAAAATACATCACCACCGAAACGGACATGGGCAACATGCAGATCACCAGCATTCTTTTTGTTCGCAAAGGCGTACATCGTATTATTACGAAATGACCTGTAGGGGCGAAGCATTGCTTCGCCCCTACTCTGTGTCCTTTGTGACCCTTCGCGGTTAAAAAGATTTTATGCCCAACATCCACTTCCTCTTTGGCAACGACGAATTCGCCATTAACCGCAGACTCAAAGACTTCGAGTCTGATTTCACCGACCCCACCAGCGCAGACATGAACACCGCGCGTCTTGATGCGCGCACCATGAGCGATACGGACTTGAATAACGCCGTCAATGCCATGCCGTTTCTTGCCAAGCGGCGGTTGGTGTATTTGGCAAATCCCTCTACGAAATATAACAACGCGTCCACGCGCAAGAATTTTTTGGCGTATCTTGAGAAAGCGCCCGATACCACCCGCATTGTGATGTATGAATCTGTGGAACCAAAAGAAGCCGAAAAACATTGGCTTACCAAATGGGCTGAAAAGAATGAGAAATTAATCCAGACCAAAGCCTTCATGCTTCCACGTTTGAAAGAAATGACTGGTTGGATCGTTAACGAGACTAAGAAGCAGGAAGGTCAGATCGAACCGCGCGCGGCTGAAATACTCAAAGACATGGTCGGCGTGGATACTCGTCAGGCAGGGATGGAAATCTCGAAGCTGCTGGCATACGTCAATTGGGCGCGACCTATCAACAGTCAGGATGTTGAAGCGGTGTGTATCGTCACGTCACAACAATCGGTGTTTGATTTTGTGGATGCGTTATCCAATGGCAACGGTAAGATTGCACAAAATCTTTTGCATCGTTTGCTGGAGACCGAAGATTTATTTTCATTATGGGGGATGGTAGTACGTCAATTTCGTTTGCTCATTCAAGCGCGTGAAATCCTGGATGGACGCGGCAACAAAGACGATGTCGCGCGTGCCTTGGGTGTGCATCCGTTCGTGGCGGAGAAGACCACGCAACAAGCCGCGCGATTTTCAATTGAATCACTCGAAAGCATTTACCGAAAATTATTGCGAATTGATGAAGGCGTAAAAACAAGCCAGATCACGCTTGATCTGGCTTTGGATACACTGGTAATGGAACTAGCGGGACAACATTAAAATCCGTTATTGCAGCGCATATAAATACCCATCTAAACTTCCAAAATAAATAATGCCCTGCGCATCCACAACTGGCGATGATACGATATTGCCGCCGGTCTTAAAGTTCCATAGCTCAGTACCGGTTTTAGAATCGATGGCATGTAGATAGCCCCAAATTTTATTACCGTTCTCATCTTTGATTCCACTGAAATTCCAATCGCCGATATAAATTACATCATTCACGAGCGCGGGTGATGACCAAATGGTTTCACCCAGCGTCTTGAATCGCCATTTTTCTGTTCCAGTTTTGGCATCGAGCGCATTGAGATAAGAATCATCCCCGCCGATATACACCATACCGTTCGAGATGGCGGCAGTGGATGTCACCCAATAATATGTAATGCGGTAGCGCCATTTTTCCAAGCCGGTTTCACTATCCACAGCATAAATCGTTGATGTGTTATCGCCGAATACCACCAGCCCTTCACCAACTGAAGGCGATGAACGTGTAATTGAGTTTGCTTTGAATGCCCATTTTTCCTTGCCGGTTTTTTTGTCAAGCGCAAGCAGCTTGCTTTCGGCAGTGAAGTAGACCGTATCGCCGATCACCGCTGGTGAACTGCGAATCGAGTTGGGGCCCAATGCATCAACTGCCCATATCTCCGCGCCTGTATCTGCGTTGAGCGCATACATTTTTCCGTTATTGCCTCCGATATAAACAATATGATCCTGTACTGTTGGCGAGGAACTCAAGAAATCAAAATCAATTGGGCGATCAGGTCCGGTTTCAGCCTTCCACTTTAGTGTGCCGCTTTTTGCATCAAGTGCGTATGTGAAACCATCGTTGCTTTGGAAATACACCAACCCATTTGAAATTGCCGGAGATGAATCAATCGGGCTTTCAGTATGGAAACCCCACACTTTTTCGCCACTCTCACTATTCAGCGCATATAAGTTCCCATCCTGACTGCCGAAATAAATGAGTCCATCTGCTAAAGCAGGTGAGGTGGTGACTGCGCCTTCAGCCTTGAACTTCCATTTGACGCCGCCTAACTTATGGATGGCTGGTGCATTATAGACTCCGATATGGTCTAGACTTCCGCGAAACATCGGAAGCGCATCACTCCACGACGGGGTAGCTGTTGCGGGAATTGGGGAAGGATCCACGCTGACAGCTTCTTGTTTGGTGACTGGCATACATGCAGATAGGAATATAAAAAATACGCTGCCGATGATTTGTAATGCCTTTATAGATTTCATAGTTGTATTACCTTTCTTAATAATGGGTTGGGGATGAGGGAGAATCTTTTCGTAACAAAATCAACTTGCAGTTAAGAATGAAGCGTCATTATTTGAAGCCCCACAATACGTTGACGATCATCCACATCCCATTGAATTTACCAATGTGGACATAATCCAAATATTGCGCTGATTCAACTTTAACTGTGGCGATGTCGCTAAATACATCCAGCACAGTGATCTGGATCTGTCTGTCGCCTGTGAATTTTGCGCCCTCACGTTTGCGGACGAGGCTGAGCATGTCGCCAGTACCCATGCCGTGAAGTGTATTGTCGGCGATAAATCTTTTGATAAGTTCAGGGTGAAGCGCTTTGATGGCGCGAGCTTCATTACATTCGTACCAGCCTTCTATGTAATCGAGCGCGCTTTGATGGATGGCATTCAAATCTGTTTGTGTCATGCTACACTCCGATCTGCACAACGACTTTACCAAAGCGTTCACTGTTCTTTTGGCGTGCGAGGGCATCGTTGATTTTTTCAAATGGATACATTGAATCGATCACAGGTGCGATATTGTGTTTGGAAACAAACGCAAGCATGTCTGCAAAATCAT
>Ga0302322_100002776_pt1 | contig 14867 bp, 13 predicted proteins | sample Fen_T0_2_FD_203757 | JGI IMG/M metagenome (GOLD analysis project Ga0302322, IMG submission 203757) | Peat permafrost microbial communities from Stordalen Mire near Abisko, Sweden - Fen_T0_2 | ecosystem: Environmental > Terrestrial > Soil > Wetlands > Permafrost | place: Sweden: Abisko... | reverse complement strand
GCCGGTGACGTAGTCGTCCCGGCCGCCTGGGCCGGCGTAGAACGTGCGCCACTTGCGCACGCCGGCGGGCGAGTACTTGATGACCACGACGTCCCGGCCCCTCGCGGACGCGGGCGGGGCGACGCCTACCGTGCCGGCCACGATCACGTTCCCGGCGCGGTCGACCGCGACCTGCGTGGCGCGTGAGCCGGCGACGCCGGTCTTCGTGAACGTCTTCGTCCAGGCAAGGTCGACGGTCAGGCCGTTGTCCACGTACTTGGCGAGGAGCAGCGTCGAGCTCTCCTCCGTCCCTTTGGTGAATCCGGCGCAGTAGATGGCGCCGCCGGGCCCGCTCGCGATGTCCATGAAGCTGTCGGCGCGGCCGTCGAAGCTGTAGCCGGTGTGCCAGACCACGAGCCCGGCGTTGGCCGGCGCCGCCGCGACCGCGGCGGCTGCGAGAGGAAGCAGGAGCAGCACCAGCGCGAGCACCAAGGGACGTACGAGCGGGAATCCACGACGAGCTGACATCTGGCTGCCCTCCAAGGCTCCGACTGACCCCAAGCAGTACGGTCACCTCAGTATGCCCCACGTGCCGGGGCTTCCGGCGTTTTCCGGGGCGTGTCGGGTAGGCTGAGGGCATGTCCGCCTGGTCCCCACTCCAGTACCGCGTGTACCGCATCCTGTGGATCGCTCTTCTCGCCTCCAACATCGGCACGTGGATGCAGGCCGTGGGCGCTGCCTGGATGATGGTCCAGCTGAACGCCTCGCCGGCGATCGTGGCGCTAGTACAGACGGCGACCTACCTGCCTGTGGTCTTCGTCGGCGTCCTGGCCGGCGCCGCCGCCGACATGGTCGAACGGCGGCGACTGCTCCTGATCACCCAGGGGTTCATGTTCGCGGCGGCCGGCGGGCTCGCCGTGCTGGCGGCGTTTGGCGCCGTCACTCCGCTCCTGCTCCTCAGCTTCACGTTCGCGTTAGGCCTGGGGGCGACGTTCAACTTCCCGGCCTGGCAGGCGATCCAGCCCGAGCTCGTTCCGGCGCACGAGCTCAAGCAGGCGGTCACGCTGGGCGGCGCCAACATCAACCTCGGGCGCGCCATCGGACCGGCCATCGGCGGCCTGCTCATCGCCGCCGCCGGTCCGTGGCTGGTGTTCGCGCTGAACGCGGCGTCGTTCGGGTTCGTGCTCATCGTCCTGTGGCGCTGGAAGCGACCGGTGGAGGAGGTCGTCGGACCGCCCGAACGCTTCGCCGGGGCGGTCCGGGCCGGCGTCCGCTACGCCATGTTCTCGCACATCCTGCGCGGCGTGCTGGTCCGCTCCTTCGCGTTCGGCGTCGCCAGCGCCGGCCTCATGTCGCTGCTGCCGGTCTACGCCAGCCAGGTGCTCGGCTGGGGCTCCGGGGGTCTCGGCCTGCTGTTCGCGGCCATGGGCGCCGGGGCGGTCGTGACCGCCGCCGTGCTTCCCCGGGTGCGCGAGCATCTCAGCGCCGACCGGGTGTTCGCGGTGGGCAGCGCGCTCGTGGCGGCGGCGCTGGTCGCGCTGGCGCTGGTGCACGGGCCGGCGCTCGCTGTGCTTACCACGTTTCTGGCGGGAGTCGGCTGGCTGTTCTGCCTCTCGACGCTCAACGTCGCCTCGCAGGAGGTGCTGCCCGGCTGGGTGCGCGCCCGCGGGCTGGCCCTCTACCTGACCGCGATCTCCGCCGGCATCGCCCTCGGCAGCGCCCTGTGGGGCAAGCTGGCCACCTCGACCAGCGTGCCGGCCGCCTACGCGTGGAGCGCGCTTGTGATCGTCGTCACCGTCGCGCTGGCCTGGCACTGGCGGTTCGACCGGATCGCGGAGGTGGACCTGCGGCCGGCGCCGATGGCGGCTCCGGAGGCGCGGCTCGTCGATGACGAGGATGCCGGCAGCCCGGCGCTGGTCGTCGTCGCCTACCAGGTCCGGCCGGAGGCCGAGGACGAGTTCCTGCGTGCCCTCCGGCTGGTGGGCAGGGTACGGCGGCGCACCGGGGCCACCGACTGGTCGGTGTACCGCGACGCGGACAAGCCGCATCGCTTCATCGAGACCTTCGTGCTGCCGAGCTGGGACGAGCACATGCGCCAGCACCAGCGGCGCACGGTCACGGACCTCGAGCTCCAGCGGGAGCTGCACCAGTTCCTTCAGGATGGGACTGAGCCGACGGCGAAGCACTACGTCGCGCCGCCGGAGCCGTCGATGCGGCTCTGGATGCGTTGAGGCGGGGCGGTCAGGCAGGCGCCCGCGCAGGCAGGCGCCCGGGCCGGGCAGGCGCTCGGTCAGGCGCCCGCGACGTCGTCCGCCAACTCCTCCGCCACGAGCTCCGGGTAAAGCACCTCGATCTCGGTGACGCGACCGGCGACGCGATCGCGCAGTCGGGGGTCAGGCTCTTCGGCCAGCCAGGCGCTCAGCGTCTCGTGCTCTCCGGCGTCGGGCGGCTCGACCAACTCACGCAGGAACGGGTGGACGAAGCCGGCCGACGTGTCGACGGTGAAGAGCGCCGAGTCACGGGCGCGGGTGACGCCGACGTAGACGACCCGCCGCTCCTCCTCGACCTCGGCGGCGCTCCAGCGCGAGACGTCGCAGTCGTAGTCGGGGATCACGACCGAGTGATACTCGCGACCCTTGGCGGCGTGGATGGTGCCGATGACCACGCGGTCCTCCTCGGACTCCTCTCGGGCGAGCGTGTCGTCGGCGACGTCCGCATGAGCCTCCTCGTCGGCGCGCAGGCGGTCCCAGGTGAGGAAGTACGTGTCCGGGTCCGGATACGTCTCGGCGAGGAGGAGGAGCGAGTCGAGGACCTCGAGGGGGCCGGCACCGTCGGAGCCCGCGCCGTCGGCGGCGGCCGCGTCGGCCTCCGCGATCCAGTGGTCGTCGAGGCCGAAGTTCTCGACGACCGTCCAGATGAGGTCCTCCGCGTCCAGGGGCCGACCGCCGAGCTCGGACCCAAGCCGCGCCGCGCGCTCGACGAGGGCCGAGAGCGGGCGCGGTCCGGCCGGCGGCTCCTTGGCCGCCAGGGCGCGAAGGTGCGCCCACGGCTGCGCCGCTGCTGCGACGGCCTCCACGGCGCCTCGGCTCACGTAGCGGTTAGGCCGGTTCACCAGGTCGGCGAGGGTGGCGCCCGGCAGCTCGTCCGGCGCGCGCACCAGGTCCAGGTAGGCGCGCAACAGCCTGGCCGCCGGGTGCGTGAAGAGCGTGCAGCCGAGCGCCGGGGTGCGTGGTACGTCGCCGGCGTCGAGCGCGAGCGCGACCAGCAGCTGCTGCGAGCGGTAGCGGCAGAGCACGGCAAGGTCGCGCCAGTCACAGGCGAGCCGCGCCTTCTCGGCGCGCAGGAAGTCGCAGAGCTCGGCGGCGCGCTCCGGCCAGGACGGCGCGCCGAAGAAGCGCACCGCGCCGTCCTGCGCCCCGGCGCGCGGCCGGATGTCCTTGGCCTCGCGCACGACGTTGTTGGCGACCAGGCGCGCGCCCGTCTCCACGACGGCGCGGGAGCAGCGGTAGTTGGTGCCCAGCGTGTAGGTGGCCGACCACGGCCTGGGCGGCATCCGGCGGTGGAACTCGAGGATGCCCCGCGGGTCGGCCTGCCGCCAGCCGTAGATGAGCTGGTCGTCGTCGCCGACCACGAACAGCCGGCGGTGCGGCCGCGAGAGCACGTCGACGAGCGCCAGCTGCGCGCCGTTGAGGTCCTGGAACTCGTCGACCAGCACGTGGTCGAACCGTCCCTGGATGAAGGTGCGGTGCACGGGATCGGCCAGCAGGTCGGCGACGGCGAAGTAGATCTGGTCGTCGAAGGACTGCAGTCCGGTCGCCGCCTGCGCGCGGACGTACTGCGCGTGCGTGGCCACGAACGGGATGGCGATGATGGGCGTCTCGCCGACGCTCTCGACCTGGATCTCGACGTCTCCGACCGGCTCGAGTGCCGCGCGCACCCGTGTGAGGCCGTTGACGAAGGCACCGACCGGGTCGCTGCCGCGGCGCGGCTTCAGCTCACGCAGCGACACGCCGGCCGTCTCCATGGCGCGCGCCATGAGCGCGCGCAGCGAGCGGCCGTCTTGGTCGAGCGAGAAGCGTGCGCGCAGCACCTCCCGCTGGTAGCGATAGCCGAAGGCGTTGAAGGTCGCGCAGTGGACGCCGGGAGGACGGCCGGGTTCGCCGCGCCTGTCCGGTCCCCCCGGCCGGTCCCCGGAGTCGGGCCAGAGCGGGGAGGATGGCGCTGAGTGACGCGGCCGACGGGTGACGCGGTCGTCCGGCGGTGACCCCAGCCGGCGCGTGGTGGCGATGCCGAGCGCCGCCAGCCGCTCCTCGAGTTGTTCCGCAGCCTTGCGGTTGAAGGCGAGCATGAGGATGCCCGACGGGTCTGCGCCGCGGTCGACGAGCTCGACGACGCGGCTCACCAGGGTCTTGGTCTTGCCTGATCCTGCGGGAGCGAGGACGCGGGCCGGACCACGAGAGTGCTCGACGGCCGCGCGCTGGGCGTCGTCGAGCTGCGCGGCGTCGGGCCCGCTCGCGGGCCTGCGGGGCGAGGCGGCGGCGGGGACGCCCGATGGCGGTGCGACGGCGGCGGAGGTGACGGCGCCGGGCTTCCCGATACCGTGGGTCGCGGCCGCGGGGGCTGCCGCCGCGCGGAGCAAGCGGCCGATGTCCTCCAGGTCCAGCGCGGCCGCGTCGCCGACGGCGAGGCTGTGCGGCTCGAGTGCCGTCTCGCCGAACGAGAAGCCGAGACAGAAAGGTAGCCCGCGGCCGCAGAGCGGGTGGACGAAGTGCAAGAGGACGTCGCCGGCCTGTGCGGCGAACTCTTCGGCCGTGCCGCTCCAGTGCCAGAGCCCGACCGGCGGGTCGCCGCCCAACAGCGGCCGGCGTGGGTCGCCCGGGTCCTCCGTCCACGAGCGCCGGAAGGCGAAGCGCGCGCACGGCGCGGCCGCCGACGCTCGCCGGGCGAGATCGCGGCGGCCGGGCACGTCGAAGAACACCAGTCGTGGTCCGACGGCCGCGCCGTCGGGGGACGCCGCGCTCCGGTCGTTTGATCGCTTGTCGGAGGCAATGCTCATGGGATGGCCGGCCGGGGCCGCGTGCTTCGCCCGGCCGGCCACCGACGCTAGCAGGCCGCCGCCCGCGGCACGAGGGTGACGAGGGTGGACGTTGGCGCCGCCGGCGCGGCGCCGGGCAACGCGTCGGGCGATCGAGTCAGCCCAGCGTCAGGCGAGCGTGGCGTAGAGCTGAGAGGCGAACGGGATGAGCTCGGCCGTCTGCAGGTGGCGCAGCTGACGGGGATCCGGCCGCTCGCCGAGGCGGACGCGGTCGAGGGCGTCGGCGTCTTTGAGCAGCCAGAGGACGCGGAGGGCGCGCTCCGGCTCCGCCAGGCGGCGCGCCTGGTCCTCACTCCTCGCCAGCTCGGCGGCGTACTCCTCGGCGCCGTGATCGCGCAGCGAATGTCGGACGATCGCGAAGCGGACGACGGCCGCTTCGGCGGGCGCAAGGTCGGCGCTCAGGCCGAGGACGTCGGCCCGGGCAGCGCTCGCGCCGCCGTGGCCGTGCTCGATGCCGTCGCCCACGCGGCCGATGTCGTGCCAGAGGGCCGCGCACAGTACGAGTTCAGCGTCGGCGTCGCTCCAGCCGAGCTGCTCAAGCAGCCGCTGCGCGTGGATGTGGACTCGCTTCGTGTGGCTCGCGCCGTGCAGCCACGAGTGGTGGAGGAACCACTCGTCGGGCACGTGCGGCGCGCGCTTGACCCATGCTTCGGCGCGGGCGCGCTCAGATGTTGTCATGCTGGCAGCATAGCGCGCGCCTCGGACGTGAAACGGCCGCGGCCGGGCTCGTCTGCCCGCCCGCGGCCGTCATCACCGCGGCGACGTCTCAGGCCGCGGCGTCCTCGGTCGCTCCCGCCGCGGTCGCGACGGAGCGTGCACGTCGGTGTCGGCCGAGGACATCCGGGGAGGGCGGAGACAAGGGCCCAGGGTGCCCGTCGGCTCGCTGTGACGGGCGTCAGCGCAGGTCATCGAGCGTGCCGAAACGGTAGCCGTGCCGCTTGAGCCAGCGGATGGCGCCGGGGAGCGCGCCGATGTTGCTGGTGGACGCGGCGTGCAGCAGGTAGACGGTGCCGGGATAGGCGGCGGCGATGATCCGGGCGCGGGTGACGCTCACCGGCGGCTGGGCGTCGGCGTCGTAGTCGTAGTGGGCGAAGCTCCAGAAGACCGTCGTGTAGTCCAGGCGGCGGGCGAGGGCGAGGACGCGCGCATCGTAGGCGCCGTAGGGCGGGCGGAAGAGGTGCGTCATGCGCCCGCCGGTCGCGCGCCGCCAGGCGCGCGCGGTCGAGAGGAGCTGGCGGGCGAAGGCCTTCGGCCGGCCGGCCAGCGCCGTCATCTTCGGATGCGACCAAGTGTGGTCACCGGCGACGTGGCCCGCACGGGCGATGCGCCGCGCGAGCCCGGGATCGTCGCGGATCCACAAGCCGGTGAGGAAGAAGGTCGCCTTGACGTGGGCGCGCTCGAGGATGGCGAGGAGCTTGCCGGTGGTCCCGCCCTCCCAGCCCTCGTCGAAGGTCAGGTAGACGACCTTGTCGCGCTTCGGGCCGATCCAGAGCGCGTGGTAGGCGCGTGCGAGGCGCGCGGCCGAGGCTGGGATGCCGGGGCGCACATGCGCGCCGTGTGCGATGAAGAACCACTCGGTGCCGGAGGTGGGCGCCGCCTCCGCGAGCGCTCCGGCGGCGCCGGCGAGCACGGCCAGCAGCAGCACGAACAGCACGGCGCGGATGGCGTTCACGGTACCTCCATGGCGGTGCCCGGGCCCGGCGCCCGGTGCGGCCAAGGTACACCAGCCGGGCGCCGCGGCCCAGCCGTTCGCCTCTGGTAGGCTCGGCGCATGAACGCCGAGCCGATCGACCCGGCCGTCATCAACCGCCTGTGCGTCGTCGAGGGCGACATCACGAGGCTGCACGTCGACGCCATCGTCAACGCCGCCAACAGCTCCCTGCTCGGAGGGGGCGGCGTGGACGGCGCCATCCACCGCGCCGCCGGACCCGGGCTGCTGGCCGAGTGCCGCGCGCTGGGCGGCTGCCCGCCGGGCGAGGCGCGCATCACCGGCGGCCACGGTCTCCCGGCACGGCACGTCATCCACACCGTCGGGCCCGTCTATCGTCAGCACACTCCCGCAGAGGCGGAGCGCCTTCTGCGCGGCTGCTACGTCGAGTCGCTGCGGCTCGCCGAGGCGAACGGACTCGAGACCATCGCCTTCCCCGGCATCTCGACCGGCGTGTACGGCTATCCCAAGGCCGAGGCTTGCGCTGCCGCCGTGAGCGCCGTCTGCGGGTGGCTCGCGGAGCACGCGCTGCCGCGCGCCGTCACGTTCTGCTGCTTCGGCGCGGCGGACGCGGCCCTGTACCGGGCGTGGCTCGGTCTGCCGAGTTAGCCACACCCACGGCCGTCCGCGGCTACCTGGCGACCACCGTCGTCTGGCCTATGGGCGAACCGGCCGGACGTGTACACTCACCGAAGAGCCCGCGGGGTGCGGGCGCCATCGCGCCGTGCGCAGCACGGCTGGTGCGGCGGATCCAGCGTCGCAGAAGGGGGAGGTGGACGACAGTGAGCGTCTTCCATTCACTGATCAGACGGCGGGGGCCCGCGCTGCTGGTCCTGGCCGTGGTACTGGCCGCGCTCGTCGCGCTGGCCGTCGGCTGCGGCAGTTCGGGTACGAGCGCGAGTTCCAGCCCTGTCCCGGCCGCCAGCGGGTCGACATCGACCGCGGGGTGGACGACGGCGGATCTGGCGGCGATCCAGGCGGACCCGGCGCTCGCGAGCGGCCTGCCGTCGGGCATGACCACGATCCGTGTGGCCAGCGACATCCCCTACCCGCCGTGGGAGATGTTCGACCCGCCGACCAGCAAGAACCCGGCCGGCTTCGACTACGATCTGTCGCAGGCGCTCGGCAAGAAGATCGGCGTGCCGGTGACGTTCAACACGACCCCCTTCGACAGCATCATCTTGTCGATCAAGGGCGGCAAGAACGACATGATCATGTCGGACATGTACGACAACCTCGAGCGCGAGCAGCAGGGCGTCAGCTTCGTCGACTACGCCATCGACGGCACCTCGATCCTGGTGAAGAAGGGTAACCCCGACGGCATCACGACCCTCGACCAGTTGGCCGGCAAGACGGTCGCCTGCGAGAGCGGCACGACGCAGCAGGCCTTCCTCCAGAAGCAGAACAAGACGTTCGCGGGCGCGGGCCAGGCGCAGATGAAGATCCTCGCCCTGCCGAACCAGCCGGCGGCGCTCCTCGCCGTCACCAGCGGTCGCGCCGTGGGCGATCTCACCGACCACTCGACCGCCTCCTACGTGGCCGGGAAGACCAACGGCGGCAACACGTTCGAGGTCGTGACCGACTCGAAGTTCCCGAACGGCTACGACCCGCAGATGGTCGGCATCGGCATCGTCGCCAAGAACACGCAGCTGATCGACACCGTCCAGAAAGCGCTCCAGGCGCTCATCGACGACGGCTCCTACCAGAAGATCATCGCCAAGTACGGGCTGCTGCCGGTCAACTCGGCCGAGATCAACGCGGGCAAGACGCCGCTCGCGCAGTAGCAGTTGCCCACAATGGAATCGCCCAGTATGGGAACGGGCATGGCGGCGGCCGGGGGACCGGCCGCCGCCGCCCGTCCCGAAGCCATCAAGGCCATACCCATCCGTCACTGGGGTCGCTGGATCAGCGCGGTCATCGTCGTCTACCTGCTCGTCGCGCTCATGTTCTCGTTCATCAAGAACCCCGTGGTCGAGTGGTCCGTCGTGTGGGAGTACCTGTTCAAGCCGTACACGCTCATCGGTGTGGGGCTCACGATCGCGATCACCTTCGCGTGCATGGTGGTCGGCGCCGTGGGAGGCGTCGCGCTCGCCGTCATGCGCCTTTCGGAGAACCCGGTGCTCTCGTGGATCGCGTGGGCGTACATCTGGTTCTTCCGCGGCACCCCGGTCTACGTCCAGATCCTCATCTGGGGCAACATCGGCGTATTGTGGTCGCACTTCTACGGCGGCCTGCCGTTCACCGGGATCGTCTTTACCTCGGTGAGCAGTGGCCCGCTCGTGAACAACCTGTTCGTGGTCGGCGTGCTGGCCCTCGGCCTGAACGAGGCGGCGTACGCCGCCGAGCTCGTCCGTGCCGGCATCATCTCCGTCGACGCTGGCCAGACCGAGGCCGCTTCGTCGCTCGGCATGGCGCCGACGCTCACGATGCGGCGCATCGTGCTGCCGCAGGCGATGCGCGTCATCATCCCGACGTTCGGCAACGAGACGATCAGCATGCTCAAGACCACGTCGCTGCTCGCGGTGCTCGGCGGCGCCGTCGAGCTCTTCAGCCGGATGCAGCAGGTCTACGCCCAGACGCTGCAGATCATGCCGCTGCTCGTGGTCGCCTGCATCTGGTACCTCTTCATCACCTCGATCCTGACGCTCATCCAGGCCCGGCTCGAGGCATACTTCGGCAAGGGTTTTGGTGAGAAGGAGGCCGAGGCGGCGGAGAAGCGTGGCGCCAAGCGCGCCCAGCGCACGCTCATCTCGTCCAAGGGCCGTGCTGGGAGTGGGTATTCATGACGACCGACATCCCCATTCCTGACGGCGGCCACCTGCTCGATGCCGAGACGGTCGCGGCCGGGCCGGCCATCGGCGGCCAGCCGATGGTCAAGGCCGAGCAGGTCTGGAAGTCTTTCGGCAAGCTCGACGTGCTCAAGGGCGTCGACTTCCTCGTGCAGCCCCAGCAGACGTTCGTGCTGCTCGGCCCCTCGGGCGGCGGCAAGTCGACGCTGCTGCGCTGCATCAACCACCTCGAGAAGATCGACGCCGGGCGGCTCTACGTCGCCGGCGAGCTCATGGGCTACAAGGAGCGCGGCAGCGTGCTCCACGAGATGAAGGCGCGCGACGTCGCCAAGCAGCGCGCCTCTATCGGTATGGTCTTCCAGCGCTTCAACCTGTTCCCGCACAAGACCGCGATCGAGAACGTGATGGAAGCGCCGATCATGGTGCAGCGCGTGAACCGCAAGCAGGCGGAGCAGGAGGCGGTGGACCTGCTCACGCGCGTCGGCCTCGGCGAGAAGCTCGACACCTACCCGGCGCAGCTCTCGGGTGGCCAGCAGCAGCGCGTCGCCATCGCGCGAGCCCTGGCCATGAAGCCGAAGCTGATGCTCTTTGACGAACCGACCTCGGCGCTCGACCCGGAGCTGGTCGGCGAGGTGCTCGACGTGATGAAGCAGCTCGCTCGCGACGGCATGACCATGGTCGTAGTCACACACGAGATGGGCTTCGCCAAGGAGGTCGCGGATGGCGTCGGGCTGATGGACGGCGGAGTCCTCGTCGAGCAGGGGCCGCCGAACGAGGTGCTCGTGAACCCGAGGGAGGAGCGGACCAAGCTCTTCCTCTCCAAGGTCCTCGCCTAGCGAAGAGGCCGGGGCGCGGGCGGCGACGAGCCTCCCGCGCCCGCTCTTGCGTACGCGCCCGGCTGCGCTGTGAGACTCCGCGGCGGCGCCCTCGGGGCCGGGGGCCGTGGACCGGCCCGGGGATGCGCGGTCACCTCCACGCTCCGGGGCAACTGGCGAGCAGGCACGCGACGCACCGTCGCTGGGTGCTCTCCCTCATCGGGGGCGGGCACTGTTCCCGAGTGGCCTGAGGACTCTTTCTTGGTCAGGGGTTCCATGGCACATGCAGGTGCTTCTGTCGATTCTTGTAGAGAGTCGGAAAGGAGCACACGATGATCGGCACTACGAGGATGCAGAGACGGGATCGCGGTTTCGCGGTGCTCCAGCTGCTCATCGTCTGCGCAGTCGCCGCGATCGTCGCGGCCATCGCCTTGCCTGTGTACGCGTCGAGAGCCAAAGATGTGGTGTTGCAGGAGAACACGCGGAATCTGGAGCGGCAGGTCCAGAGTTGCCTGGCCGTCGGCCTCGACCCGGCCTTCGTCCCGGACGGCGACCGCGATGCCGACGACGACACCCTGTCCGCGACCCTGAGTCGCGTCCTCCGCTCCGGGGCTCGCGGGGACGCCGGTCGCTACGTCAACCCGCTGACCGGCAGCACTGCGATCATCTGTCAGTCGGCGCCGCCCCGCGCGGCGGGGAAGAATCGCCCGGCCGTCTGGATCACCGACGACCAGGACGCAGCCCACGAGGCTCTCGCCGAGTGCGGACGGACGAACGCTGCCCTCGCGGGGACGCTCCTCGTGGTCTTCGATGTTGACGATGGCACCACGACCTCGATCGACGTCTTCTACGTCGACCGCGACGGCCGCCCCTCTGCCGACGCCGCGACGCTGACGCTCTGAGCGCGCCGCGCGCGCCGGCGACGACCCCTCCTCGTCATATACTCGCTTCTCGGACGGTATCGACCGAGCGGGATCGGGGCGGCATGACGCGGAGGCAGGGCCGGAGCGGAGCGGAAGGCCTGCGCCGCCACGAGGAGCCCGTCTACGGGTACGCCGTCACGGTGCCGGCGGTGTTCGTCGCGCTCCTGAACACGGTGGACCCTCTGGCGCGGCTGCTGCGCCGGCTTGACGACAAGCAGCCGGACGAGGAGAGCAAGCTCACCGGCAGCTGGCCCGTCGGGTTCGCCGACCCCGAGGTCGTGGGCGACGTGGGCGCAGGGCACATGGAGCCGCTGCGCCTGCTCGAGTTCGACGTGCTCACCCGTCCCGACCCGCTTGGCGATGAGGCTCTGGCCGCCATGCGCGAGGGGGTGCGGGACGCGCTGCCGGAGGCGCTCGCGTCACGCGGGCTCGCCGGCTTCGGCCTCATCGGCACGCGTGAGGTGAAGCTGGGTCCGCTCGACGCTCTGGCGTTCGAGTACGCGTGGGAGGGCCCGAGGGAGAGCGCTGAGCTCGGCGACCAGGCGCTCGTCGTCTGGGCGCCGACGCCGACCACCGTCTACCAGGTCTACTACCACTGCCCGTCCGAGTCCTGGGACCGGTGGCTGCCGGAGCTCGAGCAGATCCTGGCGTCGTTCGAGCTCATCGAGCGGCGGTCGGAGCACGCGCCCGCGGGCTGATCCCGCGCGGCCAACGCCGCTTCGATTCCAGTCTCCGTCACCGTCTGTCGACCCTAGTCACTACGGCGCCATCGCCGACGCCGGCCACGGCCTCATGTACCAGGATCGGCAGATGCTCGCCGACGTGGTGATGAACTTCCTCGACAAGTGAGTTCGGTATACTCATTGTAGATACCGAGCGGAGGAGTCAACGTGAAGGCGAAGATCCAGCTTTGGGGCAACAGCTTGGCTGTCAGGATCCCGAAGTCGTTTGCTCAGGAGGTCGGCCTCGAGGCCGGCTCGCCCGTCGACCTGCGGCTTGTGGACGGGGGCCTGCTCGTCGAGCGTCTGCCCGATGAAGCGGCGCTCAGCCTCGACGAGCTTCTGGACGGCGTGACGAAGGCCAACATCCACGCCGAAGTCGATGCCGGGCCTTCGCAGGGCCGGGAGGTCCGCTAGATGCCGCCCTGGCTCCCGGCTCGCGGTGACGTCGTCTGGATCAGCATGGCGACGAGCGGGCGCGAGCGGTCGGGGCGCCGGCCGGCTCTGGTGCTCTCACCTGCCGCGTACAACGCCAAGGTGGGGCGTGCTCTCCTCTGCCCGGTCAGCAGCCAGGTGAAGGGCTATCCGTTCGAGGTCGCGGTCCCCGATGGTCTGCCGGTGAGTGGCGTCGTCCTCTCGGATCAGGTGAAGAGCCTCGACTGGCGAGCCCGGGGCGCGGAGCTCATCTGCGCGGTGCCCGCAGAGACCACCCACGCAGTTCTCCAGCGACTGCAGACGCTGGTCTCGCCCCAGTCGCCGTGAGCGGTGGCCCGGCCGGGCCAGAAGCCTCGGGTCGGGCGGCAACGTACACTAGGGGGCGACATCGACCCCCCAGGAGAGACGGCATGACCCAGGACCAGGACGTGACGCCGGCGCAGCCCATGCCGGACGACTTCCAAGAGTATGTAGATTCGCGCTTCGGCTTCAGCGTCGCGATGCCCAGGCGCTTCGAGATCCTCCCCGAGACGATCGACCCGCTCGCGCGCATGATGCGCGGCCTCAACGAGTTGTCGGACGAAGAGGCCGCGAAGCTGCAGCCTCGCCTGCCGATCGGCTTCTTCGACCCCGACGTCCTCGGCGAGCTCGAGGACGGAGCCATGCAGCCGCTCCGCCTGCTCGAGTACGACGCGCTCAAGGGCCGCGACGAGCCGCTCACCGACGAGCAGGCCGCGCAGATGTGGACGGAGATCCAGGAGTTCATGCCCCAGACGCTGGCGAGCGCGCAGATGCCGGGGTTCGAGTTCATCGAGACCCGCGAGACCACGCTCGGTCCGTTCGCGGCGCTCGCCTTCGAGTATCGCTGGGACGGGGTGCGGCCGGGCCATTTCGGCGGCGACCACGCCTGCGTCGTGTGGGCGCTGGGTCCGATGACCATGTACCACGTGTACCACCATTGCTCCGGCGAGGAGTGGGAGGCGCGCCGGGCCGAGCTCGACACCATCCTCGCGTCGTTCCGGCTGCTCAAAGAGGGCGAGGGTGCGCCGCCCGAAGGCGCGATGCCGCCGAGCGGGGAAGATGCTCCGCCGAGCGAGGACTAGGTTCTTCGGCCGCGGCTCAGGAAGTCGTCCACCCCGGCGGCGACGGTGTCGTAGAAGCGATCTTCGTTCACGAGGCTCATGATGCCGTTGCGCTCGAAGTCGTGGATGAGCCCTGTGGTGGCCCGGGCGAAGGCCAGCTCGACCCCCATCCCGTGCAGCTCGGGGATCAGCTCCTTCAGCATCGCCGCCGCCGTGGTGTCCATGCGCGGCACGGCGCCGACGTGCGCCAGCAGCTCGCGCACGGGCGGCGTCTGGTCGCGCACCAGCGAGCGCACGGTCTCGCGGAACCAGCGCGCGTTGGCGAAGAACAGCTCGCCGTCCACGCGCAGGATCACCAGACCGGGGAACGTCTCGCAGTCTGGGTGGTCCTCGATGCCGCGGTACCGCAGCAGTTCGTCGTCGACCGCGCCGGGCGCCCGGCCCAGGACGGCGCTCGTGGGCCGGTAGGCGCGGTACACGAGCGCCAGCATGGAGACCACGACGGCGATCGCCAGACCGATGAGCAGTCCGAACACGAGGACCCCGGCAAAGCAGAGGATCGCGAGCACGAAGTCCGTGGGGTCTGTGTGCCGCAGGCGGCGCAGCGCGTGGACGTCGACCAGGTGGGAGACGGCGGCGATGACGATCGCCCCCAGCACCGCCTCGGGCAGGTCGTGGAACAGCGGCATCAGGAACAGCATCGTCACCACGAGGAAACAGAAGAGGACGATGCTCGAGAGCTGCGACTTGACGCCCGACGAGTCGGCCACGGCCGAGCGCGAGAGGCTGGCGTCGACGGCGAACCCCTGTAGCAGGCCCGCGCCGAGGTTGGCGACGCCCAGCGCGATGAGCTCCTGGTCGGCGTCGACCTCATAGTGGTGTTTGGCGGCGATGGCCCTGGCGCCGCCGACCGACTCCGCGAAGCAGATCAGGGCCAGGGCGAACGCGTCGGGCAGCAGGGTGGTCACATCGCCGAGCCTGAAGCTGGGGATCGCGAAGGAGGGCAGGCCGTCGGGGACGGCGCCGACGATCGCCACGCCGTGGTCCTGCAGGTTGAAGACGGCGACCGCGGCGACCCCGAGCACCACGGCGACCAGCATGGCCGGCACCCTGGGCGCGTACGCGCGCAGCGCGACGATGATGACCAGCGCCACTACGCCGAGGGCCAGCGTGATCAGGCTGGTCTCGCCGAGCTGAGGGATCAGCACGCCGAGCTTGCCGAAGAACCCGGTGCCGCCGCTCTCCACGCCCACCAGCTTGGAGATCTGACCGACGCCGATGACCAGGGCGAGGCCGGCGACGAAGCCGGTGAGCACCGGGCG
>Ga0302322_100002774_pt1 | contig 14872 bp, 12 predicted proteins | sample Fen_T0_2_FD_203757 | JGI IMG/M metagenome (GOLD analysis project Ga0302322, IMG submission 203757) | Peat permafrost microbial communities from Stordalen Mire near Abisko, Sweden - Fen_T0_2 | ecosystem: Environmental > Terrestrial > Soil > Wetlands > Permafrost | place: Sweden: Abisko... | reverse complement strand
CTTCACGGGCTATCTGATGGTCTGGCTCCGCGATCCGCCCGGATACCAGCCCGCGGGGGCTGAGAACCAGATGTACAAGGGGGTGACCGTCCAGAACGTGGAGGGCACCTGGGACATCTGGAACGGGTCCGTCAACAACCGCCCCATCGTCAATTGGGTGCGTCGCGAAGGGACGGACAGCCACGAGATCGAGTTCGACGTGCTCGACTTCGTGCGCGACGCAGAGATGCGCGGACTGTCCATCCCCGGTTCGACGCACATCCGTGCGGTCGCCGTGGGTTTCGAGATTTGGGAAGGGCCGATCATGGGCCTTCAGAGCCAAGACTTCTACGTGAAGGTGAACTGAACGCCCGTGGAAGCTCGGGCGAGGCTTTGCCCAGGCACGCGCTGGGGTCGGCGCTTCGAGCTTCTTCGACGGCGCGCTCACAGCATGTGGGCGATGAACGACACGAGTGAAAGCTCGTCCGCGTAGGAGGCGCTGTGGGCGACCTCGACGTGCTCGATCAGCGGCGACACCAAAGCAACGTGTTCGGCCGTGCTGAGCTCGAGAGCCGCGGAGTCCGTTTCCGAAGGCGGAATGACCGTGTCGTGCGCGCCGTGCAGCAAGTACACGGGTAGCCCCAAATTTCGCAAGTGACCTGCCGCCGAGAGCGACGAGAGCTGTTCCTGTTGACTCTCGAGCAGTGCGTCGAGTCGTGGCGCGAGCGTCTGTAGGCGCTGCGTTTCGAGCAGCTGCCAGAGCTCGTTTGCCTCAGGAGTCGTGCGTTGCTTGGCGAGCGCGCGCGCGCGTGGACGGTCCTCTCGTAGCCAGGCCTTGAAAGCGGAGCGCATGGCCTCGAGATCGACGGCCGGCACGAACTGCTCGAGGTTACCGTAGAGCAGAACCACGAGGCCATATTCGTTGGCAGGGCTGCGCACGATGCCCGTCGGGGTTTCGATTTCGTCGTGGATTAGAAAGCGAAGCACGCGACGAAGATCGTGATGCCCGCCGACGCTGGTCACGAACGACAGGCGACGCGCGGTTTCCGGGGCCTCCGCCGCGACCAACGAGAGACCTCCGGCAAAGCTGAAACCGAGCAGGCCGACTCGGTCACCCTCCACGTGAACGTGATCGGACGCGAGATAAGCCACTGAGCTTCGAATCACGCTGACGCTAGCCGCAGAAATGCGATAGTCGGCCAGCTCTGCCAGCTCGGGGGTGAGCACCACCAACCCACTTTCGGCGAGACCACGCGCAAACGGTGTCAAGCGGGCCTCGTCGATGCCTCGATAATGTACGCCATGGGCAACCACGATGCCCGTGCCTCGCGCTCGATCGGCACGGAAGTAGAGGCGCGCGCGGATCGGGCCGTGTTCGCCGTCGATCGTCACATCCCGACTGACGACCGAGTCGGCTGCGGTCGTCGGTGATGAAATTGTCGGCTTGTGTGAAAGGCGCTCTAGGAACCGAACAGAGCGCGCAAGCCGCGAAAGCGGCGCGAAAGCGAGCAATGCCACGAAAACCAAGAACGACCCGAACCCGAACCAGCCCCGTGAGCGCGCGCGCATGAAGCACTTTGACATGCGATCTGTCGGGGATTCGGCGGCCCGACAAACTCCTACAATGAATTACGAACCCATCCGCGGACGCGACCGTCTTGTATTGTAAGTGTATGGATACAAGAACCAAACTTGGCCGCCCTCGATGTGCGAGCCGCGGACCTGGCACGCTTCTCGGAGCGTGTGCGCTGGCAAGTTTGCCGGCAATTGGGCGGGTGCGTTTGGAGCCAGGGCGGTGTTGTGCTGAAATCCGACGCAGGATGAAGAGGTTAGACTCGAATCGCCGTCGGGCAGGCTGGGGCTTTGCAACGCTGCTCGGTCTCGTCAGCGGGCTTGGTGGTTGCGTGCTTCAAGGGGGCGCGGTGCCCCTCAGCACGGCGGACGACGAAGCGGTCGCCGCTGACGGCAGCCAAGGGCTCGGCGCGTACACGACCGAATACACCTGGGAGCGCAACCGTCCCTCGAGGCGAATGTTGCCGTCCGCCGACAGCGTCTGCTTCTTGACCGGCATCCACGGTAAGTTCAGGGGTATGTCCGAGATGGTCAAGATCTCGAACATCCGGGGGTACTGGTATGTGACGGGTATCTCGACTCAGCCGGGCGTCGGCGCGTCGGCGCGCTGCTTCAAGTACGATGCGACGAAGGTCGTTGCTACTCGATTCAATGAGTCCGCCTCGGGGGAGGACCTGGACTTGGGCGCGCACCGGCTGTGCGCGCTCAGCCGGGTCTCGGGCAATTTCGATAGTGATGGCGATGTAGTCAAGGTCTACCAAACGAGCAGCGGCCATTGGTTCCTTCGAACCGCGGCCACTTCGACCGGAGTCAACGGTGGCGCGATCTGTTTGGACGATGACCCGGCGATGCCCTTCCGTGCGAGTCGGATCGCCGACGTAGAAGCCGGCGACACGCAAGTCATCGCCCCCAACCTCATCCCCAACGAAATCAAGAAGACCGAGCCGCTCAAGGGCCCGGCTTGTTTTCTCACCCGAATGACGGGCAAATTTTCCGGCGACGGCGGCAGTGTTCAGACCTTCGTCGCCCCTACGGTCAGTGGGGTCTGGAACTACTACCTGCGGGCGACCGGTTCCGAGCCAGGAATCGCTTCGTCTGGCGTGTGCGTGCGGTGAGCCCCTGGCTCGGCGTGTACTCGTTCCAAAGCTGAGGGCGCAGTTCTCATCCTGACGTCCTACTTGATCAGGCAACTCTGGTCGGGAAGGGGGACCGCGTCTAATATTTTAGAAACGCGCCCGAGCTGTGCGGCTCGGCCCCGTCGTCGTCACCTGCTGCGGGTTCGATCCCGAGAATCTGGTAGGCCTCGGACAGGGATTGCGCGGAGACGAGCGAAAGGTGAGCAGCGAAGGCGATCGTGAAGGCAGCGAGCCGCGCCGTCGCCAGCCCAGAAACGAAGACGACCTTGACGCCGCCGACCTGTTTGAAATGCTTGAAATAGTCGGCTCCCACGCTGACCGCGCCCGGCTCGAAGTCGGTCAAGTGGGCGGTATCGATGATCCAGCTCGGAGCGCGCGTGCGGTCGAGCAGGGCCTTGAATGGCTCGAGCTGAGTCAGCATCGCGACGCGCGTGACCCTCCCCTGCGCTTCGAGGAGCACGGAGTTGGCAACTTTCCGGCATTCGACCGAGCCGACTCCGATTCGAGTGGATAGCGCTGACGGCACGCCGATCAGAGCGGCCATCATCGGCGAGTCTTGAGTGGCGAATGCATCTACCGCTGCTTGCGGGAGACAGCGCACGTGAGCGTGCGCGCAGGCCGCGATGCGACGAGAGGCAAGCTGCAACACTGCTTGCCTCGGGGCGCCGTCTTGCAGGCGCGAGTCTAGACACCGGGGGCGGGTCTTCTCGGCAGCTCTTTGATCTGAAGCGACTCTGGACACATCCGAGTCGCTGTCCCATTAGAGCCTTGGCTGGGGCAGATCTTCGGTGACCGCCGTCTTGATCTCACTTTCTGCACGAACTCGACGACCGGCACTGACTAGGCGACGGCCGCGCGACCCAACTCGATTGCTGCAGCCTTGGAATTATACAACCAATGCCCGATCAAACACAGTGCTGATCGCGTCAACCGTCGCCAGGGCCAGCGGAGGCACCATGCGTTCGGTAGATGAGGATCTGGGCTCCATGGCGCCGGTCGTCGAAGGCCTGGACCAGTTCGAACTCTCGGAACAAGCGGCGGTAGCCTTCAGCCTGGACGGGGTAACGTTCCGGCTCTTCCAAGTAGCGATTGAACGAATCCCCTGAGAAAATTAGGTAGTCTTCGTGTCGCCTGAACCATGCGTAGTTCCGCGAGTCCCAAGTGCGAATCGCGGTGAGTGAGTAGCGAGCGCGGTCGACGTAGCATCCGTAGGCCTCGACCGCGATTCGCGAGTGTTCCGGGATGTGCGATTCGATCCAGATCGATGCCAGCTCTCGATTGTCTTTCAAGAGCAGAGGTCGCGTTCTTTCCATCGAGCCAGACAGCGGGAAGCCGACGAGCAGCACGACGGCGAGCGCGGCTAGACCGAAGCCGAGCGCGTCGGGCAAGTTCCGCGCGCGCAGCCGCGGCTCGAGCCACACCCATGCCTGCGTCGCGAACCACGCGGCGGCCACCAGCAACGCGGGGACCATGGGCACCAGCGTCTGACCGTTGCGCATCACGAATAGGTTGATGAAGCAGAAATAGGCGGCACAAAAGGCGGCGAGCAGAGCGATGCCCTTGTCGCGACGGACTACGCCGAAGATCAGCCCCGCGAGGGCGAGCACGGCGGCAGGCCCCTCCCAGCTCAACAAATATTCGGCGTAAAATGCGAGTGTGTTGCCTTCCGCGCCGTCGTGCCCCCTTGCGTAGTGCGCGCGCTCGAGCATGAAGTCACGCCAGAAATGTCGGAAATCGAGCGCCACGTACGGTGAGGTCAACAAGAAGGCCCCGATGGCAATCAGCGGTGCGGCGTACAACCGGGGGTTCCGAAAAGCTCGCGGCCCATCGCGCAGCAACGCGGCCGAGCACACGGTCAAGCCCACGATCGCGCCGTTGTATTTCAGCGAAGCCGTGAGCCCGGTCAACGTGGCAGCCCAAAAGTAGTGTTTCCAACTGCCACTGGCGAGTGCGCTCAGCGAAGCGAGCAGCGTCGCTGTGACGGTCAACGTGACCATGCCGTCGGGCGCCAGCCAGCGACTGTCGCGCAGCACGCTCGGGGATACCGCTACCAACGACGCCGCTAACAGGCCCACGCGCGCGTCCTTGGAAAGCGCGCGACCGATTCGATACGCGACCCACACCGTGGTCACGCCGCAGGCTGCCGAGAGCAGGCGTGCGACGACGAACGTCGAAGGCTGAAAGCTGAAACCGCCACCGGCGACGGGCAGGTCCATGTTCGGCAGGTCGCTCAGCGAGTGGGTCCCGCCGAGCACGCGACTGACCGCATGGTGTGCCAGCTGAACCAGCGCGTTCGTGTAGAAGAACAGCGATGGATAGCGGAAAAAGTGCGGGTTTGGATCGTGCTGCTTCAGCATGCGCAGCACGACCCCGAAATTCGTCGGTTCGTCCGGATGTAGCAGATAGGGCAAGCCCCAGCGCAGGCTGGGGACACGGAACGCGAACGACAGCGCGCAACACGCCCAGACCACCCAGCGGGCCCTCCACTCGACGGCTCGCCCCGCGGGGCGTGGCCGCGCCAGGGGGCCGGTCAACTCGCTCATGAACGCGGGCACGGTACCGCGGGTCGTGTCGATGCGCCAGCCGCCGTCCGAGGTCAGCACCGGCCAGCGCGCTGGTAAGCGGGACGATTTCACAACTCGCGCGACCGCGGTACGCTTCGACGCTGCGGGCACCGACTTCGCCTGTACGAAGCGGCAACCTTCTTTGCCCTGCCCAGGACGATAGGGCGAGGAGATCGCACTCTGACGCCCTTCTTGTCTGCAAGCTAGCGTTCGGGGAGCAAACGGTCCCCAAAAGAGCCGCTGAAGAATCGCTCCGCCAACGGCTCTCGCCTACGCCCCGCCATCTCGCGCAGGTACACGTCGCGGCCGAGCGTTCCCGCATCGGCGCGCTGGCCAATACACAGCATGGCCAGGCACGCGCACGACTCGGGAATCGCAAACGCGCCGCGAAGGCGCAGCTCATCGATCGCGTGGGTCGCGTTGATTGCCAGATTGCGCGCCGTCGCCTCCAGGCACAATTGCAGCGCGGCGGCCCCCGTGTCGTAGACAGCTCGCGGCGAAAGTCCCTCGCTAGCATCGTGGCCAGCCAGCTCTGCACAAACGAGCAGAATGAGCGCGGCGTTGTGGGCCCACGGGCGATCTGTGCGAGGAACGAGCTCGAACGCCTTTTGCCACGCCGCCGGTTCCGTGAAGCGATCACAAACCACGAAGCGCCATGGCTGTTGATTCTGAAAAGACGGCGCCCAACGCGCCGCTTCGAACAGCGCGAGCTGGTCATCCCGGGCCACTGGCAGTTCGGGATCGAAAGCGTGGCTCGAACAGCGCGCGGCAAGGAGGTCGTGAATCGGTACGGCAGTCGGGGCGGGCCTTGCAAAGCGAGACACGGCGGGACCCACTGCAATCGCCGTGCGCGCCGGCGCAGCGTGCCATTGCGCCATTTGCGCGCAATTTCCGTCGCAAAGCCGACGGGGAGCGTCGCGTTCGCGACAAGCGCCGAGGCGGCGCCAATCGGAGTCGTTTACAGCGCTTACGCGCGGCCCGTGCTTTGCGAGCTCTTCGTGTCGACCGAGATTGCACCCGGTGCTCGCGCGTGGGAGCTTGGAGGAGATTGCGATTCAAGTGGGCTATCCTCGCGCTCGGTCTCGCGCTCTCCGGGTGCGGTGCGCGCACGCGACTCGAGGGGTCCGGACAGGCGGCGATCTCCGAGGGCAGCTCGGGGGCAGGCGGCGCAAACGTCGCGTCGGCGGGTGGCGGCGTCGGTGGCACCGCGCGCAGCGGCGGAAACGCCGGTGTGGCGGGTAGCTCGGGCGGCGGCGCAATTGGCGGCGTGGGTGCTGGCGGCGCAGAGACCGCGGGCAGTGCGGGCATTGGCGGCACGATTGGCGGCTTCGCGGGTACGACCGGCGGCTTCGCGGGTACGACCGGCGGCTTCGCGGGTACGACCGGCGGCTTCGCGGGCACGACGGGCGGCTCCGCGGGCGCGGGTGGAGTCGCCGGCAGCGCGGGCACGGGGGCGAGCGCCGGTTCGGCGGGCATGCCTCCCATTGCGACAGGCCTCGCGCTCGGCGCATTTCACACGTGCGCGCTATTCGACGCGGGCCGTCTGCGCTGCTGGGGAAGCGCTGGGTACATCGGCTCCGGCAACCTGCTCGCGATCGGCGACGACGAGCCGGCGGCGACCGCGCCCGACGTCGACATTGGCGGTCGCGTCGTGCAGATCTCGGCCAGTTGGTACCACACCTGTGCGCTGCTCGGCACGGGCAACCTACGCTGCTTCGGCAGCGGGCGCTCTGGGGAGCTCGGCTACGGCAACACGAACAACATTGGCGACGACGAGGCGCCGGCAGCCGCAGGCGACGTGAACATTGGGCCAGTCCTGCAAGTGTCTGCAGGGTCGTACCACACGTGCGCGGTTCTCGCGGGCGGCGGCGTGCGCTGCTGGGGCCGCAACGACCAATTTCAGCTCGGCGTCGGTAGCAGCGAGACGATCGGGGACGACGAACTACCGGCGAGCGTTCCTCCGGTGGAGGTCGGTGGCGTCGCCACGCAGGTCGCGGCCGGGTTTGCCCACACTTGCGTGCTACTGGCTACGGGCAAGGTGCGTTGCTGGGGCGAGGGCTCGGGCGGGCGCCTCGGCTACGGCAACACCAGAACCATTGGCGATGACGAAAGCCCCGCCTCTGCAGGGGACGTCGATATCGGCGGTACGGTCGTCCAGTTGCAAGCGGGTTTGCTGCACACCTGCGCCCTGCTCGATACGGGCAAGGTGCGCTGCTGGGGGCAGCCGAACGACGGCCGCCTCGGCTACGGAAACCTCGAGGCGATCGGTGACGACGAGACGCCTGCGTCGGCCGGCGACGTCGACGTGGGCGGACCGGTAAAGCAGATCGCTGTTGGAGATTATGCGACCTGTGCACTCCTCGTCGGGGGGAAGATCCGCTGCTGGGGCTCGGGCCAGCTCGGTGAGCTCGGTCACGCCAATACCGACACCATCGGCGACGACGAGACGCCAGCCACGGCTGGGGACGTCGACGTCGGCGGTCTCGCCACACACGTCGACGTCGGCTTTCTGCACGCCTGCGCCATCCTCGACACCGGTAAGGTCCGCTGCTGGGGGCGCGGCGCGACTGGTGCGCTCGGCTACGGCAACACCCACGACATCGGGGACAACGAGACGCCCGCGTCGGCAGGAGACGTATCGGTTCGCTAGGCACCACACGGAGTGGGACCAAGCGGCTTGCATGCCTCGCTGGGGCGGGCGGCACGGGATCGGTGTCCAAATTTCAGACGCACGCTCGTTCCGCCAGCCCCACTGGTTGCGTCAGCCTCCGGTGCCGCCCTTGCCCGCAGCCTCGCCGGCGCCGGCAGTGCCACCGCTCGCGCCGCCTTTGCCTCCGCTGCCAGCGCCAGCCGCGCTCGCGCCGCCTCCGCCAACGGCTCCGCCGCCTCCAGCGCCGCCCATGAAGGGGGGCATACATGCTAGGGCGCCCATCGTGCAGGCGCAGTAGCCTCCACCGCTCGGAAGACACGCAACCGTGCAGGCGTCACCCGTAGCCGCCGTGGCGGATGAGCAAGCCATCGGTGGCGGCGGAGGACAAGCCAGGGCGCCCATCGTGCAACGACAGGTGCCGCCACGGTCCGGGAGCGTACAACTCGCGGTACACGTGTCACCCGTGGCCGCGGTGGCCGAGCAAGGCGGAGGCGGACAAGCGAGCGCGCCCATGGTGCAACGACAGGTGCCCCCGTTGTTCGGCAGTAAACAAGAGGCGGTGCACGCGTCGCCGGTAGCCGCCGTGGGCGATGCGCAAGCCATGGGTGGCACCGGAGTCGCTGCGCAATACAACGTACCGCTCCCCGCAGCGGGAGCGCCACCCGCCGCTGGAGCGCCGCCGCCGCCAGCCGCGCCCATACCGCCGCCGAGGGCGGGAACGCAGTAGCAAGTGTTGGCGCCGTACACGCAACCGGCCGGGCCCCCCATGCCGCCCATCATCGTGTCTGGCAGAGTGCAAACGTCGCCCGTCATTGGCGTCGGCGACTGCGGTGGGCACGTGGCTGCGTTCATGGGTGCACCTCCGGCGCCCGTTCCACCGGTGGCAGAACTAGCGCCGCCCATTGCAACTCCAGCGCCGCCCATTGCAACTCCAGCGCCGCCCATTGCAACTCCAGCGCCTCCTGTCGCATCCACAGCGCCTTTACCGGCGGTTGCGTTGCCGATGCCACCAGTGCCGTTCGCCGAATTGCTATTGGAGCCGCCGCATGCAGTGAGCGCGAGTCCTCCGATCAGCAATCCACCGAAACCGAATTTTAGCGCCTTCATTTATATTCCTTTGGGTAAGTCCGATCGGAGTTGGCCCCAAGCATCGATCCCTGGGGTAAATGGCCGATCCTTCGGTTCGTAGTACCCGCGACTGTCGCGAGCAGGCAGAGCATTCAGCCGGGCAGCGCGTGTTTAGGCACTACGAATGTCGCCACTCGGGAGCGCACTATTCGAAGCCGGCGACCGTGGCGCGATCGTCCCTCCGAGTACTTCGACGTGTCGCACGGCGTCTGCGGCGAGTTTGGACGGGCCGCGTTGGCGCGAGTCGATTACGCTCAGCGCGTGGGTCGATGCACGAGCATCAAGAGCGCTGGCCCGTCCGGTGTGAGCACTTCGCGCTCGCGTCGAAAACCGGCTTTTTCGTAGGCGCGAATGGCGCGCAGGTTGGTCGGTGAAGGGTCGGTTTGCACCTTGGTCACCGCTGGGTCGGCAAATAAGCGGGTCACGTACTGCTGAACCATGGCCGAACCGAGGCCTTGCCCGAGCTGCTCGGCGTTGGCCAAGTATTGGTCGATGCCGCGCGCGCCGGGGTCAGTTTCCTCCTTCCACCACTCGGGATCGGCGCCCATCACGTGGTAGTCCTGAATGTAGCCGGTTGGCACGCCGTCGATGCATGCGAGCATTTGCCGAATCACGGGGGAGCCGATGTCAGCGCCATAAGTGCTCGCTACGTATTCGAGGCTCACCTCGCCCTCCCACCACTCCGCCACGTGAGGCCGATTCAGCCATTCGTGGAGCAGCGGCAGATCAGCATGGGTGAGTGGGCGAAAGGCGAACCGCGGAGACATCCCCCGCAGTCTACCAAGTCTGAGTTGCCGGAACCACGCTTCGCTCCTGACTCGCATTCTGCCTTGCACGGTCGATGGCTGAGCGCCGTGGCGTAACGCCTGCTTGGTTTCTTCGTCGAGGCAAATCCAACGATTCACCGTGATGCCTGCGGGCCGTTCTGCGGAATCGGAGCCAACGCGGCACCCAGGATTGAGGGAATCGCTGCCAAGCTGGCAAACAGGAAATATTGGGGATAGCCCAACCACGCGGCGAGCGGCCCGCTAAACGCCTGCGCGGGCACCAATGCCAGCTGCATCACCGCGGTGCCGATGGCGTAGTGTGCCACCGGATATCGCCCGCGTGCGGTTTGTTGCATCAGGTAAACCATGTTCGCCACGAATCCAAAACTGTAGCCAGCCTTCTCCAGAAGCGTCAGGGCGGCGATGGTCGAAAAGGAAGTCGCGACTCGAGCTGCGGTCAGCTGACTCAATATTACCAACGCCAGATGGGGAACGTTCAGGCAACACGCCATGAGCAGCAGCGAGCGCCTCGTCAGCTTCACGCGGTCCAAATATCTGCCCCCCAATATGCCGAACACAGCGCTGGTAACGGTTGCTAGCCCACCGTCGAGCCAGGCTTTGTCCGATAGGAAGTAGGGACAGCCACGGCTCAACGTATCGGCAGCGCAGAATCCGAGACCACCGGTACTAGTGTCTGACTGCAAATAAAGAGGGACTTCTAGTAGCAGGAAGCCCTCGCTCAATCGATAGCAGAGAACGAAAAGCAATATCCGCCCGATACCCGGCCGGGCAAACAGATCCCGCCACTGCTGGACGAACTCGGCCATCACCAGGGCGATTCGCCGCGCGAGCGGCACCTTCGGCACGATCGCGGCAAACGCTTCGCGCCCGACAGCTTCGGTCGAATCGGGCAGACCTCTTTGCGTCGCGGCGTCATCCGATGGCCCTACGGGCGCCGCCCGCTCCGGCACAGGAGGAGGCGTAGACGCGCGTGGCAAGGAGCTAGCGTGGTGCCACGCGAGCACTGCCATGGCAGCAGCGGCCACGACCAGTGCGACGCTCCAGGCGTTGCGCGCCTCAACGTGCGCGCGCTGTAAGCCGCTCGCGATAGCGACGATGCCGGCTACCGCGAACAGGCGCCCCGCGTTCCAGGCGGCGCCGCAAACCCCAGCCCAGCGCGACCGCGAGTCTTCGTCGAGCTGCGTCAAGTAGACACCGTCCACGGCAATATCGTGGGTCGCCGAAGTCATGGCGAGGAGCGCGAACCCTGCCGCGCTCGGCCATAACGGATCGTCCAAACGCAGTACTCCCGCCAGGCTCAGTAAGAGCAACGCCATGGTAGATTGTGTCAATATCACCCATCGGCGCACACTGCATACGAGCGGCAGAAGTCCTGCATAGAGAGGCTTGAGTGACCAAGCCACTGATATCGTACCCAGGACGGGCGTGGTCCGTTCTGCGCTGTAGCCCAGATTGGACAGCAGGGTCGCGGCCAGGCCAAGCACCATCGCAAACGGCACTCCTTGCGCGAAATAGGCCGTCAAGACCCAGCGAAAGGCGTTGCCCCGCCGAAACAATCGGCCGATTTTTTCGAGCGTAATACACATGGGTTCATCCATCCCGTCAAACGAGCGTTGGACTTCGGGCGCTCGGATTCGAAGGCCGCAGCGCGCGCCTTGGCGAGCACGGCACGATGCGCGGCGCCGACTCACGCCCTCTCCACGCCACTCGGGCGTCGAAGGACGCCGTCACGCGCCGCTCGGCGGCGTTCGGGCGTTCAGCCGCTAGTCAACGAGCGTGCTACGAACGTGACGCACCGGGGTGGACTCAACGACACCATGCCTGCATGCGAAAGCAACCACTCGCCACGGCGTCCTTGAGCGGCGCTGCACCGCTTTGGGTGCTGCGCCACCCGGCTATCGAAAGGATCAACGCACACGCCACTGCCAATGCGGATTCCCGGAGCAGGTCGCGTCCCCCCATCGAACTGCGCGACGGGCGACTCGATAGCCTGCGGATCTCACTGACCTCATCGACGTCCAGCACGGAAAACCCCGAGGAGCGCGCCCAAACGTGCGCCGCTTCCTCCAGCGCGGCTTCAGACGCCAGCCGAGCGTGGCAGCTACGGCAGCCACCGAGGTGAAGTCGTGCCGAGTCGCTCAGCTCTCCGTCGAGCGCCGCGTCGAGATCCTCCGCCGTGAGGTGCAGCAGAGTCATAGACACCTCCGCAGCAGGTCCCGCACCCGTTGCCGCGTCGAGGTCACGTGTTCTCTCGAAGTTTTCAGTCTAGCGGCGACCTGTCGGATCGTTTGTGGCGGATCTCCAAATAACTGCCGAGCGATCTGTCCCTGCTCCGGCGAGAGTCGCGCCAGCGCACGCGCGACGGCAGCCGAGCAGTAAGCGGCGCCTGCAGACTCGTGATCCGGTGGGTCGTCATCGAGCCACGCCTGCTGCGGCGCCAACCGCCCTTGCCGCTTGCGATACTCACCCGCTGACAGACTCGCCTGCGTCAAGGCAATCGCCGGGAACTCCAAGTACGCGAGCTTTCCGGTCCGAAAATTGACAGCCAGGCGAACCCAAACTTCTTGGGAGACGTCCTCTACATCGGCGTAGGCGACGCCATGCGACAAGAGCCGGCGGTGGACTCGAAGATTGTAGTTGAGATGAAGCAGCCGCCAATCGGGCTCGACGCCTTCGATCCTCACTACGTTGCTATCCCGTCGCATACCCCAATGAAGGCCCGTACCCACACCTCGAGCCCAACTTATTTGAGGCTCCCTCGAAATTCGGCCAATCGCCCAAACCCCTATCGGATGCCCCGCACTGGCACCGCGGAATGTTGAACCCCTAATCGAAGCCACGACGAAGCTCGCGACGAGCCAACAGCCGTTCGCGCTTCGTCGGCGCTCTAGAGCCAGGACAATTTCGCGAGGGTCGACACCACCGCCCCGGATTCGATCCGGTCGTCTCGATCACCACGACCGACCTGACGCCGGGCACGTGCACGCAGGACCCGGGGGGCGCCGCAGGATCTCGGGCGACTGGGTTGGCAAAAAAACAGTGCTGATGGCGTATCTCCTCGCCGCGCCCCAAACAGGTTTCTCGATTCCCCGATCGCTGAAGAGCGGAATCGCGAACGCGAAGTCTTTGGCGCGTGGCTCGGGCAGGGTGTTCGAGACGCCACTCGCGATCGGGCGGTGCTAGAGCGGTCCGTGGGAGCAATCGGTGTATCGCGTGCTGCTCCGCCGATACCTGAAAGCGTCGTTCTTCGATCCTCCAAGAGTCGAGCGATCGCGCCCCAGCGTCGCACCTAGCGGTTGTGCCAAGTTCCAGCCATTCGTCGTCCGCACTGGTGCATGCGAGCTGCTGTGAGGCAGCCCAGGAAGGACGGATTCCGAGGTCAACCCCGCACTCCGCTCACGTATCTTCGCCTTCCGCTCGGAAACCTGGACTATCGCGCGCAATCACCGTTTCTCGGTGCACCGACATACGCTTTGCCGAGTGTCGTGAGCTTTCCGCTCTCACCCAGTAGGTCGGCGTCAGTGACGTTCGAGGCGCGCCCCGAAAACCAGGCGTAGCGCTCGATGCGCGGCTCCGCTTCGAGATACGCCACGGCGTCTTCGAGGAAGGCCTGCTGCTCGGCAGGGTTCTTGGCGCTGTCGCAGGCAAACTCGGTGAGCCAAAGCGGCTGCGAGAAACGGCTCTTGTAGGTTTCCACGTGTTGGATCAGCCATTCGGCTTTGTTGTCGCCAGAAGGGGAGCAACCGACGTAGATATGCATCGCGACCGCATCGACCCGGCAATTGGGACACGCCGCGAAGAACGCGTCGAGATAGTGAAAAGGATCGGTGTCCTGACAGTTGCCGCCACAGAAGTTCACGGCGGGCGACACGAGCCGCAGGCCCTTGGCATCGGCGAGCGCTTCCAACTCCGGCCACAACGCAGCTGCCGCTTTGGCGGAAAGATTGGCCTGCGCGCCGAAATTGGGCTCATTGAAGCCGAGCAGCGCCGTAGCATCGCTGCCAATGGCTGCTCGTGCCGCGTCGCGATCGGAAGCTGCGCCCCAAATCATGGGTACGTACTCGACGCCATCCTCCTGGTAGGCCCCCGCGCGCAGATCAGGGTCAGGCCTAAAGTCCCAATTGTACCACCAGCTCACGCCTGCCGAGAGCGCTGCCAGGTCTGCAATCGAATGGTGGCCGTAGGCGACCCCGCGCTTGCACGAGGCGGGCCTGACGCCAGCGCTGCCCGCGTCGCCACCGCTTCCAGCGCGGGTAGCGTCGGTTCCAGCGCGGCCTGCTGCGGGCGCCGGCCCCGTGCCCGCGCCCGCTCCCACGCCCGCGTCGCTCGCGGCACTCTCACCGGCTCTGCCATTCACTCCCGAAGGGGCCGCGTCGCTGGCGCATGCCGCGCCGAGCGCACTCACGCAAAGAATCAAGGCAAGCGCGTTCAGAGTCGAATGGCGCATTGCTGTATTTTACAGAGATTCCTCCAGGGGCGGCCGAGATTGCACGCTAATTGCCGAAACTCATGCGGCGATGTCGGCGAGCTGCTCACACGCGCTCCCACCGCCGACGTAGCATTGGAGCGGGTCCTAAAACTGTCCTAAAACTGTTTTAGGACCCGCTCTTAAGATTAGAGCGTCGGCAAGATCTTGAACGGCGGTGAGGCGAGCGCGAAGCCGCAGTTCGAATTGTACACGACCAGCGAATAATCTCCCTTGGGGATATCGCCACCGAAGTCGCAGACCAATTTGTCGTCGGACTGCGCGCTCGGGTGGATCGCGCAGTCGTACACGCCTCCGCTGTCCGAGACGCCCTTGATGTCGGTGACGCCCAAAAGACCGCTGCCCTCCACGGTCATGTCTTGGTACGCTTCGAGCTGCGCGGTCACCGAATCCACGACCGGGGCGAGACCATCGCGCACGTTGAGCGCGATGGTATTTTCAGCCGGGCCTTCGGAGCAGGTCAGTGCAAGCGCTTGGCTGCCGAGGGGCGCGTCATCCGGGACAACGAAGGTGAGCTGGGCGGTGGTGTCCTCGCCCGAGAAGAAGCCGAGCACCTCTGCGGAGAAACC
>Ga0302322_100002772_pt1 | contig 14875 bp, 14 predicted proteins | sample Fen_T0_2_FD_203757 | JGI IMG/M metagenome (GOLD analysis project Ga0302322, IMG submission 203757) | Peat permafrost microbial communities from Stordalen Mire near Abisko, Sweden - Fen_T0_2 | ecosystem: Environmental > Terrestrial > Soil > Wetlands > Permafrost | place: Sweden: Abisko... | reverse complement strand
GCCAGATATTTTCGCAGAGATAGCCTACATTCAATGCACCGGCGGGCGGCTGGCGGTTTCCGTATGGGCCCGAGATGCAAAGGCGGGGTGTGGCGGATTCTACAAAATCATATTCATCAGCCAGTGTGCCAAGAATTTCAGGCAGGGCAGATGATATGTTTAACCCGTTAAGGAAGGAGACAGTAATCTCGGGTTTGTTCACGCGTTCGTTAAAGTGAGCTAGGCGTTTTATGACGTTGCGAGTTTTCTCACTGCTTCGAGATCTACGGTGATGGCGCCCCAGGGTTTGTCCGCCGCTGCTTTTCGCTGGTCGAACCAGCAAGCATAGGTGTGGCCGAGCTGGCGGGAGAGTGTGAAGTAGCAGTCGACGCGCGGGTAATCGGCTGAGAAGAGTTCGAGCACGTTTGTGCAACTGGAAAAAACGAGATTGGCCAGAGCGGCGCCGTGGGCGGAAACAATATTCCTGGCGTCGCGAAACGCGGCGACCTGCTCCAGAAAAGTCATTTTTGACGGATCAATCGCGCGAAAACCCTGTGTTTGTAGCATGGCGACAAGTTTGGCTTCGTTGAGTACAGGGCGTTCGCTGTTGGCACCGCGAATGATATAGAGGGCCGGGCCGCATCCTGCGGATTTTTCCGCCAGAGGAAGGAATTGCTTGCGGAGAAATTGTGGGGCCCAGGGTGGGGTGCAGCCTTCGCTGCCCGGGAGAGACGGTGCGTAAAGGTGCTGGCAGCGCAGCCGGCTTTGCGGGTGTAGGGGCAGTCTCTGAGCTTCGGCGATACCGAGTAGTTCGAGTGATTCCTTCTGTACGGCAGTGATTCGTGATGAAACCGCCCAGCGTGAGATGACGTTGCTCCAGCGGCCGAGCAAATGGATGCGCGGCAGTACATCGAACAACCAGTGGTAGTGATTCCATCCCTGGGGTGCGGCAAGCAGTCCGACCGGTTCATCGATGCGGTGGACGTGCAGGCTGACTTGGACGAAGGGTTTTCTCAGGAGGGCGTTTCGCAGGCTGCGGATATTGAATTCATGGTGGAACTCGGCCAGCACGCGATTATCCGGCGTGAGCACGAACCCTTCGTCACCGATAAGATGGGCGCCGGAAAGGTAGCAGGCAAAGGATTCCGGGTATTGCGTGGTGGCTACCTGCCGGAAAGCCGGCAGCATTTCCGGCGGGCAGTTGGCGGGCGGTTCATGGACCGTGGTACCACCCGGGTGGATCGTTTCAAACCAGTGTGCTCGCAGGCCTGCATACCAGCCGGAGTTTTTTTGGACGCGTTGCACCCAGGCTTGGGCCGAAGGCTCTATGCCGCGTGGGTAGATCCATGGCCATTGCCGAGCGAAATCGATGGTCTGTTCAAGTCGGGCGCGCCAAACAGGATCTTTTCTAAGGGAGCGGATCACGCAGCGGATGGCTCTTGGTTGAGCGAGGTCACGATTGTATCAGGCAAAAGGTTTGTTTTTTTTCCTAACATAGAGAAAATCGGCAAAAAGCGCCTGACGTTCCCCGCCTTTCGGGCTGGAGTAATTGCCGATGCAAAAACCGTTTTGCTGCATGCTGGCGTCGAGTTCGAAGAGGCCTGCCTCGCCTTCGTAGTGCGGTTGGAAGTTTATCTCAAGGAGGACAATGTCGGTTTTGGCCAGGGATGCTTTTGCGCCAGCAATGATTTCGCGTTCGAATCCTTGTGCGTCGATTTTCAGTAGATTGATGTGTGCAATATTTTCCGTGAGCGCGTCGAGCGGCTGAATCTTCACCTGGATGGTTTCTCTCACACGGAATGCTTCTGGAAAGAGTTGGTCCATGCTTTTGGTTGGGGCGCGGAGCGAGTTGAGCACATGGCTCTCCATCAGATTAAATCCCGCAATGCCGCTTTTATCACCGATTGCGGTTTCGCAAATTTCGACGGACGGATGCGATTGGAAGCGAGCACGCAATTTTACCGCCAGCTGCGGATCGGGTTCGACGCAGAGCACGCGGTTCGGGCGGCAGAGTGCGAGCAGGGCGTTGGTCCAATCGCCGAGGTTGGTGCCGATGTCGATTACACATTCAGGGGCCGCGAGTCCGTTGTCCGGCAGAAGATCGAAGTTGTGGTGCGCCAGTTCGGTGCGTGTAGCCGGACGCAGGGCAAGTTTTGTCGCTTGCGATCGGTTTATTCCGATTCGCACGAGTTCGGCTCGCAATTGCAGGGCCCGAACCAGGCCGAAGGGAAGAAAATGACGCAAACTGCTACGCATGTGGGAAATTGGCCGGGGTGCTGATCGACGCGGAGAAGGTTAGATCGAGCACCGTAGTTCCAAGATGTTCAGGAGCGTAGCCGACGAGTTTGCTGGTCGGAGGTGGTTGTATTTCCACGGAAGCCAGCTCCATGTGGTCAGCCATGTAGGAACTGGTTTTGATGAAAAGCCCGGCGCTATAACGGCCGGGTGCGAGTGCGATGCGAGCAAAGCAGCCGTGTAATGTCAGTGTCTGGCCTTTGAGTAATTTGTAGGAGCCATCGCTCTGGCGCAGGTCGGCAATGGCGACGCGTTGACCGAAACTATTATAGAGAAGGATGCAGAGATCGTGGACAGCGCAGTCATCATCAGAGGCGAGGCAGAGCTTGAAACCCAAATCCTCAAAAGGAGCAGCGTTAGCGGGCGTGAAGGCGAGTGTGGTCAGGCGCAGGGCATCCCCGAGGGTGAGCTGAGTCTTATTGCCGGAGCCTTGGGTGTTTAACGAGGCATAGGTGCTGAGGCCCGTTGTGGTGTCGGTGTCTTTGACCACCCGACCTTGATTTAGGACGAGTACGCGGTTGCAGAGTTGTTGAACAGCCTGTAATTGGTGGCTTACAAAAAGGATGGTGCGGCCTTCCTCACGGGTAACATCGTTCATTTTCTTCAGGCACTTGCGCTGAAAATCGACATCGCCGACGGCGAGGACTTCGTCGACGATGAGGATTTCGGGCTCCAAGTGTGCGGCGACGGCGAAGGCGAGGCGGACGTACATGCCGCTGCTGTAGTGTTTTACCGGGGTATCGAGAAATTTCTCTACCTCGGAAAAGGCGACGATTTCGTCGAACTTTTTTCGAATCTCGGCGCGCTTCATGCCGAGAATAGCGCCGTTGAGAAAGATGTTTTCGCGGCCGCTGAGTTCGCCGTGAAAACCAGTGCCAACCTCTAATAATGAGGCGATGCGGCCGTGGATTGTAATGCGGCCAGTCGTTGGTTCGGTGATGCGCGAGAGGATTTTGAGCAGGGTCGACTTGCCTGCGCCGTTTCGGCCGATGATGCCGACGACGTCTCCTTGATTGACCGAAAAGTTGACGTCGCGCAGCGCCCAGAAATCTTCATTCGTGGCGCTGGAAGTTTCCCCACGACGAAATGGATTGCGCAGGAGGCCGGCGAGCTGATCGCGCAGCAAGCCCGAACGTGCCTGGTGGTGCAGCGTGTAACGTTTGCCGAGGCCTTCGACGGTGATGACGGGTTGGCTCATGGTTAGATCACGTCGGCGAACTGGCGTTCGGTTTTGCGGAAATACCAGAGACCGGTGACAACGAGAACGGTGGTCACGGCGAGCGAAAGAAGCAGGCCTTGTTGGTAGAACTCGGTTCGGCCTCCGAGCAGGCACCAGCGGAAACCTTCGACCATGCTGGTAAGCGGATTGAGCGCGAGCCAGTCACGCCAGTTGGGCAGGAAATCGGTGCGGTAACCAACCGGCGTCACAAACATGCCGATCTGCAGGATGAAGGGCGTGATAAAACGGAAATCCCGATATTTAACGGTTAGGGCTGTGATCCAGAGTCCGGCTCCCAAGGCTACCAGCATCGTGCCGAGGATAAAGAGCGGCAGGAAGAGCAACCGCCAGGTGGGGTTGACGCCTTCGATGATCGCGTAGGGCACGGCGATCACGAGGAGGATCAACATGTCGATCAACGCGACAGCGACAGCGGAAAGCGGCACGATAAGGCGCGGGAAATAGATTTTTGAAATGAGGTGCGAGTTGCTGACGAGGCTGTTGCCCGCGCCGCTGAAGGCGCCGGAGAATAATTGCCAGGGGAGCAAACCGGCTAGGACGAGCAGCGGGTATGGGATGTCGCCGCCGGGCATTTTCGCGAGTTTGCCGAAAACAAACGTCAGCAGAATGGTTTGCACGGCGGGCTGAACCACGGCCCACGCTACGCCGAGCACGGCTTGTTTGTAACGAACCTTGATGTCCCGCCAGGCGAGGAAGCCGAGAAGTTCGCGGTAGCGCCAGAGATCGCGCCAGTAATGGCGCTCGGTGCGGCCGGCTTCGATGATGAGCGGGGCCGGGGTGGTGGTCGTCGTGTCGCTCAAGCGGTGATGGGGATGAGCGAGGTGAGTTTGTCGCGGAAACGCGAATACGAAAACTCACTGGCGCGGGCGTGAATGGCGGCGGGGTCCCAGGTTCGGCGTAGGGCGGCGACGCAGGCGGTGGAAAGTTCAGGGACGTTTCCGTAATTTACCAGCATGCCGCTCTCCGGGGTGAGGACTTCGGGGATGCCGCCGTCGCGCGAGCCGATGCAGGGTTTTCCGTGGATCATGGCTTCGAGAAAAACGAGGCCGAAGCCTTCTTTCTGGCTGGGCAGGGCGAACAAGCGGCAAGCGCCAAGTTCGCGTTTAAGTTCTTCGTCGCCGACATAGCCGAGGAAATCAATGAAGGTGGTCAGGTGAAGGCGTTTGGCGGTTTCGTGCAGGCGGGGGAGATCGTCGCCGCGTCCGACGATGCGCAGGCGGGCGGCGGGGATTTCGCGCCGGATGGCGGGCAGGGCTTCAATCAAGTGATCGATGCCTTTGTAGCAATCGGATTGGTTGAGGCGGGAGACCGTGAGGATGTCGAACTCGTGGACTTGCGGCGCGGGCTTGGTGATTTCGAGCTGCGGGTCGAGCGCATTGGGCAAAACGACGGTCGTGGTGAGCGGGATTTTGGCGTAACGCAGGAGTTCGCGCCGGGTAAATTCGCTGACGCACCAGATGCGATCGGCGCCGCGCAGGGCGAGGATTTCCATCCGGTTGAAAGGACGCCAGACTTCGAGGCCGTGGGCGATCAGAGTGTACTTGATCGGTTTGCGGCGCAGTTTGCGCATGGCCCAGGCGACGGGCAGCTGGGCGACGTGGCCGCAGACGATGAGGTCGGCGTTGGCGCTCATGCGGCGTGCGGCTTTGACGAAGGCGAGTTTGCTGCGATCGCAGGCGGCCCAGTCGGTGAGTCGTTGGTTTGAGTAGCGGCGGAGTTCGCGTGAATCGAACGTGGCATCGTTCAGCGACACGACGGACAACTGGCCTGCGGGCTCGCTGAGCTCGCACAAAGCCTTTAGATATAGACGCAGGATGCGGGCGATGCCTCCCTCGGAAGCGAACAACTCTGGAGCCAGCAGAAGGGTGTTCATGCAGTGATTTTGGCAGGTTGGAGCGACCGGTTCACAAAGGCAACCGCGACGGCGAGTGTCCAGACGCGCGACCATTCGCGGGGATCGTTGCCGGAGATGAATTGTTGCCAGCGTGCCTGGACACCGGCGCCGTTGAAGAGGCCGCTGCGGGTGATGTTGGGCAACGAAAATACTTCTTCGAGGAACGGGCGGAGTGGGCCGCGCATCCAAACGGCCATCGGCAAACTGAAACCGCGTTTGGCGCGTTTGGCGGTTTCGCGCGGCAATAGGTCACGCACGGCGCGGGCGAGGGCGGACTTGGGCTGGCCGGGCGTGTGCTTATAGCTGGTCTTTTGGTTCCAGAGCCATTCGATGAGTGGCCGGTCAACAAAGGGAACGCGTAGTTCGAGGGAGTGGTGCATGCTCATGACGTCGCTATCGCGCAGGAGCACGTCGGCCATGTAGGTGCGCATTTCCCAAGCGCTCACGATGTCGAATGGTTCGGCGTCGGCCAACTCGGCGGGCAGGAAGGCCAGCTCGTCGTGCGGTGCGTAGTTGACGTCGCCGTTGAGGAGGTTACGTCGGGCGGATTCGGAGAAATTACGGCGCTGGAGCGCGGCGAGTTCGTTGAAGTTGCGGGCGTGGCGGAGGAAGTCGGCGAGTTTCTGGGCGCGTGAGTCGCCGCGTTGCAGGCGGGCCAGGATGTTGTCGCGGATCGGGCTGGGCAGGCGGCGCCACCAGGGGAGCCAGCGGGCGAGTTTTGGTGTGGTTTCGAACCAGGGATAACCACCAAAGAGTTCGTCGCCACCGAGGCCGGAGAGCGCGACGGTGACGCCGCCAGCGCGGGCGACTTCGCTGACGTAGTAGGAGTTGATGGCGTCGCCGGTCGGCTGATCGTAGGAAGCGAGAATGGTTTCGATGTCGGTGGCCACGCGTTCGCCGGTGAGGATGAACGTTTGGTGGTCGGTGCCGAAGTGGCGTGCGGCTTCCTCGGCTTCGGTGTATTCGGAAAAGGCCGCTTCGTTGAAGCCGATCGAAAAGGTTTTCAGTTTGGTCCCGCCCGTGCGCTGCATCAGGGCAACGATGGCGCTCGAATCGAGTCCGCCGGAGAGGAAAGCACCAACGGGCACGTCGGCCAGCGAGTGGGCGCGGATGGAATCTTCGAGGCGGGAACGGAGTTCGAGGTTGAATTTTTTGCGACTGCGGCAGACGTCGACCTTGGCGTTGGCGGCGTCGAGGAATGTCCAGTACGCACGGACGGTGAACTGGCCGCCTTGGAACGTGGCGCATTCGCCGGGGCGCAGGCTGCGCAGTCCTTTGTAGATGGTGCGCGGTGCGGGTACGGCGAGGTAGGAGAGCGTGGCGTTGAGGGCGGCGGGGTCGAATTCTGCTTCAACGGCACCGGAGGCGAGCAGGGCGTTGAGTTCGGAGGCGAAGAGGAGCGTGGGGCCGCTGTGCGCGAAATAGAGCGGCTTGATGCCGAAGGGATCGCGCGCGAGGAAGAGTTTTTGATCGGCGGCGTCCCACACGGCGAAGGCAAACATGCCGCGCAGGCGGGGCAGGCATTTTTCGCCCCAGTAGGCGAAGGCGGCGAGCAGCACTTCGGTGTCGCACTGGGTTTGGAACGGGATACCGATGGCTTCTAGTTCGGCACGCAGTTCACGGAAGTTGTAGATGGCGCCGTTGAAGACGATTTGAAAACGTCCGTCGGCGGTGGCCATGGGTTGACGGCCGTTGGCGGGGTCGAAAATCGCGAGTCGGCGCATGCCGAGCGTGGCGGTTTCTGACGAGAAAACGCCGGAGTCGTCCGGGCCGCGGTGACGCATGGTTTCGCACATGCGTTCGACGGCGCCTTGGCGTGTTTCGGGGGAGTTTTGGGGGCTAATGAATCCAGCTATGCCGCACATGTTGGGAAAGCTTCGCCGCGTCACTTCGGGGAAAGTGACAAACGGTCGTTGGTTGGGTCGGGGTCAAACGAGTGGAAGGGATTGGCTGACGCGGGTCGGCCACAGCTGTAAAGCCACAAGATAAAGCGGCTTAAGGCAACATCGGCGCAAAGCTCAGGTAGTTAAATCTACTTGAAAAATAAGCCGCAGCTCATGTGCGATAGGCCGCGGCGATCTGGCGGCGTGTGTGTCGCAAAGTTCAGCCAAAAAAATCAGGCGCAGATGGCTGCGGCGATTTCCTGGGCTTTTTCGGGGGAAACGAGTTTTTCGACCAGCATCAAGCCGAGATCGATCGAGGTGCCGGCGCCGCGCGAGGTGATGATTTTACCGTCTACAACCACGCGTTCGTCCTTGAGGATGTGCGGGAGTTCTTTTGCGACGGAAAAATGTGCGGTGTAACGGTGGCCGTCGAGCACGCCGGCGTCGTTGAGCACGGTCGGGGCGGCGCAGATGGCGGCGAGCCAGCGACCGGAGGCGGCTTGTTGTTGCACGAGTTCGCGGACGCGCATGTCGCCTCGGAGGTTGAGGACGCCGGGACCTCCGGGGAGAAAAATGAGGTCGTAGGTTTTCTTTTCGGATTCGTTGAGCGTGGCGTCGGCGTGCATCGTGATGTTGCAACGACCGGTGACGTGCGGGCTCGTGCCGAGCGCGGCGACGGTGACATGGCAACCGGCGCGACGGAGCAGGTCGATCGGCGCAATGGCTTCAATTTCTTCAAATCCCTCTGGCAAAATGGCGAGAACCGTGGGCATGGTTTTAAGTTAACGAAGATGGCTGACCTTGCACCTGGAATTTTTAGCGGAAAACACCTCGTCGTGTTTGGCGCCGGTTATGTTGGCGGGGCGGTCGCGCGCGACGCGGTCCGGCTTGGTGCGCGGGTGACGGCGTTGACGCGAAATCCGACGAAGGTGGCGGCGCTCGTTGGTGATGGTTGCGACGTCGTGGTCGATGAACTCGCGTCGGATACGTGGCACGGGAAGATCGGGCTCGGGCGCGAAAACGGTGGCGTGGATTTTGTGTTGAATTGCGTGAGCTCGGGTGGCGGCGGAATCGAAGGCTACCGGCAAAGTTACGTTGAGGGAATGAAGTCGATTCTGTGGTGGGCGAGTGGTGCGGGCGCGAATGGCGGCGTGGGAACTTTTGTTTATACGAGCAGCACGTCGGTGTATTCACAAAGTGGAGGCGTGCGGGTTGACGAAACGATGCCGGTGGGCGGTGACGTGATCGGAACGCCGGCGGTTTTGTTGGAGGCGGAGGAACTGTTGCGCGGGGCGACGGCGGCGGCGCGGCGGCGTTGGTTTATTTTGCGGCTCGCGGGGATTTATGGGCCGGGGCGGCATCATTTGCTTGACCAGTTGCGCGGGGGGGAAACGGAGTTCGATGGGCGCGGGGAGCACCGGCTGAATCTGATTCATCGCGATGATATTGTGGCGGCGGTGTTGGCAGCTTTCGCGTCGCCGACGGAGAAAGTGGCGAGTGAAGTTTTTAATGTCGTTGACGATGGCGCGGCGCCGAAGTCCGAAGTGGTCGGCTGGCTCGCGTCGCAACTCGGTCGTGCGGCGCCGAGTTTTACCGGGGCCGCAGTGGAGGGACGTCGCGCGGGGACGCCGGATCGAGTGATCGCGAACGACAAAATCAAGGCGGTTTTCGGCTGGTCGCCGCGCTATCCGGATTATCAGGCAGGTTATCGCGCTATACTTGAGGCTTGAAGATTTCGCGCGGTTGCGAGCGACTGATTGCCCGCAAATTTAACTTTTAACCCACAAAAATCCCATGGCCGGCGTTGGTAAACTTCTTAAACAAGCTCAGAAAATGCAGCGTCAGATCGAGACGCTCCAAACCCAGCTCGAAGCAAAAGAGATCGAGGTGACGAGCGGCGGCGGCGCGGTGAAACTCAAGGTGAACGGCGCAGGTAAATTTCTCTCGCTCGCGCTCGATCCTGATTTCCTGAAGGAAGACGCCAAGGTCGTCGCTGAGACGATTCTCGCTGCGGTCCAAGATGCCGCGAAGCAGGCGAAAGAGCAGAACGATTCCGAGATGCAGAAAGTCACCTCGGCGTTCCAGATGCCGGGGATGATGTGAGCGAATGAAGAATTGAGAATGAAGAATGGAGAATGCCGAGCGCGGAATTCAGACGAACCGATTCGTCGGTTCGGCAGCCATCATTCTACATTCTTCATTTTGCATTCTTAATTCTGCATTTCCATGACTCCTGCTTTCGATAAACTTCAGAAGCACCTAAAACAGCTTCCGGGGCTGGGCTTTCGTTCGGCCGAGCGTATTGCATTGCACCTGCTCGTCGAAAAACCGGCGCGTCTGCCTGCGCTGGTTGAGGCGTTGCAGGAAGCGGCGAAAGCGGTTAGGCGTTGCGAGCGTTGTGGCAACCTGGCCGAAGGCGATCGCTGTGCAATCTGCGCCGACGAACGTCGCGACCAGTCAATCGTGTGCGTGGTCGAACACGTGCCGGACCTCGTCGCACTCGAACGCTCGGCGGCGTACCGTGGCGTTTATCATGTTCTCCACGGTAAATTATCGCCGATTCAAGGCGTTAGGCCAAACGATTTAAACTTTTCGTCGCTCCTCGCCCGCATTGAGGCCGGTGAAGTGCGGGAGTTGATTCTCGCGCTTTCGAACGACGTCGAAGGCGAGGCGACATGTCACTATTTAACGCAGCAGTTGTCGCCGGAGCGCGTGAAAGTTTCACGCATCGGCTTCGGCCTGCCGAGCGGCGGCGGCGTGCTCTACGCGGATTCGGTGACGCTCAAGAGCGCGCTTGAGGGCCGGCGCGATTACCACTGAGGAGTTGTTCGGTCGTTCCGGTGTCGTTGAAACGACCGGGCGTTTTAAAACGCCGCGAACACGCTGAGTGTGAACTCCGTGGGACGGACTTTTTCGGACTCGTGGAGGTAGCCGCTTTTCACTCTTACCTTGGAAGCGTCATAACCGGCTTCAATGCCAATGGCAACGATGCGGTGCTCCCAGACATTGGCGCCGAGGGCGACCACGGGTGCGGGATCACCGGCACCGATAAAATCGCCACCGGAAATCGGATAGGCGACGCCGGCGCGGACGTAGGGCGTGAGAAATCCGGCGCGCGGGAAATAGTAGCGAACGTCGGCGAACACCGGAATGATGTAGCTGGTTTTTACGTTATCGTTGTGGTGGTAGTAGTAATGGTTGTCGTCCCGGACCTCTATGTAAGTGCAGGGGCCAACGCCGACACCAAAGCCGAGTCCACTTTCCATCTTGGCGTAGGCAGATAGTTTCAGGCCGATCGACGAAGAATTGTCGCGGTTGAAACCAAAGTTTTTCTCCATTTGGTTGATAACGTTTTCGACGCCGGAGGCGTAGGTGAGACCAAATTCGAAGTGATATTCGGTGTTACTGGCGGCGGGCGACGGGATGATCCCGGTGCGGGCGACGAGTGGCAGACCAAGACAAGTGAGCAGGGCTGCGAAACGAAGAACATTGTAGCGGTTGGTCATGGGAGGAAGCATAGTTGTTTTCTAAGACTACCGGTGGCGATCGGAGTTCCCGGCCGGATGCTGCGTGGAGCCGGTTTGTTGGGGTTGTTTATGGCGAACAGGTTCGATCTGCGCGAGGGAATTTTACAGGTCGGCGGTGGGTGTTTTTCGAGGGTCCTGGGCCGAACCGGTCGACAGGCGAGGGCGCTTTCGCGGGGCAGCCAGGGTCGGTGTCGCAGCGAACTGGCGGCGCCACTTGTCCGGGGCGAGGCCGAAGGCTTGCTTGAACGCGGCAGACAAATGAAAAGCCGAACTAAAGCCCAGGCGCGCGGCGATGTCTTCGAGCGTGTTGTCACCTGACGAGAGCAGGCGGCGGGCGCGGTCAAGGCGTTGTTGGAGCATATATTGCCAAGGGGCAAATCCCGTATGCAGCTTGAAGGCGCGGCGAAAATGCGAGTACGCCACGCCGAGTCGGCGGGCCAGGGCTTCCATGTTGACGGGTTCGGCCAGATGTTCGGCCAGGTGTTGTTCCGCTTCGGCGACGGCACGAACCAACCGCGAGCGGGCAGGCGAGGCACGTCCGCAGGCCTGCCAGACGGCGAGCGCACCGAGCATGCGCGCAGAGAGTTCGGGATCGAAGCCGGGACGCGGCGGGGTGTTGCGCACGCGGGCGTGGACGGCGTCGATCGCGGTCTCCAGACCGGCGGCGAGCGCACCCTTGCGCACGGACGACGTCGGGTCGAGTACGCCGGAGCGGCGCAGGCTTTCGACGACGGGGCCGCGAAACTCGGTCCATTTTTCCTGCCAGCCTGTTTCGAGATCGGGCCGGTAACGATGCCAGACCTTCGGGAAAAGCAGGAAGGCTGTGCCGGTTTCGACTTCGCAGAGGCCCGTTTCGCGCGTCTCAAAAACACCGCGGCCCGCCGTGATGAGCACGATTTGAAATGCATCGAGCCGTCGTCCGCGCGACCAGGCGAAATAGTGATCCGCCGGGTGATTGCGCGGCGGGTAGGGCGCGCCGGGTTCGATGTGAGCGACGCCGGCCGCCGTCACGCCGAGGCCCCAATGCGCCAGTTCGGGCGAGGCCGGTAAGTAGTGAAATTGATTCGGAGTCGCGGCGGGCATTTTCTGTATGAAGTTGATCATTGAGGCGATTCCGGCGCGCATGTCGATCCGCTAAGGTGTGCGCCTTAGTTTCCGCGTGCTGGCCGTTCGTGGCCGGCTCATCTGCCCAACCCTTAGCGTTCCTCGCCCAATGACTCCCCAACAACAGAAACGCGCCCTTGAGGCCCTGAAATCTTTCAACATCGAAGTCCCATCTTGGGGCTTTGCCGATACCGGTACCCGCTTCGGGAAATTCTTCCAGCCGGCCTCCGCCATCGATCTCAACGACAAACTCGCCGACGCGGGTCAAGTCCACAAAGTCACGGGTTGCTGCCCAACGGTCGCGGTCCACGTCCTCTGGGATTTTAAGGCCGGTGAAGATCCAAACGTCTCCGCCAAGCTTGCGAAAAAGCATGGCGTTAAGATCGGTTCGATCAACCCGAACGTCTTCCAAGATCAATGCTACAAGTCGGGTTCCTTCGGCAACGTCGACCCGAAGGTCCGCGCTCAAGCGCTTCAGCATTGTATCGATTCAATTGAAATCGGCAAAGCCGTGAAGAGCGAGTATCTGTCGCTCTGGTTCGCCGACGGCACGAATTATCCCGGTCAGGAAAGCATCCGCGATCGCAAAGCCCGTTTCGAAGCAGCCCTCAAGGCCTGTCACGCGAAACTCGCTCCCTGGCAGACCATGCTCGTCGAGTACAAGCCCTTCGAGCCCGCGTTCTATGCGACCGACATCGCCGATTGGGGCATGTCGTACCTGATGTCGAAAAAGGCCGGCCCTCGCGCCAAGGTCCTCGTCGACACTGGTCATCATTACAACGCGCAGAACATCGAACAGATCGTCGCCTGGCTCCTCGATGAAGAGATGCTCGGCGGTTTCCATTTCAACGATCGCCGTTATGCCGACGATGACCTAACGCTTGGTTCGATCGACCCATATCAAATCTTCCGCATCTTCCACGAAATCCATTCGTTCGCGGTAGATAAAGGTTCGATGCCGAAGATCGCCTACATGATCGATCAGTCGCACAACGAAAAGCCGAAGATCGAAGCGACGATCCAGACCGTGATCATGGCGCAGGAACTCTACACGAAGGCCGCGCTCGTCGACCACAAAGCCCTCCGCAAGGCCCAGGCGAAGAACAACGTCGTCGATGCCGAACTCGAATTGAAGAAAGCGTTCTTCACCGACGTCTCGCCCGCGCTCAAAGCCTGGCGCAAAGCCAACAACCTGCCGCTCGATCCACTCGTCGGCCATCGCGCGAGCGGCTACGAAGCCACCGCCGCCAAGGAACGCACGCAGCGCCGCAAGGACCTCGGCATCGTCCAAGGCGGAGGCTACGCCTGATCTTCGAATAGCTCGCATTAAGGCCGGCGGACGTTTTATCTGCCGGCCTTCTGCATAAAATCTGACCGGTCGTTTTCTTCCGATCTGACTTTGTTCTTTGTCTGACCATGTAGGAGCCTGCTTGCAGGCGATTTTTATTCGGAATCGCCTGCAAGCAGGCTCCTACAATTACAACTGAAGTTTTAGTTCCCCTCATCCCTGCACTGACCCAAAACACTCCGCTTCACGCATCATCCTCATGAACCCCAACCCAATTCTTGGCGTTATCTTTCACTGGCTCGGCGGCCTGGCCTCCGGGAGTTTCTACGTTCCCTACAAAGGCGTTAAAAAATGGTCCTGGGAAACCTATTGGCTGGTTGGCGGTTTCTTCTCTTGGCTGATCTGCCCGTGGTTCTTCGCGAGCATTCTGACCAAGGATCTCGTTCACGTCATCACCTCGCAATCGCCGAGCACACTTTGGTGGACGTTCTTCTTCGGCTTTCTCTGGGGCTTCGGCGGCCTGACCTACGGCTTGACGATGCGCTATCTCGGCTTGTCGCTGGGCACCGGTGTGGCGCTCGGTTACTGCGCCGCGATCGGCACGCTGCTCCCTCCGATCTTCAAGGCCTTTGTCCCTTCCGTTCCGGTCCCGGAAACGCTGGCGCAGATTGCTTCTACCACGGCGGGCCAGATCACGCTGGCGGGTGTCGGTGTCTGTTTGCTCGGCATCGCGATCTCGTCGCTCGCCGGTTTGACCAAGGAAAAAGAAATGCCGCCTGAACAGAAGGCGAAATCGATTTCTGAGTTTAGCTTCGGCAAGGGTATCGTTGTCGCGACCTTCTGCGGCATCATGAGCGCTTGCTTTGCCTTCGCTCTCACGGCGGGCAATCCGATCGGAGAGGCCACAAAAGCGGCTGGCACCGATCCCATCTGGAGCGGTCTGCCGAAACTCTGCGTTCTCCTTATCGGCGGCTTCACGACGAACTTCGTCTGGTGCGTCATGCTGAATTTCAAAAACAAGACGGGGTACCAATACCTCGCCACGCACGTGCGTGCTGAGCATGCCGGCCTGACCGCTTCGGGCGGCGAAGGTGGTGGCAGCGCTGCGGGTGCTGCTCCGGTTGCGTCTGATTTGAAAGTGCCGCGTCTGGGTAACTTCCTCTTCTCGGCCCTCGCCGGAACCACGTGGTATTTCCAATTCTTTTTCTACACGATGGGTGAAACCCAAATGGGCAAGTTCGGTTTTGCCTCGTGGACGCTGCACATGGCCAGCATCATTATCTTTGCCACGATGTGGGGCTGGATCTTCCACGAATGGAAGGGCTCCAGCAAGAAAGTCCACACGCTGATCGCGTCGGGCATTTTTGCGTTGCTCCTCTCGACCGTCATCATCGGCGCCGGTACCTGGGTGAAGAGCCGGGTTGGCGCTCCGTAAGGCCGGTTCGGTTTAGACGATATTTCCCTCTGGCGGCTGACTTCGGTCAGCCGCCTTTTTTGTGTGCGTGGACGGAAGTGGCCAGAATACCGAAGCGTTTGTGAGTATTTCGCACCACTTCGCCGGGCATTACTTCTTTGAGCCGGTTTTTAACAGCTGCTTTGCTTCACGAAGGAGCAGACGTGCGCCGAGCCAGTCATGCCAGACTCCGTTTCGTTCATACTCCAAGG
>Ga0302322_100002771_pt1 | contig 14877 bp, 15 predicted proteins | sample Fen_T0_2_FD_203757 | JGI IMG/M metagenome (GOLD analysis project Ga0302322, IMG submission 203757) | Peat permafrost microbial communities from Stordalen Mire near Abisko, Sweden - Fen_T0_2 | ecosystem: Environmental > Terrestrial > Soil > Wetlands > Permafrost | place: Sweden: Abisko... | reverse complement strand
AAGAGCATGGCCCGATCTGGCGTGATCCCGCGGTAGGCCTCGGGCGTGCCTCCAGGCCAGGCGGCGAGCGAGGTGAGGATCAGCACACCAAGATCGGCCGTGAGGGCTGTGGGCCAGCGCAGGCCCTGCCAGCGGCGGCCGTAGGTGGCCCAGAGACTGCCGATGCCCAGCAGCAGAAACACAGCCAGGAAGGGTTCAATGGACCGCCGGGCGGACATGATGGCCAGACCCGAGCCCAAGGACGCGAAGGTGGCGAGCCAGATGATGGGTTGGAGATCCCGGCGCCAAGCCACAGCCCCATGCAGGCAGGTGACGGCCAGGAGCAGGCAGGCCGCCAGGCCAGGCGCAAGGATGCCGAACCGGGCCGTGGATTCGACGATCAGTGGATAGGCGATGAGGATGGAGGCCAGGGCATGGAAGGCGGAATCCAGGGGGTGTTTGGCGCGATCCGCGAGGAGGGCCCAGGTGAGGGCATAGCCCAGACCCAATGCCACCCCATAGCCGCGGTGGATGGTGCCCGCATCCACCAGGGCCCGGATGAGGGTGGCTCCACCCAGGATGAGACAGGTTCGGCCAATGAGTCCCATGAGGCGGACAGGGTTGGGAAGATCGGTGGCGGGAAGGGCGGCGGCGGGAAGGGTGGCGGCGGGAACCTGAGCTTCAGGGGTCGCCGGTGCAGATACGATCCGTTCAGGCACAGGTGCTTCCAGGGCAGTGATCCTGGCCTCCAATCGGGCGACCACTTGCGCCAGGGCGGCGAGGCGCACTTCGAGCGCGCTCGGCAGGGCTTCTGCCGGATCGCGCTTGAAGGGGGACACCTCGGGCGTGGACATCAACGGAACCTCAAAGTGAGGCAGTGCGGTGCATGAATTGGGAAGGGTGTAATACCTCATGCCACGCCCCCTGGCGGGGAGCGTCAAGCAAAATCAAGACATTCCAAATGATTCATAAAGCAATCAATGAAAGGTGTTAGAACATTGGCGACTTCGGCATCCTACGCGCTGCCTGGGGATTCTATGAGAAAACCGGCGGATGCCCACGCCGTGCCGCTTTAACTGTCCTGCGCGGTATGTGCCGGGCGTCACAGCTTTCAATGACTGCTGCCAAGCTGAATGCCAGGAGTGCCCATGTCCGTCTCAACCCTTCGTCGCGGAATCCTGCTCGGCAGCCTCCTTGCCTTCACGGCGTGTCTCGCGGCCCAGGACACCACCGTGGTGTTGCTCCGTCATGCCGAGCGTCAATCCATCCTGGATGGCGATTCGCCGCTGGCCGAAGCAGGCCTGCGCCGGGCTGAAGCCTTGGTGCCCCTGCTGGAAAAGTTCAGGCCCGATGCGCTCTATACCTCGAATCTGAAGCGGGCCCAGCAGACCCTGGCCCCGCTGGGAGCCCGGCTCGGCCTGAACCCCTCCGTGCGTGCGAAGGAGAGCAGTGACCTTCTGGCCGAGGAGATCCTCCGCAACCACCATGGGCACACGGTCATCGTCTGCTGGCACCACGACTTGATGAAGAAGATCGCCCGGGGTCTGGGTGTGAAAAGCGTGATTCCCCACTGGTCCATCGATACCTATGATCGGCTTTGGATCGTGCGTGTGCCTGCGAAGGGCGAGGCCACACTGGAAGAGCGTCGACAGGAACTAGCGCCAACTCCCGCTGGGATGACCCAAGGCCACTAGCACTTCCTCAGCGGCGCGAATGCCGTGGTCCTGCGCTTCTTCGAAGAGCGCCAGGCCACTCAGTTCCGTGTGGGCGAAGTGGATGCCCCCGAAGGGCCGGGACAACGCGAGGAATTCCGGATCCCAGAGGAGCCCAGGTTCAGGGCGCACCATGGCGTGACCCCAGCGCATCACGTCCAGGCGCGCCACCAGACCCTCCAGATCGGGATGGGCTGGGCGCAGATCGTTCATCACCATGCGGGCACACGCAGGCCAGTCCAGGGCACGCAGCCGTGCCCGCTCGGCGTCGCAGTCGGCGCCCGCAAAGGGCCGGTACCAGGTCCAGACCGTGGGCCCATGGTCCCGCAGGCTCTGGTGGGTGGCCACCACATAGCCCAGCGCCTCGCTGTCCCGTAGCACATTGTCCCAGGCCAGGGGAAAAGTCGGCTCCTTGGGCCGGGCGCGGAGCGTGAGGTTGGCCACCATCCACGGTGCGTTGTGGATGCGGGAGGCAACGGGGCGGGCGGTTTGGAAGCCTTCAATGACATGGCGGGCCACATGCTGCGGTCCGGCGAAGATCACCCGTTTCGCCCGCCACCCGGTACGGCGCTGGTTGACGGTATCCCAGGCCGAGACCAGGAGACCGCCCTCGTCAGGGCGGATTGCGGTCGCCATGACCCCGCATCGAAGCTGGTCGCCGCAGGCCTTGAGCAGATGCTCGATGAGGAAACCATTGCCCTGGGGCCATGTCAGCAATGGCCTGGAATCTTCGCCGGGACCCTGTTTCCGGGCGGCGAAATAGAAGAGGCCCGCCCAGGCGCTGGTGGTCTCCAACCTGGAACCGTAGTCGTCCCGGCAGGCGTAATCCAGCAACCACCGCAGGCGGGGCGAGACCAAACCTTGCACATCCAGCCAGGCGGCGAAGGAGAGCGCATCGAGGGCCCGGGCCCCCGGCGCATCCGAGCACCGCGATCTCGGAATGCTGAAGGCGGGGCGGCCCTTGGCGTCGCGGAAGGCAGCCCAGCGATCCACTTCGTGGAAGAAAGTGCGGTACTGCCGCTCATCTTCGAGGCTCGCCCCAGCCCGCAGGTAGAGGCCCTCCCACCACTGACCGTAGGCGAAGATGCGCTCTTCCGGCGCGCGTACCGTGGCTTCCTCCGCGAACAGTGGATCACCCTTGGCATTGAAACCTTCCACCACGCCGCATTCCTTGAGCAGGCGCAGCACGGCATGGTTGCCCCGATCGGGCACGGGCAGGTAGTGGGCAGCCCAGGGGAAGGGGCTCACGTGATTGCGGCCTGACCTTGAGGTGCCGCCAGGTTCAAGCTCCAGTTCCAGGATGCGGACATCATCCAGCCCTGCACCAGCCAGTCGCCAGGCGGCACTGAGCCCCGCCACGCCGCCTCCCACGATGAGGGTGGAGATCGGTTCGAAGTAATCCGGATCCGGGAAGGCGCCACCCCGCAGCCAATGCCCCAAAGGCAGATCCGGGCCCACGAGTTCGCCCGGAAAGGGAAACTCAGGTTTGCGGCGACAGGCGAGAAGGTTCGCCGAAGCTGCCGTTGCTGCGAGAAAGTCGCGTCGCTTCATGGCCTGGTCCAGGCCAGAGACGCAGGAATTGGAAACGGATCTGGAACCGCAGAATGCATGGATGAAACGCCGGAGGAGGGTTCATTCATGAGTTTAGAACCCCGAATACGGGAATACAGGAGCAGGGGATTGGAGGATCTTCTCTGCGTCCTCCGCGCCCTCTGCGGTTATTCGATGAACAGCTGATCATGGTTGTCTCGAAGGCTGCAATAGGGCTGCCCGCATCCGATTCAGGCCTGCGGTACCAGGGGTGGTGTGAAAGGAAAATGTCTACCGTAGAGGACGCAGAGAAAAAAACTCCCGATGTTTTATTTTTCGAAACGACCTCATTGCCCAATCGAAACGACGCCATTAAGACCAACGCCGCCACTCCCGGGCGTAGAGGTGGACGAGCACCTGGTTGTCCAGGCGGTTCACCTCCGTGGGGACGCGGTCCATGTCCTTTGGGAAGGCGAACATGGCCGAGGTGGCCTCGTCCGACAGGTGGCGCAAGCCCGGCAGCACGCGGGTCGGCACCTCGAACTCATGTTTCGAGGCCAGAGCGAAGCCCCAGACGCCAAAGGAGGGCACGGCCAGGTGGTAGGGGCGCACCTTCAGCCCCGAGGCTTCCATGGTGGCGGCGATGCACCAGAAGGATTGCCGCGCCATGAGCGGCGAGGTGCTCTGGACGGTGATCATGGCGTCCTCGGCCAGACGGCGTTGGAGCAGGCGATAGAAACGTGACGTGTAGAGCTTTCCCAGGGCGTAGGTGTTGGGATCCGGGAAATCCACGAAGGCGAGGTCGAAAGGTGGCCCCTGGGTTTCCTGGAGCCAGACCATGGCGTCGGCGTTCACGACCTTCACACGGGGATCTTCGAGAGCGGCACCGTTGAGCTGGCGCACCATGGGTTGTTTGCGCGCCATGTCAGTCATGGCCGGGTCCAGGTCCACCAGGACGACTTCCCGCACCGAGGGATGTTTCAGCACCTCGCGCACCGCCAGGCCATCCCCGCCGCCGCAGATGAGCACGCGCTTGGCATCGGGTCGCAGGCTGAAGGCCGGGTGCACCAGGGCCTCGTGATAGCGGTATTCGTCCGCCGAAGAGAATTGCAGGTTGCCATTGAGGAACAGCTGGAAGCTGCCGCGCCCACGGGTGAGCATAGACGATTTCGTCCGCGAAGATCTCTTCTTCCACGGCCAGGGTGAACTTCCCCGCGAAGGCCAAGCCTAAGGCCAAGAGGGCCATGACGACGGCACAACGCAGACGGATCATGCGGGTCGGGCCCAGCTGGGATTGCAGCAGATGGGTGGACCAGAGGCCCACGGCGGCGTTCAGCAGGCCGAAGAGCAGGCTGGTGCGCACCAGGCCCAGCTTGGGCATGAGCAGCAGGGGGAAGAGCAGGGACGCGAACAGGGCGCCGATGTAGTCCAGGGTGAGCACCCCCGCCACCAGATCCTTGAAGCGCACCTGGTCCTTGAGGATCCGCATGAGGATGGGGATTTCCAACCCCACCAATGTGCCCACGGCCATCACCACGCCGTAGAGCACGACCCGGAAGGCGTGGGTGTGGGCGAAGGCCTGGAAGAGGATGGGCGCGGAGAATCCACCCACCAGGGCCACTGCCAGTTCCAGATCCACGAAGCGTCGGGCGAGGCCCCGGTGCAGGAACTTCGAGAGCCAGGAGCCCAGTCCCATGGCACTGAGATACACGCCGATCACGGTCGAGAATTGCGTGACCGAATCCCCCAGCAAGTAACTCGACAGCGTCCCCGCCACCAGCTCGTAGATCAGCCCGCAGGAAGCGATGAGCAGCACGCTGATGAAGAGCAGCGGTGCCTTGAGCGTGGGCTGATGAACCGAGTCCTCTGCTTCAGCCGAAAGGGCATCACCCATGGATGGCAGCAGCGATGATGATGCTGATGCCGAGGATGAGACAGCCGAGGACGATGCCAAGGGCGATGTTCTGGTCATCCTCCATTTCCTTCCGAAGCGAGAAGGGGAGCACCTTCACAAGGAAGAGCCAGACCAGACCGAGGATGATGAGGCCAAGGGCGGAGAAGACAGCGGCAACGATGAGTTGATGCAGCATCTGGTTCGTGATCATCATTTACCCCCATGAAAGCCATTGTTGTGCAGGAAGGTCCGGTAGGCACCGGGTGTCTGACGGACGCTGGGCGGCAGGTCGGCGCGACGCCGCTGGCCGAAAAATTCGCGGCCGAAGAAGCCGTTGGCGACCATCAGGCTGAAGCCGCCGCCGAGAAAGAGCAGGTAGAGGATCCGCATCAGTCATCACCTCCGCTGGAAGACGCATTTGTGCCGTACATGCTCTCCTGCCATCGTCGGCTTTCGAAAGCCGCCATGCGGAAGACCATCAGCAGGGGCACCACAAGGATGGCAAGCAGGGCCAGCCCCGGATACAACCACCGCATGACACCCTGGCGCAGCTTCACTTCGATCTCTCCCACCGGTGGCATCCTGCCATCCCATTGCGGCGCGAGGCGAAGCACATACGTGCCGGGTGGTACGGCGCTGAGGAACACCATCTGGGTCTGGTCGCCCTCGGACCAGGACTCGCCGCCATCCACGCCATGGTAGTAGCTGCTCTCCAGGAGAAAGAGCTCCGCTACGCCGGTGGTCTCGCTCACCAGGGCGCCCTCCAGACTGACCCAGCTGTTGTTCACGGGGGCACTGAGGGTGACCGCCAGATTCTGGTGGCCATCCTTGATCTCGATGGGACCGGAGAAGAAGACAGGTTCCTGGGCCTCGCCGATGGCGGAATCCGAAGGCGATGGGGAAGCTGTGGGCGGCGCGGCTGGTGCTGGCCTCCGCGTCGGAATGCCCCGGCGAGCCTCCGCAGTCGCCGGGCCAAGGTGGGCCATCTCCACCAGATCGAGTCGGCGGCTGAACAGTTCGATATTCCGGTGGGTTGTGGACTCGATCATGACCAGCGTCAGCAGCAGCCCGAGGGCACCGACGATCCACAGGGTGGATTTCGAGAGCGTCGTCTTGTGGGGATTGGGTTGGAAGGACGAGATGCCCCTGGGAGCAGGGGGCGTTCCGGCGAGCTTGAAGGCGGTCCAGATCTCGCTTGGTTCCAGATAGGTGGAGAGGCTCCAGTTCACCTCTTCGCCGCCATTCTTGTGTCGCTGCAGCTCCCGGGTGAGGCCGCGCGGCGGGGCCACGAACTCGGAAACCTGCACCCGCTCGCCCTGCTCCACCATCCAGTAGAACTCGCCCCACACACCCTCGACCACGGCCGCCACATCCTGGAAGCGCCGCCAGTTGTGGCCCTGAGCCCACAGGTTCTTCTGGCCTTCGTGAGCCTGGGGGACTTCGCCCGGTGGCAAGGCTGTGGCCACACTCCAATGACCATCGCTTTCCACCAGCCATCGAAAGCCGTGCTGGCTGTCCAGGAGCAGGTATTCGGTCCAGGGGTAGGCCGTGCCTTCGAGGGTGCAGCTGCGGCGCAACTGGCCGATGCAGATGACCTTCTCTCCGCCCAGCAAGCCTTCCGCCCCGAGTGGAATCACCACCTCCTGGTGCGGCTGCTTGAGGCTCTTCAGGAAGGCGAATTTGCCGTTTTCCACCGAAAGCAGGCTGCCGCAGCTGGGGCAGCCCACGCGCTGAGTCTGGTCCGGCGCGTGCAAGGCCAGGGCGCCACCGCACTTGGGACAGTTGAGGTTCTGGGCTCCAAGCTTGGTCGGCTTTCGCGTTCCGCCCCGAATGGCCAGGTCGGCCAAGGGGATCTCGCGGCCGAGGAAGAAGAGCGGCGGATCCTCGCTGTAATCCAGGGTGGCGAAGGCCCCGTTGCGGCCGGACAGGTCCGCATAGCGATAGATGGCACCTGGCTCCACGGCCCAGGGAATCTCGCCTTCGGCGCTATGGAAGGTGGCTTCGCTGAGTTCGCCCACCGTCCAGAGGCCATCGGGCCCGAGGTCCGCGAGACCACCGGCCTGGAGGCTGTCGGCGGCGGGAAGCGCGCCGTGCGGGGCCTGAGTGAAGGTGAGGTAGAAGCGTCCCTGGGCCTCGGCCAGCCAACCCCAGCGGCCGTCGTCCAGGGCCAGGTACCATTCGTCCCACACGCCCCCGAGGGGATGCTTCAGCTGGACGCGACCTGCCAACGTGAATGCCCGACCTGTGTAGGTTCCCGAGGCACCCAGGCCGAGCGGCGAGCCCGTGTCCACGAGGTCGGCGACCTTGCCGATCAATTCGGGATCGCGGTCCTTGCGGGCGGCCAGTGCCTTGCAATAGGAGCAGACGGCCACCATCGTCCCGGGCCGGAAGCTCAGGGCGGCACCACAACTGGGGCAGGAGGCGAGGGTGCTCATGGGTTCCGGTGATTATGCAGGTCCGTCACAGCAAGGGGAAGATGCGGCGGAGGCCAGCGTGAAATCGGGACGCATCCGTCAGCAGGCTGAGGACGAGATGACCGTCCCCGGGCAGATCGAAGAAGGAGCCGGGATGGACGAGGGTCGCGGCCGCCTCCAGTAGCCGCAGGGCGCGGATCTCATCTGCATCCACGGCTGGGCGGCGCAGCAGGACTGACCAGCCGCCCTCCACCGGCAACCGGGAGAGGTGGTCATGCGCTTTCAGCGCCTCGTCGAGGCTCGAAAGGTTGGTTCGGAGGCGAGCCTGGACCTGGTGCCGGATCGCTGGAGCCAGCTCCAACAACCTTGGGGCCGCGGCCTGCACCGGGGCAGAGACAGAAAGGTACTGATCCGCCAGGAAGGCCAGGGCCTCAAGGTAGGTGTCTGCGCCGGGCCCACGAACGGCGATCCACCCGAGCTTCAACTGCGGAAGGGCCGCCACCTTGCTGAGGCCTGAAAGGAGGAAGACCGGGCAGGGCGGGTTGGCGTCCAGAAGGGCCGTGGCCAGGCGGTCTGCGGGAGGCTCCAGGGCATAGTCCGCGAAGACCTCGTCCACAAGCAGGGCCAGGTTTTTCTGGGCACACAGGGCGGTCAGTTCTGTCCATTCCGATCTGGACAGAAAGTGTCCGGTGGGGTTGTTGGGGTTCACCACCACCACGGCCCGAGTCCGGGGGGAAACCGCCGATGCAAGGGCCCCCAAGTCCAGATGCCAGCGGTCGTGGAAATAGGATGGAACGGGCCTGGCGTTCAAGCCTTCCAGCCGCGCCAGCCAATCGAACAGCGGATAGCTGGGACTGGGCACCAGCACTTCGTCGCCAGGATCGCCCAGCAGCTTGAACAACAGGCCGTAGCCCTCGCTGGTGGAGGCCGTCAGCAGCAGTTCCTCGGCGCGCAGCCCGTGGCCGTGGTGGGCGGCGATGGCCTCCCGGGCCACTTGTGAACCCTGGGGATCCGGATCGTAGCTCAGCACCGCGGGTGAGGAGAGGGCTGCGCAGATCTCCGCCTCTGGATAAATGAATCCGCAACGGGTGGGGTTCGTGATGGTGAGGTCCAGGATCTCCCGGCCCTCGGCCTGCATCCGGGTCAGCATGGCCGTCAGGGGATTCGGCTCGAAACCGTGTGGCAGGCGAGAGGAAAGGCGCATGGGTTCAGAGTAATCGAATGGCAGATTCACTGCGGGGAACGCGGCGTTCGCGGGATAATCCGGAATTCCCTGGAGGCTCCCATGGCGAAGACGCCCAATGTTGCGGTGCTGTTGGCCGGTTGCGGCCATCTCGATGGTGCCGAGGTGCGAGAGGCCGTGCTGACCCTGCTGGCCCTGGATCAGCAGGGCGCGACCTTCCAGTGCATCGCGCCCAGCGCCGACCAGCACCATGTCATCAACCACGCCACGGGACAGCCCGTACCCGGCGCGGTTCGAAACATCCTGGAAGAGGCCAGCCGCATCGCCCGGGTGGGCCAGTGCCTGGACCTGGCGCAGGCCCGCGTCGAGGCCTTCGATGCGCTGGTGATGCCCGGTGGTTATGGCGTGGCCAAAAATCTGTGTAATTTCGCCTTCAAGGGCGCCGAGGGCGAGGTCCGTCCCGATGTGGCGGCCTTCCTCCGGGGTTTCTTCGACGCCAAGAAACCCGTGGGTGCCATCTGCATCGCCCCGGCCATGGTGGCGCTGGCGTTATCAGGTCGAAGCGCGGCGCGACTCACCCTCGGCGGTGATCCCGGTTGCGCCGATGCCATGCGGCGTCTGGGGCACCTTCACCAGGACACGCCCAGCGCCCGGGAGATTGTCGTGGACGAAGCCCTCAACCTGGTGACCACACCGGCCTACATGTTCGACGATGCGAGGTTGAGCGATGTGTGGGTGGGCATCGAACGCTGTGTGGCGGAAGTTCTGAAGCGGGTCTAGTCGAGGGCTTCCCGCCTGGGATGAACCATCCGTCTCAGGGTGGGGGTGAGGGTGCGGCTGGCGGTGAGGATCCGGGTTTCTTCATCCAGTGCCTTGATCCAGGGCGCGGCGTGACCGAGGGCGAGACCTGAGTCGGGCAGACCCAGGCTGTGGTCCAGGGCCCGGAGCACCTGCTCGGCCACGGGGGCCAGTTCCCGCCAGCGGGAACTGGCCAGGGCTTCAACCTGGGCAGGTCGGAGCGGCGGCTGGATGAGGGCCACCAGGGTTTCCATGCCGAGCTTGGGATGCTGGAGAAAGGCCGTCAGTACCGTGGCCGCAGGCGCTCGCCAGACCAGGGACCAGAGAGGCCGTGGCGCATGCACGGCGAGGCTCCTGCGCTCACCGGTGGTCAGGGTGGTCCACTGCTGCTGCAGCTTTTCCGTGGCTTGCTGACGGGCCTGGGGATGCGCTGCGGCGTCCGAAGCCACGGCGGCGAGTGCCCGCCAAGGCAGGCGGGCCAGCAGCCGGGAACGCAGGTGGGCCGGGGCCTTGGGGTGCTGGGCGATCCAGCGCAAAAGCAGGGGACGTTTCTTCAGTTCCGGCAGGTCAGCTGCGGATTCCAGCCAGCCCCGGGGCGGATCCGGCTGCCGCAACAGCCTCAGAAACCGTGGCCACGGAACATCGGGCGGAAAGGCCCAAGGGGTTGGGGAGGGACGGGGCATGGGGAGAGTGTAGTGAGTCTGGGGGCTGGAGACTGGAGGTGCGGATCCCTGATGCGCTGCGAACGGCGCGCCCATGGTTCAGTTCGGCGCCGACCCATTCGAACGGCCCAATGCTGAGACATCGGGGGTCGCCCTGAAAGGAGTGCCTCCGGTCTCCAGCCCTCAGCCTCCAGGCCGATGTACGCCACACTGTCCGAATGACCATCGAATTCACCATCCTGGGTCGGGGCCGTGCTGGAGGCTCTCTGGCCGAAGCCTGGGGACCCAGAGTGGCGCTCTCGGATCACACGGCACGCCCTCAAGGTTTGGTGCTGCTGGCGGTGCCAGACCATGCGGTGCCAGACCTTGCGGCCTGTTTCCCGGGGCGCTGCGTGCACTTGGCGGGCAGCCTGCATCTGCCGAGCGTCCCCTGTGCCCATCCTTTGACGAGTTTCGATGGCAGGGCCCGCGACTGGGCTGGAACTCCCTTGGCCATCACGGGGGCTGTTCCGGACGACCTCCGCCGCGCCTTCGGCGATCTGGGCTTCGCGGCCTTCGATCTGCCGGGGGAGCTGAAACCCCTCTACCACGCGGCGGCGGTGCTCACTTCAGGCCACGCGGCTTCCCTGTGGCTGGGAGCCGAGGCCCTGTTGCGCGCCCAGGGCGTGGCGCTGCCGGGCCGTGGACTGCTGCCGCTGGCGGAAGCCACCCTCCACCATGTGGCCGAGCGGGGCGCGGCGGGCCGCACGGGACCCTTTGCCCGAGGAGATGAGGCCACCATCACGCGCGATGCGGAAGCACTGCCAGAACCCTGGCGAGAGATCTTCCTGAAACTGGGGCGAAGCCTCGGGTAGTCCTTCCTCCTTTTTGGAACACCATGCTGCTGCTTCTCCTTGTTTCAGTGATCTGGGCCCTATCTTTTGGCCTCACCGCCCAGGTGAGCGATCTGGGCGCCCCCTTTGTGACTGTGGCCAGGACCGTGCTGGCGGCCCTGGTGTTTCTCCCTTTTCTGGATGTGAAGGGTCTGTCCACCAGGCAGGTGCTTGCCTTCGCGGGCATCGGCGCCCTGCAATTCGGCCTGATGTACCTGCTCTACATCACCTCGTTCCGCTGGCTGCAACCCTCCGAGGTGGCCCTGTTCACCATCTTCACGCCGCTGTTCGTGACCCTGGTGGGTGATCTTTTCGAGCGGCGCATGTCCTGGGTGTTCCTGCTCACGGCGGGGGTCGCCGTGGTGGGAACGGGCATCTGTGTCTGGTCGGGATTGGGGCGCTCGGGGCTGGTGTGGGGGTTCCTGCTGATGCAGGGCGCGAACCTCTGCTTCGCCCTGGGTCAGGTGCTCTACCGTCGTGCCGCACCAGCCTCAGGCAAGCGCGACCGGGAGCTCATGGGCCTGCTCTACCTGGGGGCCTCCGTGGTGGCTGTCGCCCTGGCCGCGCCCACCGTCCAGTGGGACAAGGTCCTTGGCATGACGCTGCGTCAGGGGGCCGTGCTGCTCTATCTGGGTGTGGTGGCTTCTGGGCTGGGGTTCTTCCTTTTCAACGCGGGCGCCCGGCGGACCGACCTCGGCACCCTCGCCATCTTCAACAACATGAAGATCCCCCTGGCCATCCTGGCTTCCGGCCTCATCTTTCATGAAACGGTGGACTGGGAGCGGCTGGCCATCGGTGGCGCTGTCATCGCCTGCGCCCTTGGACTGAATGCCGTAACCGGAGCGCGATCATGACCGGATTCAAGCCACCCCTGCCGCTTCGCGCCGAGACTCCCGCTGCCTGGGCCGAGGCGGCCCTCGCGGATCCCGCGGCCCTGCTTTCGGATCACGCCCATAACGAAAAGAAGGCCGCGCTCAATGCCTTGAATTTGAGTCAATCCTTCGCGGACGCTCCGCGGGCCTCCGTGCTGCTGGCGCGGCTGGCGGAGGAGGAGCTGAACCACTACCGGCGGGTGCTGGAGGCGCTCCAGTCCTTTGGCTGGCTGTTGCGACCCGACGGTGGCAACGCCTACGCCAAGGCCCTCCACAAGCTGGCCACCAAGGGCTTGCTGGACCGTCTGCTCATCGCCGCGCTCATCGAGGCCCGCAGCTGTGAGCGGCTGTGGCTGCTGGAACGGGAATGGTCCGCGCATCTGGAACTGGGATCGCCCACCTGGCTGGCCTTCCTGCTGGAGCTGGAACGCTGCGAGGCAGGCCATGCGCTGGGCTACCGGAGCCTGGCCGAGGATCGTTTCGGGGCCGAGGCGGAAACGCGGCTGGATTGGTGGCTGGACCGTGAGGCGGAAGTCATTCGTGGGCTGCCGTGGCGGTCTGCGGTCCATTAGGTCCTTTAACCCCCAGTAAGGGCGTTCGTGGCATCCTGGAGGGTCTTCCGAGGCAACTTATGTCCACTGTTCCCGACCATGGTCTCAAAGAGATGGTGCCTGTCTTCGGGCCCGAGGCCCTTGGCGTGGGTGCCCATGGCAGTTTCCATGCGGCCCTCGAACGCCTCAGCGGTGAAGGCGACCTCAAAGCGCGCCTGTTGCTTTCGGCCCTGTCCCACTTTGCGGCCAAGGGTTATGACGGCGTCCAGGTGAAGGAGGTCGCCGAGGAGGCCGGTGTCTCCAAGCCAACGCTCTACTACCACTTCGGCAGCAAGGAAGGGCTCTTCCGCCAGCTCTGCCTCGTCTCCCTGTCCAGCATGGCGGTCCGCATCCAGGCCATGGTGGATCCCTTTCTGGTCGAGCCGATCAAGGGAGCCAAAGCCGCCGAAGACGCCTGCTTGAAGCTCTCCCGGTCCTACCTGAGCCTGCTGCTGGAAAGTCAGGAATTCACTGGCTTCATCCTCCGCTCCATTGCGGTGCCCTCGCCCGATTCCAGTTTTCGCGACCTGATGCCCCTGGTGGAAAAGGGCCTGAGCCCCCTGGGCCTCTTCATGCACCATGTGTTCGGCACCAGCCTTGAAATGGCCCGCAAGGAGGTGCTGCTCTTCACTTCCCTGGTCGGTTCGCTCATCGAGGAGAAACTGCGGGATCCGTCGTATCAGATCACCGAGGATGAGATCCAGTGGGTTTCGCGACGGTGGCTGCACGGCGTCCTGGGCTGAGGCTGACCATGGCGAAGCCCGCCCCGTACCAGGCCGTCCTGCGTCCCCTGGATCTGGCCCAGCACCTGTTCGAAGTCGAATTGACCTTTCCTGCGGAGGCGCTGGCCCAGGACGCGGTTGCTGCGATGCCGACCTGGACACCCGGCTCGTACCTGGTGCGGGACTACGCTCGGTTCGTGGATCGGGTACGGATCGTGGACGGTCAGCGGGAGTGTCCTCTGGAGAAACTCGACAAGCAGCGTTGGCTGCTCCCCGCCTCGAAACGGGAACGCACCATCCGTTATCGCGTCTATGGCAATGACCTCACCGTGCGCACCAACCACGTGGACGCGACCCACGCTCAGTTCATTCCGGCGGCCACATTCCTCTACCTGGAAGGGCAGCTGGACCGGCCGGTGGAAGTGCGCTTCGAGGGCTTCCCTGCCGAATGGAAAGTGGTATCAGCGCTTCCCCTGAAGCAGGGTGTCTACCTGGCCAAGGATTTCGATACGCTCGTGGACTCGCCCTTCGAGCTGGGATCGTTCCGGACACGCACCTTCTCAAGCGGTGGCACGGCATTCGAATTGGCGTTCACCGGGGAGCACCACGGCGATGAGAGCCGCATCACGGAGGCCACCCGGAAGATCGTGGAAGCCGCGGGCGCGATCTTCGGCGGCTTCCCCTTCAAGCGCTATGTGTTCCTCTTCACGTTCGCGCCGAAGCTGCGGGGTGGTCTGGAACATCGGGACTGCACCAGCCTCATTTCCGACAGCCACGCCTTCGACACCCAGGAGGGCTACCACGCCCTCTACCAGCTGGTGGCCCACGAGTTCTTTCACGCTTGGAACGTGAAGCGGCTCCACGCGACGGCCTTGGGTCCCTTCGACTACAGTCGCGAAAACCCCACGAAGATGCTCTGGTTCCATGAGGGGCTCACATCCTACATGGAACACCTGATTGTCCTCCGGGCCGGGGTTGTGCCCTGGAGCCACACCGCCAAGGAGTTGGCCCGTTGCTGGAGTGAACAGGTTCAGCGGCCCGGCCGTTTGGAACAAAGCCTGGAGGAATCCAGCTGGGATGCCTGGATCCGCCTCTACAAGCCACACGAGTTCAGTCCCAACAGCTCGGTCAGCTACTACGACAAGGGCGAGATGATGGCCTGGTTGATGGACGCCACCCTCCGAGAGGGCAGTCGGGGCAAGGTGGGCTTGGCGGATCTGTTCACTCTGCTCTGGACGCGGCGGGGGGAACGGGGGCTCACGGACGCGGATGTGCGCCAGGCCTACGGGGAACTCTCCGGGAAGGATCCGGCGCCGTTCTGGGACGCCTACATTTCGGGGCGCGCCGAACTGGATGCCGCTCCCTTGCGTCGGGCCTTTGGCCTCGACCTGAAGGCATTGGCGCCCTGGGAGGGCTTGTCTCCAGAGGAACAGCAGGATCCTGCTGCCCTGTTCCGTTCCCGAGCCTGGACTGGGCTCGTGTTGAATGCCAGCGGAGCCGTCATCCAGAACGTGATTCCCGGCAGCCCGGCGGCAGTGGCGGGCCTGAGTTTCGGCATGGAGATCCTGGCGGTGGATGGCTGGCGCACGACGACTGCCAGCGAGGTGAAGCGCAGCCTTGCCCAGCCGGGTCCCGGCGGGAAAGCAACG
>Ga0302322_100002770_pt1 | contig 14878 bp, 14 predicted proteins | sample Fen_T0_2_FD_203757 | JGI IMG/M metagenome (GOLD analysis project Ga0302322, IMG submission 203757) | Peat permafrost microbial communities from Stordalen Mire near Abisko, Sweden - Fen_T0_2 | ecosystem: Environmental > Terrestrial > Soil > Wetlands > Permafrost | place: Sweden: Abisko... | reverse complement strand
GCGGAAATGCTGATTCTTCATCCAAGGCATCCGCGCTCCATCCGTTTTTCCAGCACAGAAGTGCAGTCCGCCCTCCGCGCCATCAGCAACACCGGACCCGGCTCTTATGCCAATGAAGCGGAGCGGCTGGCAGGCAAGGTTCTGGAACGCCTTCGCTACGACCGTATTGATGAAATCCTGCAGACCGGACTTCACAGTTACCTTACGGAAATCATCCGGCTGTTCAACTCCATCGGGGAGGCCATCGCGCGGTCCTACTTTTATTACGCGCTGCCTGCATGAACCGCTTCCACCTCACACACGCCACGGAATTCGCCTATGACGGCGCCGTCTATGAGAGCTACAACGAAGTGCGTCTGCGTCCCATTCACGACGACCACCAGAGTTGTCTCTCGTTCCGCCTGATCACGAATCCCGCTTCCCGCGGCTCTTCTTACAAAGACGGTTTCGGCAACTGGATTCATTTGTTCAACGTCCTGCCGCAGCACCGCAAATTGCGGATCGAAGCCGAGTCCGTGGTCTTGGTGCACGAAGTTCCCACCGCAACGTCAGATGTCTCGCTTCAAGAACTCGAGACGATGCGTCCCGAACTTCTCGAAGCGCATTTCGATTGGGTGACCGCCAGCGCCTACGTTCCCCATCTCCCCGAGCTCGGCGAAATTGGAAGCACCGTAGAACGCAGTTGTGATGGCACCGTCGCCGGATTTGTTCAAACAGCCTCTGACTTTATCCACGCGAACTTTACTTATATGAAGGGCGCTACCCACGTCCATTCCTCGGTACGGGATTCGATCACTCTGCGCGCTGGAGTCTGTCAGGATTTTGCTCACGTCCTTCTCGGCGTCCTGCGCATGCGCGGCCTGCCAGCGCGCTACGTTTCGGGCTACCTCGTGAGTGGCGGTGATTCCGGCAGCAAGCAGGAAGAAGTAATCGGAGGCCAAGCCTCGCACGCATGGGCTGAAGTCTTTATCCCCGGCGACGGGTGGATCGGTTTCGATCCCACGCTGGGTAACCCAATCGAACTCCGTCACATCCGGGTTGCGTATGGGCGCGACTATGGCGACGTGCCTCCCGTTCGTGGAGTCTACAAAGGCCGCGCCGGGCAGAGCCTTTCCGTGGATGTGCTCTTCCGCCCTGCTCTCGACGATACTGGCAACGAGCACATTTCCGAGCGCTCCTCCGATCAGGAAGTGGATACCGGTCCCGCTACCGAGTTGCCACAGCAGCAAAGTCAGCAATAGTGCAATAACCCGCCGCCTGTGAAGTGCCTTCATTGGCCCGCTGTCTTAAAATAGCCGCATGCCGAAGGCCCGCCGCGTCCCGCCCGCTCTCCCGATCGAAGACGCTCTGTTCACTGCAAAACCCCGCAAGTCAGTGCCGCACCCGTTCGTTTTGGAAGCTCTGGCCGACCTTTCTCCGCGCACGCGTTCGATGTTTGGCTGTCTAGCGGTGTATGTGGGCGAGAAGATTGTCCTGATCCTGCGCGACAAGCCCGGCAGGGATGCAGACAACGGAGTGTGGCTCGCGACTACGAAAGAGCATCATCCAAGCCTGCAGCGTGAATTCCCGAATATGCGGTCGATTCGAGTTCTCGGAAAGAAGATAACTGGTTGGCAGATATTGCCCGCAGATGCACCCGATTTCGAGGAGAAGGCGCTGCATGCCTGTGAACTGGTCGCCGCCGGCGATCCCCGTATTGGAAAAGTGCCCGGGGCACGGAAGGCTGCGGCGCGACGGCCATCAAAGCGCCGCAAGATGTAATGGCTCAGGGTGAAAAGGCCTTAGCGCTTCACTGCTGGGGCCTGATAGGGAGGGTCTGCCACCGCTCTGATGTAGGCGACGAGTGCTTTGATCTGCCCTGTTGTCAGGGTATTGCGGTAGGCCGGAGTCTGAGGAGACTTGCCTAACGCCGGTCCGCCATCGGCGATGATTTTGGTCAAGTCGGCGTCGGTCCAACTGTTCAAGGTGTTTCCGTCGTTGAACTGGTGTGGTTGAGGTGGCGTGAGATTGTCGAAGTTTGAAACTCGCTCCGGCGTGGACTCGGGATCGTGACAACTTCGGCAGTATTTGTCGCTGACTTCCTTGCCGACCTTCGCTTGATAACCCAGGGCCACTTCGCGAACGCTGACCGTTGCAGTTCCGCCGCCAGATTTCGGGGTCTCAGCCGTGATTTCGTAACTGCTCGGGATTCCGCCGAGCTGCACCACGACGCTGACCTGCCCGCTCGCATCCGTAAGTGCCTCGGCAGGGGCAAACACAAGTCCATCGCCGTGTAGCCTGACTACGGCTCCCGCGACTGCGTTGCCGTCTGCGCCGTTCACTTGTACCACGACCGGATCAGCGAGTTTGGAGCCGACGCCTGCGATTTGTTTTTCCCCGCTTACTAGAACGATCTGGGTTCCCTGGACCCTCGAGGTGAGCGGAGGATTCACGCTCGCGTGCTTCGAACAACCCGTCAGCGCGACGAGCAGCGCCATACAAGCGATCGTGGAGTGCCTCACTTAGCGCCTCCCTTTTTGTGTTCTCTCAGCGTTGTGAGGAATGCGGTCAGGTCGCGAGCGTCCCCGTCAGTGAGGCTGAAGTTCGGCATGGGCGTTCCGGGGAGCAGCCCAGCCGGATCTTTCATCCAACGATACATCCAAACGGGGCTGAGTCGGTCGCCGACTCCGGCGAGCGCGGGTCCAACATAGCCCTTGTCTTTCTTGTAATCAGCGATGTGGCAGGACTGGCACGCGTACTTTTCGTAGAAGAGCTGCTTACCTCTTGCAGCGGCATCGGCGTTCAGTGTGTTTAGGTCGAGGGTCTGCGAATCGAAACCCGAGCCCTGGTAGGCCGAAAGCATGTAATCGGAGAGACTTTGAATTTCCGCGTCGCTCAGGTTGAACTTGGGCATTCTGCGGATCAGCGCCGGACGCAGCGTGTTCGGATTCTTCATGAAATCCAGCAGCCAAGGACGTTTGACCGCGCTGCCTTCAAACGTCAGATCAGGAGCCATGTCTCCGCCATTGCCGTTGATAGTGTGGCAACTCTGGCAGCGGAGGTCTTCCATCAGGCGACCGGCATCGCCGCCGGGATGATACTTCGCGTGCGGCGAAGAGCGAACCAGTTCCGGTGGCATGGTAACGGCGCGATCGGTTTGCGCCAACAGCGCGGTGGTGAGCGCTTCGACCTGCGTGTCGGAGAGAGTGAAGGTCGGCATTTTGAGCGCGGGCCCAAAGGCTCGCGGATCGTGAATCTTGCCAGCTATGAAATCTGGCAAAGTTTCCGGCATGCCACGCAGAAATCCAACCTGGAATAGCGGCTTACTTCCAATGCGCGATAGGTCTGGTGCAAAACTTTCGGGCGGAGTCACACCGTTGACGCGATGACAGGCTGCACATCCGTAGTCGCTGACGAGTTTCTTGCCACGCGTGAGGCTCGCCGAATCTGGCACGGGAAGATGCACGTTCGCCAGCAGATCGTCATCCTTCTTGCTGAGCAGGAAGCTGGTAAGCAATGCGACCTGCTTCTCATCGAAACGATAGCGCGGCATGCGCGTTTTGGGATCGTAGCCTTGCGGCGCGCGCAGCCAGCGTGAAAGCCAGTCCGCATTGATCTTGTTGCCGGCCTTGGTGAGTTCGGGTGCCATCTCTCCGCCAACCAAGTTTCCCGCAGCATTCTGAATGGCGTGGCAGGAGGCGCAGAACAGAGTTCCGTAGAGGCTCGTGCCTTCCTGTACGGGATCGACGCCTGCCGGGAAGACTACGGGCTTGGAGAGCGGGAGTTGTGCACGCCCGTTTTCCGACGGCGTGGATTGCGAGATGAGAAACGACGAGATGTCCGTTGCTTCCTGGTCATTGAAACGGTAATTCGGCATGGTTGCTGAGGTCGCATAGGCCTGCGGATTCTTGATCCAGGCAAAAATCCATTCGCGCGTCGTCTTCTCGGCAACGTGTTCCAGTGACGGCGGCTCATCTACCGGAGCTACGAGCGTGCCGTCGGGCTGCGTGATGGCGTGACAGTGTGCGCAACCGTAGCGTGCAAGCAGTCGGCGTCCTAGATTGAGTTGGGGCGTGCCCCCGAGCGCATCCATGTGGCATTGGCCGCACGAAGCCTCAACGTAGCGAGCCGGTAGAATCGGCTGTTCCCATGCTTTGGTGCTGTAGTGCGCTTCCTGAACGGTAGTCGCCGCTCCTTGGCCATGATGACAGACCACGCAGCCGAATTCAGTAAGTGAGTGCGGCATGGGCGGATGAGGACGAAACGGCTCTTTGCGCACATCGCTGAGACTGGCTTCCTGCATCGCGACGTGGCACGTTGTGCAGCGGTCCACGACGCGTTGTTCGGGAATCCATATCTGCTGGACGCCTGGAGTGAAGAGACGCTGCAAACGCTCCGCATCGGGCCGCGCGCCGATCAGTTGGCGGTACTGCCGCTGGTAACCACGCCACTGGCTGAAAAAATCCTTGGTGGGAGCAATCGCGGCAACAACTGCCAGCAGCACGCTGACCGAGGCAAATCGGCGCGGCGCGGTTCCGGCGAAGAATCGTCCGATGTTCGCGATTTGTTTTCCGGCACTCACGTTGCCTCTCTCAACTTATCCTCTCCAGGGCCACACCCACGACCAGCCGGCGCCGCGGAAAAAGGTACCCACGGAGGCCAGGACCACTGCCTCCATCAGAAACAGCGTCATGATCCAGAAGGAGAACGAGCGTGAACTCAACCAACTCCTCAATCCGCTCGACCCTTTGCTCGCGCCGCTTGATGTGCAGAGAAAAACCACTACGATCCACAACGGAAGCATCGCGTCCCAGGCATGCATGTGGATCAGAAGCGCGCTGAGCGCCATCAATGCCACAACGATCGTCAGCGAACGTGCCGTTTTGCTTCGCACCCAGCGGCACATGTCGGAAGTGGTCACGCCGTCGAACCACGGAACGAACGGAATGATGAACAGCCCGCTCACGATCAGACCGGGCAGGATAACTCCGGCGACAAACGGCGGAAAGTAGTGCAGCAGTTCCTGCAGGCCGGTGAAATACCACGGAGCCTTGGCGACGGCGGGCGTATGCAGCGGGTTCGCGAGCTCGTCAAGCGGAGCTTTCCAGATCAACGCCATCGTAAACAGCACCACGGCCAGCGCCTCGATGCCGGTGATTTCGCGAAACAGCAGCTCACGATACGAGAGAGTTTTTTCGTTTTCGACCCCACGGAATAACTCGTCCTCGGCGGGAATGTGGTCCGGGAGGATCGGTTTCCCTTGCTCGTCCGGTTCGTACATTCCGCCATCCTGGTGCAGACGCCAGAGGTGGACAGCGATCAATCCGATCACGACGAGTGGAAAAATCATCGTGTGCAGCACGTAAAAGCGCAGCAGTGCATTGGCGTTGACCGTGTGTCCGCCCAGCAGATAGAAGCGAAGCTTCGCTCCTATGATCGGCATTGAGGAAATGATGCTGGCGCCGACCGTCGTGCCCCAGTACGAGAGCTGGTCCCAAGGCAGCAGGTAACCCGTGTAGCTCAACAGCAACGTGGCGAGTAGGAGGAAAACTCCAACTACCCAACTTAACTCTCGCGGCGGACGGTACGCGCGCCGGTAAAATACTTTCGCCATGTGCACGAAAACCAGAAATACCATGGCGTGCGCCGACCAGCGGTGCAGGCTGCGCAACATCGCCCCGGAGGAAACAACGAACTCCAGGTCTTTCATGTCGGCGTAACCTTGCGGGATCGACGGGTGGTAGTACAGCATCAACAGCAAACCGGTGCCGACTTGAATTGTGAATGTGCCCAGCGTGAGCGCACCCAGATACCAGGTGTGCCGGAATCCAAGTTGCGCTTCTCGCACGCGCGCAGAGAACATGCGGTGGAAATCGTGACGCCACCAGGCAATCGCGTGCAACGGATTTCGTATGTTTGTTGTCTGCGCCACGCCGCTTGTCTTCTCCGTGCTCATGCGGAAACGTATTCCGATCGCGCTGGCAGGATCGCAGACCGGTCCACCATAAGAGTTCCATCGTCACCCATCCACATCTTCAGCCAGGGCAGGGGCTCTGGCGCTGGGCCGGCGATAACTGTGCCATCGCGTCGGAACGTGCTGCCGTGGCAGGGGCAGGCGATGACTCCGGTATCGCCTTTCCAGGTTGAGAGACAGCCAAGATGCGTGCAGACTGCGCTAAGCGCGTAAAAGCCCTCCTGTGCGCGGGCCACGAAAATTCCCGATCGCGGGTCCAGCGTTACCGAGCCCATCGCGTAGCGCTCCGGACGGCCGACGCTGACGATCGGAGAAGGTTCGTAAAGAACGTTGGGCGACAGGTAGCGAAAACCGAATACGCACGCGCCCAGGCCTGCGACGGCCAGCGATGTGGTCCCGACTTTGACAAACTGCCGCCGGTCAGGCGACGCCAGGTCCTCGGGAGCGGCTTTCTTATCGTTCGCGTCTGCCATAGGGAGGGACTTGGTTGCCCATGATCCCGCGGACATGAACATCGAGGCAGTGACTGGGATCACAGGTACGAGTGCGGTCATCACCTTCAAGACTCCCCGGGTTGGGTTACGCTGACCCAGTAGGAGCCACGCGATGCTGCTATGCCCACACGGAGGAAAACGCAAGTGATTTTGCACCTTCCCGTGGGTTTAAATAATCTATTATTCGATAATTGTTATTATTTAGATCTCAACCAACTAAGGAGAGCAATCGCATGTTAGGTATTGGGGAACAATTCCCGTCATTTTCCGTGACCGCTACGGTAAGCATTGAGAAAGACCCAGCCAGGGCTTTCAAGACCATCACCAACAATGACTATGCCGGCAAGTGGAAGGTTTATTTCTTCTGGCCGAAGGACTTCACTTTCGTGTGCCCGACCGAGATCGTTGGTTTTGGCAAGCTCAACAAGCAATTCGCGGACCGCGATACCCAAATCCTGGGCGGCAGCACTGATTCCGAGTGGGTGCATCACGCATGGCGTACGCATCATGAAGATCTCAAGAATCTGCCGTTCCCCATGCTGGCCGACATTAAGCACGATCTCTGTGAGCAACTCGGCATCATCGACCCGGCGGGCGGTGTTGCCCAGCGCGCGACCTTCATCGTGGACCCCGAGGGCATCATCCGTTTTGTCTACGTAACCGATGGCTCCGTCGGCCGCAATCCGGACGAAGTCCTGCGCGTTCTCGATGCCCTTCAGAGCGATGAACTCTGTCCCTGTAACTGGCACAAAGGCGAAGCCACACTGGTTGTTGGGTAAAAAACTCTGTCGCTGGTCGTTCGTCGTCGGTCGTTAGTGCATGGAAGTTCTTGTGCTGACGAAGTCGACGACAGACGACCGGCGATGAATCAGAATCCGAACGACCAACGACTATCGACCAACGACAGGCACTTCTATGACACTGAATGAACTTCTAGAGACAGTACCAGCGTACGCGCGCGATCTGAAGCTCAATCTCTCGAGCTTGCTCAACCAAACCGAACTCACCGAGCAGCAGACCTGGGGAACCGTGGTTGCCAGCGCCATCGCGTCGCGTAACGACGATCTGATTCGTTCCGCGTTCGCTGATGCTGCCGGGCATTTGTCCCCGCAAGCTCTGGAAGCCGCCAAGGGCGCGGCCGCCGTCATGGGCATGAACAATATCTACTATCGATTTCTCCACCTCACCAGCAACGAAAAGTACAAGACCATCCCTGCTCGGCTGCGCATGAACATTCTGCGCTCGCATGGGATTGATGCCGTGGATTTCGAACTCTGGTGCACAGCCGTCTCAGCGATCAACGGTTGCGGCGCGTGTGTGGACTCCCACGAGAAGACAATTCGTGGAAAAGATGTTCGCGAAGAAACGATTGTGGCTGCCGTCCGAATCGCATCGGTAATGCACGGACTAGCGAGCGTGTTGGAAGCGGAGAAGGTTGCTCCGTCGGCAGTTCCGCAAGCCGTCTGACACGAACAAACAGCTGGGTCGAGGCTAAGCCTTCTTCTCTTCTTTCGGCACGATCGTGATGCCGAAGATCGAGAGCTGGCCTACTCCGGCCACATTCTTGCCACGAGCGTCCTCAGGATTCGGCAGGTAGAGGGTCTTGCAGAATTCGCAGCGATAGACTTCCGCGTCTTTCCCCCAGGCTTTTTCCGCACAACCGCATTCGCGCTCCAATACGTCGAACGTGTAGAACCACCGCTTCAAGTGCCCGCCGCAGAATTTCCCCTTCGCGTCTTTTTCATTACACGCGCGCTGACCTTGCTTCTTAAGCTTGACTTTGTGATTAGGAAGCTGCGGAACTTCTGCGGTTGCTACGACCGGTTCACCTGAGGCCACGGCGATCTCCTCCACGGCAGGAACTGAATTACAAGATAGTTTACCTAGTTGCGCGTAGAAGACCAAGGGCGCTTGCCGCGGTTATACTCCCTTCAAGACTTCCCCTATGGAGGCACTTTATGTCCTGGTTCAAGCCCGTAGGTCTGTTTTCCCGTCCCGTTTCCGTCGCAGGTTGGATTTTCACTGTTGCCCCAGCCGCTTTCTGCATTCACATTTTTTTGTTTGTGGATGCCCGATCCCACTCTGTTTCTGACACACTCTACGGGATCTTTCCGTACTGGGTGCCAACTTTTCTGTTGTGGCTATGGATTGCGAACCGAACCAGCGATGACGGGCGCCGAGTTTCCCAGTAACGTAGGGTCGCTCGTCGTCAGCAGCACTCCTAGAACTCCTTCTTCGGTGCCGCCTGTTCCGCACCCACCCGGCCCACCGCAATGTCGGCAACGAAATAGTTCTCGCCTTTAATCGGCGCACCCGATAACCGCCGCAACATCGTAAGCTGCCCAACATGGGTAAGCGCATCAGCGATCGGCCCTTGAAATAGCTTTTCAATCGGCGCCTGGAGCGGCGCATCCGACGCCAAAATAGTCGTCGAATCTCTTCATCGCGCCAAAAAAACGCTCGCACTCTTTTTCCCACTCCAATGGCACCGAATCATTCCACTTTCGCTCTCCGGTCGCCATCGAAAGTCCCCAGTCCATCAGGTCGCCAATGTGGGCAAGAATCTTGGCTGGCGTTCGCGAAGAATCAGGCGCTCCATAATCCGCAAAAGCAGCAGGCGCATTGCGAATAGCTTTGCCCCCGCGGTAAGCCAGCGTGGCCAACGTATGTCGAAGCAAATTCCGTGCATCACTCATAGGATCAGTTCTCAGTTCCCAGTTCTCGGTTCCCAGTAAAAATTTCCATGTCCCCAGTACGATTCCAGTCCAGTAGTCTTGTCCTTCAAAGGTTCTTGAAGTCACTGAGAACCGAGAACCAGGAACTGAGAACTGTCTTACAGCTTTCTTCTCCACAGCGCCGCCGCCGACCGCACCACTGCTTTCATCTTGTCGCGGAGTGGGCGGGCGTACAGCAGATTCAAAAATCCATCCATCTCTACGCCAAACTCGCGTCCGTATCCAAACCACCAGATCTTCTTCATGCGCGGCAGACGGTCAGAATCCACATATTTGACGCGCACCATTTCTTCCAATCCCCATCGCCCGTGCGTCCGGCCGATGCCGCTCGCTTTCACTCCGCCATGCGGTGCCTCGCTGATGCTAAAGCAGGATACAAGATCGTTCACCATCACCGTGCCTGCCTGAATCTGGCGAGCCAAGACTTCGCCGCGCCCCCGGTCCCGCGTCCAGATGCTCGCGGCCAAACCGTATTCCGAATCATTCGCCAGACGGATCGCCTCGGCGTCATCGTCAAAAGCAGCAATCGGTAATACCGGCCCAAACGTCTCCTCCTGCATGATCCGCATACTCTGATTGACGTCGGTGATCACCGTTGGCGCATAGAACAATGGTCCAAGATCCCGCAGTCGCATACCACCGCACAGCACGCGCGCTCCCTGCTGCCGCGCATCCTCAACCTGCGATTCCACAATCCGCACCTGCCGCTCATGAATCATCGGTCCAATTTCAGTGGAGGCATCCAGTCCGTTGCCCACCCGTAATTTCCGTGCCTTCGCGACGCATGCCTCGACAAACGCCGGATACAAACTGCGATGGACATAGCAGCGTTCGACCGAAAGACAAGTCTGGCCCGCATTGACGAAGGCTCCCCACACCGCCGCGCTCGAAGCCACATCCACGTCAGCATCGTCGAGCACCATCATCGCATCCTTGCCACCGAGTTCCAGCACTACCGGCAGCAACCGCTCCGCAGCAATCTTCGCGATTCGGCGACCCGTCGCCACACTTCCTGTGAAGACGAGTTTGTCGATGTTGCTTTCCACCAATGCCGCGCCCGTCGTTCCCTCGCCCGCCAGCACGTGGAAAACATCCTCCGGAAAACCCGCCTCGCGCAGCAGCCTCCCTAGTTCGATCGCGATCAGAGGCGTTAACTCGGAAGGTTTGAGTACCACCGTATTGCCTGCCAGCAGTGCCGCGATCGCCTCCGTCGCCGGAATCGAGAACGGATAATTCCACGGCGAAATAATTCCGATCACTCCATAGGGTTCATGCAGAATTCGACCCGACTTCGTCTTGAGCGCCGGGTTGCCATGCGGCAGTCGTTCTTCGCGTAGCAGCGAGAATCCGTGGCCGATCAGAAAGCGCGCAGCATCCAGGACAACCAGCACTTCGGTGAGAAGAGCCTCGACCTCCGGCTTACCGGCTTCCTGCGTAATCCGTCGGGCAATATCCGCTTTGCGCGCCAGCAGGATTTGCTGAAACCGCCGCAGCACCCGAGTCCGAGCCCGCACTCCCCAGGCATTCCATGCCGGCTGAGCCGCCCGCGCACGAGCCACCGCGGCCCGCACTTCCGTGGGACCAGCGCCTTCGAGTTCGCCCAGTACCTCGCCCGTCGCCGGATTGACAGAAGCGATGCGCGAGACCGCAAACTGCACATCGGCTTGAAGATCGGTCGCCATCTCGGAAGCAGTGTACGCGGGCTAAGCCGCACGCGCCAGAGGGAGCAAAACGTGTGTTGAAAATGTGTGGGCTGGAAAATGTGGGGACGGGCGACCCCGCCCGTCCTGACCCTGCTCCTCAGTACTCCACTCTCACCAGAAACAACCCGCTAGCCGGAGCCGTCGGTCCCGCTGCCGACCGATTCCGCGCTGCGAGAATCGCTTCGAATTCCGCGCGACTAACCGTCCCCTTTCCCGCCAGCACAAACGTGCCCACCAGATTCCGCACCATATGGTGCAGGAACCCATTGCCGCGAACTGTATAGACGAACTCCTCCCCCTCGCGCGCCCATCCGGACGAAATCACCCGCCGCACATTGGAGATCGCATCCTTTTGTGGACCTTCGTGTCCTTTGTGGTTGGCTTCCGGCTTGCCAGCCATCCGCTCCACCCGCTCCGGGTCCACCGCCGCAAACGAAGTGAAATCATGCTCGCCGACAACGAGACCCGCCGTCGCCGTCATCGCCTCCTCATCCAGTGGGTACGGATAATGCCAAACATAGCGCGCCAGAAACGGCGGACAAACATCCCCGCGATAGATGCGATAGCGATACGTCTTCGCTACCGCAGACTTGCGCGCATGAAAATCCACTGCCGCCTCGGCAACCGAAACCACCCGAATCGCCGCCGGCAGAATATGGTTAAGCGCCAGCGCCCAGTTCGCAAGCGGAATCGACGATGCCGTCGCAAACGTAGCCACCTGTGCCAGCGCGTGCACTCCCGCGTCAGTTCTCCCCGACCCCTGGGGCAGTACATTTTCGCCCGTCAATCGTCCAATGGCTGAGGCGAGGGAGCCTTGCACGGTCGCGCGCTCAGGCTGCACCTGCCAACCGGCGAAGTCGGAGCCGTCATACGAGAGGATCAGTTTGAGATTACGCACAATCTTTTCCGAGTCCACCGGCGTCCCGGCATCATCAACTCTTGTTTACAAAGATTTACGGCGCCGGTTGCGGAAACCGCAGTGCCGCGTCAGCTATACTACCGAGTTACGACTCAATGCAAAAGATTGCCTTTCAACCTGTGAATTGCAAGGAACTCTTACCCTTTGTCCTACGTACTAACAATCGTATAGCCATGTTGTTCATTGTTCCCAGGCCTGATTGATGGAGATGATGCGAATGCAAAGTTTTGGACTGTCCATTGCGTTAAAGCGAGCTGCCAGCCTGTGTTTGGCCGCTCTCATGGTGCCAGCCGGCTGGGCCCAGGATTCCTCGTCCATGCCGTCCGCCCCGTCCACGCAAACCCAGAAAGCCGCCCCGGTGGTCTCGCAGCCATTCGACGTGAAGGAATATTCGAAGCCCCGCTCGGCCTTCCCGAACCTTCTCGCGCCCTACACCGCGCGTCATGTGAACCAGCCGAGCCTGGCCAATACTCCGCGCATCGGTGAACTCATGCGTGACGGCAAGATCTATATTTCGATGAACGACGCGGTCGCGCTCGCGCTTGAGAACAACCTCGACATCGCCATCGCACGATACAACCTGAATATCGCAGACACTGACGTTTGGCGTGCCAAAGCTGGCTCCAGCACCCTCGGTGTCAACAATGGCGTTATTCAGAACACGCCTGGAGGTGGTGTCGGTGGTCTCGGCACACAGGTTGGCTCCGGACAGGGCGGCACCTCGGTGGGTGCTGGCGGCGCTGGCGCCGGTTCAGGAGGCATCGTTCAATCGACTCTCGGCAGCGGTCCCCTCATCACTAGCTTCGACCCGATTCTGACCGGCACCTTCCAACTGGATCAGAACCGGACTCAGAACGTGAGCCCGTTCGCTCCATTGTTCTCAGACAGCCACACCACTACCTGGAATTTCGCTTACCAGCAAGGGTTCCAGTGGGGTACTAACCTCTCTGTCTCGTTCAATAACACAAGGGGTTCCGCAAGTCCGCTGTCGCAATATCAAGCCTTCACAAGCCAATTCAACTCCAGCTTCCGAGCCCAGGCTACGCAGCACTTGTTACAGGGTTTCGGATTCGCCCCCAATACTCGCTTCATTCAAATCGCCAAGAACAATCGCGAGATTTCAGATGTAGCGTTTCGTTGGCAGATCACAACGACCGTGGACCAGATCGAAAACATGTATTGGGATCTGGTCTTCGCCTACGAGAACGTGAGAGTTCAACAGGAGCAGCTGGCTTTCGCTCAGAAGACGCTTTCCGACACCAAGAAGCAGGTCGAAATTGGCACACTGGCCCCGATCGAAGTCGTCCGTGCGCAAAGCACCGTCGCTTCCGACCAGCAAACTCTAACCGTCGCACTTACCAACCTCCAATTGCAGCAACTGTTAATGAAGAATGCGATTAGCCGGACGCTCGTGGACCCGGTGCTGGCCGATGCCGAAGTGATTCCCACCTCTACCATGGAGTTGCCAGCTCAGGAAACGGTCGTTCCGATACAGGATCTGGTAAATCAAGCGCTGCAGCATCGGCCTGAACTTGCCGAGCAGCGCATCAATCTTTCCAATACAGAGATCAGCAACAAGGCGGTCCGCAGCGCCCTTAAGCCGAGCGTAGATTTGTTCGCCTACTATCAGGGAAGCGGCATTGGTGGTTCGCTCAACCCAGACTACATCGGTGCTCCGCCTCCAGCCACGTCCTATGGAGGCGCCTTGAACCAGCTAATTGATTCCACTGCTCCTGACAAGGGCATTGGGTTGCAGTTAAATATTCCGCTGCGTAACCGTGCGGCACAGGCCACGCAGACGCGCTCCGAATTCGAATACAGGCAGGCGCAGTTGCGCATTCAACAAATCGAAAACCAAGTTCGCATCGAGGTGCGTAATGCGCAATTTGGTGTGCAACAGAATCGTGCTAGCGTAGCCTCGGCGCAGGCTGCGGTGGACTTGGCCAGGCAATCGCTCGATGCCGAGCAGAAGAAATATGCGCTTGGTGCTTCGACTTCGACGCTGGTGTTGCAGAATGAGGCTGCACAAGTGCAGGCACTATCCACACTCGTGTCGGCGAAGGCGTCCTACCAGAAGGCTCAGATTGAACTCGACCGCGCCACGGGCCAGTTGCTTGAGCACGCGAACATCGAGATTGCCGACGCCATCCGCGGCCAAGTCTCGCATATGCCCAGCATTCCGCATGTCGTCGAACGCCCGGCAGATCAACTGCCCTCAGCACCGCCAACTCAGCAGCAATAAAAGAGGTAGATAGAGCTAACCAACGGCCCGGCCTCCCGGGCCGTTTCTATTGCTGGTGCTGCCACTAGCGGTTTGAGACAAACAGCTAGTATCCTCTCCCCGTGACGCTTTCCGTCGTCCTCATCACTCACAACGAAGAAGCCAACCTCGACCGCACGCTCGCCAGCGTCCAACCCTTGGTGGCCGACGGCAAAGGCGAAATCATCGTAGTGGACTCCGGCTCAACCGATCGCACCGTCGAAATCGCAAGATCCTACGGCGCAAAAGTCTTCGTCGAAGCATGGCAGGGCTTCGCCGCGCAAAAGAACTCCGCAATCGACAAGGCAACCGGCGACTGGATTCTGAGTCTAGATGCCGACGAAGAACTGGAACCATCGCTCGTAGAGGAAATTGACAAGCTATTTCCATCGAAGCGGCTCACGCGGGACGTAGCTCTTGCAATCGCCGGATATTGGATTCCTCGCAAGAACGAGTTCTTAGGTCGATGGATCCGGCATGGCGGTTTTTGGCCCGATCCGAAACTGCGGCTCTTCAAAAAGGATATGGCTCGCTTCGAAGATCGTGCTGTCCATGAAGACGCCCACCTGACGCAGGGCATCTCCGGCCACCTGAAGGGAGCGCTCCTCCATCACTCCTACCCCACCCTCACCGACTACATCGACCACATGAACCGCTACTCCTCCCTCGGCGCGGAGATGGTCGCCGCCAAAGGCCGAGTCCGATTCAGCCCCTTCAATATCCTCCTCCGCCCAGCCGCCACGTTTCTTTATAACTATGTTTTCCGCTTGGGGTTCCTCGATGGCCGCGAAGGTCTCCTCCTCCTCCTCTACCA
>Ga0302322_100002767_pt1 | contig 14890 bp, 10 predicted proteins | sample Fen_T0_2_FD_203757 | JGI IMG/M metagenome (GOLD analysis project Ga0302322, IMG submission 203757) | Peat permafrost microbial communities from Stordalen Mire near Abisko, Sweden - Fen_T0_2 | ecosystem: Environmental > Terrestrial > Soil > Wetlands > Permafrost | place: Sweden: Abisko... | reverse complement strand
CGCCCCGGCACCCACGGCCCGAGCGGCCCGAGCGGCTCCAGCAGCTCCAGCAGCTCCGGCGGCTCCGGCGGCTCCGGCGGCTCCGGCGGCTCCGGCGGCTCCGCCCGGGCGGACCGCAGCGCGCCGTCCTCGTGGGGCAGCACGCCGTCCGCACCGGCGGGCACGGCGGCCCCCGTGGCGATCGCCGTCGCCCGGCCGGGGACCAGCGGCGGGGGCACGGTGCCGGCGAGCACCTCACCGGCCACCGACCAGGGCGGCGGCCCGGCGACCGCCCAGCCGTCCATGGCGGACGTGTCGGCCTCGGGCAGGTCTGAGCGAGCACGGGCGTCGGCCGCGAGCACCGCGCCGAGCGCGCGGTCCAGCGGCAGGCCCTGCGGCTCCACCGGACGGGCGCACCCGGCGGCCAGCTCGCGCGCCCGCGGCCAGCTCGTCGGCGCGCCGGTCACTGCTGGAGCCAGCGCAACCTCGGCCGCTGGATGAACGCCTCGGCCTCGGCGGCGGCCACCGCGACCCGGGGCAGCTCCGCCGCGCGCCGGAAGCAGACGAAGCGCGGCACCCACTCGGGCTGGTACTTCGCGTTGGCCCGGTACAGCGACTCGATCTGCCACCAGCGCGAGGCCAGCAGCAGCGCCCGGTGCCACAGCCGCAGGACCGGCCCGGCGCCGACCCGGGAGCCGCGTTCGAACACCGAGCGGAACACCGCGAAGTTCAGCGAGATGCGCCGGACGCCGAGGGCCCGCACCTGCTCGGCGACGCCGACAACGACGAACTCGACGGTCCCGTTCTCGGTGTCGCGGGCCCGCCGCATCAGGTCGAGGGAGAGCCCGTCGTCCCCCCAGGGCACGAACGCCAGGACGGCGACGAGCCGCCCCGCGGCGTCCCGGGCGCGCGCGATCATCAGCTGCGGGTCGCGGGGATCGCCGAGGCGCCCCAGCGCCATCGAGAACCCGCGTTCGACCTCCTCGCCGCGCAGCGCCTCCGCCGCGGCCACGACCTCGGCGACCTCCTCGGCGGTCAGGTCGGCCTGCCGGCGGACGTCGAGGACGTACCCCGCGCGGGACACCCGGTTCACGGCCTGCCGGACGACGCGCATGCTCCGGCCCTCCAGCGAGAACTCGTCCAGCTCGAGCACGGCCTCGTCGCCCAGCTCGAGCGAGTCCAGGCCGGCGCGCCGGTAGGCGATGGCGCCCTCCTCGGAGGCCCCGACGACGCCCGGCGTCCAGGCGTAGGTGTCCGCCTCGTCGAGCCAGGCCTGGATCGCGCCGGGCCACGCCTCCGGGTCGCCGAGCGGGTCGCCCGAGGCCAGCGTGACGCTGCCGACGACCCGGTACACGATCGCGGCCTTGCCGCTGGGCGAGAACATCGCCACCTTGTCGCCACGGAGGGCGAAGTACCCGAGCGAGTCCCGGCAGCCGAACTTGGCGAGCAGCACGCGCAGTTGCTCCTCCGCCACGGCCGAGAGCCGGGCCGGCTTGCGCGCGGGTGCCAGGAACGCCAGCAGCGTGAGCAGCGCGGTGAGCCCGCCCAGCGTGTTGAGCCCCACCTCGGTGACGCCGGAGCTGTAGGCGCGCCGGAACTCCAGGTCCGGCGTGAAACCGATGAGACCGCTCAGCACCTCGACGAGGCGGTCGCCGAACGGCGACGTCGGCGCCGTCCGGCGGGTGAGGAACAGGCCCGCGACGACGGACACCGACAGCATCACGACCAGCACCCGGACGGCGGCCAGCCGCCCCGACCGTTCGGACCGCGCGGTGAAGTCGCGGCGGGCCCAGATCAGCAGGCCCAGCACGGCGACGTTGAGCAGCACGATCATGACGTGGAAGTGCAGGTGCGTGATGATGCCGACCAGCACGGCCGCCACGGCGAGCGTCCAGGCGCGCTTCTTGCGGCGGCGCAGCGCGCCCGCGAGCACGAGCATCGCGCCGGCACTGAAGATCGCCGCCGCGAAGATGCTGCCGTCGACCATGCTGTTGAGCGCCCGCGAGCCCGAGTGCCGCAGCCGCTGCTCGCCGGGGTTCAGGATGTCGAGGACGGCGACGACGGCGGCCACCCGCACCACCCATGCGACCAGCCCCGGGACCCGCGGCCGCCACTGGGCTCGGTGCCGCGACGGGTCCGGGGCGGTCGGCCGGACCTCCGGAACCGTAGCCACCCCGCCAGTCTAGGTGCGCCAGACCCCGGGGCGTGCGGGTCCGGGCGGCCGCGAATCCAGGGCCGGGAGTCTCTGGCAACGACGGCAGGGACTGGCAGGATGCCCTGCATGGGCGGCGTGGGCGGGGACGGCGTGGGCGACGGCCCGGGCAGGGACGGCGTGGACGACGGCGCGAGCGAGAACGGCGGCGTCAGTGCCGGCGTCAGTGCCGGCGTCAGTGCCGGCGTCAGTGCCGGCGTCAGTGCCGGCGGCACCGGGCAGGACGAGCAGGTCCCGGAGGTCACCACCCCGGCGCAGGCCTGGCACCGGTTGCGCCAGGGCAACGCCCGCTTCGTGGCCGGTCGTCGCGAGCACCCCAACCAGGACGTCGACCGCCGCACCCAGCTGGCCGCGGGCCAGAACCCGTTCGCCGTCGTCTTCGGCTGCTCCGACTCCCGGGTCGCTGCCGAGATCATCTTCGACCGCGGCCTCGGCGACCTCTTCGTCGTCCGGACGGCCGGGCACGTCGTGGACACCGGGGTGCTCGGCTCGATCGAGTTCGGGGTCACCGCGCTGGGGACGCCGCTCATCGTCGTCCTCGGCCACGACCACTGCGGCGCGGTCGTCGCCACCCTGAAGGCCCACCTGACCGGCCGGGTGCCGGGCGGCTTCGTGCGCGACATCGTGGAGCGGGTCGGTCCGAGCCTCATCACCGCCGGGCTCGACAGCGCCGCGCTGACCGACGAGGCCGCGCTCGACGGGCTCATCGAGGAGCACATCAGGCACACCTGCGACTTCATCGAGGAACGCTCGCGCGCGGTCGCCGACCGCATCCGCGACGGCGCCTGCGCGATCGTGGGGCTCAGCTACCACCTCGACGAGGGCCGGGTACGGCTGGTCTGCTCCAGCGGTGACCTCGGTGACCTCGGTGACCTCGGTGACCTCGGTGACCTCGGTGACGGGCTGGACGGCGACCGCGCGGTGGAGCGGGCCGACCGATGACGTCGAGCCCCGCCGGACCGCCCGGCCGGGTCATCCTGGAACGGGTGACCGACGAGCACGGCGAGCTCGTGCTGGCGCGCCGTCGCGACGTCCTGGAACTCATCGTCGACGGCGTCTTCGCGATGGACACCGCGCACACCGCCAGCGAGGAGGCCCTCGCGGCGCTGGCCCTGGCCCGGTTGCGGGGCCGCGGGCTGCGCGTGCTCGTCGGCGGGCTGGGGCTCGGGTTCACCACCGCGACCCTGCTGGCCGACTCCCGGGTGGGCCATGTGGAGGTCGTCGAGCTGCACGGCGCCCTGGTCGAGTGGGTGCGGCGCGGCCTGGTGCCGTCGGCGAAGGGCCTGCTGGAGGATCCGCGCGTCACGGTGCGCGTGGGAGACGTCCTGGACGTCGTCCCGAGCCTGCCCCGGGGCGACCTCGACGCGCTGCTGCTCGACGTCGACAACGGACCGGGGTTCCTCACGCACCCGGGCAACACGGCCGTCTACTCCCCGCCGTTCCTCGTCGCCGCGGCCCGCGCGCTCGTGCGCGGAGGCGTGCTCGGGGTGTGGTCCGCGGACCCGGCCGCCGAGCTCGCCGTGGCCCTGGAACGGGCCTGCGGCGAGTGCGAGGAGGTCCTGCTCGACGTCACCCGGGACGGGCGGACCTTCACCTACGCCGTCTACCTGGCCCGCGTCGTCCGCTGAGTCCGCTGAGCGCCGGCCCGCGCGCCCCGGACGGTGTCAGGGCGCGTGACGGCGTGCGTGTCGGTGCGCGTCAGCGCAGGGCGCCCGCCCGCACCGGTGCGGGCGCCGTCGCCCGGTGGGCACCGGCCGTCGAGGGCGCCGAGGACGCCGACCCGGTCGGGGCCAGCAGCAGGTAGGCCTGGGCCGCGAGGAGCACCGCCACGGCCACCCACTGCCCGCGGGACAGCTCCACGCCGTACCGGAAGCGGTCGAGCAGCAGCACGCCGACCTGCAGGACGACGACCCAACCGAGCGTCACCGGCCCCAGCTCGACGTAGCGCAGGCTGGAGGAGTAGATCCAGAACATCACCAGGTACAGCGCCAGGCCGACCGCCGCCAGGGGCAGCGAGCGCCGGGTCACCGCCTCCTTGGCGGCCACCGCGCTCGCCAGGTCCACGACGGCGAGCACGACCATCGCGAGGACGGCGACGAGCGGCTGGGGCCAGGAGTCGGGGACGCGGATGAGCATCCCTCCATGCAACCCGCCCTGCAGTCGGCGTTGGGCTGAGCGCCACCCCGGCAGTTCGGTCGGTTACCGGGGCACCGGTCGACGGCGCTCCGCCCCCCGGGCGGGGGCGCAGGGCGCCCCGGGCGCGCCTCGGCCTCGCCCGGGGGCGCGCTGGAGTCCATGATCACGGCGGAGTCCGGGCGGCGGGTGGGGGCGTCCGGGCGTTGGATGGGGGCATGACGCAGGAACTGTCCCCTCCCGACTCGCGGCCGGAGCACGACTCGCTGGGCGAGGTGCTCGTGCCGCGCGACGCGCTGTACGGGGCGCAGACGCAGCGGGCGGTCGAGAACTTCCCGGTGAGCGGGTACCGGATGGATCCGGCCGTGCTGGTCGCGCTGGCCCGGATCAAGGCTGCCGCCGCCCGCACCAACGCCGAGCTCGGCGTGCTGGCGTCCGACGTCGCCGAGGCGGTGGCGGCAGCTGCGGACGACGTCGCCGCGCAGGTGGCCGGCGGAGGGCTGCTCGACGCCTTCCCGGTGGACGTCTTCCAGACGGGCTCCGGGACGTCGACCAACATGAACGTCAACGAGGTCGTCGCGACGCTGGCCGGCCGCCGGCTCGGGCGGGTCGTGCACCCGAACGACGAGGTCAACGCGTCCCAGTCGAGCAACGACACGGTGCCGACCGCCGTCCACGTCGCGGCGGCCGGCGCGGTCCGCACCCGACTCGCACCCGCGCTGGACCTGCTCGCCCTCAGGTTGGAGGAGCAGGCCGTCGCATGCGCCGACGTCGTCAAGGCGGGGCGCACCCACCTCATGGACGCCACCCCGGTCATGCTCGGCCAGGAGTTCGGGGGCTACGCGGCGCAGGTGCGCCGCGGGCTCGAACGGCTGGAGAGCACCCTGCCCCGGGTGCTGGAGGTGCCGCTCGGCGGGACGGCGGTCGGCACCGGCATCAACACGCCGCCGGGCTTCACCGCCGGGGTGCTGCGGCAGCTGGCGGCGTCGACCGGCCTGCCCGTGACCGAGGCGCGGGACCACTTCGAGGCGCAGGGTGCCCGCGACGCGCTCGTCGAGCTGTCCGGCCAGCTGCGGGTGCTGGCGGTGTCGCTGACCAAGATCTGCAACGATCTGCGCTGGATGGGCTCGGGCCCCAACGCCGGGCTGGGCGAGATCCGCCTGCCCGCCCTGCAGCCCGGGTCGTCGATCATGCCGGGCAAGGTCAACCCGGTGGTTCCCGAGGCGGTCCTGCAGGTCTGCGCGGTCGTCGTCGGCAACGACGCCACCGTCGCCTGGGCGGGGGCGAGCGGCTCGTTCGAGCTGAACGTCATGGTCCCGGTGCTGTCGCGGGCGGTGCTGGAGTCGGTGCGGCTTCTCGGGTCCGCCGCCCGGCTCCTCGCCGAGCGGTGCGTCGCCGGCCTGGAGCCGGACGTCGGCCGGGCCCGCGCCCTCGCCGAGAGCTCGCCGGCCGTGGTCACGCCGCTCGCCCGGGTGCTGGGCTACGAGCGGGCCGCCGCGATCGCGGCCCACGCGGTGCGGGAGCGGACGACGATCCGCGCGGCCGTGCTCGCCCTAGGGCTGGTGGAGCGCGGCGAGCTCGCCGAGGCCGACCTGGACCGGCTCCTCGACGTCACGGCGATGACCCGGCCGACCTGACCGACGAGGGGCCGACCCGGCCGCCTCGGGCCGGGCCGCGGGCCGGGGCCGGGGCGGCCGACTGCTCAGTACCAGTTCGTGGCGCGGCTGTGGGCCCAGGCGGAGCAGGGCGAGCCGTACACGTCGGCGATGTACTGCAGGCCCCAGCGGATCTGCGTGACCGGGTTCGTCGCCCAGTCCTCGCCGGCGGACGCCATCTTGCCGCCGGGCAGCGCCTGCGGGATCCCGAAGGCACCCGAGCCGCCGTTGCGGGCCCGCGGGTTCCAGCCGCTCTCCTTGGTCCAGAGCGCGTCGAGGCAGGAGAACTGCGCGCCCGACCAGCCGTGCGTGCCGAGCATCCCGCGGGCGGCGCCGCGCGGGTCGCGGAACGCGGCGCGGGACGCCGCCTCGGCCTGCGCGCGGGCCGCCCGGGCCTCGGCCAGCCGGGCCTGCTCGGCGGCGTCGGCCCGCTGCCGGGCCTCCTCCTCGTCCCGCTGACGCGCCAGCGCGGCCTGCCGGGCCGCCTGCAGGCCGGGGACGTCGGTGCGGTCGGCGACGTCCGGACCGGGCGCGGAGTGGCGCACCAGCTCCGCCTCGGCCAGGCCGACGCCAGGCGCACCGATGGGCCCGGCGACGTCCTCGGCGACGATCACCCCGGTGGTCACGGCGGCCAGTGCGGCCACGGTGGCGGCCACCCGGCCGGTGGTACGCAGGGCCGGGCGGGAGATCCGGGCGGGGCGGGTGGAGGCGCCCGGGCGGTCGGAGCGGCCCGGGCGTCGGGCGGAGCGGGTCGAGCGGGTGGGCAGAGGACTGCGCAACGCAGGGCCTTCCGTACTCGTGCCGGCACGACGCAGGCACACGGTCACCACCCGGGCGCGGGCTCGCCGGCGCGTTCGACGACGCGGAGGCCGTCGGGGTGCGCCGCCGCGGTCGTGCGTGAGCCCGGCGTCCCGAGGCGGGACGCGGCCGTGAGAGCGGCGGGGGACGACGTCGTCGCCGGCCGGTCACGGAAGGGTGCGGTCGCTGACCACAGTGGCAGGGTCATCGGACAAATGCACCCAGCCCCTGACAGAACGTCAGCGGATCACCGAGGAAGCGCTCAAAACATCACACAGGGTATACATTCGTGTGAATGGTCACAGCACAGTAACGACGATCCGGCCGGGTGGAGGGCTCAGTACCAGCCCGTCTGCTGACTGTGGGCCCAGGCGCCGCACGGCGTGCCGTAGCGCTCGGAGATGTAGTTCAGGCCCCACTTGATCTGCGTCACCGGGTTGGTGCGCCAGTCCGCGCCGACGACGTTCATCTTCGAGCCGGGCAGCGCCTGCGCGATGCCGAAGGCACCGGACGACGGGTTGCTCGCCCGGTAGTTCCACTGGCTCTCCCGCGTCCACAGCAGGTTCAGGCACTGGAACTGGGCGGGCCCGTACCCCATGTCCGCCGCGGCGAGCCGGGCGAAGCCCTTCGGGTTGTCGATGACGTCGCGGACGGCGCGCTGGTGGTCGGCCTGCCGCTCGGCGAGCACCTCGGCGTCCTGCTGCTTGGCCAGCTCGGCGAGCGTGCCGCCCACCTGCATCCCGGCGTGGACGGCGTTCGCCGCCTGGGCGTCGGAGAGCTCGGTGCGCAGGTGGCCGGAGAGCGTCGTCCGGCGGACCTGGTCGAGCTGGCTGCCGCTGAGCACCGGCGCCGAGACGTCGGGGGCGAGCGCGGAGGCGAAGTCGACGGTGTTGCGGGCCGCGCCGTCCTTCGCGAGGCCGAGCGCGTCGAGCCCCTGCGGGGTGGCGCTCGAGACGACGCCGAGCGCCGTGATGGCGAGGACGCCCCCCTTGGCGATCCGGCGGGCGGCGACCGAGCGTGGCGAGGTCGCGGCACGCTCCCGGGCCCTCAGTTCCCGGCGCGAGCGGCCGGCGCGGGTGCTCCCGGTGCCGACCGACGTCCCCTCGTCCAGCGCCTTGAGGCTCTCGGTGTCGTCGATCGCCAGCCCGGCGCGGACGGCACGCTGGAACACGTCCACCGAGACCGGCGGCGGCACGTCCTCGAGCTCGGACCATTCCTTGACGACGGTCCGGTCGACGAAGGGGCGGGCGAGCTCACCGGTCGGCGTCGGGTCCTCGGCGACCTGGGGAGCGGCGTGCGCGGCGGCGAGCGCCCGCTCGACGTCCTTGACGCGCAGGGCTCCGGTCGTGGGGGCCGAACCGGCGAGTGGCCGCAGGACGGTGACCCCGGACATCCCGGCACCGCCACGCGGGGACGGCAGGGAGGAGTTGGGCAGCACGCCCGCACCGAGCGGGCGGCCCAGCATCGCGGTGCCGGCCGAGGCCCGCAGGCTGCGCCGGGTCGGCATGGTCCGGGTGGCGGCGGTGGGCGGGCCACCGTCCTCCTGGTGCGGACCGCGCGGGTCCAGCACGACCGGGGCGAAGCCGACCAGCGGGCCGGTCTGAGCGGCGCACTCGACGGCGGTCAGGTCCAGCGAGCCGGTCATGAGGCGGGAGTGCTCGGGGCTGCCGAAGGCCGGGACGTCGTGGCCCGAGCGACGACGGCCGCCGACGCGGATGCCGAAGGCGGGCGTCAGACGCCCGCCACCGGTGAACCGAGGGTCGTCCGGCCTGGCGTCCTCGCCTGCGGTCAGGAGCGCCGTGGGGCCTGAGGCGTCCGAGGACCGGGAAGGGAACTGCGTGCGGTCGTCCACCGCCCGCCCTGCCTGACGCACCACGCGTTCCTCTCGCGTCGACCTGAACGTGCCATCGCGATGATCAGGAGATTGGAGGAGTTTCAGACCCCGCCATCGCGATGGCCCCACCCTGGCCGTGAACCGCAGCGAGGTCCACACCCGGGCCCGGAAGCTGTGCCTCTACGTGACCCCACCTTCCCTGTGGCTACCCTCCGTATATCGATGTGATGAAGGTCACAGTATCCGTGGTCACCATATGTTCACCAAAAGCCGCGATCAGTTGCCTGCTGGTCACCAAGCGTTGCCACTGGTCGGCCCAGCAGTTGTACGCAGAGTGATCGCTGCTTGACCTGACGAAACGAGAGCGCTCCCGAAACCGGCAGCCCCCCGCCCTTACCGGCGTCCACGGGGTCACGCACCCGCAGGCGGTACCCGCCCGAGCCTCGTCACCGGGCGTCGCGGGCCGCCCCGCACCGTCCGGACGTGCCGGCAGGCCGGACGCGTCGGGCACTACGCGCCGGCCTGCCAGGGGTTACGGACGTCCGGGAGCCTGCCGATCACCGCCGGTCGCGGCGACGGGGGCGCCCGGTCAGGGCTCGAGGCCCTCGAGCATCTCCGTGACGAGGGCCGCCACCGGCGACCGCTCCGACCGGGTCAGCGTGACGTGCGCGAACAGCGGGTGCCCCTTGAGGGCCTCGATGACGGCCGCCACGCCGTCGTGCCGCCCGACGCGCAGGTTGTCGCGCTGGGCCACGTCGTGGGTGAGCACGACGCGGCTGTTCTGGCCGATCCGCGAGAGCACGGTCAGCAGCACGTTCCGCTCCAGCGACTGGGCCTCGTCGACGACGACGAACGCGTCGTGGAGGGACCGGCCGCGGATGTGGGTCAGCGGGAGCACCTCGAGCATCCCGCGGTCGAGGATCTCCTCGACGACCTCCTGGGAGACCAGGGCGCCGAGCGTGTCGAACACCGCCTGCCCCCAGGGGTTCATCTTCTCGGCCTCGGAGCCGGGCAGATAGCCGAGGTCCTGGCCACCGACCGCGTACAGCGGGCGGAAGACGACCACCTTGCGGTGCTGGCGCCGCTCCAGGACGGCCTCCAGGCCCGCGCACAGGGCCAGCGCCGACTTGCCGGTGCCCGCCCGGCCCCCCAGCGACAGGATCCCGATGTCGGCGTCCAGGAGCAGATCGACCGCGATGCGCTGCTCCGCGCTGCGCCCGTGGACGCCGAAGACGTCCCGGTCGCCCCGGACCAGCCGCACCCCCTTGTCGGGCATGACGCGCCCGAGCGCCGAGCCGCGCGGGGAGATCAGGACCAGCCCGGTGTGGCACGGCAGGTCCGACACCTCGGGCAGGACGAGGCTCTGCTCGGCGTAGAGCGTGGCCATCGTCTCGGCGCTGATCTCCAGCTCGGCCATCCCGGTCCAGCCGGTGTCGACCGCCCCGGCGACCTCGTACTCCTCGGCCTCCAGCCCGACCGCCGCCGCCTTCACGCGCATCGGCAGGTCCTTGCTGACGACGGTCACCTGGCGCCCGTCCGCCGCGAGATTGCGCGCGACGGCGAGGATCCGGGTGTCGTTGTCGCCCAGCCGCATCCCGGCGGGGAGCAGCGACGGATCCGCGTGGTTGAGCTCGACCCGGAGCGTTCCGCCCTCGTCACCGATGGGCAGCGCGGTGTCGAGCCGCCCGAAGCGGACCCGCAGATCGTCCAACCAGCGCAGGGCCTGGCGGGCGAAGTACCCCAGCTCGGGGTGGTGACGCTTGGCCTCCAGCTCGCTGATCACGACCACCGGCAGCACGACCTCGTGCTCGGCGAACCGCATCGCGGCCTTCGGGTCGGACAGCAGGACCGAGGTGTCCAGGACGAACGAGCGACGGGGCTCACCAGGAACCTTCGGTCGGGCACTACGTCGGTCAGTGGCCACTGCGACTCCCCTCAGCCGGCGATCCGTGCTTCGACGATAGGTGCTCCCTCCGACAGCCGTCGCTATGCCTGATCAGTGATTTTTTCGGGGAGACACACCGCTCACACACCGTTACGTCCCACGACCAGGGGCGATGGTCGCAGGTCACGAGACTCCGCTCACCCCGGCGCAGAGAGGACCGAGATGCGGGGGTGCAGTTGTTGCCGCACTCTGTAGCATAAAGATCCGATAACGGCCCGGGCGCTCGGGTGGTCGGTGAGGTGCTTATGCGTGGCAGGAACACCCGATCGCTCCACCGGACCGCCCGGCTGGTCTGCCTGGCGGCGGTGCTCGTCGTCATGGGCACGCTCGTGAGCGCCTGCGGAGCGCCGAGCTATCGGTTCACGTCGAACGACGCGGACGACCTGGTCTTCAAGATCCCCCGATCCTGGAACCTGGTCAAGTCGGGCGTCCCGGCGCAGCAGGACGGCACGCCCGCCCCTGCCGGCAACTGGTCGGCCATCTACGACGGCTCCTCCCATCCGGACGCGGGGCACCTCGGTTCGGCGCACACCACGGCGCCGGTGGCGTGGCTGCGCACCTTCGCGGTCACCAAGGAGGAGGGCCAGTCCGTCACCGAGGACGCCCTGCGTGACCTGCTGCTCCCGGTGACCCCGCAGGGGCGGCTCGCGGCGCTGAGCAGCGGGCTGCGGGGCGACGGCTTCCGGCTGATCCGCAGCGAGACCCTCACCAGCCGGACGGCGACGGGCGTGCACGTCGTCTTCACGTACGACTTCGGCGGCGGCACCGAGACCTTCGACAAGGTCGCCATGCTGGACCGCAGGCTCACCAGGCTGCACGTCCTGCTGGTCCAGTGCAGCGCGGCGTGCTATGACCGCCAGAGCCGAGTCATCGCCGACTCGATCAGCTCCTTCACCGTGCGAAAGGTCTGACCGCGCGAGCGGTCCGACCCGTCCGAACGGCTCCACGTCCCCTCACTCCCCAGCCCTGGAGCGCGATCCGTGACCGTCGTGACGCCCGGCCCGTCCGGCCCGCCCGGCCCGCCCCCCGAGGGCGAGGTCCGCCAGCCGCCCCGCAGCGCCGCTGTCGAGGACCCCCGCTTCCCCTGGAAGGCCCGGGGCACGCGCAAGCCGCTGTCCTTCTGGGACCGTTCCAAGTTCCTGATCCTCCTCGCCGCCATCCTCGGCGTCCTGGTCTGGTACGACCTGCAGCGCTTCAGCCCGCCCGCCACCTTCGGCGAGGTGCTGACGTCGGTCGCCTGGGACCAGCAGTGGGTGCTGTGGCTCGCCGGCCTGGAGGTGCTGCGCCAGCTGCACTTCGTGCTGAGCGAGCACAGCCGGCCCTACCACCGGTTCTGGTCGGAGCGGGTGTTCGGCGGCTCGACGCGGGCCTACGAGCGCCGCTTCAACCCGTGGAACCGGTACCGGATCGGCCGGGTCGTCAAGTGGCTGGTCTTCATCGCCCTGATGGCGGTGCTGCTCGGCCGGGTGAGCGGCAGCTCCCCCGTGGTGGCGCTCTTCCAGGTGCCGGCCACGCTGGTCAAGGCGCTGCCGACGATCCTGCAGGTCGTCCTGCTCGTGCTCCTGTCCGTCATGCAGTTCGTCGCGATCTTCTGGTTCCTGTCCCGGGGCGGCGTCGAGACCTACTTCCCGGACGACATCGAGACGCGCTTCTCCGACGTCTGGGGCCAGGACCACGTCCTCGCGCGCGTCAAGGAGAACGTCATCCTGCTGGAGAACCCGGAGGCCATCGAGGAGAAGGGCGGCCACGTGCCGTCCGGCATCCTGCTGTACGGGCCGCCCGGCACGGGCAAGACGCTGATGGCGGAGGCGGTGGCGGGCGAGACGGGCAAGCCGTACGTCTTCGTCGACCCGGGCGCCTTCACCGCGATGTTCTTCGGCGTCGGGATCCTCAAGGTCAAGGGGCTGTTCCGCAAGCTGCGCAAGCTGGCGCTGCGGTACGGCGGCGTCATCGTCTTCTTCGACGAGGCCGACACGCTCGGCTCGCGCGGCGCCCGCGCGGGCGGCGCGCAGCCCGTGGGCGGCGGCGGCGGCTGGACCCCGTGGGGCGCCGAGGCCGCGTGCGGCGGCCCGATGCACCTGTCCCGGCAGACCCGGGCGGATCTGCACCGGCACGCCACCCCGGACGCCGAGGAGTCGCGGCCGCGCCGCTGGGGCTTCGTCGCGGGCGCCGGGATGGGCGGCGGGTCGTCAGGCTTCGACGGCACCCTGCAGGCGCTGCTCACCGAGCTCTCCGGCCTGAAGAAGCCGCGCGGCTTCATCAACCGGGTGATCCGCCGCACGCTCGGCATGCGGCCCAAGCCGCCGCCGAAGTACCGCATCCTGGTGATGATGGCGAGCAACCTCCCCGAGGCGCTCGACCCGGCCCTGCTGCGCCCGGGCCGCATCGACCGGATCTACCGCGTCGGCTACCCGAGCAAGGCCGGGCGCGTGCGGACCTACCAGGGCTACTTCGACCGGACCGTCCATGCCCTGACGCCGGAGCAGATCGACAAGCTCGCCACGATCACGCCCTACGCCACCGGCGCGGAGATGAAGGACCTGGTCAACGAGGCCCTGATCTTCGCCATCCGGGAGGGGCGCGACGTCATCACCTGGCGGGACGTCGTCCAGGCCAAGCACCTCAAGGCGCTCGGCCCGTCCGAGGACGTCGAGTACATCGAGCGCGAGCGGCACGCGGTGGCCCTGCACGAGGCCTGCCACGCGGTGGCGGCCTGGGCGACGCGGCGCCACATGGACATCGACCTGGCGACCATCGAGAAGGGCAGCGGCTACCTCGGGATGGTCGCCTCGATCCCGCCCGAGGACCAGTACACCCAGTGGCGCAGCGAGTACGAGAGCGACATCGTCGTCTCGGTCGCGTCGCTGGCGGGTGAGCGGCTGTTCTACGGCGGCGACAACTCCTCGGGCGTCTCCGGGGACCTGCAGTCGGCGACCATGATCGCCACCCTGATGGAGTCGCGCTGGGGCATGGGCGCCGGGATCACCTCGCTGCCCGCCCTGCAGGACCTGGGGATCCAGGGCGGCGGGACGCCGGAGGAGCGCAAGGGCCGGGGCCGCGGCGGCGGCATCGGGTTCGGCGTCGAGCTCAAGGCCCGGCGCGAGGAGCCCGGGGGCGGCCCGCTCCCGCAGCGGATCGAGGCCATCCTCGTGCGCATCTTCGAGGAGACCGAGGAGCTGCTGACGACGCACCGGTCCAAGGTGCTCGCGCTCACCCACGCCCTGGAGACGCACAAGACCCTGGCCGGCGAGGACGTCGTCGCCGTCCTCGAGGGGACCCGGGGCGAGATCCTGGACGGCCGCCCGTACGCCGACCCGGCCTTCCTGGAGGAGCTGGAGCGCTACCACCGCCGCGCCGTCGAGGCGCACGAGCGCCACGCCCCGCTGCGGGCCCCGCTGCCGACGCTGCCGGGCACGATCCTCGGCGAGGTCCGCGCTCCGGGCCTGGCCGCCGCGACCCCGGCCTGGGCCTCGGTCGGCGGGCACGGCGGGCACGGTGGTCACGCCGGCGCGGTCGGGAACGGTGCCGCCCTGGGCAACGGCGCTGCGGGCAACGGTGCCGGCAACACCGCTGCGGGCAACCGCCACGGGCCGGGGACGGACCAGCCGGGACTGGAGCCCTATCCGGGCCCGGCGCCGGCGGCCTACCCGGGTCCGGCGCCGGCGCGCCCGGCCACGGCACCGGCCGACCCGGAACCGAGCCGGAGCCGGTGGGGCCGGCGGCAGGCCCCGCAGCAGCCCACGCCGCCGTCCACGGGGTCGACGACGCCGGTCCAGCCGGCTCCGCCCGCCTCGGGTCCCAGGGGTCCGGAGCCCGAGCCGGGCACGCGGCCGTCACCGCTCGGCTGGCGCCTCCCGTCACTGCCCACGCCGACCGCCGCCACGCCGGCCGCCGACGACGAGCCCGAGGAGCCCGGCCACCGGCCGGAGCCCCCGGCGGAGCCGTCCGGCGAGGACCGCCAGGGCTAGACAGCGTGACCACGGGCCCGACCGGCGACCGCCGGTCGGGCCCTGTGCTGTGCCACGGTCCGGGCCGGTCGGCGTCAGGCGCCGAGGAGAGGACGGTCGGCGCGGGCGTAGCCCTTCGGGACGGCGCGCCGCAGGTGGGCGAGGGTGGTCGCCGTCCGGGGCAGCCAGGCGTACTCCAGGACGGTCCGGGCGCCGGACGGCAGGGTCGTCACGGCGCGGATCGGCAGGTAGCTGACGGCGTCCACCCACCACTCGACCCCTGCACCCGCCCCCCGCCGAGGCGCGGGCGTCAGGTGGAGCGCGGCCCGGTCGCCTAGCGGCAGGCGCTCGATCGACCCGACGGCGCCGTCGTCCAGCGCCTGCAGC
>Ga0302322_100002766_pt1 | contig 14908 bp, 11 predicted proteins | sample Fen_T0_2_FD_203757 | JGI IMG/M metagenome (GOLD analysis project Ga0302322, IMG submission 203757) | Peat permafrost microbial communities from Stordalen Mire near Abisko, Sweden - Fen_T0_2 | ecosystem: Environmental > Terrestrial > Soil > Wetlands > Permafrost | place: Sweden: Abisko... | reverse complement strand
ATTCTATGGCCATTTTATCATTCCAGAAGCCTGATAAAGTAATAATGCTGGAAGCGGACGACAAACACGGAAAATTCGAATTCCGTCCGCTTGAACCTGGCTATGGTATTACTGTCGGCAATGCACTTAGAAGAATACTTCTTTCTTCCCTAGAAGGTTTTGCCATAACAACGGTTAAGATCGAGGGCATTGACCATGAGTTCTCTACCATAACTGGTGTAATGGAGGATGTTACCGAGATCATCCTGAATCTGAAACAGGTTCGTTTTAAGAGAATTATTGAGGATGTTGATCACGAGAAAGTAACAATAAAAGTTAGTGGGCAGGACGTATTTAAAGCCGGTAACATTAGCAGCGCTCTGAGCGGATTCGAGGTATTAAACCCCGAATTGGTTATCTTCAGAATGGAACCGGATGTTAAAATACAGATTGAACTTACTATCAATAAAGGTAGAGGATATGTTCCTGCTGAAGAAAACGAACCGGTTGACAGCGAATTCGGACTTATAGCTATTGATGCTATTTTTACTCCCACAAGGAATGTAAAATATACTATTGAAAACTACCGTGTCGAACAGAAAACCGACTATGAGAAACTTCTTTTTGAGATCGAAACGGATGGATCAATTCATCCTAAGGATGCTCTTAAAGAAGCTGCAAAAATTCTCATTTATCATTTTATGCTCTTTTCCGATGAGAAAATCACCCTCGATTCGGATGATAAAATGGCAAACGAGGAGTTTGACGAGGAAGTATTGCATATGAGACAATTGCTTAAGACAAAACTGGTCGATCTCGATCTTTCGGTCAGAGCACTTAATTGCCTGAAAGCTGCAGAAGTTGAGACACTTGGTGACCTGGTTAAGTTTAATAAGAACGACCTTCTAAAATTCAGGAACTTCGGTAAGAAATCACTCACCGAGCTGGATGAATTGCTCGAATCCATGAGCCTGTCATTTGGTATGGATGTAAGCAAATATAAATTAGAGAAAGATTAATTTTGAAACTGGTTAAGGAAATAGAGAAATGCGACATTCAAAAGTTATTAACCATTTAGGAAGAACCAGTTCACACAGGAAAGCGATGCTTTCGAACATGGCAACATCACTTATCCTTCATAAAAGGATTACCACAACAACTGCCAAAGCGAAAGCACTTCGTACTTTTGTTGAACCACTTATTACTAAATCGAAGGAAGATTCAACACACTCGAGGAGAGTGGTATTCAGTTACCTGAAAGATAAGACTGCTGTAGCTGAATTGTTCAGAGAAGTATCCCCTAAAGTTGCTGAACGTCCGGGTGGCTATACGCGAATATTAAAGATTGGTAACAGGATTGGAGATAATGCAGATATGTGCATTATGGAGCTTGTTGATTACAATGAAGCTATGCTCGGTGGAGAAGCAGCAAAAACCAAAACAACGAGAAGACGGAGAACGACAAAGAAAAAAGAAGATGTCGTAGCTGAAACAAAAGCTCCGAAAGCTGCAAAACCAAAAGCAGAAAAAAGTGAAAAACTGGTTGAAAAAGCTGGAGAAGCTGCAGGAGAATCACTTCCGGAAGGAGAATAAGATGTTATAATATTTTAATTCGAAAAGGGATAAGTCTTTAACGGCTTTATCCCTTTTTTCATATTGCATTATTGTTTAATAATTAAATAAAAATCTATGGGTCAGATAGTAAGTGTTCACGCGCGTGAAATTCTTGATTCCCGCGGTAATCCAACAATTGAAGTTGATGTAATGACAGCAAGTGGTTATTTTGGAAGGGCAGCAGTTCCTTCGGGTGCATCAACCGGAGAAAACGAAGCCCTGGAACTCAGAGATGGTGATAAGAATCGTTACCTGGGCAAGGGTGTTCTGAAAGCTGTTCATAATGTTAATAATGTTATTGCTGAAGAGATAATCGGGATGGATGTAACAGACCAGTCAGGAATCGATAAGAAAATGATCGACCTCGATGGTACTAAAACAAAAAGCAACCTTGGAGCCAATACAATACTTGGCGTCTCTCTGGCCGTTGCCAAAGCTGCTGCTTCCTATCATGGACTGCCATTGTTTCGTTATATCGGCGGTACAAATGCCGTTACATTACCTGTACCGATGATGAATATCATTAACGGAGGTTCACATTCTGATGCACCCATTGCTTTCCAGGAATTCATGATCAGACCTATCGGTGCTCCGTCATTCAGTGAAGGATTACGTATGGGAGCTGAAGTATTCCATTCATTGAAAAAGGTTTTAAAAGAACGTGGATTGAGTACTGCAGTTGGTGATGAAGGAGGTTTTGCCCCTAAATTTGAGGGAACCGAAGACGCTCTTGAAACCATTCTTAAAGCAATTGTTGATGCAGGTTACAAACCTGGTTCAGATATTACGATTGCTCTCGATTGTGCAGCTTCAGAATTCTATCTGGAAGGAATGTATAACTACTCAAAATTTGAGGGACCAAAAGGTGCAAGAAGAACTTCAAAAGAACAGGTGGACTATATAGAAAAACTGACAACCAAATATCCTATTGATTCAGTAGAAGATGGTATGGCAGAAGGTGACTGGGATGGGTGGAAGTTACTGACAGACAGAATCGGTAAGAAAATCCAGATAGTAGGTGATGATGTGTTTGTGACCAATGTAGACTATCTGAAAAAAGGTATTGACATGGGTTGTGCAAACTCAATTCTTATCAAAGTGAACCAGATCGGATCTCTTACCGAAACTCTTAATGCTATTGAGATGGCTCACAGGGCAGGTTATACAACTGTTACGTCGCACCGTTCAGGTGAAACTGAAGACACTACAATTTCAGATATAGCTGTTGCTACTAATTCAGGCCAGATCAAAACCGGATCCGCAAGCAGAACAGACAGAATAGCCAAATACAATCAGTTACTCAGAATCGAGGAGACTCTTGGCAACCTGGCTGTATATGGGTTCAAGAAATAAATAGAAATTTATAGATATAAATTGAAATGAATTGTAAAAAGGCTGTCCAAAAGGATGGCCTTTTTTTTATTTATGTTGAGGACACGCCATGGCGTGTCCCTACATTTGTCGATCATCATATATTGTAGGGTCATGCCATGGCATGACCCTACAATATATGCTGTCTATCATCACTTTCCGACGTTATTAACAATTGTTCATAACTTCTGTTTATATCGGGTGTATAACAACCACTATAATTATATTGTTTTTCAATATTACCGAAGTAAATTTGATTTTATCAGGTGAGCGATAAAAGACTGCTCAAAAGATGTGGAAACGGAAAAGGTTACTTAAATGAAACAAGATCCGTCTCGGTCAGACCTTCGGGTCTGCACACCAGGAGAGCCGAAGCCTGAACTAAATGGACCCTGCGTCCAATATGTTCAGTAAGTCAATGAAAACCGGAAACGTTCTTTCAGAGATTGAGTCACAGGGCTTCAGAGAATGAAGGGCTTCGGCCACGGGTTTTCTGAAACTGATACCTATCCTTCGGGAAAGACGTAACAGCGCCTGAATGACACTTCATCCCGGAATCCCGCTCAGGCGGGAGAAAGGAAAGCCGGAAGGTTATGCTGTAACAGGCAATACCCGAAAGCCATGGGTTGCAGAAAAGGGTCTCGTACTCTACGACGCAGCCGGTCAGAATAACAGTAATCTGACATTGTTAACAGCCTTGGTTGTAAACGGTGAATGGGAACTAATCCTTGTGATGAGTTCCCATTATTGTTTTATAGCATATAAGACTATCAATAACATCTCCTTTAACCACAAAACGTATCAAGACAATGATTTTGTAGAGACGCCCAATTTGGGTGTCTCTACGCTTTGCGACCTGGGCGTAATCCCAAGAGCTATCAGTATGTTGTGACCTTTATGGTTAAACGATTTCGACTTTTTTACCAGCCCTTATTTGTTCTATGTCCTCATTTAGGGGATTCAGGGAGTTAATATTATTGGTTATTGAATATCTTTGGATTCATAAAAGAATCATTTATGCCTTACACAGGACTAGCAGGTTTTATTACTGAACTCGAGAAAAAAGGAGAACTACTTAGGATTAAACAGTTTATTAATCCGGTCCTTGAAATCACTGAAGTAACCGACAGGGTGAATATATCAGGTGGAAAAGCCCTGTTATTCGAAAATACCGGAACCAATTTCCCCATACTTATAAATACTTTCGGTTCAGATCTAAGGATGGCAATGGCGATAGGCAGAAATAATCTCGATGAAGCTGGCAGGGAATTAGAGAGTTTATTTAATAATGTATCGTATAACAAGGAGACCTTTTTTAAGAAACTTGCAACACTGCCTGCTCTCTTTAATCTGGCAGGTATTCTTCCTTGCCGCGTAAAGAGAAAAGGTATTTGCCAACAGCAAATTCACAGAATACCCGACCTCGACATCCTGCCTGTATTGAAATGCTGGCCACACGACGGAGGGCGGTTTATTACACTTCCTATGGTACATACACGCCATCCCGGGACAGGCAGTACAAATGTCGGAATGTATCGGATGCAGATTCTTGATAAAAACACAACAGCAATGCATTGGCAACGTCATAAGACGGGAGCTAATCATTTTGAAGCATGGAAAAGAACAGGTATAAAAATGCCTGTCTCTGTTGCTCTGGGCGGTGACCCGGTTTACACATATGCGGCAACAGCCCCGCTTCCTGAAAATATAAACGAATATATTCTTGCAGGGTTCCTCAGGAAAAAAAGGGTTAAGATGGTACAATGCATTACAAATGATCTGTTCGTACCTGAAGATGCAGACATAATTATCGAGGGATTTGTTGATCCGGCAGAGGATCTTGTTTGGGAAGGCCCATTCGGCGACCATACAGGATTCTACTCTTTGGCCGACTGGTATCCTAAATTTCATGTTACCTGTATAACGCATTCAGATAAAGCTGTTTATCCGGCAACAATAGTTGGTATACCCCCTAAGGAAGATGCATGGATTGCTAAAGCCACAGAAAGACTTTTCCTTTCTCCACTTAGAATGACCTTACAGCCTGAAATCGAAGATTTCCATCTGCCCGATGCCGGTATAGCCCATAACCTGGTGATTGTAAAGATAAAAAAGTCCTATCCTGGTCAGGGTATGAAAGTATTAAGTTCATTATCAGGGGCAGGACAGATGATGTTTTCAAAGTTCATGATTGTAGTGAGCGGAGATATCGATATCAGAAATTACAGATTGCTCCTCTCTCATATTTTTGATAACGTTGATATAATGCACGACCTTTTGTTCAGTCGTGGTCCCCTTGATGTTCTTGACCATTCATCCAATAACTTTTCTTTCGGAGGAAAGGTAGGTGTCGATGCTACAATAAAACAGATCGAAGAAATCTCCGGAAGAAATAAAATAACAAAATCAGACAAGCCTGAACATTCTGAGATTACAGTAGATTTCCTTGACAGGAATATTGTAAAAAATTCTAATTTTTTCCTTTTCGAAGAGGATATCCCTATCCTTATAATTTCGGTTAATCGGTCAGAGGATGCAGATGTAATTGAGAAAGTTAAGGATATGTTCAGGACAAATGATTCCGATGGTATCTTCAGGGTCATATTAATAGTTGATCATACTGTTGATGTCGACGATTTATTTATGGTAGCCTGGCAAATTCTTGGGAACACTGATCCCCAGCGCGATCATGAATTTATCTCCCCTTTTTCAGTTTTATTTGATGGAACAATAAAAGCCTACAGGAAAGGTGGCTTTATCAGAAGATGGCCGAACGTGGTTTGCTCCGGCAATAAAACTATTTCAGCTATTGATAAAAAATGGGATTCACTGGGAATCGGAGAGTTTATTAGTTCTCCATCAATCAGATATATTAGATTAAGCCGGAAAGGGGCGGACGAAATTCTCATTAACTAGACACGATGTATTTTAAATACATGCGGACAACATTAGGATTATTAGTCTATTTTTGCAGCATCTGATGGGATTGATATATTTAACATATTTTCATCCATATACTATTAATATCAAAATAGCTGCTAATAGTATGATGACAGGTGTTTTAACTAATTCTCCTGTTTCATCATCCCATTTCATTCTCTATAGCATATTTCTGATTTCAATTGTCTTTTTACTGGTTATGTCTCAGACGAGGATCCTGATTAAAACCAGGAAATTACTGAAGGAAAAAGGACAGGCTCTCGAGCTTATTGAAGTGCAGAAGGTCGAACTGGAATTAAGGGACCGGAACATCACTGATAGTCTGATATACGCACAAAGAATTCAGGAAGCTCTTTTACCTTCTGAAAGCTATTTCAGAAAGCACTTTGCTGACTCATTCATCTTGTTTAAACCTAAAAATATAGTAAGTGGTGATTTTTACTGGATTGGTGAAAAGGGTGAAAAAATTTTCGTAGTAGCTGCCGATTGTACGGGTCATGGCGTACCCGGCGCACTTATGTCGATGATTGGACTTAAGATCATTGAAAAAACCATAAATGAAGATAATATTGAAATTCCTTCAAAGATTCTTGCAGTTATGAATAAAGGGCTGGAAAAAACATTCAGCAGGGAAAAGAATATTGGAACGATCATCAGAGACGGTATGGATATAGGGCTCTGCATCATCGACAGAAAAAGAAAAAAAGTGGATTACGCCGGAGCTTTTCTTCCTCTTTATCTCATCCGTGACGGCAATCTGATTGAAATAATTGCAGATAAGATTATTATTGGTATGAATCCGGGAGGACTTCCGTACACAGATCATGAAATTGATCTTCTTGATGATGACATTTTCTATATCTTCTCCGACGGATATGTGGATCAGTTTGGCGGTAATGAAAATAAAAAATTTATGTATAGGCGCTTCCGGTACCTGTTAACGACTATTCATCATTTCCCGGTGAATGATCAGAAAGCGATTCTTGATGAAAATATAAAGACCTGGATGGGCTCTAATGAACAGGTAGATGATATAATGGTAATAGGGTTCAGACCTTTAATTGGAGATACTAAATGATTTTCTTTATTTTCTCGATCAACGCAGCCGGCTGAAACGGCTTACTTATATAGTCATCAATTCCGGCCGACAGGCATTTCTCTTTATCCCCGATCATTGCATTTGCTGTAATTGCAATTATTGGAATATGCGAACTGGTGGTTGATTCCAGTGCTCTGATCTTTTCTGCCGCTACAAGGCCGCTCATAACCGGCATCTGAATATCCATGAGTATAAGATCAAAGCTGGTGGTTCCGAACCTGTCAAGAGCCTCTTTCCCGTTTGAAGCGGTATCAATACTATGAACCAGAGGTTTAAGAGTAAGCAAAGTGATCTTCTGGTTTATAAGATTATCTTCAACAAGAAGAATTTTGAGGTCCTTAAGATCTTTATGAATTTTGTCTTTCTGAATTAACTCTTCAATCTTTTGAGAAGAAATACTCTGTTTTGTTTCAACAACCGGATTGGCATAAGGAAGAAAAATATTCAAAACTGTGGAATTTGTCCCAACCTCCTGGCTGAAGGTACCTTTATCGGATGAAATGAATCTGGCAGCAAGACTTTTCTCTACACCTATATCATTAATCAGAACAATCGGATTATCGGTTTGTATCCTTAATGCAATTGTACTTTCTGTCCCTGTTTCTTTCGTTTTTTTCAGGTTTATGGCAACTTTTGTGACTCTTTCGGAGGATTGAATCTCGATAGTATTGAATAGATCGAGAAATATCTGTTTAAGAATTATTGGGTCGCCAAAGCATTCAAAGTCACTGAATTCCTTTTTATTAAGTATAAAATCGATATTGGCTTCATCCTTCAGACTATAAAGCTCAATAGTATTCTGAATAGTTGATAATAAATTAAATCTGATAGCTTTTCTGTGCTCATAGCTCAGGTTTCCGGCTGACTGCATTGTTAATTCATTAACAGTGGTCACCATGTTATTCGTTGAAGCAATAAAAGTCTCAAGAAGCTCCTTTTGTTTTTTCTGAAGGCCTGATTCCATGAGCATATCAGATATGATAACCAGGTTATTTAAAGGTTCTCTTATTCTATGTGAGAAATCGATTATGACATCATCTTTCCTTTCACTCAGAGAAGAAAACTCGTTAAGTGATTCTTTAAAGCTTTTGTTAAGATCGGAAGCCTTCCTTACAATAATTACTCCAAGACTTGCTCCGGCAATAATCATACATCCGGCAGGCAGTTTGAGATCAAAAGTGATCAACAGTACAGCGGAAACAAGGATGAGAAGCGCTATGATTGAATAAGAATCAATTATCTTTCTTTTATTTTCTAAGATTTCCTCAGCAGACTTATTTAATCTTTTATATTTGTCACCTTTTTCAGTTTCACTGACCATAAACCATAATTTTGAGGTTATGTAAATTTACACAAAATAAGTAATAAATATACATTAACGGAAATTAACAACCTTTGAAGGAAAACGTTAAATTTGTACATCTGGTACGAAATTTGAACTGAAAAGGATAAACTTCTGATGCTATGTTGAAAATGTTAAGAATAATTTTTTTAATTAGTTTATTTTCATCAGGTATGTCATTTCTCCAATTGTTCGGACAAGATAAAGAAGGAATGGCAAAATATACTCCCGATTTCAAATTCAACGATGGTATTTACCTGAATTTTGACCAGGTTAAGCTGAATAGTCCGATTCCCAAAGCAAAACTGCTCACTTCCATCGATTACAACGACCGGGAGTTCTTTAAAAAAATCCTTGAAGGGGATAAAATCTATTTCTTTGACAATATGGGAGTGAGGCAGGAAGTTGCAAAAAATTCTATCTGGGGCTATTCACGGAATGGAGTTTTGTATATACAGGTGCAGGATAACTTCAACAGGATAACCTTTGTTGGTAGTATTTGTCATTTTGTTGCAGATATAACAACTTATGATTCACGTTCTTATAGTTCTCCTTATGGATATTACGATCCCTATTATTCTCCCTATAGCTACAGTAATTATTATAATCCGTATTATTCACCATACAGATCTAATATGAGCCGTAACGAATTAAAACAATATCTGATCGATTTTGAGAGCGGAAAAGTGCTAGAATTTGATGTTGATAATACTGAACTGCTTCTTATGAAGGATAATAAATTGTACGAGGAGTATGTTCAGCTGTCGAGAAGAAAGAAGAAAGACCTGATGTTTGTATATATCCGGAGGTTCAACGAAAATAATCCCTTGTATATTCCTGTACCGGTTCAGTAATGCCAGCGACATGAGAAGATTACTTTTAATGTTTGCCCTGCTTTTACCTGCTGTACTTTTGTCAGGACAAGCCCCTTTCCCCGATCAGGATGAAATAAAGCAATTTAAAGCATCTAAAACTTGTGTTGTACTTGAAGATGACCCATTTTCGTCGTATAATATATATATAAAAGAAGCAGTTAAGGCTTGCTGGAAAATCACTCCTTATGAATTTATTTCAGTAAAAGATTTTAACGTCAGGAGATTGAATCCGGCGTACTCATTCCTTGTAATTACACAGACGAATTTTGATAAAGATCCATCTCATGGTCTCTATAATTTTCTCAATCTACTTCAGGGAAAAGATGTCAATAAACTTGCTGAAATGCCTGAAATTTGTGCTATCCCTCTTTCGTTTGCCGGTGTAAATGATCTTATATATAGTTACAAACTTGGTGCTATTGTGTCCTTTATGCAGAAACATGCTCAAAAGATTTCGGAAGACAATTCACTAACCTTGAGAAAATATCTTAAATATTATAATAAAAATATGCCCGATATCAAGAATAAAACTATACTGATAGAACAGGATGATCTTACTCCCCAAATCTCAACAATTAAAAAGATAAAAGCAATCTATTCGCATAGTATTGAGATAGTTACAGATGATAAAATAACTAAGGCCATTGAAGATAAAACACCGGATACCGTTATTCTCCATAAAGTGGGACCTATGGGAGACAGAGATTCAGGTTTCTGTTTTATAATGCTGATTGGCACCGATGATTCAGAATTGTACTACTATAATTTGCATATGGTTGATAAAGCCAATCCGAATGGGTTATTATCCGACGATCTGAAACGGCTTGAAAAATAGTATGCAGCACTGGAAAAGCAAAGCCGTCTTTTAAATAAATACTTAAATATCATGGAAGAGAGCAGAGTATTAACCGAAACAGAAAGAAATTGGTCGATGTTATGTCACCTTTCAGCTTTTGCTGGTTTCTTTTTCCCGTTCGGAGGTGTAATCGGACCTCTGATTTGCTGGCTGACAAGAAGAGACGAATCTTCCTGGGTAAACATAAACGGAAAGGCAGCTCTTAACTTCCAGTTATCAATGCTGCTTTACATTGTTCTCGCTGTTCCTTTATGTTTCATCATAATAGGGATTCCTATAATTATGGTACTTGGAACTCTGAAGGTTGTATGTACAATTATTGCCAGTGTTAAGGCACCTAAGGGAGAACTTTTCAGATATCCGCTGTCGATTCCGTTTATACAATAAGAGTTTACTTCCTGACCACCTAGCTTAATTTATATTTCCCGCAGATTACGCTGATCAGCGCAGATCAGATTTTATCTATCCGCGAAAACCTGCGAGATCAGCGGGGAAAATGAAAAATGTAATTTCTGATTTCCGGAAATATATAGTAATTTTCTTTTTTATTTAAATTATGTGTCATGGCAACTAAAAAAGATAAGGTTCCAACTAAAGCTAAAGCTGTCGGAAAGGACGATTTATATCATGATGTAAAACAGGAAATGAAAAAAAAACTCAGTCCGGGGGAATATGAGGAGTTGCTAATGACTCTTGAGATTGAGCTGGTAAAACTTCAGGAATGGGTAAAAGCCAACAAGTTAAAAGTGGTTGTTGTATTTGAAGGCAGGGATGCAGCAGGGAAAGGTGGAGTGATTAAAACTATTGCCGGTTGCCTGAATCCGAGGATATGCAGGATTGTTGCTCTTGGCATACCCACAGAAAAGGAGAAGTCGCAATGGTACTTCCAAAGATATGCATCCGAGCTGCCGGCCGGAGGTGAAATTGTTCTTTTTGACAGGAGCTGGTATAACAGGGCAGGAGTTGAACAGGTAATGGGTTATTGTACCAATGATGAATACGAGGAATTTCTGAGATCATGTCCGGAATTTGAAAAGATGTTGATCAGGTCTGGCACAATCCTTATTAAATACTGGTTCTCTGTTAGTGACCAGGAACAGGAAAAACGATTTCAGGATAGAATAAAGGACCCTTCAAAACGATGGAAAATCAGTCCGATGGACATCGAATCGCGTGATAAATGGGTAGAGTATTCTATGGCTAAGGATAAAATGTTCTCATATACCGATACCAAACAATCACCATGGTATGTTGTCCGCGCTGACGATAAAAAGCGAGCAAGGCTCAACTGTATCAGCCACCTTCTTTCTCTGATTCCTTACGAGGATCTTACCCCAAAACCATTGAAGCTGCCCCCACTTAAACATGATGTGGCATATGTAAGACCTCCAGTTACTGAGCAGACATTTGTGCCTGAAAAGTATTAGAGGCAAAGGACTCCTGCATAATCTATCCGATATATAGATATTCTCTGTGGCTCTCTGTGAATCCTCTGTGTAACAATGTATTAAAGAACTTACACAGAGTTACACAGAGAAGACACAGAGTTTCACAGAGAAAATGCATACTTTCCGTCCATTACGTTTCTTCTCTTTATGAGTTTTGTGGTTAATGGATTTCGGAACTTCGTTCCTCAACTTTCTCCTTTCCACTTTCTCCTTTCTCCTTTTATCTTTATACTTTTGTCTTTTATCTTCAAACTATGTCTTCAAAACCAACAATACCCAAAGGAACAAGAGATTTCTCTACAGAAGAGATGCTGAAACGCGAATATATATTCGATAAAATTAAACAGGTTTTCAGACTCTATGGCTATCAACCAATTGAAACTCCTGCCTTGGAAAATCTCACTACACTTCTTGGAAAGTATGGGGATGAGGGTGATAAACTTTTATTCAGAATCTTAAATTCCGGCGATTTTCTGTCATCCCTTTCCGACGATGATCTGTCCGGCCGGGAGTATGGAAAACTATCTTCCAGAATCTGCGAAAAGGGACTAAGATACGATCTTACTGTTCCATTCGCACGTTATGTGGTGCAGCATCGTGACGAAATTGTCTTCCCATTCAAAAGATATCAGATTCAACCCGTATGGAGAGCTGACAGGCCACAGAAAGGCAGATACCGTGAGTTTTTTCAATGCGATGTTGACGTAATAGGAAGTGATTCATTATTAAATGAGTATGAGCTAATAAGAATAATTGATGATATATTTAATAAACTGGGAATTTCTGTAATTATTAAGATAAATAATAGGAAGATACTTGCTGGTATCGTGGAATATATTGGGGAAACCGCCAGGATTACTGATATAACAACAGCAATTGATAAGATCGACAAAATTGGTATTGATGCAGTTAACTCAGAACTAAAAGAAAAAGGAGTTTCTTCTTCCGCGATAAATAACTTACAGCCTATTTTGACTCTTAAAGGATATAATGGAACAAAACTTAATGTTCTAGAAAAAAGCATAGGGACTTCTACAATTGGGAAACAAGGGATCGATGAATTAAGAATACTTTTTAAATATTTGAAGAATTCGAAACTGACTTCAAAGGTGGAGGTGGATCTGACTTTAGCACGTGGGCTAAATTATTATACAGGAGCTATTATTGAAGTTAAGGCGAAGGATGTCGAAATTGGAAGTATTTGCGGAGGAGGACGTTATGATAATCTTACGGGTGTTTTTGGAATGGAAGGGGTATCAGGTGTTGGGATTTCCTTTGGAGCAGACAGGATATACGATGTTCTGAATCAGCTAAATCTTTTTAATGACATAAGCGTATCTTCAACTGAGGTATTGGTTGTGAATTTTGGTGAGAATGAAACATCATATGCTCTTAAAATTCTTAATCTGTTACGCAGCCTTAATGTTCGAACTGAGTTTTACCCAGATGCCGTAAAACTTAAAAAACAGATCTCTTATGCCGATGCAAAAAAGATACCTTATATTATTATTGCCGGTGAAGATGAGATTAATAAAAATATTCTGACTTTTAAGATAATGTCTACAGGAGAACAGAAAAATATGCCTTTTATTGAACTAAGTAAGTTTGTTAAAGAGGAGCTTAGGTCTTCAAAATGAATACAAGACAAAAGATAAAAGTAAAAAGACAAAAGGACAACAGTTTAAAAAGAATAAGACGCATTTAAGATTACTTTTATCTTGTGTCTTTTATCTTTATATCAATTTTTTTATAATTTAAAAAGTATATTAATGTATTTTAAGATATCACCGGCAGAACTGGAACTTGAAACGATCAGGAAAATCTTTGATAAGAATGCCAGACTCTCTCTTTCGGCAGATTCTGTAGATCTTATAACTATTTGCAGGAACTACCTCGACAGGAAACTTGAAAACGTTACATCGCCTATTTATGGGATCACAACAGGTTTTGGATCGCTTCATAAAAAAACAATCAGCAGGGATCAACTCAATAAGCTCCAGGAAAATCTGGTTAAATCACATGCCTGTGGTACCGGACCTGAAGTAAGAGAGGATATAGTCAGACTTATGTTGCTTCTGAAGATTCACGCTCTTAGTCTTGGAAAATCTGGAGTACAGGTTGCCACAATTCAACGGTTGATTGATTTTTTCAACGAGGGAATAAGCCCGGTTGTTTATGAGCAGGGATCCCTGGGTGCATCAGGAGATCTTGCTCCTCTGGCACACCTGGTGCTTCCTCTAATTGGGATGGGAGAGGTTATGTACAAGGGACAGAAAACAGAAGCATCTATTGTCCTTAAAAAATTTGGCTGGTCTCCCGTGGAATTGCAATCAAAGGAAGGTCTTGCTCTTCTGAATGGGACACAGTTCATGAGTTCTTATGGGGTATATGTCATCGCAATGGCTGAAAGGTTATCTTCATTTGCAGATATAACTTCTGCTATTTCACTTGAAGCCTACGACGGTCGTCTCGATCCTTTTTTCGAGTGCGTACATAATATCAGACCGCATAAAGGACAGGTTACTACTGCAAAAGCTTTCAGAAAAATGTTGGAGGGAAGTCAGCTTATATCACACAAAAAAGCACATGTTCAGGATCCATACTCATTCCGTTGTATTCCCCAGGTACATGGAGCAAGCAAAGATGCAATAAGCTTTGCAAGATCAGTCATTCTTACAGAGATCAATTCTGTTACTGATAATCCGACTATATTTCCCGACGAAGATCTTATTGTATCAGGAGGAAATTTCCATGGTCAGCCACTGGCGCTCATTTTCGACTACCTCGCAATAGCTCTTGCTGAGCTGGGAAGTATATCAGAAAGGAGGGTCTACAGATTAATAGCCGGACAAAGAGATCTTCCGGAATTCCTGGTAGCAAATCCTGGTTTGAATAGTGGTTTTATGATTCCACAATACACTGCCGCATCGATAGTCAGTCAGAATAAACAGCTTTGTACACCCTCTTCGGTAGACTCCATACCTTCTTCAAATGAACAGGAAGATCATGTGAGTATGGGAGCCAACGGGGCTACGAAATTGTTACGTGTTGCGGAAAACCTTGAAAGAATAATAGCTATTGAACTATTTACGGCCGTTCAGGCTTTGGAATTCAGGCGACCACTCAGATCATCGGCAGTATTGGAAAATGTTGTAAAATCGTTTCGGGAAGTAGTACCTTTTATCAATGATGATAAGGTCATGTACCCTGAAATTGAAAAATCAATTAACTTCCTGAGAAACTTTAATCTCGAGCAATTCACCAGTCTCTAACCACCGGCTTAAAAATTACGTCCTGGTCTTAGTTGCCTCTGCTGTTGTTTAACATCCCGCAGTTCATTAAGAAGCTGAATTTTGTACTGGTTTTCTGCCTGGTAATACAATA
>Ga0302322_100002765_pt1 | contig 14910 bp, 14 predicted proteins | sample Fen_T0_2_FD_203757 | JGI IMG/M metagenome (GOLD analysis project Ga0302322, IMG submission 203757) | Peat permafrost microbial communities from Stordalen Mire near Abisko, Sweden - Fen_T0_2 | ecosystem: Environmental > Terrestrial > Soil > Wetlands > Permafrost | place: Sweden: Abisko... | reverse complement strand
ACCCGGCTGGTTTTGTTCGAATTCTTCACGCGGTTCCTCTCGGCGGAAGGCCGCGTCTTCCGTCCGTTGCCCGCCCCCCCTTCGCTTCCGCAGGAGAAATAGATGAAAACGACATTCAGGTTCACCGCGGTGCTGGTTGCCGTGGCGCTGGTCTTGGGGCTAGGCGCGACGGCGCTGCTCGTCGCCGTGGGACCGGCGCTCGCCGCGGGTCCGACGGGCACCGCTACCGCCGTGGGCAGCGAAGCCTGGAGCTTCGGTCTCATCGCCGCTGCCGTCTCCACCGCACTTGCCGCGCTGGGCGCGGGTTTTGCGGTGGCGCGGGTCGGCACGGCGGCGATCGGGGCGCTGGCCGAAAAACCTGAGTTGTTCGGCCGCCTGCTGATCTTCGTCGGGCTTGCGGAGGGCATCGCAATTTACGGCCTCATCGTGTCCATCCTGATCCTCAATCGCCTCGCGTGATGTACGCGCCGATCTACCTGGGCGACGAAGTGACGGCAGCCGGTTACCGGCTCGCGGGCGTGCAGGTGCGCGTGCCTGCCCCGGGCGAGGCCGGCGTAGCCTTCGACGAGGCGCGCGCGCTGGCGCCGCTGGTGCTTGTGTCCGCGGCGGTGGCGGCGCGCATCGACGCGACGCAACTGCACGCGGCGCTCATGGCCCTGCAGCCGCTGATCCTGATCGTTCCGGATGCGCGCGGCGACGTGCCGCGACCCGACCTCGCGGCGCGCCTGCGTGCGCAACTGGGCATGGAAGCATGACGCTGGAAAGCCGCGAAGAGGCGCTGCTGACGCTGGTCGAACGCGACCGGGCGGCGCAATGCGACGCCATCCTGGCCGAAGCGCAGGGACGTGCCGCAGCACTGCTGCGCGAAGCGCACGCCGAGGCCCTGGCGCGCATGCGGGAAGTCTTTGTCGAGGAACGCCGGCGCGCGCATGAGAGCCTCGCGGCGGCGCACGCGAAGCTGCAAACGCGGCGACGATTGCACGACCAGCATCGAACCGCGGCGCTGCTGGCATTGGCATGGCAACGGCTGCCCGACGCGCTGTGCGTACGCTGGCGGGACGGTGCGCTGCGTCGCCAATGGATTGATGCGATCGTGGCCACGGCGCTGAAGGTGCTGCCGCGCACGCGATGGCGCGTGGCGCATGGCGCCGATTGGCCGGTGGAGGAGAGGGAGGCGCTACTGGCTCGCCTCGCGCCGGACCTCGACACGGCACCGTCGTGCGACGAGGAGGCCAGCATCGTCGCCGGACTGCGCATCGCCGCAGGTGGCAACGTGGTCGACGGTACGCTCGCGGGCCTGGTCGAGGATCGTGCCCAGGTTGGCGCGCAACTGCTGCGGCAGATGGAGAACCAGAGCGTTTCACAGGGCCGACCCAACGAACGCTCCGTGCCTCTCGAAGGGACCGCGCGGAGCGCGCGGGAGCACTTATGAGCCGCGCATTGATCCGCGCGATCAGCGGCCCGGTGTTGCACGCCACGGCCCGCGGCCCGTTCAAGTTGCGCGAAGCGGTGGAGGTCGGACCGCAGGCGCTGCTGGGCGAGGTCGTGAGGCTGCACGATGACGACATCGTCGTCCAGGTCTACGAAGACACGACCGGATTGCGGCCGGGTCTGGAAGTCGTGGGTGCGGGGCTGCCGCTTGCCATCCGTCTCGGACCCGGGCTGCTCGGCAACATCTTCGACGGCCTGCTGCGGCCACTTTCCGGCTCCGATTCGGCGTTCGTGGCGCCGGGCATGCGCCGCGCCGCGCCCGGCCAATTCGCCTTTGCGCCGAAGGTCGCGGCGGGCGACATGCTGATGGCTGGCGCTGTTTATGGCGAAGCGACGGGTGCGTCCGGGCGGGCGCAGCGCTGCATCTGTCCGCCGGACCTGACGGGCGAGGTGACGCGAATCGCCCCGGCCGGCGAATATTCGGAAACCGCGACGGTGTGCGCGCTGCGCACGGACGATGGGCGCGCCGTCGAACTCGCAATGGGCCATGACTGGCCGGTGCGGATGCCGCGGCCGGTGCTGCGGAGGTTGCCTTCCACCGCGCCGCTGGTCACGGGCCAGCGCATCATCGATTGCCTCTTTCCCGTCGCGCAGGGCGGCAAGGCCGCGGTGCCGGGCGGATTCGGCACGGGCAAGACGGTCCTGCTGGAAGCGCTGGCCAAGGGCTGCAACGCCGATGTCATCGTCTACTTGGGCTGCGGCGAGCGTGGCAACGAGCTGGCCGGTGTGCTCGAGGAATTTCCGCTGCTGACCGACCCCAAGACCGGGCGTCCGCTGATGGAGCGCACCGTCATCATCGCCAACACGTCGAACATGCCGGTCGCGGCGCGCGAGGCGTCGATCTACAGCGCGGTCACGGTCGCGGAGTACTTCCGAGACCAGGGCCTGGACGTCGCGCTGATGGCCGATTCGACCAGCCGCTGGGCCGAGGCGCTGCGCGAGGTGTCCGGGCGTTTCGGCGAGCTTCCCGGCGAAGGCGGCTATCCCGCGTACCTGTCGTCTCGGCTCGCCGATTTCTACGAGCGCGCGGCGATCGTCGACACGCTGGGTGGCGACCGCGGCTCGGTCACGGTGATCGGCGCGATCAGCCCGCCGTCGGGCGATTTTTCCGAGCCGGTGACGAGCCACACCAAGCGCTACGTCAAGGCGTTCTGGGCGCTGGACGTCAAGCGCGCGCAGGCGCGGTTCTATCCTGCGATTCATCCGTTGCAGTCGTATGCGGAGGATGCTCGCGAGTTCGCTCCCTGGTGGGCCGCGAACGGCAATGGCGACTGGTGGAAGCTGCGCCGCCGCTTCCTCACGCTGCTCGACGAACAGGCCCACCTGGAGCGTATGGCGCGGATCATCGGCAAGGATGCGCTGCCGGTGCGCCAGCAATTGACGCTGTTCTGCGCCGACCTCATCAACGATGCGTTCCTGCGCCAGTCCGCGTTCTCGGAAATCGACCGCGTCTGCAGTCCGCGCCGGCAGTCGCTGATGATGCGGTTAATCGGCAAGTTCGTCGACCTGGCCGAAAGCGCCGTAGCCGCCGGTGTCCATCCCGAGCGCCTCGCACATCTTTCATCGTTGCGTCCGCTGCAGCGGATGGGCGAAGAAATCAGCGACGCTGAGCTGGCGCGCTTCGCGGCGCTCGAAGCGGACCTCGATCGCGAGTTCGCTGAACTGATCCATGCAAGCGAGGCTGGCAATGCGACTCACGGTTGAGCGCGCGGCGACGCGGCTCGAGGGTCCGCTCCTGTTCCTGCGGCGCACGCTGGACGTGGGGCTGCACGATGCCGTCGAGGTGCGCGGCGGCGATGGCCGCACGCGGTTAGGGCGCGTCGCGGCGATCGACGAGAGCTTCATGACCATCGAGGTGCTCGAATCGACGTCGGGGCTGGCGCTGCCCGACACCGTTGTGCGGTTCTTCGGCGAGCCGCTGACGTTCGGCCTTTCGCCGTCGATCCTGGGTCGCGTGTTCAACGGCGTCGGGCAGGTGATCGACGGTGGTCCGCCGATCGCGGCGAGGCAGACGAATCGCATCGAGGGCCTGCCAATCAATCCCGTCGCGCGCGCCGGACCGCGCGACTTCATCGAAACCGGCGTCACGACGCTGGACCTGATGAACAGTCTGGTGCGCGGCCAGAAGCTGCCGATCTTCTCGGGCGGCGGGCTGCCGCACGACCGGCTCGCCGTCGAGATCGCCCGCCATGCGCGGTTGCGAAGGGATTCCGATAGCGCCGCCGGCGACGATTTCGCCATCGTGTTCGCCGGGATCGGCGTTCCCTATGACAGCGCCGAATTCTTCCGCAAGAGCCTGGAGCAAAGCGGCGCGCTCGAACGCACGGCGCTGTTTCTGAACCTGGCCAGCGACTCGTCGACGCAGCGGCTGCTGACGCCGCGCTTCGCGCTCACCGCCGCGGAGTACCTGGCGTTCGTCGAGGGCAAGCACGTCCTCGCGATCCTGACCGACATGACCAACTACGCGGAGGCGCTGCGCGAGGTGTCGTCGTCGAAGGGCGAGATCCCGAGCCGGAAAGGCTTTCCGGGCTACATGTACTCGGACCTAGCGAGCCTCTTCGAGCGCGCCGGCTGCATCCACGGCGTGAAGGGCACGCTGACGCAGTTATCGATATTGACCATGCCCGCCGACGACATCGGCCACCCGATTCCCGACCTGACGGGCTACATCACCGAGGGCCAGATTGTCCTCTCGCGCGATCTCGACCGGCGCGCGATCTATCCGCCGATCGACGTGCTGCCATCGTTGTCGCGGCTCATGAAGGACGGCACCGGCGGCAAGTACACGCACCCGGACCATCCGGCGCTGTCGTCCCAACTCTATGCGGCCTACGCGCGTGCCGTGCAGGCGCGCGTGCTGGCCAGCGTCGTCGGCGAAGAGGGCCTCGCGGCGACGGACCGGCAATACCTGGCGTTCGGCACCGCGTTCGAAGAGGGCCTCGTCAGCCAATCCGAGCCGCGCACGCTCGAGCAGAGCATGGAAGTGGGCTGGCGGCTGCTGGCCGGCCTGCCGCTGACCGAATTGACGCGCCTGTCGGACGCCCAGATCGCCGCGCATCTGCAGGGGAAGCCATGAGCACCGCAGGGCCGTCCCAAGTTGCGAATTGCTCCCCCTCGGGGGGCAGCGCCGCGGCCGAATTGATTCATGAGGCCGCAAGCGTGGGGGCGCACATATGAGCGAAGCCAGTCCCACCCCCGCCGTCGTGCTGGAGCTGAAGGACGAGCAGCGTGCGATGCACGAGGGGTACGTGTTCCTCGACGAGAAGTGCCTGCTGCTCGCCGGCGAAATCCTGCGCGAGCTTGCGCATTACGCCGAACTCGACAGCGTGCTGCTCGCGGCGAACGTGACCGCGATCGCCGCCCTGCAGGCCGCCGTCGCCCGGCACGGCCTCGACGAACTGCAGGTCTATCCGCCGCTCGACCAGACGCCATCCACGCTGGAACGCGCAGCGCGATCGATCATGGGTGTCCGCTTGCTGGACGCCCGCTGGCGCCCGGCGGAGAAAACGGCACCGCGTCCGGTGGCGCCATCGCCCGAAGCGGAAGCCTGCCGGCGCGCGTTCGTCGTGCTGGTGGCAGCGGCTGCCGAGCTGGCCGCCGTCAGTGGCAACCTGGAGCGGTTGTCGTTCGAATACCGCCGATCGGTGCGTCGCGCCCGCGCGCTGCAGGACGTCCTGTTGCCCGAATTGGACCAGTCGGTGTATCGAATCGAGACCCGGCTGGAAGAATTGGAGCAGGAAGACGCCATTTCCATGCGTCATCATGCTTGAATGTCGCCTGACGAGCCTTCACCAAGAACAAGGCAGTGAATGGAACCATTCGACACCATCGTGATCGGCGCCGGCATTTCCGGGCTGACCGCGGCCCACCGGCTCGTCAGGCTTTCCCGACGCGTCGCCGTCCTCGACGCGGGCACCCTGGCAGGCGGCGTCATCGGCACCCGGCGCCGCGACGGATTCCTGTATGAAGCCGGCCCCAACAGCACGCTCGACACGACGCCGTTGATCAACGCGCTGCTGGGGGAGCTGGGCATCGCGAAGGAAAGATTGGATGCCAGTGCCGTGGCCGCAACGCGCTACGTGGTCCGCGGCGGCAAGCTGATCGCCTTGCCGGGGTCTCCCGGCGCGTTTTTTTCAACGCGCGCGTTCACGCTGGGCGCGAAGCTGCGCCTCTTCGGCGAGCCGTTCATTGCCCGGGCGCCGGCCGGCGTCGACGAATCCATCGCCGGTTTCGTGCGCCGCCGACTCGGCAAGGAATTCCTCGACTATGCAATCGACCCCTTCGTCGCCGGCATTTATGCGGGCGACCCCGAGCGCATTTCCGTGGCGGCCGCGTTTCCGCGTCTGCTTGCGCTCGAGCAGGCGCACGGCAGCCTGATACGCGGCCAGATCGTCGGCGCCCGCGCGCGCAGGAAGAACAAGGAGGTGGCGAAGAACGTCGCCGGCAGCTTCTCGTTCCGCGGTGGCATGCAGACGCTGACCGATGCGCTTGCCAAGGCCGTGCCGTCGCTGGAGGAGGGCGCGGTCGTGCAACGCGTGGCGCGCGAGCCCGACGGCACGTTCACGGTCGAAGGCACGCGTTCCGGCACGCCGATGACTTGGCGTGCCCGCTCCGTCGTCGTTGCGGCGCCCGCGTTCGCTGCGGCGGCAATGGTCGAAGGTATGGCACCCGACGCAGCAAAGGCGCTGGCCGCCATCGAATATTCGCCCATCGCGATCGCCGCCAATGCCTACCGCCGTAGCGATATTGCGCATTCGCTCGCGGGCTTTGGCTTCCTGGTGCCCAAGCGCGAGCATCGCTTCCTGCTGGGGTGCCTGTTCTCGAGCAGCATGTTCGAAGGGCGGGCGCCCGAAGGCAGCGTGCTGCTGACGACGTTTGCCGGAGGTCGCCGCAATCCTGCGATTGCAGCGAGCTCCGAAGCCGACATCGCCGCCGCGGTGCGCGGGGAGCTGGCGGAACGCTTGGGCACGCGCGGCGCGCCGCTCTGGCAGGAGGTCGTCCGCTGGAAGCAGGCGATCCCGCAATACGACATCGGGCATTTAGACCGGCTGCGCCGGATCGAGGAGGCGGAGTCCGCGGTGCCGGGGCTCTGGTTCTGCGCGAATTATCGCGGCGGCGTGGCGGTGGGCGATCGCATCAAGGCAGGGCAGGGCATGGCCGAGCAGGTCGACGCGTTTTTGAGCGTGTAGAGCGCCCAGCGTTGCCTAGTCGTCGCCCGAGGGCTGCGCCTGTCGCGCGATCTGCCGGTGCAGCGCGACATAGCGCGATTCAGGGTGCTTCCCGAAGAGCGGGTCCTCGATGTGCTCGACCGCGGCATGGATGGCCTTCCAGTCCTGGAACGTGAGCAGCGAGTGGGCCAGCGGCAGGATCTCGGACTCCTCGACACGCATGTGCTTGCGCAAGGTGTCGACATAGGCGCGGGCGACCGCCTCGACGGTTTCGCGCGAGGAGATCGTATCGTTGACGATCTCCTCCAGGTGGCGCACAAGATCCTTGCCGTTCTTCTGGAGCAACTCGTGCTGCGCCGCCAGTTCGTCGACCGTCCCGGCGACTGTCTGATCGCGCTCCCGTATCTTGGCAAAGACCAGGTCTTCCTTCGGGTGGTGCAACACGTCGGAGTAATGCGTCATGTAGAACATGATGTTCAGCATCAGCTCGTAGTCGGGGCGCTTGCCGCCGTGAAACAGCGCGAGCTGAATGTCGAGCAGCGTGAGCAGCCGCGAGAAGTTCACGTGTTCCGCGTGCCACAGGGCCAGGGTATTGGGCATGGGTGCCTTCGTTTGCGTGAGCATCACGCGCCGTAAAGCCGGCGCACGTCCTAGCGACAGATGCTACGGCAGGACAGAGGCTTCGTGAAGCGGATGCCCGCGCAAACCCTTGATCCTGGTCAGAATCAGGGCGGGTTCCGCGTATCGTAGAAGAATTCCTGCAGCATGAAGGATTCCAGCCCGGCGGTGTCGCGCGCGCGCGCCGAAAGCGTGATCTGCCGGCCCAGCCGGTGCGATTCCCAGAGGAAGTCCTCGGTTTCGTGCTCGCGGATGATCTCGATCATCCGGCGGACAATGGCGATCTGGATGTCTGGATTGTTGCCCTTGCGCACCTCGATCACCTGCTTGCTGTTGCGGCTGATGTCCTTGTTCCATCCGAAGAAATAGAACTCCGCGTAGCTGTATTCCATCGTCTTGATCTGGAATATGCCGCCGCCGTTCTTCGGATCCTTGCCGAACGTGGGCCGCCCGTTCAACCCGATGTTGGCGGCGATGATGCGGTTCTGCCTTTCGTTTTCCTCCTCGGCCGCCTTCGACGTCGAGGAGTTCTGCGGGGACGATGTCGGCGCTTCGCCGCGCTCGCGCCTTTTCGCCTCGATGTAGGCCGCCAGATCGGTTGCGGGCGCCGGTTGCGGTGGCGCCGGGGGCAGTGCGGGAGCGTCGGGTGCCCGCCGCGGCGCACTCATCACCGGCGGCGGCGTGGGCGGACGCGCAGCGGGCTTGGGCGGAGGGGCACTCTTCGCGGGCGGCCGTAGTGCGACAAGTGGTTCGGGTGGCGGGGGTGACGCCGGCAGTGCCCCCGGCGGCGCCGCCTTGGGTACGAGCTGGACGGCGAGGGGACTGCCCGATTCGCCCTTGTCGGAATCCGACGGCGTCACGATGTGCATCATGTGCGGCAGGAACGACCACAACGCCAGCGCGTGCACGAGCAGCGACACCGCGAAGGCCACGCGGATCGCGGATATTCTGATGTCGTCGTGTCGTGCGGCTGGCGGGCTGCGCCAAAGTCTCATCGGCTACTCAACGCGGACGCCGGCACCCGGAATGAAGGCAAAGGAGGCGGCAAGGGCGGTCATCGGCAAGAAGGTCTGTCGGAACGCCATGGAAGGCGGAAGCTCATGAGAATATACACGTGGCGATTGACCGGCGTGTCCCGGGCACCTTGCCTTTAGTCGCCGCTGTGCCGCTGGCGCCGTGCGTGTTACAAATTCTTACGATGATTGGCCGAACCACCTTGTGCAATCGACCCACTGAACCTCTGTGGTAACCACGACCCCGCCCAGAAGGAAGATTCCTCGCATGTTGTCATGGCCGCTCGCCGTTCTCGCGTTGCTGCTGGCCGGTCCGCTGTTGACGCTGGCCTTCGGGCGGGCATCGGTCCAGGGCGACTGGCGCCACGCGACGCAGCGGTCGACGGGCCAGGCGCCGGACCCTTCCGCGCATCGCGAAGCGGTCGTTCAGGTCTATGCGAGCCGGGCATTCGGCTGGCGCGGCGCGTTCGCCGTGCACACCTGGCTCTCGGCCAAGGCGCCGGATGCCGACCATTTCACGCGCTACGAAGTGATCGGCTGGAACGGCGGCGGCGGCCGGTCGGTAGTGTCGATCTCCGGTCAACGCGCGCCGGATGCCGAATGGTTCGGCGCAGCACCCCACCTCGTCACCGATGTCCGTGGCGCGGTGGCCGAGGCGATCATTCGCAAGCTGCCGCAAGCCGTCGCCGATTATCCCTATGCGACGTCCTACAGCGCGTGGCCCGGCCCCAACAGCAACACGTTTCTCGCGCATCTCGGGCGGGAAATCACCGAGCTGCGAATGACGCTGCCGTCCACCGCGATCGGCAAGGACTACCTGCCGATCGACAGGGTGATCGCGGCCACGCCGAGCGGCGGCGGCGTCCAGTTGTCGCTGCTGGGACTGCTCGGCGTTCTCGCGGGTCCCGACGAGGGCGTCGAATTAAACGTGCTGGGCCTGGTCACCGGGATCGACCTGCGCCGGCCCGCGCTCAAGCTGCCCGGCCTGGGCCGCGTGCCCGACAACGGCTGAGGTCGCGAGCTGCCGATGACGACACGCGAAGACTGCGCGCGCAGGGATCGCGGCGACCCGCTTGCCGCATTGCGCAAACAGTTCGTCATGCCCGACGGCGTGATCTATCTCGATGGCAACTCGCTCGGACCCTTGCCGGGAACGGCCGCCGCGCGCGTCCAACAGCTGGTCCGCGAGGAGTGGGGTGCGGGCCTTATCGGCAGCTGGAACACCGCCGGCTGGATCGACCTGCCGCAGCGGGTCGGCGACAAGATCGCGCGACTGGTCGGCGCCGGCGCCGGCGAATTGCTGGTGGCCGATTCCACGTCGGTCAATCTGTACAAGGTGCTGTGCGCCGCGCTTGAACTGGCGCGAACGGATGCGCCGGGGCGCAACGTCATCCTGTCCGAGCGCCACAATTTCCCGACCGACCTCTACATCGCCGAAAGTGTCGCGCGCGAGCGGGGCCTCGAATTGCGGCTCGTGGATGCAGCGACACTTGCCGCGCATTTGGACGGTCGTGTGGCGGTATTGCTCCTCACGCACGTCAACTATCGCGACGGCAGCATGCATTCGATGTCGGAACTCAATCGCGCGGCGCATGCGGCAGGCGTACTCACCATCTGGGACCTCGCGCATTCCGCGGGCGCGGTACCGGTCGACCTTTCGGGTGGCGGACATCCAGACGCTGCCGCCGATTTTGCCGTGGGCTGCGGCTACAAGTACCTGAACGGCGGTCCCGGTGCGCCCGCGTTCGTCTGGGCCCATCCCGCGCGCGCCGCCCGGATGGATGCGCTGTCCCTCCGGCAGCCGCTGTCCGGCTGGCTGGGGCACGCCGCGCCGTTCGACTTTGCCTCTGACTACCGCCCCGCGCCGGGCATTGCGCGCTTTGCCTGCGGCACGCCGCCGATCGTGTCCCTCGCCACGCTGGAATGCGGCGTCGACACGGTCCTAGCGGCGCAGGCGCTGGGTGGCATGCCGGCGCTGCGGGAGAAGTCGCTGGCGCTGACCAATCTCTGCATCGAACTGGTCGACGTGCGCTGCGGCGACATCGGGCTTGCGCTGCGCACGCCGCGCGATCCGGCGCTGCGCGGCAGCCAGGTCAGTTACTCGCGCGAGGAGGGCGCGTACGCGATGATGCAGGCGCTGATCAGCCGCGGCGTGATCGGCGACTTCCGCGCGCCCGATGTCCTGCGCTTCGGATTCGCGCCGCTCTACACGCGCTATGTCGACGTGTGGGATGCCGTGGAGCACCTGCGGCGGGTGTTCCAGAGCGGCGAATGGCGCGAATCCCGCTTCGGCCTGCGCGCAGCCGTGACCTGACGCCCGGCGACGCACCGGATCTCGCGGAAGGGCCTTTCTTGTGCCCGGTCAAGTGGATGCAGGCGTGGCGCCGCGATAATGGTCTTCCTCCGCACGACAATCGTCACCGATGCCTTCTGGTTTTCCGTCCCTGCCGAAGCGATTCGATGCGCTGCGCGGCCCGTGGGCATCGCGAATCCTGCTGGCAGCAGTCGTCCTCGGGGTCGCGGGCTATTTCTTTCGCGACGCGCTGCTGGGTACGCCCGTCGCGACGTCCGTCGTGATGCGCGGCGACATCGTCCAGACGGTCGTCGCAAGCGGTCGCGTGATGTCGCCGCAGCGGATATCCGTGAGCGCCGTGTCCACCGACCGTGTCGTGCGCATTCCCGTGGAAGAGGGCCAGGACGTCAAGCGCGGCGGCGTTCTGATCGAGCTGGACGATGCCGACGAACGCGCGGCCGTCGCACAGGCGCGGGCCGCCGTCGCCCAGGCCGAAGCGAGGATTCGGCAGATCGGCGAAGTCGCGCTGCCCGGCGCCCGGCAGTCACTCGTCGGCGCCCAAGCCAACATGGTCCTCGCGCGACAGCAGTTCGACAGGGCACAGGACCTGAAGGCGAAGGGTTTCGTCAGCGCCGCGGCGCTGGACGATGCGAAGCGCAACCTGGACGTCGCGCAAAGCCAGCTCGAGTCCGCACGACTTTCGGTCGGCACCTATGGTCCAGCCGGCAGTGACTTCGTGGTCGCGCAAACGGCGCTCGCGCAGGCGCGCGCGGCCGTGGAGGCGGCACAGGCACGACTCGACCAGTCGGTCATCCGCGCCCCGGCCGACGGCACGCTGATCGGTCGCAACGTCGAGCCCGGCGACGTGGTGCAGCCGGGAAAGGAGCTGATGGTGCTGGCGCCGGCCGGCGAAACGCAGGTCGTCGTGCAGATCGACGAGAAGAACCTGTCGCAGCTCCGGCTGGGACAGTCGGCGCTGGGTTCGGCCGACGCGTATCCGCATGAGCGGTTCGCCGCGGAACTCGTCTATGTCAACCCCGGCATTGATGCACTGCGCGGCTCGGTCGAGGTCAAGCTGCGCATTCCGAAGCCCCCCGTCTATCTGCGCCAGGACATGACGGTATCCGTCGACATCGAGGTCGGACGGCACGCCAACGTGCTTGTGATCCCGTCGGGCGCGGTATTCGACGCGGCAGGCACGAAGCCCTGGGTGCTCGCGATGGAAGGCGGCCGTGCCGTGAAGCGCCCGGTGACGCTGGGACTCAAAGGCAGCGGTAGCGTGGAAGTGGTCGCTGGCCTGGCCGCGGGGGAGTCGGTGGTCGCGGCCGCCGGCGCGGGCGTACTTCCCGGCCAGCGCGTCCGCGCGATTTCCGAGGCCAGCGGCGGTTCCTGATGAATCCGTTCGCGCGATTCGAGACGATCGTCGCGTTCCGCTTCATGCGCGAGGGACTCACGCAGACGCTGCTGATCGTCTTTGGCGTCGCGCTCGGGGCCGGAGTGATCATCTTCATGTCGGCGCTGTTGGCGGGCCTGCAGGCCAACGTCGTGCGGCGAACGCTCAACTTCCAGGCGCCGATCGAGATCCTGGCGCCGGACCAGGTTCCGCGCTCAATGCGTGAAGACGAACCGGCGCGCGTCGCCGCCCAGGTTCAGCCGCGTTCGCAGCAGCTGCGCTCGGTCGACCAGTGGCAGAAGGTACGCGCCGACGTCGCGCGGATTCCCGGCGTCATCGGCGTCACGCCCGTCGTCTCCGGCCCGGGCTTCGCGCGGCGCGGCGAGGCGATCAAGTCGGTCACGATCACCGGCATCGACATCGACTCGTACTTCGACGTGATCGCGCTGCCGGAGAAGATCGTCGCCGGCCGCGACGACGTCGGTCCGCTCGACATCATCATCGGCATCGAGCTTGCCCGGGACCTCGGCATGGCCGTCGGCGACAAGGTTACCGTCACGACGGCAGCCGGCATCGCATCCACGCTTACCGTGATCGGTATCTTCGACTTCGGCAACAAGGGCGTGAACGAACGCAACGTCTACGTCGCGCTGCGCACCGCGCAAAGTCTGCTCGACCTCCCGGGCGGCGCGTCGAGCATCGCGGTCAAGGTGCACGATCCGTTCGCGGCGGAAACGATCGCGGAAATCATCCGCGGCGGAAACAATCTCGAGGTGGACAGCTGGATCCGCACCAATGCGCAATTCTTCAGCGCGATGGCGGCGCAGATCCTTGCCAACACGCTTATCCGAATCTTCGTTGGGCTCACCGTCGCGCTGGGAATCGCGAGCGTGCTGGTGGTCTCGGTCGTCCAGAAGGCGAAGGAGATCGGCATCCTGCGCGCGATGGGCACCGCGCGCGCGCAAGTGCTGCGCGTTTTCCTGATCCAGGGCGCGTTCATGGGGCTCACCGGCGCGCTGGCCGGGGCGCTGCTTGCATGGTGTTTTCTGTTGCTGTGGCGCGGCGTCGCAAGGGCCCCGGACGGCTCGCTGCTGTTCGTCGTCGTCATCGAGCCGTCGCTGTTCGTGATCGCGTGCGCCGGCGCAACTCTCGTCGGCATCCTCGCGGCGGCCATACCCGCGCGCCGCGCGGCGCGGCTCGACCCGGCGGTGGCGATCCGTGGGTGAAATGGACCCCCACGCTCACATTCGTTCGCTGCCCCCCGGGGGGGCGCAGGCCTCCCTTGGGGCGGCCCAGCGGGAGGCCGCGTCATCCGTCCCGACGCTGCGTCTCGAAGGCGTGGACAAGTCCTACGGCGTCGGCACGCCGGTCGAGGCCGAGGTTCTGCACGGCATCGACCTGACGCTGCAAAAGGGCGAATTCGCCGCGCTTATTGGACCATCGGGATCAGGCAAGTCGACGCTGCTGAACCTGATCGGCCTCCTCGACAAGCCCAACGCGGGGCATTTGTACATCACGGGGGAGGAGGCCGGGACGCTGGACGAGATGGCGCTGACCAAGTTGCGCGGGCGCGCCATCGGCTTCATCTTCCAGTACCACCACCTTTTGCCCGCATTCACCGCGCTCGAGAACGTGATGATGCCGATGCTGGCGGCCCGCGGCAGGCTTGACGACGCGATGCGCGAAACGGCGGCGGGACTGCTCGCGCGCGTCGGACTCACGTCCTGGCGCGATCACAAGGCGTCGGATATCAGCGGCGGCCAGCAGCAGCGCGTCGCCATCGCCCGTGCGCTGGCGATGAACCCCGCGCTGGTGCTGGCGGACGAGCCCAGCGGCAACTTGGACACCGAGAATGCCGATGTCGTGTTCGACCTGATGCGCGACGTGAACGCGACGAGCGGAACCACGTTCCTGATCGTCACGCACGATCCGCGCCTCGCACGGCGTTGCGACCGCATCGTCGAACTGGTCGACGGGCGGATCACCTCGGACCGGCCCAATCTCGACGTGCGGCAACGTGGCTAGCGCGCGGTAGTCACCGCGAATCACGATTACGGAAACTGGCTGACCCAACCGATGCCCCCGTAGTAGGTCATGCCGCCGTCCCACCACATCTGCATGGCGTTGTCCTGCACGTCGTTCCAGTAGTTGTAGTACTCGGCGCTGATGCCGCCCTCGCCGCCGCCCGTGCGGCTGTATCCGCCGTCGCCGGCGTCCCGGGCGCTCCAGCCCGTGTTGGGAGCGCCGGTGAAGCGCGTGGTGTTGCTCATGCTGTAGCTTGCCGCCGCAACGTCGGAATTGGCGCGCGCCTGCGATTCCTGGTCGGCCCACGACGTGTCGGCCGGCGCGCTGCTCCACGTGCCGCCGGTGTTCTGCTGCCAGCCTTCGTCGCTTTGGCGATAGACATTTCCGCTGGCATCGGCGTAGTAGTTGTTGTTGAAGCTCGGCAGCGAGTACGGCTGCCACTGCTTTGTCTGCGGAGTCGGCGCATAGGTGGGCGCGGCGCTGTAGCGTTGGGCGCTGTAGCTGCCGTCCGAGGGCGCCGAGTTGCTTCCGGTCCATTGGCCGGCGGCGACGCCACCGGCGCCGATGTTGGCGGAGGTCATGTTCGCATGGGCGTCCCAGCGGCGATAGATGTTTGCGGATGCCGTCGCGCAGCACGGATAGATGCCCCAGTAGCCGGGGTGGTAATACATCGTGCGCAAATATGGAGATGTCCACGAAGGCGTGCCTAGCCCCAACGCGAACGCGTACGTGAATCCGGTGTCTTTGTTGTAGATCGGCGTGGCAGCGACGCCGTAGGTGGCCGGTGCCGGATACCAGGCGTTGCCGATCCATGGCATGTACGAGTAGCCGGTGCCGTAGACCACCGTGCCCCATGGCGACACCGCGGTCCCCAGGTAGCCGGGTGTGTAGCCGGCGTGCACGACGTTT
>Ga0302322_100002763_pt1 | contig 14914 bp, 27 predicted proteins | sample Fen_T0_2_FD_203757 | JGI IMG/M metagenome (GOLD analysis project Ga0302322, IMG submission 203757) | Peat permafrost microbial communities from Stordalen Mire near Abisko, Sweden - Fen_T0_2 | ecosystem: Environmental > Terrestrial > Soil > Wetlands > Permafrost | place: Sweden: Abisko... | reverse complement strand
AGCGTGAACCCGGCGTTTTGTGGACGTTGTTCTCGCACGTAGTCCAGTAGTCGGGTACTAGCTTACGGTCAGCGAACGCACGCCGGAATGGGCTGATGGCGTCACTCTCCGGGAGCGGGGGTGGCAGGGTGTAGTCATTCTGCACCCAGATGACTCGCTTGGCATCCCGCACAGCCTGACCAATGGCTGGAAGGTGCTTGCAGTAGAGTGTACTGCCGTTCACGATGAAGAGGCAGTCGAGCGACCCCTCCTCAAGAATCTTGTCGTCCTCGTAGAGTGGGATCTCCAGAAGGTCGCGTAGCCAGATCGCGATCCACGAACTGGCTACTGTAGACCCTCCTCGCTTTGCTGATGGAATCAGCGAGAAGATGGCCGAACGCATGTGCCGGTCAGTCGATGGTCTCTTCCACGACGGCTTCTTCCAGTTCCACCTGCTCGGTGGACTTCGCCGCCTTCGGCAGCTTCTCTGCCTTGACCTTCTTCTCCTTGGGCACCTTCGGCGCGGCCACGCGGACGGTACGCAGGCTGATGTCGCCGCTGAGCGTGACGCCCTCGATGCTGAGGTAGCCGCTGCGCAGATCCCACAGCAGGTCACCCTTCGTGCCACCGGCCTCGGTGTACGCCTTCACGGACTCGGTGCCCATGTACTTCGCGAAGCGGGCGAACGTGGCCGCCGACGGCGAGCGCGGGTTGACGGTGGTGTTCCAGGTGATCTTGGATTCCGGGCCGTAGGAGCCGACGAGAACTAGCTTCTTGTTGTGAACGGGCTTCAGCACTTCCGGAGCAGCCGGTGCTTCCGGAGTCGCGACTGCGACGTCAGCGATGGTGTCGAGCGCGGTGTTCACTTCTGCGGCCGGGACATTGCCCGAAACCTTGTCTTTCTTTGCCATTTGATGATTCCTTTGACTGGTTGGATGGAAATGCCTGCTGGGTAGCAGGTAACTAACTGTGCCACATCTGAGACTCCTCGACTACTACTTATTTGCTATCTAAGAGCGCAGCGTTATAGCCTAGAGCTATTTAGGGCGCATGCCCTCCAGAAGCTTCAAGAACTGGTCTTGGGACTTCTCTTTCCCATCCAGAACTGCCAGCACTCGCTCGTCCAGCGTGTCCTTCGCAATGATGCGGTGGATCATCACGTGAGGTGATTTCTGCCCCTGCCGGTAGATTCGGTCCATGGTTTGCAGATAGTCTTGCAGGTTCCATGTCAGTCCGTACCAGCACATATTGAAGCACGCACCTTGGAGGTTCAGTCCTAGGCTGATGCTGGCGGGGTGCCCGAGCAGCACTGGGATGCGCCCCGCGTTCCACGCCATAATCAGATCAGCGTCCTTCTGCATGCTGCCCTGACCCAACGCGGGGCATTTCAGCCTAGCCTGTATGCGCTCAAGGTCGAATATGAACTCGTAAGCCACGAGTAAGGGTTCGCCACTCATCTCCTCGACGAGCTCTTCCAGAGCATCTAGCTTGGCGTCGTGTATGTTCACGTACTCGGGGTGCGTGGTAATCAGGGCACCGTTCGCTATCTGGCGGCACTTGCTCGTCGCGACAGCCGCGTTAGCCGCGATGATGTTCCCCTCTTCCAGCAGGGCCACTAGGGCGCTCTCCATCAGGTCGTACTGCCCACGCGCCTTTAGTGGTAGCTCAACCTCGATGTTGTTGAACATCAGCTCTGGCATTTCCAGATGCTCCTTACGATCCAGCACCAGACACAGCGGGGCTATCTTTTCCGCAATGTGTTCAGGTGCCCATGAATGCGGCGCGAGGTTATACCCGAGATGGTCAGTTGGATAGAAGTACTTGTTCTTGTAATGTGTGATATAAGCTCCAAGCGAGTCACCCTCATCGAGGATATACACTTGTCCAAATAGATCAAGGAGTCCGTTAGGGCTGAACGTTCCGGTGAGAATATATCGTCTGCGGAAGTTCTTGATAAACTGACGAATAATCTTGAAGCGAGAAGTTCCAGTATCTTTGAACTTCGTGGATTCATCAACGACGAGTACATCAAAGTGCTCCTTGAGGTATGCCAGCCGCTTCGGGTCTAGCACCATCTTCTGGCCGACTTTCGTGGCCCCCGTGAGCCACGGCAAGCCCTCGGGGTTCACGCAGTAGAAGTCGGCGCTTAGGTCGGCAAGATTCTTGTCTTTGTTCTTGCCGTGCAGAATATTGACCCTCAAGTGGTCAAACTCAGCCCACTCATGGCACTGAGTCGGCCACACGTTGTAGCACACGCGCAGCGGGGCGATCACTAGCACCCGCTTGACGAAGTTCTTACTCTTTAGGATCGAGTAGATCGCATAAGTTGTCGTCGTCTTGCCCATGCCGGGGGACATAAGGAATCCCGCGCATGCCTGAGAAACCCCCAAGCGGACTGCCGTCTCCTGAAAGGATCGCGGTTTCCAAGAACGCAATACCCGATTGAACATCACGAATAACCTCCACGGGATAGCCCCGTCGTTGTAGCTCTCGGATACGGAGTTTCTGCCGGAGAGCCAGTCGGCCCTCCGGCGCTTTGAACTCGATAAACGCGATTGCTGGATAATAGAACAGCCAGAAATGGTCCGGCCAGCCACCTTCGCCCATAGGCGTGAGCTTGAGAGGAAGCATCCCCTTGGCTCGTGACCAAGCGACAACTTTCTTCTCAATCTCGGATTCTCTCATCAGTTAGCCCCGAACTGGCATGGGCCTCCCTTGTTCTTAGCAAAGTCGCACCACCGACAGTGGAAGCCGGGGCGCGGGGCGCAGATGCTGTTCGTAGCCATCTCCTCCACGCGGCCTTTCCACAGTTCCTTGAGTCGTTCGAAACCTTCCTCGGACTTGAGTGTCAGGCGCTGCGGCGGGGCCGTGTCTTCCAGATAGTATGTGGTCACTTCAACGTGGGGATGCAACCACGTTTTCCAGCCAAACATGGCGTAGATCTTGCGCTGGTCAACGTGCGTGTCCTTCGGCTGGCCGGACTTCCACTCGCCGATGAACACCTTGCCGTTGTCGGGGTCGTCTCGCACGTAACGATCTCCACCAACCCGCGCAGCATCCAGCACTGCAATGAACGCAGCATGTTCGCTAGTGGGGCCGCACAGATACCACTCCGAGTCGAATGCCATCTTCTTCTCGGTATATTTCTCGCCGTTGGGTTGCTCGCGGAACTGCTTGAGCATCGGGAGGTACTTGGGATGAATCACAGCCGGTGTCTTGTTGCCGAACATCAACGGCGCTCCGGACTCCGTCTTCATGACGGAGTCCTGATTTACGTCATCGATCTCGCCCTTGATGAACTTCTCAGCCCGGTCGTGCATGTGCAGTCCACGCGCCGCTGCTGGCCCCGGAGGTTGTCGGGGTAGCTTCATAATGCTGGCGAACTTCCACTTCTGCGGGCACTGCTGATAGCTCTCCCACTGTGAGAAGCTGGCGCGGAATGTGGGCTTAGGAATGCCCATAGAGTTAGTGATTTCAGGGTTCATAAGATTCAATGTCGCTCCAGTTCTTGCCGATAAACCCTTCGCTGAGGAAGGGGACGTCAAAGCGGTCCTTGTTCATGGCCCCGCGCAGGCGAGTCATGCCCCCTGCTGCATCTTCTTCTGGGACGCTGATGTTGATTTCATCATGGACAGCAGCGAGGAGTATGTCGGTTGGAGCCCTCTCGGCATCATGATCGATGATCGACTCTTTCGTCTGGTCGGAGGCCGATCCTTGAATGAGGTAGTTGAGGAGCTTGTACGAAAGATCCCTCTCGAGATTGGGCTCACGATAGTATACACGACCGCCCCAAGTTCGAATGAACTGTCCCCTCTTGCCACGATTCCGAGTGTCTGCACTGAGGTCCTTAATCTCCGGAAGCGCCGCATAGTAGGCATCTCGCACCGCCTTTCCTTCTGTCTCTGGCACGCCGAGCGCCAAGCTGAGGTTCGGCACACCGCGCCCGTAGAGAATGCCGAAGCCCGTGATTTTGACGTACTTGCGGGGCATGTCCCCGCCAATCAGCCCGTCGATGAGAGACTTCACCATGTCGTGTGGATCGGTTGTCGGATCACGACGGAATGCATCATACAGCGCGCCTTCGGCGTAGTGGGCCATGATCCGCATCTCCTGCGCGGAGAAGTCCCGCTTGCACCAGATATGCCCCTCCTCGGGAATCAGGTACTGCCGCATGTGGATCATCTCTGGCAAGCCGGGGGGAATTGCCAGCGACTCAAAGTCGTTCGGCGGATTCTGGAGGTTGGGTTGCTTGCAACTCATTCGTCCAGTTCTGGCTCCGTCAATATCTCCTCCAGTGCCCCTGTCGCCGCGAACTTGATTCCACTGGGGGTGAACTCTGCCGCCCTCTGCGTTCGCTTGACTAAGCCACGGACCCGCAAATGTTCCCAGGCACGTTGTGAGCACCCCGTGGTATGCAAGATAGTCCAGCAACAGGGGATCTTTGACTCGCCCAGTGAGGTTCTTACGCGCCACACTGCGCTTCCCTGTCGGTGTGAGCACCCAATCGGTAATGAGCCCCTTGGCATCCAAGGCCGCAGCGAGTTGCGCGTCCTTGCTGAGTTCGAATTCACCGAGAACGCCATAGATGTAGTCCTCTGCTTTCTTTTTCGCAGCTAGATACGTCTGCGTGTCCTTTTCGAGTCGTTCAGTATCCACGCGAACACCTCTCTTGCTTGACGCAGAAAGGATGGGCATGAGCTTCTGCTCTCGACGATAGGCACCAAGCATCCCGGCTTCAAGGACTCTGGGGTGTAGGTGGGTGTATAGAAGGTACGTCCTATCCGTATCTCCGCAGGCATATTTTCCCACGAGATCTCCGGGTCCACGGCAGATGTACGCACCCCAGTCAGACGACTTGGCCTCAGGTACGTGGCTGAGTACCCAATCGCGAAGCTCGGTCTGCTCATCTGGCGCAAGGCTGAGGACGCGTTCCGCAGACGGCTTAAGTGAGAAGCTTTGTGCATATGGATCAGTCAAAAAGAGAAGGTACATCGTGTCATGCACCTTCAGCGGGTCTTTGGATTCCCAGTTGAAGTATTCGCCGAGAATGGCACACTCGAACGCTGCGTTGTGCGCGAGGAACTCTCCCTTCGCCTGCTTGAGTGCGCTGATCAAGGCTGTGCGGGCCTGCGGCTCAGTGCAGTTGTTATTCGTGGGGTGCCCCCATGCGTGATAGACCGAAGGTCTATCCCCCCACTTGATTGAGACGCCCACGGGTTTCGGGGGGTTCCAGATGGGGTTGCCTTCTATGCCCTCGGTCTCGAAGTCAATGGTCAGAAGTTCATCAGACATGGCTCTCCTTAGAAAAAGCCCCCGGAAGGCAACTGCGACGAAGTCTCCGGGGGTGAAAAATGGGGCTGGGTCAGAACGCCCTAACCGACTGACTCATGCTTTGAACATCAAAGTCTCTACATGCCGACCCAGCTAAACTTAGAACTTCTTGCTCTTGCCGCCGCTCGCCGCCGCAGCCTCTGCCGCGCCAGCCACGGTCGCCGTCTCGTCATACGGTTGCAGCGCGACGCGCAGAGCGTCGTTGCGGCGCGACTTGACAGCATCCAGAAGCTGCATCGTGGGGATCACGCGCATGGCCTGGAACAAGACCTTGAACTGGGTCTTGGCGTCCGGCACCACGCTGATCTGGCAGACCGCAGCCCATGCGGGGACACCGGCTGACACGGAGAGCGTGTTCACGAACTGGCTGTAGTTCTTGACGCTGGTCACGGGCAGGTCGATCACCGCGAGTTCTGCAGTCTTCACCTTCTCCGCGCCGTCGTCCAGAGCGTTGGCCGGGATGAGCACGAGCCGACGGCCCTGCTTGCATGCCTTCCCGCGCCCGCCGTTCGGGTCGCTGCCCCACTCGTCCTTCTCGCAGCCCTTGCAGGTCTCGTTCTCCGGCTCGGCCACGTTCTCGTGCGGCACCATGTTCTCGTCGGACTCCGCCAAGGCGAAGCAGTTCGGGTTCACGATGTTGTTCGGGTCGAACCGGCCAGCGTAGTATGCGTTCCGATACGCCGACGACACGATGATCGCTTCAACCCTGTTCCCCGGCATCGGGGTGCCGCCGTAGGACATGACCCCGCTCTTCAGCGAGATTTTGCTGATGGCAGGGCGTTCCTTGGCTGCGTCTGCTTTGGCCTCTTCAGCAAGGGCTTCGAGCATGCCTGCGGGCAGGGCTAGGGGGGTTGCCCCAGCCTGTACGGTTTGAACGCTCGTAGGTGCCGCCTGAGCGGTCACAGGGGTATCGGGTTTGGTTGTTGCCACGGTAGCTAGTCCTTAAAGTTTGTGCTTGCGCAACTTGAACACCGGGAATCGGGTGATGCCCGGAACTTCTGCACCCAAGTCCCACCGCTCCTTGACGGCAGACTTGGATACACGCCTCTCCAACAGCGAGAGGTCTTTGGAAGCCAGTACGAACGCGCAGAATACCGGGTAGTCCGACATGGTCGGCACGTACTCGGGCTCTTTGTCGATGCTCAGCTGGACAAGCTGCCCGCCGATTGAAGTGATTTCGTCGGAGCGCAAGGTAGCAAGAATCTGTGCCTCCAGCTTCGACTCTTCACCCTTGAGCGCAGCGGCCACCTTGTCCGCAGCCAGACGCTTCTGGTATGTGACCCAGTATGCGTCGGCGAGAACAGCCATTTCTTTAGCTTCCATCTCTTATGTCCTTTGTGATGAAGTTGACGTAGGGCTCGCCAATCCCCACCACGGGGTCTAGGCGAAAGAGCTCATCGAACAGCATAGCCAAATCAGGGCCGCAGACCTTGTAGTTGGCATCCATAACGCGAATGCCTTCCAGAGTCCACGGAACGGTCGTGGGGTCATACCGCACTTGCAGCATGACCCCCGATGGATCCTCGTAAATGTGGGTCTTCACCCGACACGCGCCATGACGTAGAACGGGTACTGGGGCGCTTCCAGCCGCAGGATGTCTGCGACTTTCTGCGCTTCGGCTTCCGTAGCGTAGATGCTCCTGCCCGGCCACTCAACCTTCGGGTTGCCGTGCATGTCGCACTTCGGTACGCGGGGGGTCACGAAGGTGTTCATGGCGCAGTCCCCCCGCTGCACCATGTAGAACTCGCCGGTGATGATGCCGGTGACTGGGTCAACTTTCATTCTCGATCTCCTCGGCGAGTGCTTCGGCCGCGTCCCACAAGCCGGTGTTGATGGCAGTCACGGCGCTGACCCGCTCGATGGGGCGGACCATGCTGGTGCGGCTGGACATCATCCCCTTCACCGTCCAGCCACCGTACATGACGCTCTCCTGCACGCGGTTCAGGATGTTCCACAGCGACGGCTCGCGGTCGTCTTCGCGCCGCACGGTGAGCAAGTCGTCCACTGGGAACGGAGCCAGACCGGGGTAGCGTAGCTTCATGGCCTTGTCTGCGAACCGGTACTGCCGCTCGGTGTTGACGAGGATGCGCTTGAAGCGATCGATGTGCTGGATCATGGCCGGGAAGCTCTCGGTCACGAGACGCTCACCCGCCTCCAGCACTTCTTGGCTGGTCTGCCGGTTGATGCTGTGATACACCTTGAAGCCCGCGATGCTGGTGCCTACCATCATGCCGTTGCTGCACACGAAGCGGAAGTACCCGGCCTTCAGGTGATAGGCACTGGTGCCGTCGTGGGCGTTGATGAGGATGACCTCCGGCACGCCGTCACCGACGTTCGGCTTGGCATCGAAGTCCCCCAGCTTGCGCAGCCTGAGCATGTGCTTGGTGAAGCCGTTCTTGCTGGGCACCTTCAGCGCCTGCTGCTGGCTCGCCTCATACACGCCCCAGCCGTTCGCGAGCAGGGTCTCCAGCGGGCGAATGGTCGGGACGTAGCGGTATCGCGGGCCACGGTCCTCGTGCGGGCCTTCAGCAAAGACTGCCGGGCAGACTTGCTTGATGCCTTCGAGGGTGAGCGGTGAGCCTGTGCGCATAACGCGCGGAGATTTGAGAATTGGTCTCATGGTATTTCCTTCATTAGGACACTGGGCACGCTGCCAGCGCACCCATTATATGCGGGGCACTGCTCAGCGCAACTCTTTTTAACCAGCAAAGCTCAGTATCTGAGCGTGGAACACCTGCTGCTGAATGGGTTCGTCTCTGCGGTTCCGGTCTCGTATTGCCTTCAGCTCGGGTGCTTGGAGCTTCCGTATTTTGTCCATCAGCTCTGCCACCGTCGAGGGCTCAACGATGATCTCTTCCGTCCGCGCAAGCACGGGAGCGAAGATCTTATGCTCCTTGATGCTGCCCCGCTGGATCATCTGCGGCTTCGCATCGAACGGCTCGAATGCCGAGAAATACTCGATGTTGCAGATGAAGTCGGCTGCGATGTGCCGGACTTGGAACGTGGGACCTACTCTCTCATCCCACCAACAGTTGTCACTGGGGCCGGTCAGCATGTATATGCGCCCCGGATCGAACCTCAACGCGAGCGAGACTTCCTCGCGGTGATTGTACTCCACCGCGAGGTTCCACCCTGCCTGCTGAAGCCGGGTGGTGGTCGATTCCCACCCGGCGAAGAAGATCTTGCAGGGTCTGCTCAGAACCATGTAGTCAGAGCGTGCCATCCGTGATCTGCCGCTCGAGGTCCTGCAGCTTCAGCTCTTCCGACCGCAAGATCTTCTTGGCGGTCTCCACGACACGCATCTGCGCGACGAGGGCTTTCTTGGCCTTGTCGCCCTGTTCGACGGCGAATTCCTTCGCCGCCTGCTCTTTCACTGCTTTGATGTCGATCATTTTGATCTCCTGTGCTACTGCCCGCGCCTCCGCACGAGCATTGATTCGGCCGGCGAGCCACTTGCTCAACCCTTTGCAATCGTCTTGCATCAGGCCTGGAGGCCAGCCAGTTTTCACATTAACCGCCTGAGTGCGTCAAGCACTTGTTGAACAAACGAACGGGACTTTCGGGCCCGAATCCTAGCCTTCTCGGCGTCTACTGCTTTGCGGAATTCTTCCTGCATCAGCTCCTTTCGTGCTTGCTGGGTGATGTCTTCGGGACTCATACCTGCTTCTCCAGAAAGTTGGCGAAGCCAAGCAGGAACGCAGCATCTGCCGCGACGTTCGCCTGCATGTGGGGGTCAGGCATCCGCTTGGCAGAGTAGATGAGCTCCTGCCCTGCGAGACAGACCCCCGCGACGATGAGCTTCTGCCTGCGGGCCGTGACGGAGTACTCGCTGAACCACATGCCGATGCGAACGCCGATCACTAGCCCGAAGGCGAAGGCCCAGATTTCAAACACTGGTAGCCGCCTCGTCGGCCTCGTCGATGGCGTTCTTGACGTCCTCGGCCCAGTTTTCGATGTCGAAGTCGGACTCAGCGGTCCAGTCGTTCTCGACTGTGGACTGCGCTTCTTCCAGCTTGTCCACCGCCGTCTGGAGGCTGTCGATCTTCTCCTGGAGCTCGTCTCCCTTGGATCCGCCTTGAAGTCCTTCGGGCATGTTGTCGAACTTCTCCTGCTCCTCGTCTAGGATGGACTGCACTTCCGAGCTCATGTCCGAGAGCTTCGCCGAGAGATTCTTGCGAACCTCCTCGTCTTTCCCTGCGGCTTCGATCGGGTCTCCCCCGACGTAGAAGTCGCCGAAGTCGTCAAAGATCTGCTTGAGCTTCTTACGTCCAGCGTTGTTCATGGTCTCTCCTGTTTACCCGGCCTGCTGCGTGTGCAGCAAGTATGCCGACGGTAATTTGAGCGCTCTGAGAGGGCATAGGAGCGCTCAAATTACCGCGCCTAGGGGGTAGCCTACCCCCTAGGCGCGCAAACGGTCCTACAGGGCTCGATGCGGCTCACTTTCGATGTAAAAGATCCGCGCATAGCGGGTGTCTGGGTTCTCATTGGGGAACGAGACGCGGGCATGCGCCTCTGCCTCAATCTTAGTGGCGAACCACGCGCCGCGCTCGCCCATCACGCCCCAGAGCTTGATTGTGTCGCCTTCTTTCATTTCGCCTCCCTCACTTCATATTCACATTGATTGTTACCCACGCGGAAAGCCCTAGCCGATTCCTCTGCGTACTCTTTCGTGTCCCACCCCACCATGCGGGACCACGGTTCCCAGTGAATCTCTGACTTGGCATGAACGCCCCAGTAGCAGCGACGTTGTGGATCGGTGTTCACCTCGTACTTGCGACGAGTCCAGACTTCCCAAGTCACGGCGTCTCCCTCACGCGCCGGACATGGTATTTTTCCGGGTTGCTCATTCTGGCGCGCTCTCTTTCTGCGTCTGCATAGTCAGCATGCAGGCTGTGGATGTCGGGATACACCTTCCCATCTGGATCCCAGTCGTGAAGATACAGAACCACCCAGTACTCTTTCACAGCACATCTCCCAAGACCTGCTCGCCCATGGAGATCAGGGCGTCGAACAGGAAGTTCTGCATCTGCCGCTCGCAGTCTGCGAACCCGTGCTTCAGGTGTAGATACTCCTCGAGGATGGTGCCTGCGACCATCTTGGTCCCCATCATGAAGACCCGGTGGGCAAGGTAGATCTTGCCCTCGTTCGCCCGCCCCAGCACGTGCTCGCCGAGGTTCTGGCTGACGATGATGGGGTAGCCGGAGCAGTCGTGGCCGATGCGCTTGAGGAAGTCGAGTGACTTCGCAAGGCGAATCTTGTCCAGTGGGATGAGCTTGTCAGTGTCGTCGGACACGAGCTTCTCGAACGCATAGTCCCGCATGCGCTCCTGCAAGCTGCGGTTCAGATTGGTGTTGAATGCCCGCATGTGCGTGAGCGCGACGGCCTCGATCGTGTCGCCGAGTTGGCACCCGCCAAAGTTCAGGCTCTTTTCCCAGGTGCCTGTGAGTTGCGGTTGAAGCAGGATCTGGTCCAGCATCTTCTCGTCGGTCAGCTTGGCGACCTCACCCGAGATGTGCTGGGTGACGTACCAGTCATATTTCACCGTACGATCCTCCGTCAGCTGCATCTGCTCGAGGATGTTGTAAGTGAAGTGGCTGGGGGTGCTCAGCCTGTACGTGCGGATGCCACGATAGAACACCCACTCGCTCGCTCCGGGGTGAATGCTCACCTTCTCTCCGGTGTGGATGGGGGTGGACTGGAGGAAAACGCTGGCCCGGTGCATCCACACTTGCTCGAACGCGGTCCCCTGCACGATGACGCGAGTGTTGTTGGCGCACAGCGTACTCGGCGTGTCAACCTCGTAGGACTTGCCGTTCTCGTCCACGCAGTTGCAGTGCAATTCGCGCAGGGCTTGCCACACTTCCCACCCCTTGCCGAGCTCAGTAGTAAACCCGAGCTTCTCCGGCTTGCCCCGGTTGGTCTGCATGGTGACGATGGTGAACTCGTCGTGGCGGATCTTCTGGACCTCCACCCCGAAGGTGAACTTGTTGGTGCCGGAGTGGATGGTGATGCCGCACCCATTTCTGAGCAAGATAGCGATGGCGTACTTCAGGCCAGTGCCGAAGAAGCCGATCGCGGTGGCCGCGTTGTCTTTGGACGACACGCCGAAGGTGGTAATGGACCGAGCGTCAATGACGCCAGGATTCTCGAAGACGAAGTATTTCATGAGAGACTCCACAAGGACGCAACTGAAGCGCAGTTGCCACGCACGGGGTTTAGAAGAAGATGCGGTAGGTCCAGGCGCGACCGTCGTAACGGGACTCGCCGTTGGGGTAGGTGAACACCGCGATCACCGTAACGCGGGGCGTTTCGCCCACGGTAATGATCTCGTGGGAAACGAACTCACCAGCCAGAGAGAAGAACTTGTCCATCTTAAACTCCACAAGGACGCTGGGCACGGTGCCAGCAAATACAGTATGCCCCTCACGGGGCATCTGCGCAAGCAATGATTACTGCAAGATGAACGCCGAGTACGACCAACTCGGCGCGCAGGCATCACGCGCTGCTTCGGGGTCGGTGTAAACTTCCTCGGGCTTGCCCTCGCCGTTCAACACGATGTAGACTTCCCTCGGCGCACGAGACGGCGCGGCGTTGTTGGGGATGTCCAACGCCTGCCGATACGAGCGGACCTGCGCGACAGAGTAGAGCCGGTGCGTGGTTGCGCTCATGTGGGCTGCGAACTCGGTGTCAGTCTTGCCGAGCTCTACGTATTGACGCTTGACGAGGTCCATGCCCTCGTAGTTGTGAACTTGCTTCGTGCTCATGATCTGATAAACTCCTCGTATTGATGGTGGAAGGGGTGATCGGCGGCGAGGTCACGGACCGTGCGCCACGTTCCGTCACGCTCGTAGAGCGCGTCGGTTGGGGCGTCTGCCGCTGCCGCCTTCTTCTGATCGCGGTCGATGTAGTATTGATACGAGCCGACTTGCTTGCCCCAGAGAGCAATCGCCTTGTAGTCTGTTGGATTCGGCATGTCAGCTCCTGTTGACTACGGGCATGCCGAGCTCGGCGCGCATGGCATCAACCAGATGCTCGAGCGCTGCGATGCGCTGGGCGAGTAGGGTGCGCTCGGACTTCGGCTTGGCGATGGTCACGCGGTGTGCCGGGATGCCGAACTCCAGACGGGCGTGCATCACGTGGTTTTCGTTGATGGGGAAGCCGAGCTTCTCGGTTGCGAGCTTCGCGAACTGCTCGTCGTTGAGTTTGGATGCAGTGAACTCGTTGTTGAGCAAGTCCCAGAAAGCACGCTTCTGCTTTGGGTTGTGCATGATACGAGGGCCGCGTACGAGCTTCGGCTTGCTGAGGGAGTGGACGTTTGGCACTAGATCTCTCCTTGGAGGGTTGCAGCCCATGCGGGCAAGCCTATGCTACCCTAGCTAGCCGCTCCTGCCCACGCTGAGTGCAAAAGATTTGCACGCTTGCGCGCTCGGCACGCGGCTTGACGCTCTCGTTGAGTCAGTGGTCGGAACTTGTCTCGTGTATCAGGTCCGAATTTCCACAGCGAAACTGATCGTTGTCCACTAGAGTCGGGCAGCTTGTCTACGAGATAGACAAGCCCGCGAGCGTGAAGAGCCTGCACGTATCCACGAACAGTGTTCGAACTTAGACCTGTCTCTTCTGAGAGGTCTGCGACGGTGTGGGGGTCGTCAACCAGCAGACGTATCAGGTGCGCCTGCACTATCGCGTTGATCTTGGGCTTTGCGGTTTTCATGGTCTTTGCACACGCCATGAAAGCGCGTGTAGATGTTGTGAAGGGCGCACAGACAGCGGCCAGACGAGGGTGAGTACGCCCCCATGTGAACGCACTTCTGACAGGTGTCTAGTCGCTGCTGGGGGCCACGGTACTCCGCGATCTCCATGCGCTTGCGTTCCGCTAGCGAGCAGCCCATGCTATCTCTCGCCATGACCACGGCACTCCGCGCAGTTCGTGCCCTCGTACATCCCCTCTCCCGAGCCGTTGCATGCCGCGCAGATTTCTGGCTCATCAAGACTGTCGGGGGGAATTTCGTCGTCGAAATCGCTGAAGTCTTCGTCACGCATGATTTTGGACCTCCAGAACGGTGATTGCAGCCATCACGTGGATCTGCGCATCGCACAGCGCGTTACGTTGGTCTCCCGAGGGAGTCTCCAGGATCAGGCGTTGGATCTCGCCGAGGTCAATCCGCAGACTGGCGAGTATGAGTTGATAGCGTCTGGAGAGCATACCTTACTCCTCCGCGAAGAGAGCGTCGAAGCAGTCTTCGCAGAACCCGCTAATCTGCGTCTCTTTCCAGCCGAGCGCAGTGTGTGTGTTCGCACTGCTGAACTCGCACCCGCAATCTGCGCATGTGAGATTGCGAGGATACTTGATCTCTTCGAAGTCTTCTTGTGATTCGGGCAATTGATGCCCATGGATTGATGTTTGCATGACCTACTCCTTGACGAACTTGAAACAGAACAGGCACATGCCGTTGTCCCCGATGACTTCGGTGCCGAACGGGGTGGTGTGGACGCCGAGCCCGAGCCCGCGTGTGACATCAGATATCGGGCAGTAGAGCTCTTCCGGCATGGGGGAGTAGGACTCGGGGATGGCGAGAACCAGATCGCGGGGAATGCTGTAGAACTCCAGCACCTGCGTGGGCAGGGGTGAGCCGTCTGGACCGCTGAGCTTGTCTACCCCGACGTTGAGCTCGTGCTCAATAAAGTCTATGTGAGCTTGTGACATCTTAACCTCTACTTGAACGTGCCGCACGCTGGGCACATGCCATTGTAGGCACGCCGGGCTATCAGCGGGTGGGTATGAGCGTGCGGAGCTTGCTGGCCTGTAGGGGTACGCCTACAATGGCAGTGTGCGCCAGCGCACACTAGAATGAATGAAGCCCGCATGAGCGGGCTTATTCAACATCATCAACAAGTGATTGCGACCTTGGCGGGAGCGCAACACGCATTATAGGGCAGGACTGCGCTCAGCGCAAGTTCTTTTGGCATGCTCACATTCAAAGAAATCCACCTCCAGTTCAAGAACGCGAGGTCGGAGAAAGACCTCGCTGGGATAGCGAAGGTCTGGAGATACCTAGACCAGCGAGGTATCTCGCGGGAGACAGCGGGTAAGCTGGGTCTCTTCATCCTTTCAGCGATGGAGCTCATAGCTGCGGCGCGTCGGTCACCTAACGTGATGCCGGACACACGAGCAGCGGTGGTGTTCCCACACTATCAAGTAGCAGACGACGAGGCGATTGAGTGGTGGTCAAGTCGACTAGTCGACTTGACGGATGAGGGACCAAGAGTAGTCGCATCGTTCGGTGATCTAGTCGACCCAGAGAAACGCAAGCGGCCGGGCAAGATGTTCTGCCCACCGAACGAAGCTCCGCGTGGGTATCTCACCCCCTTGTGCGACTGGGCGAACATCCCACAGGGCGCGCGAGTGTACATACACGAGTCCTGCATCAAGGCGATCAACGGGGCGCTGCTTGGGAAGTACAGTGTCGGCCTCAACGGGGTGTGGGGGTGGACATCCCAGAAGAATGAGATAGCACTTATCGCGGAGTTGAGAGACTTGCCTTGGAAGGCGCGGGCGTTGGAGCCAGTCATTGTGTTCGACGCGAATGCACGCACGAACTGGCAG
>Ga0302322_100002762_pt1 | contig 14915 bp, 11 predicted proteins | sample Fen_T0_2_FD_203757 | JGI IMG/M metagenome (GOLD analysis project Ga0302322, IMG submission 203757) | Peat permafrost microbial communities from Stordalen Mire near Abisko, Sweden - Fen_T0_2 | ecosystem: Environmental > Terrestrial > Soil > Wetlands > Permafrost | place: Sweden: Abisko... | reverse complement strand
CAATGGCCGCGGTGCTGATCGACCCGGAGACCGCGTCCTCTCGGGTGGTCATCGGCGCGATCGAGCGAGCGCCGATCGTGATCGATGACGCAGCCGCATTGTTCGGGGGCAAACTGACCAGCGACCTCGATAGCCGGTTCGATCCGCGCGCGGCCGACGCGCTGCTGCTGCAGGCGGGCGTCACCGATGCGGCCAGCCGCCACATCCATGTCGCGGTGCTGACGCGCGCAGTCCGGGACGCCGCCAGATGACCGCGATCGACCTCACGATCAACGGCCGCGCTGTCGCAGCCAACGTCGAGCCACGCACCCATCTCGCCGACGTCCTGCGCGATCATCTCGACCTGACCGGCACCCATCTCGGCTGCGAGCACGGTGTCTGTGGCGCCTGCACGCTTTTGATCGACGATGTCCCGGCGCGCTCCTGCATCACCTACGCCGTCGCCTGCGAGGGCGCCCGAATGACCACCATCGAGGGCCTCGATGACGACGAGATCACAAGCGAATTGCGCGCGGCCTTCACCCGCGAGCACGCGCTGCAATGCGGCTATTGCACGCCGGGCATGCTGATCTCGGCGCGCGATCTGGTGCTGCGGCTGCCCGAACCCGACGAGCACCAGATCCGTGTCGGCCTGAGCGGCAATCTCTGCCGCTGCACCGGCTATGTCGGGATTGTCCGGGCGATCAGATCCGTGATTGCGCAGCGGCGCGCGCGCGGCGTGGCGGCTGTCGCCGGTGCGGGACGGACCGAACTCGGTCCTGTTGGTTCGGGCCACACAGCCAAGGTGCCAAGCGCAGGTGCTGGACAAGCCACGCGGTCCGGGACCGTCGCGCAGGATGAAGGGCACGTCGCGATTCCAGATTTCGTACCGGCGCACACCGTGGTTCACCATTTCATTGTGCCTTATGCGCCGGGCCGGGTGTTTCAAGCCTTCGCTGATATCGCAGGCATTGCCGCCTGTTTGCCAGGCGTCAGGCTGACGCAACCGCCGGCGCCTGATCGTACCGAGGGCGTCATCACGGTCAGGCTCGGGCCGATCGCGGCGCATTTCCAGGGCGCGGCGCGGATCGCGGCCGACCCAGCACAACTCTCAGGGCGCATCACAGGCATCGGCAGCGATCAGCGCAGCCGCTCCCGGACTCAGGGCGAAATCCGTTATCAGCTCGTTCCGCTCGACCAGGGCGCCGCAACCCGTGTCGATCTCAGCATCGGCTACAGTCTGACCGGTATGCTGGCACAGATCGCGCGCCCCGGACTGGTCCAGGACCTCGCCGCACGGCTGACCGAGCAGTTTGCCCGCAATCTGGAGCGGCGGCTGGCTGGCGCTGCACCCGAGGTGTCAGCTCAAGGCATGAACGGACTCGCCCTGCTCGCCGGTCTCTTGCGCGAACGCTCACGCGCCATCTTCCAGCGCATGATCGGCAATTAGCATCGTCTGGCATGGCTCTTGCTATTTCCTGCACAGGAACGCGCTATTTGAGTGGGGAATATCATGGCCGAGTCTGAGCTGCGCACTGATAGTCACAGCATCGAACCGATTCCGGATGCCGACCGCGATTCCACCGGACCGCAGCAGATGTGGATCTGGGCGGGCGCCAACATTGCGCCGGTGAATTGGGCGCTTGGCGCGCTCGGCATCGTGCTCAAGCTGGGCTTGTGGGAAACCATCGCCGTGATCGTAATCGGCAATCTGCTCGGCTGCGCCATCTTCGCCGCCTTCACCGTGATGGGCCACAAGACCGGCGTCAGCCAGATGGTGCTGTGCCGCTCGGCCTTCGGCCGACGCGGCGCCTATCTGCCGAGCGTGCTGATGTTCCTGATGACGCTGTGCTGGATCGGGGTCAACACCTACTTCCCGGTCAAGATCGGCGTCGCCATTCTTGGCCAGTTCGGCATTCCCGACAATGTCCTGGTCAACTTCATCGTCATCACACTGATCATGGCGCTCCAGGTCGGCATCGGCATCTACGGCTTCTACGCGATCCGCACCTTCGAGAAATACACGGTGCCGCCGACCATCGCGATCATGGTGCTGATGAGCTGCCTTGCCTGGAGCAGGCCTGGTATCGTCGACTGGAGCCACGCCAGTTCGCTGCCCCCGGGCGCGCATCTGGCGATGCTAAGTCTGCTGATGACCGCGATCGGAATCGGCTGGGGCATTTCCTGGGTGACCTGGGCCTCCGACTATTCGCGTTTCGTGCCACGCAGCGTGCCGTCGAGCCAGGTCTTCTGGTACAGCTATGTCGGCATGTTCGTGCCGTCGGTGTGGCTCGCGATCCTGGGCGCCACCATCGCCAGCGTCACGCTCGATACCGATCCAGCGAAGATGGTCAGTTCCGTGTTCGGCGGCATCGCCAGCCTGCTCGTGCTACTGATGGTGCTGCATGGCCCGATCGCGACCAACATCCTCAACGTCTATTCGGCGGCGCTGGCGGCCGTCAGCGCCGGGGTCAAGCTGTCGCGAACGGCGCTGGCCGCGGTGGTCGGAATCGCCGGCTACGCCGTGACGGTCTACTTCATCTTCGCGCCATCGTTCGCGAAGGCGTTCGACAATTGGATGATCAGCCTGCTGCTGTGGATGAGTCCGTTCGCCGGCGTTGTCCTGGCCGACTTCTTCATCAAGCGAAAGGGCCGGATCGATGTCGCCGAACTCTACGCCTCGCCCGAGACCAGCGCCTATGGCGACATCAACTGGAGCGGCATCATCGCGTTCTTTGTCGGGCTGATCGCCGCCTGGACAGTGGAGGACGGGCTGGTTCCCGCGCTCCAGGGACCGATCTCCACGGGATTGCTGGGTGGTGCCGATCTCAGCTGGCTGTTCGGGATCGTGGTTGCCGGCGGCCTTTACCTCGCGCTCGGTTCGCGGAGCGTGGCAGCTCCCGTGGTCGCCGCCGGTCCTGCCGCCGAGTGATGGAACAGGCGGGTGTTGCAACATGAGCCAGCGATTTCTTTGGGCTTCGCTGGCAGACCCGAGTTGAACACCTTAGATAGGAGGCCGCTGCAGTATCCCATTGACTCTCGACTGTGAAAAAGATCGTGCTGGTTTTCCTGCTCCTGATCGTCGCCCCCATCGCGGTGTCCGCCGCAAAATACCTGCTGGACGATCCCCGCGGCGGGAACTGGCGAACCGCCGATCGCTCCAGCGCCGGTCTGCTGCCGCGGCCGGCCGACCATCCCGACGCGGTGATCCGCGTTTATGCGGCGCGGACCGTGCGCTGGCGCGGCATCTTCGCGGTTCACACCTGGATTGTGCTGAAGGAGCGCGGCGCGGCGCGTTATTCCCGCTATGACTACACGGCATGGGGAGACCCGATCCGGGTTGATGGGTTTGCCGCCGATGGCCGCTGGTTCGGTGCGACGCCGCAAGCGGTCGTCGCCCTCGATGGTGAAAGAGCCGAGCAGTTGATCCCCCGGATTCGCGGCGTCATCGATAGTTACAGGTTTCGGAACGACGGCGACTACAGCGCCTGGCCGGGGCCGAACTCGAACACGTTCGTCCAGGCCATCCTGGATGCTGTTCCGGACCTGAAGGCCGTGTTGCCGCCGACGGCGATCGGCAAGGACTATCCCTACCGTGACCAATGGTTCGGCTTCACACCGACGAGCACGGGTGTGTTTGTATCCCTGGGCGGCTATCTCGGACTGAGGCTCGGGTGGGTCGAAGGGATCGAGCTGAATGTGCTGGGCGCGGTCCTCGGTCTGGACATCCGCAGGCCCGCCTTGAAGTTTCCCGGGATCGGACGGATCGGCGTGCCGGCGTATTAGCGACCTTACGAGACAGCTCACTGGGGCCAATGGAGCGATGACAGAGCAACACCGAGGAGAGGCCCCGAGCGGGGGCATCGCAGCATCCGCGCCACACGCGCGTGACGTGCATTTTTTGCGTCATTCGTTCACCGTTGCGCGTCGCGCGGTGACCCATGGCAACCATCCCTTCGGCGCCATTCTGGTCGATGCGGACGGTCAGGTTCTGCTCGAGACGGAGAACGCCTACATGCCGAGCGGCGACGGCACGGCACATGCGGAACGGCTGCTCGCCACGGCGGCCTGCACGCTGGCTGCGGACATCAGGGCCGGCGCCACGCTCTATTCGTCGGCCGAACCTTGCGCGATGTGCGCGGGCGCCATCTATTGGGCCGGGATCGGGCGCGTGGTCTACGGCCTGAGCGAGCGCCGGTTGCGGGACGTGACCGGCAACCATCCGGAAAATCCGACCCTCGACCTGCCCTGCCGCGATGTCTTTGCCAGCGGACAGCGCCCGACCGAAGTGGTCGGGCCGCTGCTGGAGGACGAGGCGGAAGTGCTGCACGCCGGTGTCTGGGAATAATAATTTGATGTTGATCGCTTTGATCTCGTCGCGACAATAGCGCCGCACAGATAGCGGCGCCATGGCTTGCTGCCTGGACGAGACAAGCCCGTCGAATTTCAGGCCATCAGAATTTCACCGTGACTCCGGAGTAAAGCGAGGACTCGGTGCAGGCGCCGCTCGGGCGGGTCACGCCAGCCAAGGTGGCGGAGCAGGCAACCGAGGGCGCGTTGTGATCCTCGCCGAACTTGTTCTGCCAGTAACGGTAAGCCACCCAAACGTCGACGAAGTGAGAATATTTCGCGCCCCACATCGCCTTGGAGGCGTCCAGGGTCAGGCGGATCGGCTCGGAGTTGAATTCGACCTTGGTTGGAAACACATTGTTTGCGGCATTGTTCGGCAGCGGCGCGGTATCCGATCCTTTGGGGCCATACCACGCCAAACGGCCGCTGATTGAGAAGTACTGCATGTTTTCGGGCAGGAATCCGAGGTCCATGTAGTAATTGGTCTCGATGGCCCAAGTCGGCTTGTAGCTGACGTTGCCGTTATTATTACAGGTCACGCCCGGGTTGTTAGCAGACCAGCCGGCCCCGCACTGGCTGAAGGAATTATGATTGGCGAACTCATAATAGACCAGCGGTGAGACGTTGAAATAGCCCTTGTAGGGAAGGTCGAACGCAAATTCCAGGCCGGCAACGACATCCCGTTTGGCCGCCCCGAAATATCTGTTCTCCGTATTGGCATCCATGCCCACTTCAAACGACACGTCATGCAACGGTCCCCATGAGAAGGCCTTTGTATTGAAGATCTCGTTGAAACCGAAGGCGGAGCGGAACAAGCCATAGATTTCGGTGGCGCCGGCGCAGTTCGCGGCGACCGTTGCGAACCCGTTGAGAGGATCGGTGATCGCACGTGTGCTCGTGCAGGGATTTGCCGGGTCGTTCTGGTCTGACTTGAACAGCGAGATGGTGAAGAAGTTATGGCCGTAGGCCCAGGCGTCGAAGTGGGTGAACGAATAGACCTGCTTGGCCGTCTTGGCGTTGATGGAACCGTCTGGCCTCGCCGACCACGCGCCCGGCTGGGCCGCGGTGAATATGTAGGAAAATGTCACCCGGTCGTCGATCACCAGGAAGAACGGCGCATCAGCAACCGGCTTGGCTTTGACCTTGACCGGCAAATCGGCCGCCCGGCCGAAGCTCGTCCACGCCAGCGCGGCGACTGACATGGTAACAGCGGTTATGATGGCTCGACGTAACGACATCTAGAACACCCCCCGAATGAAACAAGCGCCTGACTCAATTTGCTGGAGGAAGAGTTGCGCCGTTCTCACGGCGTGAGAAGCCTCATCTTTTTCCAGGGGCTGCCCTTGCTTTGAACAAGCCCTCCTCGCGCTGCCGCCAGATTATTTGCTCGCCACGCGCCCGTCATCGCAACGGCAACCGTCGCGAGTCGACAGGTTTCAACTCGCCTTCGTCCTCATTTTGCAGGATTTTTAGGGCAGCCCCGGCGTGCCGGGCGGCTCATCCCGAGACGGGTCATTGCGGTCGGCGGCCTCGCCGAGCGGGATGAATGATGCTGCTCATACAGCGGGCAGCGGTGCTACGTCCGGTTGATTTGCAGCAACTGTCGCAAAACTGCAACATCACTGAAAATCGGGTGACGGCGCGCGCACGCTTGATCGGCAGACGATTCGTGAACCGGTCGCCATGCGGTGTGCGTGAACGTGAGGTTGAGCAAGATCTGGGCAGCGGCTGACGCTTTTTCGCCTCTTACACGCGCGGCCAAATTAGCTCACAATCGAGGCGAGTCCTCACGCAGACGTGGCAGCGAATGTCCGACATGACGCCCGCCGACCCCGACGGCAGCGCAATGCCGCTTCTCCAGGCGCTCGGATTGACCAAGCGCTATGGCGCCTTCGTCGCCAATGATACGATCGACCTCAAGATCTGGCCGCGGCAGATTCACGCTTTGCTCGGCGAGAACGGTGCCGGCAAGTCGACGCTGGTCAAGACGATCTATGGGCTGATCCAGCCGAGCGACGGCGAGTTGCGCTGGCAGGGTGAGCGGATCGTGCTGTCCGGCCCCTCGCAGGCCCGGGGGCTCGGCATCGGCATGGTGTTTCAGCATTTCTCCCTGTTCGACAACCTCACGGTCGCCGAAAACGTCGCGCTCGGCCTCGATGGCAAGGAGTCGTTCAAGGCCATGTCGGCGCGGCTCGCCCAGGTCGCCCGCGACTATGGCCTGCCGCTCGATCCCAAGCGCGAGGTCTGGCAATTGTCGGTCGGCGAGCGGCAGCGCATCGAGATCGTGCGGGCCTTGATGCAGAATCCCAAATTCCTGATCCTCGACGAGCCGACGGCGGTGTTGACCCCGCAGGAAGCGGATCAGCTGTTCGCCGTGCTGGAACGCCTGAAGGCGGAGGGACGGGCGATCCTCTACATCAGCCACAAGCTGGAGGAAGTGAAACGGCTCTGCGATACCGCGACGATCCTGCGTGGCGGCAAGAAGATCGCGACCTGCAATCCGAAGCTCGAAACCGCAGCCTCGCTCGCCCGCATGATGGTCGGCGCCGAGGTCAAGGAAGTGAAGTCCGCCGGCGCCCGGCACGTGACCGTGCCGCGTCTGGTCGTCAACGACCTCACCCTCGCCCCGGACGAGCCGCACGGGGTCAGGCTGGAGCATATTTCCTTTGAATTGAAGGGCGGCGAGATCCTGGGCATTGCCGGCGTCGCCGGCAACGGCCAGGACGAATTGTTCGCGGCGCTGTCCGGCGAGCGTCGCTTGCGGGACCCCGGAACGGTGGTGATCGACGGCATCGGCTGCGGCCATCTCTCGATCACGCACCGGCGCAAGCTCGGCGCCGCCTTCGTGCCCGAAGAACGGCTTGGGCACGGCACAGCGCCGCGCATGAAACTGTCGGAAAACGCGCTGCTGACCGGGCACGCCGCAAGCGACATGGTGCGGCACGGCTTCGTCAACGCGCCCGCGACCTTGCGGACGGTCGACCGCGCCACCGAAGCCTTCGACGTCCGCAAGGCCAAGCGCGATCCCGAAGCCGCCAGCCTGTCCGGCGGCAATCTGCAGAAGTTCATCGTCGGCCGCGAAATCCTGCGCACGCCCGCCGTGCTGGTGGTCAACCAGCCGACCTGGGGCGTGGATGCGGGCGCCGCCGCCGTGATCCGCCAGGCCCTGCTCGATCTCGCCGAGGCCGGCGCTGCCGTGCTCGTCACCAGCCAGGATCTCGACGAACTGATCGAGATCGCCGACCGGATCGCGGTGATGTTCCATGGTCATTTGTCGGCGTCGCTGCCGCGGGCAGAGGCCAGCCGCGAAAAGCTCGGCCTGTTGATGGGCGGCAGCAGCCTGGATCAGAAGGAGCCCGCGCATGCAGCTGGTGCTTGAGAAGCGCGCCGAGCGGTCGCGCACCATCGCGCTGGTCTCGCCCCTGATTGCGATCGGGCTGACGGTCGTGACCATGAGCATTCTGTTTGTTATTCTCGGCAAGAATCCGCTCGCGGCGCTGGGCGCCTATTTCATCGCGCCGCTGAGCGACAGCTATTCGCTGCAGGAGATCGCGGTCAAGGCGACGCCGCTGGTGATGATCGCGATCGGGCTGTCGCTGTGCTATCTCGCCAATGCCTGGAATATCGGCGCCGAGGGGCAATTCCTGATCGGCGCAGTCGCCGGTAGCTGGATCGCGGTGAAGACGCAAGGGACCGGCGCCGGCGCCTGGGTTTTGCCGGCGATGCTGCTCGCGGGCGCCGTGGCCGGCGCGCTCTACGCGCTGATCCCGGCGATCTGCCGGGTCAGGTTCGGCGCCAGCGAAATCCTGACCAGCCTGATGCTGGTCTATGTTGCCGACCTGCTGCTGGACTATCTGGTCCGCGGGCCCTGGCGCGATCCGGCGGGCTTCAACTTTCCGACCACGGCGGAGTTCGATCCCGTGGCGACCGTTCCCTTGCTGATCGAGGGCGGACGGCTGCATCTGGGCAGCATCATCGCGCTGGCGGTCGTCGCCTGCGCCTTCGTGCTGCTGGCCCGCACCATCAAGGGATTCGAGATCCGCGTGGTCGGGGCGGCCCCCCGCGCCGCACGGTTCGGCGGCTTCAACGCCGACCAGCTGATCCTGTTGACCTTCGCGATCTCGGGCGCGCTCGCGGGCCTGGCGGGGATCATCGAGGTGGCCGGCCCGGTGGGCCATCTGCAGCCCGGCATCTCGCCGGGCTATGGCTTCACCGCGATCATCGTCGCGTTCTTAGGGCGATTGAACCCGATTGGAATATTAATTGCAGGACTTTTCCTGGCGCTGACGTTCATCGGCGGGGAGCAGGCTCAGATCACGATGAAGATCCCGCTCGATGTCACCAAGGTGTTCCAAGGGATCCTGCTGTTCTACGTGCTGGCCTGCGATTCCCTGATCCTCTACCGGTTCAAACTCATCTTCGCGTCACGGCAGGTGCACAGTGGAGTTGGTTGAAGCGATCATCCTGTCCGTGCTGGCGGCATCGACCCCGCTGCTGATTGCGGCCGCAGGCGAGTTGGTGACCGAGCGATCCGGCGTGCTCAACCTCGGCGTCGAAGGCATGATGATCGTCGGCGCGGCCTGCGGCTTCGGCGGCGCCTGGCTGTCTGGCTCGATCGCGATCGGCGCGCTCTGCGGCATCCTGGCAGGCACCCTGTTGTCGCTGATCTTCGCGGTGATGACCCTGGGCCTCGCGGTCAACCAGGTGGCGACGGGACTCGCGCTGACCATCCTCGGCATCGGGCTATCCGGCCTGATCGGCGCCGGCTTCGTCGGCGAGCGCATCGCGCCGGCGCCGCATCTGCATATTCCGGGCTTGACCGAGATCCCGCTGGTCGGCCGCATCCTGTTCGGCGAGGACGGCTTCGTCTATCTGTCGCTGGCGCTGGTGATCGGCGTGTGGTGGTTCCTGTATCGAACCCGGGCCGGGCTGGTCCTGCGCGCCTGCGGCGACAACCACGTCTCGGCCCATGCCTTGGGCTATCCGGTGCTGCGGATCAGGCTGCTTGCCGTCATGTTCGGCGGTGCCTGCGCCGGGCTTGCCGGCGCCTATCTGCCGCTCGCCTATACGCCGTTCTTCATCCCCGGCATGACCGCGGGCCGCGGCTGGATCGCCCTGGCGCTGGTCGTGTTCGCATCCTGGCGGCCCGGCCGCCTCGTCATCGGCGCCTATCTGTTCGGCGCAGTGACCATCCTGCAATTGCATGCGCAAGGCGCCGGCATCGGCGTCCCCTCGCAACTGATGTCGGCCCTGCCCTATCTCGCGACCGTCGTGGTGCTGGTGCTGCTGTCGCGCGCCCGCACCGGCGGCTCGACCGCGCCGGCCGCGCTTGGAACGGTGTTCGTGCCGGATCGATGATCTCACTTTCAGGGCGTGCGATCGGGCGCTGCGCTCTGGGCTGCAAGGTTTCCCCGACGCTTTGGAGATTGACCATGACGAAAAGACTTTTCGCGGCCGCCGCGGCGGTCATCCTTGCGGTTGCGCTCAGTGGCCCCGCATCGGCTGCCGACAAGCTGAAGGTCGGCTTCATTTATCTGGGGCCGATCGGCGATCTCGGCTGGACTTATCAGCACGAGCTGGCGCGCCAGGCCCTGGTGAAGGAGTTCGGCGACAAGATCGAGACGACCTATCTGGAAAACGTGCCGGAGGGGCCGGACGCCGAGCGCGCTGTCGAGCAGCTGGTCCGCGCCGGCAACAAGCTGATCTTCACGACGTCGTTCGGATACATGGACCCGACCCTGAAGGTCGCCAAGAAATACCCGAACGTGCATTTCGAGCATTGCTCCGGCTACAAGCGCGACAAGAACATGTCGACCTATTCGGCGCGCTGGTACCAGGGCCGCTACATCCAGGGCGAGATCGCCGCCAAGATGTCGAAGGCAGGCGTGCTCGGCTATATCGGCTCGTTCCCGATACCGGAGGTCGTCTCGGGCATCAACGCCACCATGATCGGAGCGCAGACCGTCAATCCCAACATCAAGGTCAAGATCATCTGGGTCAACACCTGGTTCGACCCGGGCAAGGAAGCCGACGCCGCCAAGGCGCTGCTCGACCAGGGCGCCGACATCATCATGCAGCACACCGACTCGCCGGCGGCGATGCAGGTCGCGGCCGAGCGCGGCAAGTTCGCCTTCGGCCAGGATTCGGAGATGATCAAGTTCGGCCCCAAGGCGCAGCTGACCTCGATCCTCGACACCTGGGCGCCCTACTACATCGCGCGCGTCAAGGCCGAGATGGACGGCACCTGGAAACAGGAGGACACCTGGGGCGGCCTCGAGAGCAAGATGTTCGAGATGGCGCCCTATACCAACATGCCCGACGACGTGAAGAAGCTGGCCGAGGAGACCCAGGCCGCGCTGACGTCAGGCAAGCTGCAGCCGTTCAAATGCCCGGTCGTCGGCCAGGACGGCAAGGACGTCGATTGCAAGGGCGGCGACCATCTCGCCGACGAGCAGGTGCTCGGCATGAACTTCTACGTCAAGGGCATCGACGACAAGATGCCGGGGAAATAAGCTGCGACTGACGCTGCTGGTTTTCCCTCCCCCGCTCGCGGGGGAGGGTCAGGGTGGGGCAAGCCACACGGCGAGCAGCTTGCCGTGTGATGCCCCCTCTCCACCTCTCCCCCGCAAGCGGGGGAGAGAGCAGACCGACTTCGCCGCGATACTCCAACCCTCTTTGCAGATTAATCAATTCGCCCGCATCTTGCTTGCCGCCGCGCTGTGGCGGTGGATCAAGCCGGCAATGTCGAGCCCGGGAATGGCGCCGTCGACCACCGTCCATTTCCCCCCGACCATGACGCGGTCGGCGCGATGGGCGCCGCACAGCACGAGTGCGGCGAGCGGATCGCCCGCGCCGGAAAAGCGCAATTCGTCGAGCTTGAACAGCGCGAGATCGGCGGCTTTGCCAACGGCGATCTCCCCCAGTTCGGGGCGCCCGACGCAGGCTGCAGAGCCCTTCGTGGCCCAGCGCAGCGCATCCTTGTGACTGACCTTGCCGACGCCATAGCGCGCGCGCTGCAGCAGGAACGCGGCCCGCACCTCCTGCATCAGGTTCGATTCATCGTTCGACGCCGAGCCGTCGACGCCGAGGCCGATGGCGACACCTGCCTCCTCCATCTCGCAGACCGGACAACAACCCGACGCCAGGATCTGGTTCGAGCAGGCGCAATGGCTGATCGCGGTTTTGGCCTTGGCTAGCCGCTGCATCTCGGCCGCATTGAAGAAGATGCCGTGCGCGAGCCAGGTGCGCGGGCCGAGCCAGCCGCATTGCTCAAGATAATCGAGCGGCCGGCAGCCATGGATCTGCTCGCAGAACCGGTTCTCGTCCTCGGTCTCCGCCAGATGCGTATGCAGGCGGACGTCGAGTTTTTCGGCGAGATCGGCCGTCGCCCGCATCAGGGAGGTCGTGACCGAAAACGGCGAGCACGGGGCGAGTGCGATCTGCACCATCGCGTCGGCGCCGCGCTCGTGGTGTTTTGCAACGACGCGCGCGCTGTCGGCCAGGATGGTCTCCTCGTCCTGCACCACGCTGTCGGGCGGCAGCCCGCCATCGCGCTCCGACCGGTTCATCGAGCCGCGGGTCAGCAGCACGCGCACGCCGAGCCGCTTCGCCGCGGCCACCTCGATATCGACGGCATCCTCGAGCCCGGCCGGAAACACGTAATGATGATCGGTTGTGGTGGTGCAACCTGACAGCATCAGTTCCGCCATCGCGACCGTGGCGGCAGACTCGAGCGCGTCAGGCGCGAGCCGTGCCCACACCGGATAGAGCGCCTTCAGCCAGGGAAACAATTCGCGGTCCATCGCCGCCGGCAGAGCGCGCGTCAGGGTCTGGTAGAAATGATGATGGGTGTTGATCAGCCCGGGGATCACGACATGGGCGCCGGCCTCGAACGCAACAGTGCCCGACGTCGCAGGCAGCTTGCCCGCCCCGACCAGTTCGACGATGCGCCCGTCGCGGACCACGACGCCGCGCTCCGCGCCATCGGCGAGAATCGCAAGCGGATCCTTGATCCAGATCGGTGTCGTATCGCTCATGATGGTGTTCGTCTCCGGCTCGCCCGATGACGTCGGCCCGTTTCCCAATTTCGCCTGCAAACCCAAGGCCAACAGGTCTCTTGCCAGTTGGCGCTGGTCTTGCAAGGATTCGGAATAAGGATGCTCGTCGTTCGAATGCCAGCGGGGTCAATTTAGCCCAGTCATGGACCTCAACACCATCACCGAGGTGGTCCGGCCACGAAGCCGGGCGGAACTGCCAGTGTGGATGCCCGGCGACGCCTGGCTGGCCGGCGGCACCTGGCTGTTCTCGGAGCCGCAGGTCCATCTGGCACGGCTGATCGATCTCAGCGATCTCGCATGGCCGGCCATGACCATTGGCGACGAAGGCCTGACGATCGCAGCCACCTGCACCGTCGCGCAGCTCGACGCGCTCGCCTGCCCGGCCGATTGGCTCGCCGCTCCCCTGATCGATCAATGCTGCCGGGCCTTCCTCGCTTCCTTCAAGATCTGGAAGACGGCGACCGTTGGCGGCAATCTCTGCATGGCGCTGCCGGCGGGGCCGATGATCTCGCTGCTGGCGGCGCTCGACGGCGTCTGCACGATCTGGAAGACCGACGGAAGCGAAACGACAATCGCCGTCGCCGACTTCGTCACCGGCAACCAGCGCACGGTGCTCGGCCCCGGCGACCTCCTGCGCCAGATCGATGTATCGGTATCGGCATTGCAACGACGCGCCGCGTTCCGTCAGATCGCGCTGACGCCGGTCGGACGGTCCGGCGCGCTGGTCATTGCAACAGCGGGTCGCGATGGCGACCTGCTGCTGACCGTGACCGCATCGACCGCGCGGCCGGTCCAGCTGCGCTGTCCGGCGATGCCCGACGCCGGGACACTGCGCGCGATGATCCTGCGCGAGATTCCCGATTCCCTTTATCACGACGACGTCCACGGCAAGCCCGATTGGCGCAAGGCCATGACCTTGCGCCTCGCCGAACAGGTGCGCTGCGAACTCAACGATGGTCTGCGCCGATGAGCTTCCTGATCAACGGCAAGACGGTTTCAGTCACGCCGCGTGTCGGGCAATGTCTGCGGACCCTGCTGCGCGAGACCGGCCATTTCGGCGTCAAGAAGGGCTGCGACGCCGGCGATTGCGGCGCCTGCACCGTGCTGCTCGATGGCGAGCCGGTGCACAGCTGTCTGATCCCGGCCTACCGTGCCGAGCGCCACGCCATCACCACCATCGAAGGCCTCGCGCCCGCGGGCGGCATTCATCCGATGCAGCAGGCGTTCATCGACGCCCAGGCATTCCAATGCGGGTTCTGCACCGCCGGCATGATCATGACCTGCGCCTCGCTGAACCAGGCGCAGCGGCAGGATCTCGGCGCCGCGCTGAAGGGCAATCTGTGCCGCTGCACCGGCTATCGCGCGATTCAAGATGCGCTCGATGGTATCAGCAATATCGAAGAGGTCGCGGCCGGCGAGGCGTTCGGCCGCAGCATGCCCGCTCCCGCCGGCCCGCTTCTGGTGCGCGGCGAGGCGCGCTACACCTTCGATACCGCGATCGAGGGCCTCCTGCACATCAAGCTGGCGCGCGCGCCGCACGCCCATGCGCGCATCGTCACAATCGACAAGACGGCGGCGCTGGCCGTGCCCGGCGTCGTGATGGTGCTGACGCACGAGGATGCGCCGGCCGCGCTGTTCTCTACCGCGCGGCACGAGAAGGCCTGGATGGACCCCGACGACACTCGCATGCTCGACGATGTCGTCCGCTTCATCGGGCAGAAGGTCGCGGCCGTCATCGCCGAGACCGAAGCCGCCGCCGAGGAAGGCTGCCGGCGGCTCGTGATCGACTACGAGATATTGCCGGCGGTGTTCGATCCGATCGTTGCCATCGCGCCGGGTGCCCCGATCATTCATCCCGGCCGCACCGAGGCGCAGCGCGTCACCAATTCGGAACGCAACATCGTCGCGGAGAGCCATGGCGAGTATGGCGACGTCGCGACCGCGCTCGCCTCGTCCGCGGTCACCTATCAAGGCACCTTCACGACCCAGCGGGTCCAGCACGCCGCGCTGGAGACCTATGGCGGACTGGCCTGGCTCGACGCAACAGGCGTTCTCACCATCCGCTCCTCGACGCAGGTGCCGTTCCTGACGCGGCGCACGCTGGCGGAGATCTTTGGACTGGCGCCGGAGAAGGTTCGCGTGTTCTGCGAGCGCGTCGGCGGCGGCTTCGGCGGCAAGCAGGAAATGTTCGTCGAGGACATGCTGGCGCTGGCAGCGCTGAAGACCGGACGGCCGGTCAAGCTCGAATTCACCCGCGAGGAGCATTTCATCGCGACCTCGACCCGGCATCCGATGCGCGTCACGGTCAAGGCCGGCGCCGACAGGCACGGCAAACTGACCGTGCTGCAGCTCGACGTGCTCTCGAACACAGGGGCCTACGGCAACCACGCCGCCCCCGTGCTGTTTCATGCCTGCGGCGAGTCCCTCGGGGTCTATAACTGCCCGAACAAGAAGGTCGACGCGATCGTTGCCTATACCAACACGGTGCCTGCCGGCGCCTTCCGCGGCTATGGCCTGCCGCAGACGCTG
>Ga0302322_100002761_pt1 | contig 14915 bp, 5 predicted proteins | sample Fen_T0_2_FD_203757 | JGI IMG/M metagenome (GOLD analysis project Ga0302322, IMG submission 203757) | Peat permafrost microbial communities from Stordalen Mire near Abisko, Sweden - Fen_T0_2 | ecosystem: Environmental > Terrestrial > Soil > Wetlands > Permafrost | place: Sweden: Abisko... | reverse complement strand
GTCCGCCGTCCCCTGAAAAACCATCCGCTCCAGTGCCAGCGAAGCGGGAGATGATGCCGTCCGGACCGATGCGGCGAATCTCGCTACCGTCAACAATCAGTAGATTGCCTCCCGCGTCCATGCCGAGTTCCGACACGGAGTAGAAGGTCGCCGCCGCCGCCGGACCACCGTCCCCGGTGGCGGCACGAGGTGCGCCCAAGATGCCAGCGATCACGACAGGAACGCCGTTGACGATCTTTACTACCTGGGTGCCGCCGCCAATTTCGCCAAACACGGTGCCATCGGGCGCAACAGCGATGCCGGGGTTGCCCTGACCGAGTGATGCCAGCGGCACGAGTCGACTTGGGATCGCATCGGCGCGCACGGTGTCGCCACTGCCCATCGTCAGGACTCGGCTGTTCACGTCGTAGTCGTGGTGGACGTCGAGCGTCCAACCGCCGAGGCGAGGACCGCGAGCCTGATCCCAATTGCCAAGACGTTTGATCCAAGTGCGGGTGATGGGAATATCGGTACGAGTGGGACCGGCACCGTCGGTCAAAGCGGGGAAGCCGGCAAATATTAGTGTGCCATCAGCGTACCGAGAGGGGTACATGTAGGAAACGGAGACCGTTGCCTGTTGAATCCCTTGCACTTCACGGCCGAAAGCATCGAGTCCGTCCCATTCGAACGAATAGGACTGGTTGACGACGGGTGGAAACTCCTCATGAAAATGCCGGCCAACAACGTCCACATCCATCTCGATCCGCAGGAGTGGAATGGGGTCGGTGGGCACGGCGATGCCGCTCAGCGGAACGAGCGTCGTAAACTTCCCTCTGCGGCCGTGCACGCGTTCGCTGGAGTATGTGAGCTTGAACGGCGTTCCTGCGATCGGCAGCTCCTCGCGCAGCGTTTGGTTCTGACATTCGATGGTCGAGCCTCCGCTTTGCTGACACGGGTCGTCCGGAACGTTGTCATTGTCGTCGCTGTTGTCTGGGGGAACCGGAGGCGTCGCGTTGGGCACCCGCTGAGCCCAGTTACAGTCATAGGGGGAGGTGAAGTGCGGTAGCTGCACGCGCCATAGGCTTTGCCCGGCCATGTATAACTCTCCGAGCTTGGCCTGCTCGGCCGCAGAGATGCCGGCAGCTGCGAGTTGAGCTGGGGATTCTGCCGCGGGATCCGCATTGATATTGACGCGCGCTACTCCATTCACGACGCCCACGATCTGAATCACCGTCCCACTCTTCTCCGCCCGCCACGCGCCCAACGTTCGGTCGTAGGAACCCAACGGGACCGCGCCGCCAACGGGGAACTGCAGGAAGTTATCGAGGTAGTAGACGAGCGGTTGTGAAAACTGCACAGACACCGCGCCGGAGGCTACCGCTTCATCTGCATTGATCTCAAAAGCGTGGGTGTAGGCGCTGGTCGCCGGCAACGCTGCGGGCATCATCGTTGGACCTTCGGGCCCTACCGTGAATTCGGTTACGCGAATGTGAAGCTGGCTCAGCGGCGCAGTCGTGCCGTCGGCTTTGACCATAGTTGCGACCGTGCCGCCCGGAACCAGGACTGTTGGCTGTCGCTGGCCAGAGGCATCACTCACGGCCATTCCCTTGACCACGCCAAAGTCCGATCCGAGGCCTGCGAGGTCGACGGTCGTCGCAATCGGATCCGATTGAATCAGCGTGATATCGGGCACAGAAACGTAGGCTGACCAGCCAACGTCGATTGCGCGATCGGCCGTCAAGAAGCCAACCTTCTGCGATCGAACGGACAGCGGGCTTCCGCCGTTCACCATCAGTTCGAACTCGCCGTTCGTCTGCGTGACCGTCGATCCGAACTCCTGACGGCCTGCGATAGTCATACGAGCGCCGCTCAAGGGGAATCCATCGCGAGTGAGGACACGACCCTTCAGCAACGATGCACGGGTGCGCGTGATGGCTCCGGGTAAAACACCAGTCTGAAGGGGATCACTCCCGGAATAGAGCCAAGCATTCGCGTCGGCCAGCACGGTGGCTACGGTTGGATCGACCGGCGCGCAGCTCCGTTGCTTAAACCCAGTGCTAGGATCGCAGGTCTCGAGCGTGCACGGATCCGCGTCATCGTGGGAGACCGGGGGGCCCGGATTGCATCGAGCAATGGCGTCACAGGCACCCATCGAGTGGCACGCGTCGATCGAAGCACAGGCCGTACCCGCCAACGCCGGCACGTGCGATTCAATGCCATGATCGCACCGATCGATGGTGCACGGATTTCCGTCGTCCGTAGATGCCTGAATGCACTGACCACCGGTATTGCACTCCCCGGCGCCACCGCAGTCATTCGCGGCCGAGCAGACCGTGCCCGCGGCGGCCAACACGTGTTGGATCCCCGAGCTAGCATCGCAGCTATCCACCGTGCACGGATTTCCGTCGTCGATTATCACTGGAGAGCCGGCCGTGCAGCTCCCTTGCTGGCATGTCTCATTCCCGTTACAAGCGTTGGCATCGGCACACGATACGCCGTTGCCGACTATCTGGTGCTTTACTCCCGACGTCGGATCACACGAGTCCGCCGTGCACGGGTTGCCATCGTCGACTGCGAGCGGAAGGCCCGCCGCGCAAACTCCCGTACCGTTGCAGGTCTCGACCCCGTCGCACACGTTGGCGTTTGCACACGAGGTGCCGGTGACGACCGGCGCGTGGTGAACACCTTGTGCATCGCAGCTATCGGACGTACACGGATTGCCGTCATCGACGAGCACGGCTTGACCGGCGCTACAGAAGCCGATCGCGTTGCAGGTCTCGTGGCCGTTGCAAAGATCGCTGTCGTCGCACGCGGTTCCCGCGGTGACAGGCGTGTGCGAAACACCACCTGAGGGATCGCAAGCATCTGCCGTGCACGGATTGCCATCATCCGTCGCGACGGTGCTGCCCGACTTGCAGAGCCCGGTGGTGCAGACTTCACCGGTCGTGCAGACGTTTGCATCGTTGCAAGCGGTGCCGTCACCCTTTGCTGGATTGGAGCACGTCCCAGAGCTCGTGTCGCAGCTGCCTGGGATATGGCACTGGTCCAGCGCCGTGCACACGACCGGGTTGCCGCCGACGCACGCGCCGGTCTGGCAAGCGTCGCTCTGAGTGCACGAATTCCCGTCGGAGCAGGCAGAGCCGTTGGCCTTAGTGGGGTTCGAGCAAGCGCCGGTCGCCGAGCTACAAGTGCCTGCAACGTGACATTGGTCGAGCGCCGCGCATACAACCGGGCTGGCTCCGACACACGAACCCGACTGACACAGGTCCGCCTGCGTGCAAGCGTTGCCGTCACTACATCCCGAGCCGTCGGCCTTCGTCGGATTCGAACAAACCCCAGACGTGGGATCGCAGCTACCCGCGACATGGCACTGGTCGAGCGCGCTACACGCGACGGTGCTCGCCCCGGTGCAGGTGCCGGCCTGACAGCTGTCGGTCTGCGTGCATGCGTTGCCATCCGAGCAGGTCGAGCCATTGGGCAGGACTGGGTTCGAGCACACGCCCGTTGCCGAGTTGCACGCTCCAGCGACATGGCATTGATCGAGCGCGGTGCAGAGCACGGGATTCGTGCCCACGCAGGCACCAGCCTGACAAGTATCGCTTTGCGTGCAGGCGTTGCCGTCCGCACAGGCAGAGCCGTTCGCTTTCAGCGGGTTCGAGCAGACCCCCGTCACCGCGTCGCAGGTGCCGACGCTGTGGCACTGGTCTTGTGCCGCACAGGTGACCGGATTTGCCCCGACACAAGCGCCGGCCTGACAGCTGTCGCTCTGAGTGCAGACGCTGCCGTCCGAGCAGCTGCTGCCGTTGGCCTTGTTTGGGTTCGAGCACAGTCCCGTCGCTGGGGCGCAGACCCCGGCGCCGTGACACTGGTCCTGAGCCGTACACACGACAGGGCTGGCACCGACACAGACCCCCGCCTGGCAGCTGTCGCTGCCAGTGCAAGCGCTGCCATCCGAGCAGGCGGTGCCATTGGCCACCGGCAGATGACTCACCACCCCAGTGTTCGGATCGCATGCGTCCGTTGTGCAAGCGTTGCCGTCATCGATGACGACGCCTTGACACGGCTGCTGGAACGGCCGTGTCGTGACTACGACGTCGGGCTCCGTGCTGAGGCTCTTGGCAAAGAACGCGCCGCTGTGCGGCGACGACCCCGTGGGCAAAGTAACGACCGCATTGGGACTGAGCAACGTGCCCGTGAACGGCGTGTTGATCGTGATCGCGGCGGTGCCGACGTACCCGACCAGTAGCTTCGTCGGGTCGCCAGCGGCAGCCGTGACCGTGGAATTCCAGGTCAAAGTATTACGGACGAAAATCCGGATTGGGCCGGCGGTAGTCGTCAAGCGCAGCGTGCTGGGCAGCTGCGTTGCCAAGCTGTCGAAGCGATAGTCGCCGGTCGACAGCGCCAGAACCGCCCGAGCGCCGAGGCTCACTGCGGCGTAATCCCCAGGGCTCAGCGTGCGCGTGACATCGTTGGCGACGGGCACTGCTGACGCGCCACTCTGGAACTGGACCGTCACGGTGGCGAGCGTCGGCAGGGTCAATGGCTGAGATTGCTGGAGAACGCCGGTAATCGTGGTGTTCACGCCCGGAGCGAGAGTGCCGGCTGTCTTTAGGAACCCATTGATCACCGAGCGGTCCCCGAGCTGCACAGAGCCCACGCTCCACACATCCCCCGTGTTGTTGTCTCTGCCGATGATGGTGAGGCTGCTGCCGAGATTTACGACGCCCGCGAAGGCACTGCCCGTCGGCTGCTTCACCTTCACGCGATCGCCCAGGGTGAGGGTGGTCGTGGCCGTCAAACCGGACCCGCCGCTCGTCAGCTGCGGTGGTAGTTGCAGCGTGAAGGTCGGCCCAGGGGTGAGTGCCTGACTGCGCTTGGTGGCGGCCTCTGATGACCCCGCAGGATTACATCCCGCCGCGAGGACAACCGACACCAGTGCCACCCACCAACCGCCCAAATAATTCGTCACGCTTATTCCTCGTCCCCAAGCGTGCCGTACGCTTGCGTGTTCGCTGGCCTCCGCGGTTACACCAACAATCAATCGGAACGAACAGAATGGGCGTATAGAAACCTGAAATGGAGATTTGACTATGCCGACGGCGTGCAGGCGCTAACGCTTGCACGATCAACTCAGGTCGGGGTTGCTCGTTGATGTCGGTTTCCGCCACCAAGCACCTCCGGCTGCGGCCTCGTCCGCCTCGAGGGCACGAGCGGTCTCCGCCCAGGGCACCGTTGCTTCGTCGCATCCCTCGCTGCCCGACAGATCGCGTTTACCTAACGATGGACTATGCGCGCTGTAGACCTTACTAGGTTTCGTGTCGACGAGGCTTCAGCTCTCGTCTTCGACTGCCGCAGTAACAAATCAAGCTCCGTCTTCGCGTCCCTTGCCAAACGAGTGGATCGCAATTGCCTCGAGAACGCGGCGCTGCGCGCGCGGGAGTAGAAAGCGGCGCTACGCGCGCGGGAGGAGTAGAAAGCGGCGCGGCGGCGCGTGGGATCCGAGAACCGGTCTGGACGGGGCGCCTGCGCGTTGCAATTTGGTCAGATTTGGCTTTTGCGCGCTGGGGCGTTGAATCCGCTGGTGCGGCGAGCGCGGCGGGTGAATCATTAGTGCCCTTCGTGAGTGGCGAGGGGTTAGCGAGGAGTTGAGTCATGGGACGAGGGTTGTTGCTCAGTGCTGGGCTGTGCCTCGGGTTGGTTTGTTCGACCGCGGTTGCTCGCGCCAAAGTGCTGCGAGTTCCGGAAAGGCACGCCACGATTCAAGCTGCGGTCGATGCCGCACGGGACGGCGACGAGATCCGAGTTGCGCCCGGGGCATACTGCGGTGCCACCATCGACAAGCGAGTCGAGTTGGTCGGGGTCGGCTATCCGCACATCATCGGCTGCGCCAGCGGCCCAGCTTTGGGCGTTGCGCGGGTCGGTTTATTCATGCCCGGGCCAAACGGCAATAATCCGGCGAGTGGCACGAAGATCAGCGGCTTCATCTTCGATGGTCGCGGCGTTTCGAGCGCCCATTTAGCGCCGCTGGCATTCGGGATCTTCGCGCGTTTCGCGCAAGACATCGTGATTTCGGACAATAGCTTCGAGGGCACTGCGCAAGCCATCACCAGCACGGGCGGCGATCGCTGGCGCATCGAGCACAATCGAATTATCGATCTGACCGTGCTCGACTGCACTGGCCCGTGCACGGGCGGCGACGGGATCGTGATCCAACTGGCACGAGACGAGGTCGCAGCGCCGGGCGGAGATGCCGCACCGATCAACCGCCCAGAAGACAACTTGGTCCTCGAAAACACGATCGAAGGCAGCCCGCCCGACGGATTTTCGGATTTTTCGATGGTCGGCATTTTGGTCTTCGCCGCGGATCACACCACCGTACTCAAAAATACACTGCGCTTGCGCGACAACCCAGTAGCAGCCGCCGTCAGCCAAGGGATCCTGCTGACCAACACCTGCTGCGGGAGCGGCACCTCATATCTGCCAGGCACGCGAAACACGATTTTGGCCTTCAACGATGGGCGCAAGAGCGAGGTCGCGATCGTGGTCGAGGGTAGCGGTGGCACGAACACCCAAGGCTTGTTCTTGTTCCGCAATCGTGGCGAGCAACAAATCGAAGTTGCCCAGACGCTGCTGGCGTTGGCGCGCACGGCCGCACCGCCAGCACGCGCGCGGCCGCAGCTCTGATCAGTGGGCTACGCCCAGTTCCGTCAGCAACTCCTGAGCGTGATCCACCTCGGCAAGCAGGTACAGGATGAAGCGGAGATCGACGTGCACGGTGCGCGTCGAGGGAACATAGGTCCAGTCCGAAGCGACCGATTCGTAGGTGCCGTCGAACGCAAGGCCGACCAGCTCGCCGCGCGCGTTGAGCGTGGCCGAGCCAGAGTTGCCGTTGGTGATGTGTAGATCGCTCAGGAAGTCGACCGGCACGTCACCCAAAGTTTTGTCGACGTAGGGCGAGCGCGCGGCGGTCTTGGCCGCTTCGAGCAAGCGTTCGGGCGCGTTGAACGGTTCTTTGCCGGTGTTCTTCGCCACCATCTGGGCCAAACTGGTGAACGCGCCGATGTTCGCGCCTGGTGCATCGGGCGGGGCCTTTTTCACGGTGCCGTAGGCGACGCGCAAGGTCGAGTTGGCGTCCGGTGCGACCGCGCCGCCTTCGAATGCGAGCAGTGCCGCGAGGTAGCGCGGTTTCAACCGCCGCAATTGGCCGGTGAAGGACTTGGCTCGGTCTTCCGCCGCGCGCAAAGCTGGATAGAGCTGGGCAGCAAGGCGCACGATCGGATCGGCATGCCCCGCAAGCGCGCCGAAGCGGCCATGATCGAACAATTCGAGGCGGGCTTTTTCTTCGCCCAGGTGGGTCTTGTCGTACAATTTGGCGATCGCGGCGTCGATCGCCGAGTCCGTCGGATCCTTGCCGGCGATCAGCGCCAGCGCGGGGGTGCGGTGTTGCGGGTCGCGCGCGCGGTCGCGTTGTAGCGCCAGCTTCAACAGGGCCCGGTCGAGCTTCGGGTGATAACTGGCGGCCAGCGCTTTCTGCTCGTCACGAAGCCGGGGCACATTGCGCTCTTGAAACTCGGGATCGCGCTGGGCGTCGGGCTTTTGCCGTTCGGCGGCCATACGCGCGCTGCGGTAGGCGGCGAACAGCAGCCGCGGCATCAGGAACTCGGACTGCAACGCCGTATCCGCTTCACGGGTCCGCTGCTGCTCGTCGATGGCGAGCTCCAAGTCGTGAATGGCGCTGCCGTACGCGGCCTTGCGGGCAGGATCACGATCGATGAACGCCTGCAGCGCGTCGTCTGCAGCGATCTTTTTGTCGAGCAGGCCCGCGCGCTTGATACCCGCAAGCTCGCCGAGGTGCTTCGTGCGATAATTATCGAAGCCGCGGCGGCGACTAGTCGCCTTGATCGCGACCTCCGGATCGTCTTTGGAGATCTCGGCGATCAGCGCCAAGTAGGCGTCGAACATCGCCAACTGCTCGGGGTAGAGGATGGCCTCGGTCTGGCGCATTTCAGCGGCCGACGCCAGCAACGAGGTGCGGCCCGGGTAGCCCGCGACGAACACCAAATCTCCCTCGGCGAGCGGCGCGGAAGAAAGCTTCAAGAACGAAGGCGGCTGATACGGCACATTGTCCAGCGAGTAGTCCGCGGGCATGCCGTCTTTGCCCACGTACGCGCGGAAGAACGCGACGTCCCCGTCGTGGCGAGGCCAGCGCCAATTGTCCACCTCACCGCCAAAATTTCCGATGCTTTCAGCGGGCGCGTAAACGATGCGAATGTCCCGCAACTCGAGCGATTCGATCGAAAAATAGCGTAAGCCCCCGTACATGCTGACCAGGCCGCAGCGGACCCCAGGGCGCTGCTTTTCGCAGCTGCCGACAATCTCCTTTTCCAGCCGTTCGAACGCGAGCTCCCGCATCAAAGGGTCCGTCACCTGATCGAGCGTGGGGCGAATGCGCTCGCTGACCTCGGTCATTTTCGAGAGCACGCGCAGCCGGGCTGAAGGGCCACTCGAGCGCTCTTCTGCGCGTGTTTTGGCCAAGGTGCCTGTCTGAAGCAGGTTTTGGCTGGCGTTCGAATTGTGCTGTAGCGCGCCGGTGGCGCAGTGGTGATTGGTGACCACCAAGCCATCCTTCGAGACGAAGGACGCCGAGCAGCCGCTCAGATTGACGATTGCGCTCAGCAGGCTCGATTTCGGATCCGAGAGCAACGCAGGATCGATGGCGAGTCCCAGCTTCGACAACTCCGCCGCGTGCTCCGGCATCTGCGCGGGCAGCCACATTCCGCCGTGATTCTCGAACACGGGCCGTTCAATTGGTGGCGCGGCGGCCGGCGCACGCTGGACCACGCTAGCCGCTTTGGGCGGAGGCGCGAGCAGCGTTGGTGAGGCGCAGCCGCCAAGCGCCGCAAACAGCGCAAGCTCGCAGGAAAACGACCGGAGGCGACGCGTGATATCCTTCGACATGGGCGCGAGCCTAGTCGTTGGACGGCAGAGCGCTAGCAGCTAGGACTCGGGAGTCCGCGGTGAGCGGGACACCCCGCTCGCAACGCAGGAATTCCGAGCACGACACGCCACGGCGGCACCTCCAGCGCGGCACGCGAAGATGCCCGGGGGCCCCAGGGCTGCGCTGTCTGAACAGCGCACCCGCACGCACACGCGCAACGGACTCGGCGGCACCAAGCCCGACTTGCCGACGGCCGCAGCACTTCGCTCGCCAAATCGGCGAATAGCCAACCTGCTCACACGAAGTGGATCACGAGCTAGTGCGCATGAGCTCACGGGCGTCCGTGCTCACGAGCCAGTGAGGCGATATTGAAGGACGAGCCCGGCTGAACTATCGACCAGCGCGGCATGTCATGCGCACGGGCGTCGGGTAACATTGGGGATGAAATCGAACGACCTGAGACAGACCTTGGACGGGGCTGCGCCGCTCAGCCGAGCGCTGGACCAAAGTCAGCAAGTTCAAGACAAGGTCGAGCAGGCCGGCATGGACCTGGCCTCCGTCAACGCGGTGCTCCAGAAGAAAGTCTCCGAACGGGTGCCGCTCGAAAAGGGCGAGCGGGCGCTGACCCAGAGCGATGCCGTCGAGCTCAAAGTTCAGGAAGCTGCTGCCGAACTAGTGGCGGTCAACGACGCTCTGGCGGTGGAGATCGACGAGCGTCATCACCTAGAGGACCAACTTTCGGCGAGCAACGCCGCGCTGTTGAAGAGCCGGGCAGAGGAAGCTCGCTCCCGCAGCAGCGCGCTCCACGACGCAATCACCGGCTTGCCCAACCTGACCCTGTTCAACGACCGACTGCGCACGGGGCTGATTCAGGCCAAGCGCCACAGCTGGCGACTGGCAGTGATGTTCATCGACCTCGACGGCTTCAAAGCCGTAAATGACACTCGTGGACATGGCGCAGGCGACCAGGTGTTGAAATTGATCGGGCAACGAGTTCAGAGCAACGTTCGAGGCAGCGACACGGTCAGCCGGCGCAGTGGGGATGAATTTCTGTTCCTGATGCTGGAAGCCAAGGACGATGCGAATGTTGCCGCACTCGCTCGCAAGATCGAAGAAACCATTGCAGAACCCTGCGCCGTCGGTGGCATTCAGCTAGCGGTGTCGGCGAGCATTGGCATTGCCATCTATCCCGACGACGGGCACACGGCAAAGGAGTTACTCGAGAACGCGGACACCGCGATGTACGCCTCGAAGCGAGATCGCAACGGGCCAAAGCTTTACCGCAATTGCCGCCCCGTATCGGAAAAGACCGACACAGCCCCAAAAATCGTTGGCAAAAGCGATCGGTGACGGTCCGCAGCAAAACATGCCGACCGAAGACTACTCACGCTTCCGGTTCACCCTTCCAGTACACGCGGCTTGAAGCGCGCGGCCGTTCGCGACGCCGAAGGCTGCGACGCGGCTTGCCGCGGCGCGTGACCATCGAAATCAAACCTGTTCGCTTCGTTTGCGCAGCTTCGGACCCTAATCAACAGGCACTGCAGAGCACTATTTCGCAGCGATCACCCGTTCCGGCAGGGTGACGGTGACGGTTTGGCCGGCGTCGCGCGCGGCGGGAGCTGCGGAGGGAGCGAGGCTGACGCGATAGCTGCCGGGAGCGATGCGGAAGGCTTGGCGCTTGGGTTCGTAGTTGGCGAGCAGGCGTGGATCGACTGTCAGCGTGAGCTGCTCGGTGGCGCCCGGCGCGAGCTCGACTTTGCCGAACGCGCCCAGCCGTTGGGGTGCTTCCCAGCCGCCGGCTTCGGCTGACACGTAGACCTGCGCCACGCTCTGGCCGACGCGCTTGCCGGTGTTGCGCACGGCGAAGCTGACTTTCAGCTCACCACCGTCCAGGTGTGCGCTGAGGTTGCTTTGAGCGAAGGTGGTGTAGCTGAGCCCGTGACCGAACGGGAACAGGGGCGTAAGACCCTTTTTTGCGTACCAACGGTAGCCGACGGCTGCGCCTTCGTCGTAGTGAACGTCGAACTGTGCGTCGTGCGGCGAGCCGTCCCCGACGATTTGCGCGCGCGGTAGCTGGTCGGCCGAGCGTGGAAAGCTGACCGGCAGGTGGCCCGAGGGATTGACGGCGCCGCTCAGAACGCGCGCAATGGCTGGCCCGCCTTGGCTGCCTGGATACCACGCTTCGACCACGCCTGCGACCCGATCGAGCCACGGCATCAACACGGGACCGCCAGTTTCGAGTACCACCACGGTGCGCTTGTTGGCGCGCGCAACCGCGGCGACGAGTTGGTCTTGCTCGTCCGGCAAAGTGAGCGGAAAATCAACGGATTCGGCAGTCCATTGTGTGACGAAGACGATCGCGACGTCGGCTGCGCTAGCCGCACTGGCAGCGGCTCCGAGATCGGCGCCTGATTGCCAAGTGATGGTCGAATCCGGCAGTTCGTCGCGCAGGGCGGTGAGCGGCGAGGAGCGGGCGTAGACCACGGGCCCGGGCCAACCTTTGGGGCCGAGGCCGGGCACGGCGTTGCCGCCGGGCGCATACACCTGCGCCGAGCCGCCGCCGGTCAACACGCCGACGTCGGCGTGGCCGCCGATCAGCGCGATGCGCTTGTTCTTGACGGTGAGCGGTAGCACCGCCTGATTCTTGAGCAGCACGATGCCTTGTTCCGCGTCGGCCTGAGTCACTCGAGCGTGCGCGGCAAAGTCGATTGGCGCAAGCTGTACCGGATCGTCGACCGCGCCTTTGGCGATCAGCGTGCGCGCGATGCGCCGCACCATGTCATCGAGCCGAGCTTGCGGAACTTGCTTTTGGCTAATTGCGGTCGAAAGCTTATCGAGCCAAATGTACTTGCCGGTCTCGGCGACGCCGGTCTCTTGGTCGAGCCCATGGTTCGCGTTCAGCACCGTGTCGTGCTGTGCGCCCCAATCAGTCATCACATAGCCTTTGAACCCCCAATCACGCTTCAGCACCTGATTGAGCAGCCAGTCATTTTGGCAAGAGTAGACGCCGTTGACCAGATTGTAGCTGCACATGATCGAGCCAGGATCTCCCTGTTCGATGGCAATCTGGAAAGCCAACAGGTCCGACATGCGGGCGGCGGCTTCATCGATCAGGACGTTGACCCAAGAGCGGCCAGTCTCCTGATCGTTGAGCGCGAAGTGCTTGATCGTCGCCACGATGTGATTCGATTGAATCCCGCGCACGAGCGCGCCAGTCATGGTTCCAGCGAGCAGCGGATCCTCCCCAGCGTACTCGAAGTTTCTGCCGTTGCCGGGTTCACGCATCAAGTTGACGCCACCCGCGAGCATCACGTTGAAGCCCGTCGCGCGCGCTTCATTGCCGATCATCGCGCCGCCGCGCTCGGCCAGGGGCGGATCCCAAGTGGAGGCGGTGAGGATCCCGGACGGCAGCAGGGTGCGCTCGAGCGCGGGCGGCGCCTCACGCTGAGTCGCGACGCCGCTGCCGGCATCCGCTTGCCACTGCGCAGTGAAGCCGAGCCGAGATACACCGGGCACATAGCCGGCGGATTGCGGACGAGCCTCTTTGAAATTGTAATGGTTCCATGCCTGTTGCACGCCGAAATAGCCGGTGACGAGCGACAGCTTGTCCTGTTGATTCAGCGCGCTCACGAGCAGCTCGGCGCGCTGGTCCGGCGAGAGCTGCTTATCGAGCCAAGCGGGCGCGGGGCGCGTAGCGACGGAAGACGCAGAATTGGAGGGCGCGGAGCCGGGAGGCGCGGACCCGGAGGGCGCAGAGCACGCCGCTTGCAAGAGACCGAAACCAAAAACGGAAGCGAGAGCCGCTAAAATTCGCATGTGATTAGGGGGTGAAATCGACGAAATTGCCGCTGAGCATCAAGAGCGAGAGCACGGTCCAGGAGTGATTGTAGTAGCGGCTGCGCGCGAGCAGTGTGCCATTCTGCAGTCGCGCGTAGCTGGCATCGACGAAGGATTGATACCGCGGATCGTGCATGGCGCCAACGGCCGCAGCACCGACGAACACCGCTGACCCGGGATTGGGGCGGGCCGCACGCGGATCGGGCGCGGGCTCACCAGTCAACGTGTACCCGTCCACGATCCGATCCGCGCCAATGCTCGCGAAGAAGGCGCTGATACGCCGCAAATAGTCGTGAGCGCGCGGATCACGGGCGGCCGCCCAGTCTTGCGCAATGCGGAAGGGCAGGCGCGCGGAGTCGTACTGATAGTTGGTCATCGCGCCGGGGAAGGCTTCGACCGGGGTGCCTCCGGCGTCACACCAAGCCGGGACGAGCCCGTTCTCACGATTGCCGCTGGCCGCGTTGAGACTGGCAAAGACGATCTCGTAACCGCGATCGATCACCCGCAGCCAGCCCGTGTTGCCCGTGATTTCAGCGAACAGGCGATACTGGTGCGGCGCAAAGTAGGACGGATTGAACACATTCTGACCGCGCCAATCATCGCCCGGCAGCAACATGTCCGGGTACCGGTCGTGATCGACCTCATACTGCCAAACGCGCTCGATCTGACGCTTGGCGCAGGCCAAATACGGCTCGCTGAGCGCTCCTTGCCCGCCCCATTGCCGATCCGCCATCAGCAGCGCCCAAGCGATGTCTTCGTCCGAATCGGTCGCCGCACCCAGCGCCAGCGGACGCGATCCGTCCGGCGCGATGTACCAGTCCATCAGCCCGTTTTTGTTCTCGAAGCACAGCGCGTAGCGATAAAAATCATCGAACAACGCCTGTTGATCGCAGAGCACCGCGATGATCATGCCGTACGCGATACCCTCCGACACCGTCGAATTGGCGACACCATCCGGCGTATCTGGCCGGCGTGCGCGCAAGAAGCCACGCGCGCCGTCGGCCGTCACGATCTCACCACGCCAAGCCTCGAATGCCCTGCGCGCGTCCTCAGGCGTCGCTTGGGACGGATAACATAGATGCTCGAGCTTGCGCGTGTGCGGAAACGGGTAGCGGCTCATCTCACTCACAAGACCCAACGTCGGCGATCGTCGTGTGCACGATGAAGTGCGAGCCGATCGTGTGCCGCTCGGCAAAGAACAGATCGAGCGGATATTTCTGCCCCACAATCAAGCCCAACTTGGCCTGCTGCTGGTCGAGCTTCACGCTCGCGGTTCGAATCGTGTGCGTCCCCCCCAAATCAATCACCAATTGATCGGCGATGAACACCCACACGTCATCGTCACCGGCAAACGTAAACACCTCCCCGCCGCGATACACGAACTGGGTGTGGGTCTCGAGCGTGAAGTGATAGTTATGCAAGTAACCTTCGTCGCCGAACAACTGACTGTCGATCGGAAAGAACGCTTGGCTCTCATAGAAGTAAGTGCCCGGCATTCTCGGGTCTTCCGCCAATTGCAAGTCGTAGCGCATGGTTTGATTCACCCCCGGCGTGTCGTGATACCAGACATCGAAGCCAGCCTTGCCCGAAGGCGTACTGGGTGTGTTCGGCATTCCCGCGTACACCGGCGTTCGATCAGCCCCAATGAACTGCTCGACCATCCCGGCGTCGATTCTATCGCCAGCATGCGGCAATTCGAAATCTGTCTGCGTCTTGTGAAAATCCCGGATCGTCGTGTGCAACACTGGCGGCTTCGGCAACGGCGCATCACAAGCACCCCACTTCCCAGCCTCGCAGGTTTCGTGACCCGCGCCACAGACGCTGCTGCAATCTCGCTCTGCCACCGGCACCATACAAACCTGCCAGGCCTCTTTCTCACAGCTCTGCGTACCCACCCCGCAATCGTTCGAACAACTGCGCGTTGCTACCGGGATCACACACGGCCCCAGCACTCCATCCGTGCAAGTCTCGATCCCCGCCCCACACACGCCCGAGCATTCCCGAGCAATGCTCTTCACCTGGCAACGGCTCCAGTAACCCTCGCTGCAAGTCGCCACGCCGGCCCCGCAAGCGCCCTGACAAGCGCGCATCTCACCCTCGTCTGCACAGGGCTCCCCCAAATCGATCGCCGTGCGCGCCCCGCAATCCGGCAAGGCGGCCA